>Ga0115013_10000372_pt1 | contig 27338 bp, 28 predicted proteins | sample SouAtlMetagenome_2_FD_88686 | JGI IMG/M metagenome (GOLD analysis project Ga0115013, IMG submission 88686) | Marine eukaryotic phytoplankton communities from Atlantic Ocean - South Atlantic ANT15 Metagenome | ecosystem: Environmental > Aquatic > Marine > Oceanic | place: South Atlantic Ocean...
ACTATTAGAGAGATTGAAAGACTTTGGTATGAGATTCAAAATGAAATGGTTGCAGGTGGTAATGTTGTTAAATTTACTACAACTGTAATTGATGTTGATGGAGAAACTAGTGAATGCGAGGTAACCCGTGTTGGACTATTTAATGCTGTTTGTGATGGCAAATATTTAGAATTTGCATCATCAAAAGGTCAATATGCATTCCTTCCAAGACAACCAGCAGGAAGATATACAAAAAGTGCTAAGAATTTAGGTGAGGCTACTGGAGGAGAGCAGGTTAAATTTGGAGTCGATCCGACAGGCCCTACAGGCGGAAGTTTATTAGCTAATTTAATTCAAACACCATCTCTAGCTGAAAGAGCGGCTCAGGGTAGAGAAGTAGGTTATGCAATTATTTTTGTAGGTATCATTGGTGTTGCTATAGCATTCTGGAAACTCTACAGTCTTTATATGGTTGGTATTGCTGTTAATAAACAAACAAAATCAAAAACAGCTGATACAAATAATCCTTTAGGAAGAGTTTTAAAAGTAGGTCAAGATAATTTCAAAAAAGATATTGATACTCTTGAATTAAGATTAGCTGAAGCTATTATGGCTGAACGACCTTCTATCGAAAGAGGTATAAGTGTAGTTAGGATAATCTCGGTAGTTGCTCCTTTAGCTGGTCTTTTAGGAACAGTTACCGGAATGATTGTTACTTTCCAACAAATTACTCTATATGGAACTGGTGATCCTAAATTAATGGCTGGCGGTATTTCACAAGCATTAGTTACAACAGTTCTGGGGCTTTTAGTAGCTATCCCAACAACTCTTCTTCATTCCTTTACTGCATCTTCATCTAAAGGAATCATTAGTATATTAGAGGAACAGAGTACAGGGATACTGGCTGAACATTCAGAGAGTAGCTAGTTTTATATATGTATGAAATAAGTGAAGCATTTGTCTCTATAAGAGACTTTATGGAGCAAGGTGGAGATGTCTTATGGGGCATAGCTATTTTAGTTCTGTTTATGTGGACTATGATCTTTGAAAGAATTTTTTACTATGCTCAAGGTTATGATGAATATATATCTGGTTTAGTTAAGCAATGGGAATCAAGAGAAGATAAAACCTCTTGGTATGCATTACAGATTCGTGAAAAGTATATGTCCCAAGCTAGAGTAGAAATAAATAGAAACCTGTCACTTATTCAATGTTGTGTAGCCGTGGCCCCATTATTTGGCTTATTAGGAACTGTAACTGGAATGATAGAAGTTTTCCAAGTTATGGCTTTTAATGGAGGCGGTGATGCAAGATCTATGGCAGGCGGAGTTTCTAAAGCAACACTACCAACTATGGCAGGAATGGTTGTTGCTTTATCAGGAGTATTTGCAACAATTTATTTAACCAGTGCCAGTGTAAAAAGAGAGCAAATGTTAAATGACGTTATTAAAAGATATTAGGAGATTATTGTGAGAAGAGGTTCAATAGCAAGCGCGGTTAAAGAAGAAGAAAGTGAAATTAATATGACTCCAATGTTGGATGTTGTATTTATCATGCTAATTTTCTTTATTGTTACCGCAAATTTTATTAAAGAGCCAGGCCTAGAGATTAATAGACCAGACTCTGACACAGCAGAAACTCAAGAAAATGCTGCCATATTGATTGCAGTGGGCCCTACTGGTGAGGTTTGGATGGATGGAAGAAGAATAGATGTAAGGCAAGTAAAAGCAAACGTCGTAAAGATGCTTGCTGACAATCCTCAAGGATCTGTTGTTATCCAAGCAGATGAAAAGGCAGTTGCAGATACAATTATTAAAGTTATGGATGGAGCTAGAGAAGCTGGCGTATCTGCAATATCACTAGCATCAGAACCTAAATAAATTTTAACATGGCGACGACATCAGCTAACAAATCTATAGACTTAAGTACTCCACTGGCTTTTTTATCTAAGAATAAATATATTTCTGGAGGAGTTTTAGCTTCAATTGTTGGGTTGGTTTTATTTTTTATTATGGTCCTTTTGATATCTCTTGGTGATAGCGGTATTAAAGAGGATAAATCTGTTAAATTAGTAGATATTGTTATGCCTGAACGAGATATTGATACTTTGCTTCAAGAAGTAGATAAGCCTGATGAACCGGAAGAACAGCCTGATGATATCGCTCAACCAGAAGTGGACTTACAGCCTCTTGCTGGAGTAGATGTCACTGTTGCCAAACCAAAAGCAAATATAAAAGCCGGCGGCTCATTTTTTAAAGATGGAGAGTATATGCCACTATTTGCTGTACAACCTCAGTATCCAAGAAGAGCTCAAGAAAGAGGTACAGAGGGCTTTGCAATTATACAATTTACAATTACTGAGCAAGGAACAGCAGAAAATCCTGTAGTTGTTGAAGGAAAATGTGGCGATATAAATGATCCTAATGTTGTTATGAGAGATTGCTCCATATTTAATAACTCCTCTATAAGAGCTGCAGCAAAATTAAAATATAAGCCAAAAATTGTTGATGGAAATCCGGTAAAAGTGGACAATGTTTTATATAGATTTAGATATGAAATGCAAGATGATGATTAATATAAAAAAACGTAATATTACCTCGCTTTGCACTGCTTTAATAACAGCATTTATATTCATGCCTATTGAGTCATTTGCTCAATCAAATGAATCCAGCAAACCCAAAAAACAAACTACATACAAAAAAGCAAGAGTGCTTCAAACTAAAACAGCCAAAGAAATGGCTAAATTCTATGAGGCTTATGAAAGAGTAAAGATTATAAAGGTTAAGGATACTGACAAAAATTCAGAAACATTTGGTCAAATGATTGATAAAGAGGAACCGGATCCAGACTGGGTAACTGCTAAAAGTATTTTAACTAAGCTTAGAGCAAATGCTGATAATATGAAAAGTTATGATAGGTCAGTAATGTGGAATTCATGGGGTTTTGTCTATTATACAGAAGAGTCAGAAAAAGATAGTGAAGAGGCAGACTATACCAAAGCAATGGATGCTTACACTAAAGTTATCAATGAAGAAGACGTTACACTTCCATTAAGGAATCAAGTTCTTCTTACTTTGGCAACGCTTCATATGATTGAAGAAGAGTATAAAAAAGGTATTGAACTTATTCTTATGTGGATGGATCAGGTAGAAACAGTAACAGCGCAATCATGGTCTTTACTAGCAACCGCATACTTTCAGCTTGAGGAATACACCAACGCATTGGATGCTCAAATTACAGCTGTGGACATGGCAGAGGTTGAAGGTTATACCCCAAAAGAAAATTGGTATGTGATTATGGCTGCATGCTATGAAGAGCTCAAAAAACAACTGGGAGAAAAAGAAACTTTATACAAACAATTAGAAATATATGAAATATTGGTTAATTTATATCCAAAGAAACGATACTTCCTGCAATTAGGCCAAGCATATGGTGCTCTTGAAAGAGAAAAGGATTATATGATTACCTTAAATGCAGCTTATCAAAGTGATTATCTAGATAAAGAAGGGGAATACTTGACACTTGCTCAATTACTTTTGATGAATGGAAATCCATATTGGGCAGCCAAGGTAATTGTAAGCGGGCAGCAAAAAGAGGTTTTTGTTACAAATGAAAAAACTAAAAAAGAAGAGTTAAAGCCGGTAGTAAAAGATTCAGAAAAAAATCTTAAATTACTCGCTGATGCTTGGAGAATGGCGCAAGAAATTGATAAAGCTATACCAGTCCTAGAAAAAGCAGCAAAAATATCAGAAGACGGCGAAAATTACATTCTACTTGGAAATTTATATTTAGTTGAAGATAGACTTAATGAAGCAATTGATGCAATTCAAAAAGGTATTAAAAAAGGAAAAATTAAAAAGATATCCCAAGCCTATCTAACACTAGGGCAAGCTCAATACGAATTAAAGAATTTTGAAGAAGCCAAAAAACAATTTAGAATGGCAGCAAGAGATAAAGATAAAAAGATTAAGAAAACTGCTAATAGTTGGATTAAATATACTGAAAATGAAGAAGCTCGAGCTAAAAATCTCCAATTAAGAAGAGACTATATTAAGCAATCATAACCTTTCGTAGGTTTCCAAAGTAAAATCATATTGGTTATCATCATTCTTGAAGTATTGTTTTTTTGATTTCAAATCCCATTCATTTAAATCAATCTCAGGATAAAACACGTCACCATCAATAGAACAATTGACTCTTGTAAGGATCAGCTTGTTAAAAATATTAATTGAATCCCTAAATAAGTAGCCTCCACCAATTATTACAATTTCTTTGATACCGTCTTGAGATTTAGCCTCAGCAATTGCTTCATTAAGATTTGTAAATATTGATATACCTTCCAATGAATTTAGAGTAGATGAAATTACGTAATTTACTCTATTAGGTAAAGGTCTCCCGATGGACTCATAAGTCTTTCTACCCATTACTATAATTTTATTTGTTGTATATTCTTTAAAGTGGGCAAGATCTTCTTTTAAACTCCATGGCAAATCATTATTCACACCAATAACTCTATTATTCGACATTGCTACTACATGTGAGATTATTAATTCCATAACTAAATAGCCATTTTTGCTTTAATAGACGGATGATGTTCATAATTTTCAAGAACAAAATCATTTACATTCAGTTTGAGCACTTCATCAATTGATGAAACATCAGGAAATTGTAGAGTTGGTAATTTCAATGGCTTTCTTTTTAATTGCTCTTTAACCTGATCAATGCTGTTCTTATATATATGCGCATCACCAAATGAATGAGTAAAGGTTCCAGGTTTTAAATCGCATACCTTTGCAAGAATTGACATTAATAATGCATAGCTTGCAATATTAAAAGGAACTCCTAAAAACATATCTGCACTTCTTTGATACAAATGACAGCTTAGAGATTTATTTTTTGAAACATAATACTGTGACATAACATGACATGGGGGTAGAGCCATTTTTTCTATTTCAGCGACATTCCATGCACTCAGTAAATGCCTCCTCCCAAAGGGGTTATTTCTAATACCATTAATCAATGTCTCAATTTGATCTAGACCATCCCAATTTCTCCACTGGACTCCATAAACAGGCCCAAGAATTTTTCTAATTTCATTATTTGTATAACCAAGCTGCTTTCCTTGACTATCAGCATTATCAGTCCAAATAGTTTTATATTTATCTATATCTTTTAATTCCTCTCTATTTTTTCCAAATCTTATTTCAGCTAGCCTTCTTTCATCATCTGAACCTTCTAGAAACCATAGGAGCTCAGAAACTACACCTTTCCATGCAAGAGATTTTGTTGTTATTGCAGGAAATCCATCATCAAGATCAAATTTCAGTTGATGACCAAAAGAGGATAATGTTCCAGTATTTGTTCTATCCTCTCTTTCTTCCCCAGATTCGAGAATGTGTTCAAGTAAATCTAAATACGCTTTCATGTTTTTCGTAAAAAATAATTAAGTAGTAGAAAACCAGCAAAGATCATTGGTAAGCAAAGCAATTGACCCATACTTAACCATTCTAATGCAACAAAGCCAAGATGTGCATCCGGCTGTCTAAAAAACTCAATAAAAAATCTTATTAATCCATAAAAAATTAAAAATGAAGCGGAAATAATACCTGTTCGTTTTGTTTTTTTACTTATCAACAATAATATTAAAAACAAAATAATTCCTTCCATAAAGCTTTCATATAATTGTGATGGATGTCTAGGCAGTCCTAGTGGATCAGTTGGAAAAATAAAACCCCAATTTCCAGAGGTTGCTCTTCCATATAATTCTCCATTTAAAAAATTACCAACTCTTACAAGACCAAGGCCAATCGGCATAGCTAAAGCAATAGCATCAGTTAATCTAAAGAAATCAATTTTAAATTTTTTTGCAAATAACATAGAGCTAAAGAAAACTCCTGCAAGACCACCATGAAAACTCAAACCACCTTCCCAGATAAAGAAAATAGATAAAGGATTATTAATCAACTGATCTGTGCCATAAAAAACCATATATCCTATTCTGCCTCCAGCCATAGCACCAAATATAAGCCCATATAAGAATACCAAGTCATTAATTTGTTCTATTGATAAGCCTAATTCTTTTGGTATAGGGTGCGATTTAAGAAACAGATAAATAAAATATGCTGAGAGCACCCAAGTAACAGCATAATACTGGATATTTAGGGCCCCCATTGATAATAAACTAGGATTATTAAAAAAATTAGAAAGTTCTATAATCATATCGTTAGCATATACAATGCACCCAATATAAGGAACAAAGAAAATAGAATTTTTAGAGTTTTGTCACTTAACGAATGCGTTATCTTAACTCCTATATTAGCTGAAAACATGCTGGTAATAGCTATGCCAAATACAGCAGGCAAATATATATAACCTGCAGACATCTCTGGCAATTCAGATGTATTTAATCCTGCTACAAAATATCCTAGTGATCCAAATAGTGCTATCGGAACACCACATGCTGCAGAAGTTCCAATACATAACTTCATATCGTAACCAAAGAGTCTAAGATATGGAACAGAAAAACTTCCTCCCCCAATACCCACTATTGAAGATGCGGTACCTATACTAAATCCTGCAAAAATAGATAAAGTATTGTTACTATTTCTGTTTGAACTTTTCATTTTGTTACTTAGGAGAAGCTGAATTGCTAAAAATAATAAAAATATACCGACTATAGATCTCAAAGTAACGCCAGAAATATTATTAGCAATAACTGCTCCTAATGTAGCCCCAAAAAATATACCAACTGAAAGTGGATAAAAGGCCTGCCAAATGATCCCTTGTTTTTTATTATGAGAATATGTTGATGCTATACCAGTGAAGAGAATGCAAGAAAGAGATGTTCCAATTGCAAGATGAGTAATAATATTTTCATCAAATCCCAGATACATAAATGTAGCTATTAATGCTGGAACAATTATTACTCCTCCACCTATACCAAACATTCCTGCCAATATACCAGCTATAACTCCAACTGAAAGAAATGCTAGTAGCTCTATACCCATTTATGAAAACCTCTTGATATATGCAGGGGAAAATTCATTTAACACAGACCTATAAACATCTTTTTTAAAATCCACTATTGCTGTTAGAGGATACCAGTAAGAGCACCACATATAGTCATCAAATTCTTGATTTTTATCAATAGTGAAATTGATTTCTGTCTCTTGCAAAAGTTCAAACATAAACCATTTCTGTTTTTGCCCTTTGAACATATTCTTAAAGAAATTTTTTTTTATTCTCCCTTCAGGTAAATCATATTTATACCACGTATCAGATTTGCAGATATCTCTGACTATATTTTGTTGAATGCCAACTTCTTCATAAAGCTCTCTGAGAGCTGCATCCCTTGGGACTTCGTTTAAATCAATTCCTCCTTGAGGAAATTGCCAGTTATCAGAATCTTTTCTTTTGCAAAGCAATAAATTACCTTTATCATTAACTATTATTAATCCTACGTTAAGTCTATATCCTTGCTCTTCTGTCATAATGAGGTAATTTTTATATGAATGATAAATTAATAATATTTGATTTAGATAATACCATTCTTAATGGAGATTCTGATTATTCTTGGATCAAATTTATGATTGATTCAGGATATGTTGATTACGAAGAGTATACAAAAAAAAATAATTATTTTTATGAACAATATTATCTTGGGAATTTAGATTACGACGAATGGGCAAAATTTGTTTTATCAACTTTTAAAGGCAAAGACCCAAAAGAGATAAGTAAAATCTTGAAAGAATTCTTAAATACTATTATCGAACCAATGATAAATATCTATGCTTTGCGGCTTTTGCATGAGCATGCGCATGATAACGATTTTATGCTGCTTGCTTCTGCAACTAATTCAATTATTGTAAAGCCAATTGCAGAACGCCTTGGATTTAAAAATATAATAGCAACAGAAGTAGAGATGATTAATGGAAAGTATTCTGGAAAGATTAAAGGAGAACCCGCTTTAGGAAAAGGGAAACTCAATAAGGTAAAAAAATGGATGAAAACAAATGGGTTTACAGATTTTAAAGATACCACATTCTATTCAGATTCAATAAACGATTTACCGCTTCTAGCAGAGGTTGCAAAGCCAATTGCTGTCAATCCTGATGAGCAGCTTCGAGCGATATGTTGGGAGGCTGATTGGGAAATAATAGAACTTCCAATTCATTAAAATTCATCCATAGAAGGGCAGCTACATATTAAATGTCTATCACCATGAACATTGTCTACTCTTCCAACTGGTGGCCAAAATTTATTATCTTTTAATGTATCAATAGGGTACGCAGCTCTTGATCTGGAGTATTGATGATTCCACTCGTCTTTTGATACTTCTTCTGCAGTATGGGGAGCATTTTTCAGCATATTATCAGTTTTATCCAAAGTACCCTTTTCAATATCTAAGATTTCCTTTTTAATATTTACCATTGCATCACAGAATCTATCTATCTCAGATCTTGATTCGCTTTCAGTAGGCTCAATCATCAAAGTACCAGCTACCGGCCAAGACATTGTTGGAGCATGAAACCCATAATCTATTAATCTTTTTGCAATATCTTCTACTTCAATTCCTGCTGATTCTTTAAATGGTCTGACATCTACAATACATTCATGTGCAACAAGGTTATTCTCTCCTTTGTAGAGGATCTTATAATCATCTTTTAATCTATGTGCAATGTAGTTTGCATTAAGTATAGCAACCTCTGATGCGCGTCTAAGGCCCTTAGAACCCATCATTTTTATATACATCCAACTAATAGGCAATATACTGGCACTACCATAATTAGAACCCGAGACTGGACCAACAACATTATCATTACGACTATGCAAGCCGGGGATAAAATCTTTTAACTTATCAACCACCCCAATAGGACCAACTCCTGGCCCACCTCCACCATGAGGTATACAGAATGTTTTATGAAGATTTAGATGAGAGACATCACCACCAAATTTGCCAGGATAACAAAGACCAACCATAGCATTAAGATTTGCTCCATCAATGTAGACCATTCCACCTGCATTATGAACGATATCACATACCTCTGTTACAGAAGATTCAAATACTCCATGAGTAGAGGGGTATGTAATCATAATTGCTGACAAATTAGTTGCGTGTAAATTTACTTTATCTTTAAGATCTTTAATAGAAATATTCCCCTCTTTATTACATTCAATAGGGACAACCTTTAATCCAACCATTTGAGCTGAAGCGGGATTGGTGCCATGAGCTGATCTTGGAATTAGGCAAATATTCCTATGTGTATCCCCATTTTTTTTATGAAAAGCATCGATTGCTAATAACCCTGCATATTCTCCTTGCGACCCAGCATTAGGTTGGAGTGAAATAGCAGAATAACCAGTAATAACCTCTAACATTTTCTCAAGACTATTAATTAATTCTATATATCCACTGATTTGATCAGCTGGAGCTAAGGGATGAATAGTAGAAAACTCAGGCCAACTTATCGGCTCCATCTCTGAAGCTGAATTAAGCTTCATTGTGCAAGAACCAAGTGGAATCATCGCGGTATCAAGGGCAATATCTTTATTACATAACTTTTTTATGTATCTCATTAATTCGGTTTCTGAATGATAGCTATGGAATACTTTATGAGTTAAGTAATCAGAGGTCCTTAAAATAGCTTTTGGAATACAAGATTTAACATCTTTAAAGTCGATTAAATTATTGTCTTCACAAAATATGTCTATTATTTCTTTTAAATCATTTAAAGATATTGATTCATCTATAGATATTCCTAATTTCGAATCATCAATTTTTCTTAAATTTATTTTTTTACTAATAGCTTTTTCTATAAATAATTCAGTCTTATCTTTTGAAAGTATCACCAAGGTATCAAAAAAGGCAGTGGATTTTACTTCAATATTATTCTTTTTAAGCATCAACATTAAGAGCACAGTATATTCATGAATTTTAGAAGCAATTCCCATGAGACCTTTTGGTCCATGATAAACAGCATAAAATCCAGCCATAATTGCTAACAGTGCTTGAGAGGTGCATATGTTGCTTGTAGCCTTTTCTCTTCTTATATGTTGCTCTCTGGTTTGAAGAGCGAGTCTGTATGCAGTTTTTCCATGCGAATCAACTGAAGCGCCAACAATTCTACCAGGCAAAGATCTTTTATGTGATTCTTTTGTTGCCATGAAAGCAGCATGCGGACCACCAAAACCAACTGGTACGCCAAACCTTTGAGATGACCCTATAACTATATCTGCCCCATATTCTCCAGGTGGTTTAATTAAAGTTAATGCTAGTAAATCTGTTGCAAAGACTGTTAAAGCATTTTTCTCTTTCATTGCTTTTACAAAATCAGAGCAATCATAAATATCTCCATCTACATTTGGATATTGAATAAGCGCTCCAAAACAATCTTGTTTATGCATCTCTTCAATACTTAATATTTTAATTTCTATATCAAGCGGCCTTGCTCTTGTTTTAATAACCTCAATTGTTTGAGGTAAACAATTTTCATCGATTGCAAATATTTCCGATTTAGATTTACTTAATCTTTTAATCAAAGTCATAGCTTCAGCTGCAGCTGTTGGCTCATCTAACAAAGAAGCATTGGCTATCTCCATACCCGTCAGATCAGCTACCATTGTTTGATAATTTATAAGAGCTTCAAGTCTTCCTTGGGCAATCTCAGGCTGATAAGGTGTATATGATGTGTACCACCCAGGGTTCTCAAATACATTTCTTTGGATCGGAGGAGGCGTTATTGAATTATAAAAACCTTGACCAATATAAGATTTATGGAGAATATTTTTTTTACTAATCTGCTTTAAACATCTAAGCGCTTCTTCTTCTGAATAACCCTCACCAATATTTAAATCTTCTTTGTTTAAAATATTTTTGGGCACTATAGATTTAATAAATTGGTCCATCGAGTTAAAACCAAGCTCATTAAGTAATTTTGTTGAGGTATCAGACGAATTACCTATATGCCTATTGGCAAAGAAATCCAAATTTTTATCTTGATTTTTCAAAGAATCAGACATTATCTATTTGTAGGTATTATTGATTTTAGTTTATAAAAAGTATTATTCTTCGCAAACATCACCGTACTGCTCAGGTGAGAGTAGCTCATTCGTCTCAGATATATCAGAAGGCCTCATCTTATAAAACCATCCCTCAGTATATGGAGATTCATTAACAATTTCAGGAGTATCCATTAGTTGATTATTTACTTCAGTTATTTCACCAGATATTGGACTGTATACATCCGATGCAGCCTTAACAGATTCAACAATAGCAACTTCATCTTCTGCACTCATTTGAGCCCCTACCTCTGGAAGTTCAACAAATACTATGTCGCCCAATAAATCCTGCGCATGATCAGAAATGCCAACAGTTACTGAACCATCAGCTTCAACTCTAACCCATTCATGAGATTCTTTAAACTTTAAATCGCCAGGTATGCTGCTCATATAACAATTTTACCCTTTCTGACAAAGGGTAGCGAGACTATTTCAACATTAAATTCCTTATTTCTTATAAAAACTTTTGCTAAACCATTATGTCCTTTATCTACTCTTGCAATCCCAATACTAAAGCCTAATGATGGAGAAAAAGTTCCACTTAATATTTCTCCTTTTCCTCCTGCATGGTCTAATTTTTGATGAGATCTAAGAATGCCTCTTTCTCTTAAAATGACACCTTTTAATTCTTTAGCGCTATCTTGATTAATTTTTAAAATTGCTTCTTTACCTATAAAGTCTCTCGCATCATCTTTGAGATCTAGCGTCCATGATAAGTTTGATTCATATGGATGATTTGTATGGTTCATATCAATTCCATATAGATTTAGTCCAGCCTCAAGTCTTAATGTATCTCTAGCACCAAGGCCTATTGGCTTAGTTTTGGCATTAATTAATTCCTGCCATAAATGTTCAACATCCTTGTTGTCTAAGACAATCTCAAAACCTTCTTCTCCAGTATATCCAGTCTTAGCGATCATCATATTTTCTTCAAATTTGAGCTCAAAATTCAAAAGATTTTTTATATTATTAAAACCTACATTCTCAAGCACATCTTTTGATTTTGGCCCCTGGACTGCAATAATTGAAACCTCTTTATTTTTATAAATATCTACATCGTAAGACTTCGACTTCTCAACGAACCAACTATTATTTTGTGATGAGGTTGCGCAATTAGAAATTATTCTAAAATTTTCACCCAGATTATAAACTATGAGATCATCTAAAATTCCACCCGACTCATTTAATAACGGGCTATATAGAGCTTTTTGACTGTCTTTAATTTTATCTACATTATTTGGTAGAAGCTTTCTCAAAAAATTTACTTGTTCTGATCCAGAGAGATCAAAAACCGTCATATGTGAAACGTCAAAAATACCAACATGAGACCTTACTGCATTATGTTCATTAATTTGAGATCCATAATTTATAGGCATACTCCATCCACTAAAATCAACCATTTTTGCGTTAAGCTCAATATGCTTTTTGTATAGTCTTGTCTTATTCATTGCCATCTAATCTTTTATTTAAAAAATATACCAGAATAAAACTTAATAAGACTAATAGTAAGCTAGGATTTGCAGCTAACTCCCATTGACCTTCGCTAGTAAAGTTATAAATTTTTGAAGAAAGAGTCTCAAAACCAACTGGCCTTAAAATTAGAGTAGCTGGTTGTTCTTTAACAACCTCAATAAAAACAACTAAAAATGCAACAAAAAGGGCTGGCTTCATTGCTGGAAAGTATAGAGATCTAAATGCCTTTAATGGCTTATTGGGTAGTGTAGCCAGGGCATTTTTACTTGATTCAGGAATATTATTTGAGGCTGAGATAAGATATTGAAATGCTGGAGTTATAAATCTAATAGTTAAAGCTATTATTAATCCAAAAATTCCAATTGATGTTAATGAAATATCAAAAATTTCATTAATTACTATTAATAAACCAACCGCAATTACTGATCCTGGCATAGCATAACCTAAAGTAGATGCGGTTATAAAGGGCCTCATTTTATATGAGCCTATGTATGCAAGCGATAAAACTAAGGCCGCGCAAGTTATAACGAAAGCGGAAATTAAACCAAGCAATCCAGAATTTAAGAATAAGGTGAAACTTGAGCTAGAAGTAAAGATTGTATAAACATCACTCCATAATATTAATTGAATCAACGGTAAAAGAAATGCTATCAAAAATAAAAGGGAGCATATAAAAAAAGATAAAAATCCTGTTGATTTGCTCAATGATATTTTTTCAAATACATCACTTGATACTGAACCAGTCTTTTTTGAATCTATAAAATTCTTACTTAAAAAAACTAAAATAAGTACAAAAATAAATAGTATGCCAGCAAGCCTAGCGCCGCTATAGTAATCCTGATAGCCAAACCAAGCGTTATATATAGCTACAGTAAAGGTTTCAATTCTAAGTGTTGATACGCCACCGAAATCAGCAAGTGTTTCTAACATAGCTAGAATTACTCCAGCAAAAATTGATGGCTTTAAGGTTGGCAATAAAATGGTCCTTATTGCAGCAACATCTGACTTCCCTAAAGTTTTAGCAGCTTTAAATATTGGAATACCAGTATGTTTAATTTGAGCCTTCATTAAAAGAAATATATATGGATATAAAGCTAAAGACATAACTAAAGAAGCCCCAAGAATATTTCTAATTGATGGCAATATTATTCCAAAGTCTCTAAACCATGAAGCTATAGGTCCCGAATACTCAAGTCCTCCAACAAAAATAAATGCATAGATATATGCTGGAAAAACAAGAGGCAAACTTAAAGACCAGCTAAAAAAATTATGCCCAGGAAACTTATACAAACTAGTTAATATTGCAAAAGGCGCAGCAATTAGGAACGTAATTAAGCCTACAAGGATTGTTAATAAGAGTGTATTTTTTAAAAGTTGTAATACTAATTCAGATGTAAGAAAAGTATTGGATATTTCTTGAAAAAAAGCTAAAAACAAAAAGGCTAAAAAAAATAATAGTGAAGACGTAACCCAAGGAACAGAGATATATTTCCAAATTCTTAAGTGCCCCATATTAGTCAGTTTTAGGTTTTTCTAGAGATTTATTAGTCTTGGCACCAAGCTTCTTAAGCTTATCAAGTTGAGAATAAAGATTGCCATTGCCAGATATGAGTTTGGACTGAGCAGTTTTAAAAGAATTCTTTGCTTTATCTAAATGATCTCCTACATCTTCTAAGTCTGAATTGAATCCGTGAAACTTATCGTAGATCATGCCAGCTCTTTCGACTATTTTGACGGCATTCTCATTTGCTTTGTCCATTCTCCACAAGGTATATGTAATTCTTAAAGCGCCTATTAAATTTAGAGGGCTAGTAAATGCAATCTGATTTAGCTGCGCTTCTTTCTGCATATCCCATTTTTGGCTTATTGCCGCTGATAGGGCTGACTCAATTGGAATAAAAATAAAAGTAAATTCAGGAGTTTCTATCCCTTCTATATTGGAATATTTATCTTTAAGTTCTTTCATATGATTTCTTAACGAAGTTATATGATCCTTTAGATTCATAGCCATCTCTTCTTCATTCTCAGAATTAACAAAACGCTCATATGCAGAAAGTGATACCTTTGAATCAACAATAATATTTTTATTCTCAGGTAAATAAATAATTGCATCTGGTATCAAGGTATCTCCATTTTTAGATTTAAACCCCTTTTGTAAATCATAATGCTCACCTTCAATAAGACCAGAATTCTCTAAAGTTTTCTTTAACACCTCTTCGCCCCATAAGCCTTGAGTTTTAGAATCACCCTTAAGTGCTTTTGTAAGATTTTGAGCATCTTCTTGCATTGTTTGGGTGGCATTAAGAAGGTCATCCATATGAGCTTTTAGGGTTACTCTGGTTTCAGTTGCCTCTTTGTTCTGCTTTTCAATTTGATTTTTAAGCAAATCGAGCTCTCGTTGAAATTTTTCTGTAAAAGGATTTAGGGTTTTATTAAGCTCTTCTATATTTGAATTAGATAACGTTTTACCTTTTTCTAAAAGAATTTGATTTGCATAGTTTTCTAAAAAGTTTAGTTGTTGTTCATGTTCTTCATCTCTAGATTTTGAAAGGGATTTCCACAAAAAATAGCCAAGAAATCCAATCATTAAAACTAACATGATTACTAAGATTATTAATGAAGCTACCACTCGTAATTTTTTCCTATAAAATACATCTATATTATGCACGAAGTTATCCTTTCTCAGTACAAAAGTCTTAAGAATGAAAATCTCAAGATAGACTTAACTAGAGGCAAACCCAGCTCAACTCAATTAGACCTTTCAAATGACCTTTTGAGTACAAGTGTAGGCACACATTCTAATGATGGAGCCGACATAAGAAATTATGGCGAGCCATATGGGATATATGATGCTAGAAAATTAGGAGCTGAATTACTAGAAACCCCTATAGCAAATACTATTGCTGCTGAACAATCAAGCTTGTTATTAAGTTACCAATTTCTTCTAGCAAATTATTTTTATGGTCTAAATGACGAGCCTTGGAAAGAGATAGATAATCCAAAATTTATTTGCCCAACTCCAGGTTTTGACAGGCACTTTAGGATGCTAGATGAAATTGGAATCGAAATGTTGCCTGTTCCTTTAACAGGTGAGGGCCTTGATATTAATATATTAAAAGATACTTTATCTCAGCATGAAAACATTGTTGGCATGATCTGTGTACCACGACATTCAAACCCTTCCGGAGACATTTATTCAGACCAAAATATGTTAGATATATTTGGAGCTTGTTCTAAATATTCTAATACTTTTGTATTTTTATTTGATAATGCTTATCTTATTCATGATTTATCTAGCGCACCCAATCAATCTTCGGTCTGGACACTAGCATCACAGGCAAATGTTCAGGATCAAACTGCAATACTTACTTCTTTTTCAAAGGTTACTTTTGGCGGAGGAGGTCTTGCATTTTTTGCTGCGGGAGATAAGTCACTATCTTTATTTAAAAAAATCAGAAGCTCTATGGTTATATGTCCAGACAAAGTTAATCAGTTGCGACATGTAAACTTTTTTAAAAATAAAGCAAACGTTATCGCGCACATGAAAAAACATGCTGCTATTATTGAGCCAAAATTTGATCTTACTATATCAATTTTAAAAGAGATTCCGGCCGAGTGTGGCACGTTTTCTAATCCAACAGGCGGTTACTTTATTACTTTTAATACATCAAAACCAATAGCTGCTAATGTAATAGATTTATGTAAAGATGCAGGAGTTTTAATAACCCCTGCAGGAGCAACATTTCCACATGGGTTTGATGCAAAAGATAGTATTATTCGATTAGCACCTACATTTGTGGAAGTTGAAGAACTACAAAAAGCTATGGAAATATTTTCTCTATCAGTCCAAATAGCCCATTTTGATATAAGAGTTTAATTCTTAGCTCTTGACGCTGGAATATGATTACCATTTTCAAAATGAGAGAATATGGTAGATATATCAGGATGATTAGCCGGCCTATTCAGGTTTTCTAAAAGTAGATTTTGCTCTGATACGTAAGCTATGTAGAAAATATCTTTATTTTCAGCTAAAACATGATAAAAAGGCTGATCCTTTGCGGGTCGCATTGTTTCTGGAATCGCTTGATACCATTCTTCAGTATTATTAAATTCAGGATCTAAATCAAAAATAACTCCCCTGAAATCAAGAAATCTATGCTTAATTACATTTCCAATTGCAAACTTTGCTTCTATTAATTCTTTCATTATTTATATAATATATTGGTATAACAAAAAGAGAAATAATATGGATCAAGATATTTTAGTTGTTACATCAAATGATATTGAGGGCAAGCCAGTTCAAGAGTATCTGGGAATTGTTGCTGGTAGCATTGTTAAATCTAGAAATGTCGGAAGTGATATTTTCGCAGGTTTAAAGAGTATCGTTGGCGGAGAGTTAATGGGTTACTCTAAACTTCTTCAAAGGGCGCGAGACGATGCATATTCAAGAATGATTGCTGACGCTAAATCAAAAGGCGCAAATGCTATCATTTCGTTTAGATTTCAAACTTCTACTATTGCCAAAGGTGCATCAGAGGTTGTTGCATACGGCACAGCAGTAAAAATCTAAAAAATCCTCATTACCTCATTAAAAGAAGGAATTACGTATGAACAAAACAGAAAAAACGGCTTTTAGAGAAGCAATAATAATTGTGATGATGGGGTGCATAATTAACTTCCCACTCCAAACATTTCTATTATGGCTTACTATAGATCAGTGGTCTTGGACAAATACGCTTATCATTTCACTATTTACTCAAGCAATATTAACTTTTGTTGCACTTCTTCGAGTCTATTCAATTCGCATGAGATTTCAAAGAGGCAAATTTTAAAATTAAATTATAATGCTCTTAGTGCATCAGTAATATTCTGTCGAGCTGCTCTTAAAGCAGGTAAAAAGCCTCCCAGAAATCCAACGATCAAAGCTAAAACAAGACCCTGAAATATAATCTCACCTGTTACAGCAAAATCAAATGAAGTTTGACTAAAAGAGCCTCCTGCTAGTGTTGATACTGTATATCCATTAAACACAAAGTAGGCCAAGCTTGCTCCAAGCAGACCACCTGCAAGCGCTAGAACCATAGATTCAATCATTAATGCAGCTAAGATCGAACTGCCTCTAAATCCAACCGCCCTCAAAGTTCCAATTTCAACAAGTCTTGTTGATACGGCGCTGTACATTGAGTTGAGTGCAGCAAAAATTGATCCTATTGCCATGATTACAGCAACTAGGTAGCCAAAAGTGTTAATTATGCCTGATAAGCCCGAAGCCTGATTCTCATAAAAATCTAATTCGTTTTCAACCTTCACTTCAAGTCTTGGATCATTTTCAGCAAAAATAGCAAAGGTATCAAAGCTTGATACAGACTCAAGCCTCGCTATTGCATTTGATGTTGTTGCGCCCCTTTGAAAAGCTGACTGAGCAACCTTAACATCTCCCCATATCTCAGATTCATGAATATCACCATCTGAACTAAACACTCCGACTACAGTCCAAGTGCTATTTCTAAATACAACCTCGTTACCTATCTCAACACCTTGATATTGATCATAAGCTCCTTTCCCAACAATTAGCTCTGCCTTTCCCGCTTCAAAACTTCTACCTTTTATAATTTTAGTTTCAGGTCTAATAGCAAATCCCATAGCATCAACACCTCTTAATGGAAGATTTGAAGTATCCTCTGCGCCTTTTTTTGTAAGGTCTACAACCGTATAGACTTCAAATGAGATCATTGGCTGGCCATCAATTTTTTGTAATCCAGGAGCATTTGATAAGACATTCGCCTCCTCAATTGAAATAACACTGCTTAATTCTGAATTTGAACCTGATCTTAATATTAAAGCTCTATCTGCTTCACCAGTTCCTTCAACAGTTGATTGAAGACCGCTTGCCATAGCTAAAAGAGAAACCATAACTGCAACAGATCCGGCAATCCCAACTATAACAACCAAAGATGATCCAAAGCGTTGCTTAATAGATAGCAGGTTCATGTTTGTTACAGCAAATACTTGTCTAAACCATTTCATTTTTATTAATCCTTTCTAAGAGCATCTACTACCTTTAATCTCATAGCTCCAAGAGCCGGAGGAAATCCAGATACAAATGCAGTAATTATAGCTATACCGATACCAGAAATTATTACTGAGGAGTCCAATGATATTTCACCCAATGATACTGAAATCAACTCAGAAAGACTCGGCATTAACAATGCTGTAATGCCTAGTCCTATAACTGCTCCAATTAGACATATGACCATTGACTCAACAAGCACTAAAATAAGCATTGTAAAATCAGAAAAACCTATTGTCTTAAAAACTGCTAACTCAGAAGTCCTCTCTCTTATAGATTGACTCATAGTATTACCAGTAACTAGTAGAATGGTAAAAAAAACTGCCGCTAATATAGAGTTCATAATTAGTCCAATATCACCAATTTGGCTAGCAAACATTTGTTGATATGCTTTTTCAGTGTATGTTTTTGTTTCATCCATTGAATTAGCAAACATTGCATCTATATCTTGAGCAACCCTAGCTCCAGCATCTTTGTTATTTAGTTTTACGATAAAGTTTCCTACTGTACCTTTTGTATAATCTTCTCTAGCTTCATCAAAATATTGATAATTCATAAAAACTTGATCTTCATTTCCAGGATTTTCTTCGTCTGTAAATATTCCAACTAAATCAAATTCCCATAAATTTGTTCCATCACTCATAAAGTAAATGTCACCGATAATAGGAATACGGTCCCCAATACTCCAATTAAATCTTTCAGCAAGTTTTTTCCCAGCAATCATGCCTGTCCTAGTAGAGATAAAAACTTCTTTTTCAGGATCACTAATCTTATATTCTTTGTATATATCTAAAAATTCTTTTGGAGGTACTGGCCATTTTGGAAAAAAATTGGCTCTATCGATATAAGTTCCCCCAAACCAATCTTGATGTGCAACTATTTCTACGTTTTCAATACTTTTTATTCTCTGCAAATAAGATATTGGCATAGAATCAATAATTGAATATTTAGAAGCAACTATTAATCTATCATCACCAGACAGTTCAACGTCTTCAGTAAAGACTACTGCTACAGATCTAAGCAAGCCAAATAGTAAAAAAGCTACCACTAAAGAAGAAACTGTAAGCCCCGTTCTCCATCTTTTTCGATTAAGAGCTGCAACAATAATAATCCAATATTTCATAATAAGCCTTTCGCTAAGGCGTCTACAACCTTAAGTTTATATGCTTGATATGCTGGGAGTATCCCAGCAAGAGATGCCATTAGCACCCCAATTAAAATACCTTTTGTAACCTGATACGAATCAAAGACTATAACTCCCCCGGTTAGGCCGCCACTAGCTTGATCAATAAGAGGTACTGTTATCAAAGTAAACCCTAGACCTACTATAGCTCCTATTAAAATAATAAAGTTGCTTTCAAGCAATATTGAAATAAATATTTGCATATCCCTGTAACCTAAGCTTTTTAGGATTGCTAGATCACTAGTCCTCTCTCTTACTGATTGACTCATTGTATTTGCTGTAACTAGAAGTAATGTAAAAAATACAGCGGAGATTATAGAGGTGATTATTAACTTTATATCACCAATATCAGCCAACATTTTTTGAGATAAAGTTATTTCATTACCAGTAAATGTTGCATAAGCTGAATTTTTAAAATTATCATCAATGCTATTACTTATTTGATCTGCTTTTGCCGGGTCATCAAGATTAAATAAAATCATGGAAACCGTCCCTTTATTAGCAACTCGCGCCTCTTCAACATATTCATGTCTAACCATAATGCCAAGCTCATCTGCAGCAGGACTTGTTGTATATATGCCTTCAATATAAAACTCCCATACATTTGATCCATCATTTTTTACAGAATAAGTAGGTATTGATACTAAATCCCCAACTTTCCAACCCTTAATATCTGCAGCAGCCTTGCCTAAAAGAGCACCTGTTCTATTGGAAAAAAATGCATTTTTTGCTTCATCAGATGCTTTAAATCTATCCATTACTTCAAAATAATCGTTGCTGATAGCAAAAATAGGAATATTTTCTGTCATCGAATTTATATCCATAGATAACATATCAATCCATGCAACTTTAGTTACGCTATCAATAGATTCTAAATAATTAATATGAGATTGTGGCAGTCTTCCAAACATCATGTCATGTTTAGGCATCATGATCATGCGTTCAGCATTAATTTCACCAGCTGCTCCAGTAAACAGTGGGTCAGCGGAATGCAAAAGGCCATAAAGAAAAAAAGCAACTATTACCGAGAGGGTTGTTAGAAGACTTCTAATTTTCTTTCTAAAGACTCCGGCTTTAACTAATACCCAGTACACTATGTTGTTAGTTTACCTTTATCTAGGTGAAGAGATCTTTTAGCAGAATCTGCTGCCGTAGGATCATGAGTAACCATTAATATAGTTTTTCCATGATCTTCATTAAGGCTATTAAGGAGATTTAAAATTTCTGTTGCAGTATCTCGATCTAAATCTCCAGTAGGTTCATCACAAACCAATATATCTGGATCTGATACTAATGCCCTTGCAATCGCTACTCTTTGTTGCTGTCCACCAGATAGCTCATTAGGTTTATGACTAGCTCTATCTGATAAACCAACTATATTTAGAGCAGTTTCAACATGTTTTTTTCGTTGTTTGTTTGATAAATTTGTCAGAAGCAATGGAAGCTCTATATTTTTTTGAGCAGAAAGAACCGGAAGCAAATTATAGAATTGAAAAATAAAACCTACATTAGTTGCTCGCCAATTACTTAACTGTTTAGAATTCATCTGATCTATTCTTTCACCATTAATAGATACTGAACCATTAGATGGTGTATCGAGTCCACCAATAAGATTTAGTAATGTTGATTTTCCTGAGCCAGACGGTCCCATTAATGCTAAGTAATCTTGTTTAGGAATTTGCAAATTTAGATTATCTAATACAACAAGGGTTTCATCGCCTCTTTTATACTCTTTTGTTAAATTTTTAACATCAACTAATATTTCTGACATATTACTCCTTAATTTGTAATTACTTCTTGGCCATCTTCTAAATCATCACTTGGATCAAGCGCGACTCGCTCTCCATCTTTTATGCCTTTTGTAATTCTTGCATAATTAGCCGAAGTGCTTTCAATTTCAACTTTAGTTTTAAAAACTCTTCCGTTTTTAATAATAAATAAGTATGCAGAATTTCCCTCTTTTACTATTGCGGATGAAGGAACAATGACCCCATCAATTAAATCAAGCTTTTCTTCTTCTTCTTTTAAAAAAGAAACCTTAGCTCCCATATCAGGTAGGATTCTTTGATCTTTATCTAATAATCTAATCCTTACTTTGACAGTTGCCTTATTTCTATCTGCTGTTGGAATAATAGCTATAACTTCAGACTCTATATCCCACTCAGGATAAGCATTTAAATTTGTGATTGCCGGCTGACCTGATTGAACTCTGTTTATATATGACTCATTTACATCAACCTCAACCTCAAGTGAGTTCATATCTACAATGGTTCCTATGCCGGTTCTTGTAAATCCACCACCAGCTGATACGGGAGAAATCATCTCGCCTGGTTGTGCAGCTTTATTTATTACTACACCAGAAAATGGCGCACGTATTTTCATGTCTGAAACAATCTGTTTACTAATTTCTAGTCTTGCCTTTAAACCATCCAGTTGAGATTCAGCTGCATCTAATGAAGCTTGACTGGCAAGATTATCTTTTCTTAACTCCAGGGTTCTATCAAAGACTCTTTTAGCTTCTCTTAATTGAGTTTCAGCAAAGTTTAGTTCAGCTTTTACAGTGCTATCATCTAATTGGGCAAGGATTTGATCTTTTTCTACAAACATTCCTTCTTCAATAAATACCTCTAGAACTTTACCAGTTATTTTTGAAGAAACCGTTGCCTGCATTCTTGCTGTTACATATCCAGAGGCATCAAGGACGCTTGCAGATGTATTGGCTGATGCATTTATTGATTGAGCTTTATAAGATTTAACTTCAATTATTTCGTCTTGGGAGAGAAAACCCAATTGGTTTAAAATAAGAAAAAGAATAATAACTGGAACAAGTACTAATCCAGATTTTTTAACTAGCGAACTCTCAGACTCATCATTAACAGATCTATCTATTTTAAGATCATTAAGTAAATCTTTTTTTTCACTCATAAGTTTCTCCCTAAGGATAATTTTACACCATGAGATTAAAATATCACTTTTTATAAATCAAAGGTTTTTATTCTTATCTAGATTCCACTCTGGCGGCCCAAATATTGATTTGAATCTATCATTATGATTAGCCGAATTTCCAAAATCCTCAATTATTTTAAGCCAATTCATAAAAGTAATTTTAACTGGATTATACGTTTTTACATTCTCAGTTATTCCAAAAATAACTTTAGATTCTTCTTTTGCAAAAGTGCCAAATAGCCTATCCCATACAATAAACATATTTCCATAGTTTTTATCAATGTATTCCGGATTAGAGCCATGATGAACCCTATGTGAAGATGGAGTGACAAGAATATATTCTAGCGGACCAAGTGTTTTTATTACTTGTGTATGTCCGGTTACTCCCCATAAAGTAGCAGCAACCCCAGCTAAGGCTGTTATCAGAGGATCAAAACCAATAATTGGCAAAATAAAGAAGAAGGGCACTTTTGTTATTGGTCCAAACCATGCTTGACGAAGAGCAACAGTGAAGTTCATCTCTTCACTTGAGTGGTGATTCATATGCACTGCCCACATAAATCTTACTCTATGCGAAAATCTATGGTACCAGTAATATACAAAATCTATCGCAACGAAAGTTAATATCCATACTGCCGTTGTTGATATGAGGTCATTAATAGTAAAAATTCTAAATTCATACAAGTAAAAGTAGAAGAATAGGATTGCACCTTTAGTACCAATATTTACAACTATATTTCCCGCCAAAAGACCAAAACCAGCCATACTATCATTTAATTTATATAAAGAAAGATTGTTAATTTTTGAGTAAATAGTTTCAGCAATAATCATTGCAACTATTATTGGAAAACCAAATGTATATAAATCAATATCCGTCATAGTTTTAATATTTTAAACTTTGCAAAACAAAATATATATGGGGAATTATCTGAATAAATTTATTCTAAACCCATAAAGCTTGATCTTCTATTGATCGCTAATGTATTTATTTGTGGGGTGTTACTAAAAATTTAGTCCCTGTAGCCTGTTTCCCATATGCCTGTATTGCTTCAGGTTGAAGCATTTCTTCAAAGGAAACTTCTTGTGTATAGTTACTTGCAAAGGTAGTTTTAATTTCTTTTGCAACTCTATCGCGCATAGCCATAAATCTTTCCATCCCAATTTTTCCAATCATTGGTGTTAATAACCATCCTCCAAGTCCCCATGACATTCCATATGCTCTTTTTAGTATTGTTGGAGAGGGATCTAAACCACCATAAATATATACTTGTTTATAGGTATCTGATCCATACCTACTGTATTCTGCTGCTGTTTTATTAGCAGCTATTTCCATCGCAGAAAGAATCTGACCTGCCAATTGACCTTCATTACCTCCACCAGTTGCATCAAAACCTAATGTTGCTCCTGTTGCTACAATAGCTTCAACAAGATCATCCATAAAGCTTGGGGAGCTTGAATTACAAACATGCTCAGCTCCTATGTTTTTTAATAGTTCAACATGCTCTTCTTTTCTCACAATATTAACTAATGGAACAGAATCATCTTTACAAATTTTTACTAGCATTTGACCTAAATTAGATGCAGCGGCTGTGTGAACAAGAGCCGTATGATTCTCTAATTTCATTGTTTCTAAAAAAGCTAGAGCTGTTAAAGGATTTACGAATGATGAAGCCGCCTCTTTAGCGGAAGTTCCATCCTCCATTACCAAACAATTCATTGCTGGCACGCATCTATATTCTGAATACATCGCTCCACCAGCAACACCAACTGTTTTACCAATTAAATGTTGTGCATTTTTTCCTGCTGACTCTACGACTCCCGCACCTTCATTGCCTACTTGCATTGATTGATCAAATCTTGGGGCAACAGCTTTCATAAGACCTGGATGTATGTTCATAGTAGCAATCGTCTCATTACCAGATCCTGCAACCGATAGACTTGTTGGATCAGACGCAAAGCTGATTAAAAGCGCAAGGTCGGATGGATTGATTGGAGCTGCCTCAACTTTTATTAAGACTTCATCATCTTTTGGTTGTGGCTTTTCAACTTTAGCAATAGATATGTTTAACTTACCTTCACTTGTTATCTCTGATCTTATTTCTCTTGAAGTTTGTGTTGTCATTTTATTCCCTTTGGATTATTTTTTAAAAATTATACTAGTTAGAGCTGGCTATAGGTCAAGACTTTATTTGTCCAAATTTATCTGTTGCTTTTATTAACGCATGAGTGATTTCTTTTTCAAAAGCTGTGTGACCAGACGACGGTGCAATAATCATTTCTGCTTCAGGCCATGCCTGGGAGAGTTCCCAAGCTGTTTTCATAGGACAAACTACATCATATCTTCCTTGAATAATTACAGCTGGTATTGATCGGATTATATCTATATTTTCAATAAGCTGATTTTCTGTTGCAAACCATCCTTTATTTACAAAATAATGATTCTCAATAAGTGCAAATGCTAAAGCAAATTCTGGGTTTGAAAATTCTTCTACTAATGATGGTTTATATGCAAGACTACTTGTTGCTGCTTCCCACTTTGACCATGCTATGGCAGCAGCAAGCCTCCTTTCCTTATTATCACTTTTAAAGATTTCATGATAAGCCTTCATTAAATCATCTCTATCTTCTGAATCAATAATTTCTGTGAAACCTTTCCATGCTTCTGGAAAAATTCGACTTGCTCCATCTTGATAAAACCATTTAAGCTCTTCTTCTCGTAATAAGAATATACCCCTTAAAACTATTTCACTCACAGAACTAGGATGAGATTGAGCATATGCTAAAGAAAGAGTGCTCCCCCAAGAGCCCCCAAAAACTAACCATGTATCTATATTTAAGGTTTCTCTAAGAATTTCAATATCAGAAACAAGATCCCACGTAGTGTTATTTTCCAAGCATCCATGCGGCTTGCTTCTTCCACATCCCCTTTGATCAAAGACTACAATTCGATAAATATCCGGATTAAAGAATCTTCTAACCTCTTCACTGCCACCACCACCAGGCCCGCCATGAAGAAATAGGGCAGGCTTACCATTTGGATTTCCACATTGCTCGTAATATACATGATGCTCATCAACACTAAGGAATCCAGAATCATATGGTTGAATCCCAGGATATAAATTTAAGTGGTCTCTCATATCTTATTATTAGATTTATAAGAACGTACTTCAACTTTTATTTGTTTGAATATTTTTTAATACCCTTTACATATTTATAAAAATAGATTTTAATAAATTAATCGTGATTTGATCCTATTGCCGCGATTAAAAATAAAGAGCTAAAACGGAATGTATTCCCAGGATTTAACAAGATGCTTTGTAGAGTTTTTTACTGAAAGACTTTAAAGGCTCTGATTTTTTTATTGCGAAAGGTAAAAAAATCATAATTAATTTATGGAGATATAAAATTATGAAAAGACAATTAATAGAAAGGTTAAATGATGGACCTGTTATTTGTGCAGAAGGGTTTTTATTTGAAGTTGAAAAAAGAGGATACCTTGCAGCGGGTGAGTTTGTTCCAATGGTAGCCCTTGAGTATCCTGAGGCTTTAGAAAATTTACATAAAGATTTTCAGCATGCGGGTTCAGATATTGTTCAGGCATTTACTTATAATGGCCATAGAGAAAAAATGAGAGTAATTGGCAAAGAAGAGCTTTTAGAGCCGCTTAATAGGTCAGCACTAAAGATAGCAAAGAAAATTGCAGATAATCCAATTGATGGCGAAGAGCCAAATTTAATGTCTGGGAATATCTCAAATTCAAATATATGGGATCAATATGATAAAAATTCTCATCTTGAGGTTGAACGTATGTTTACTGAAATGGTTAATTGGGCAGTAGACGAGGGCGCAGATCTGATTATGGGTGAAACTTTTTATTATGCAGAGGAGGCTTACAAAGCTTTAGAGATTATTAAAAAATCAGGTCTTCCTGCAGTAATTAATATAGCTCCAATGGGAGAGAATATTATGCGCGATGGCGTATCTATTGTGGATACATGCAAAGAGTTAGAGCAAAGAGGCGCCGATGTTGTTGGAATGAATTGTTTTAGAGGACCAGCAACTATGCTGCCATATCTTAAAGAAATTAGAAAAGCAATTAATTGTCATATGGCCGCATTACCACTTCCATATAGGACTACAGAAGAGAACCCAACATTCTTTAATCTTCCTGATAATAATGGGTGCACTTGTGACGCGCCTCATGGAAGGACTTTCCCTACAGCATTAGATCCTCTTTACTGTAATAGGTATGAGATGCGCGCTTTTTTTAAAAAAGTTAATGAAATCGGTATTAAGCTGCTTGGAGTTTGCTGTGGAGCAACTCCAATGCATCAAAGAGAAGTAGCCGAAGCAGTTGGTCGAACTGTTCCTGCCAGTAAGTATAGAGAAAAAATGGCAAATCATTTCATGTACGGTACAAATGAAAGAACGGCAAAGCATATGCAGGAATATGGAGATAAGGCATAGGGTTTTATAAGATATATTACCCATAGTGAAATACTATATGAATAAATTTCTTAGTTTTTAGAGACGATTGTTGTTTTCATAGATTTTTTACTTAACCCCCAAAACAATCTTGCTGCTTTGACAAATAATAGCCTGAAGGTTTTATCAAAAAATGAAACTTTA
>Ga0115013_10000378_pt1 | contig 27181 bp, 31 predicted proteins | sample SouAtlMetagenome_2_FD_88686 | JGI IMG/M metagenome (GOLD analysis project Ga0115013, IMG submission 88686) | Marine eukaryotic phytoplankton communities from Atlantic Ocean - South Atlantic ANT15 Metagenome | ecosystem: Environmental > Aquatic > Marine > Oceanic | place: South Atlantic Ocean...
TAACGCATTTTTCTTGGTTCTTTTTATTTCCTTTATTGCAATTGTAATTAAAAAATTATAAAAAAACTTTTCAAAAAAAAAATAATAAATATCTAAATATTTGAAATTGCCCCGTTTTTTTAAAAAAAAAAAAATAAAAAATATTAAAAAGAACAATGATTTTTATTGTATATTTCTGAAAAAAAGTTTTTTTTAAAATCCGAAAAATCGGGCAAATTTGAGTTATACCATTATGGTTTATATTAAAATTGTTAAAAATACAATGACACCAACTTATTTTTCCAAAAATTAACTTCGTATTATTTAGGCGTTTTTTATGTCAACATTATATATTGACAAATGTCCCAAAAAAAAACGCCGAAAAACGCCGATGATTATTATTGTGAGAAATGTAACTTTACATGCTCTAAATTAAGTGATTTTAATAGGCATTTATCCACACGTAAACATAAAATGTTGACAAATGTTGACAATTTACCAGAAAAAAACGCCACATCTAAGTTCATTTGTGAATTTTGTAATAAAGAATACAAACATAGACAGAGCCTGTCAGTACATAGAAAAAAATGCACTGTAATTCCAAAAAAAAGTAATAGTAATCAAAAAGATGTTATGAAAAATGATATAATAAATGATGAAATTACTGATACTGATTATAAAAAAATGTTTATTGAAGTAATGGATAAAAATGCAGAATTACAAAGTAAATTAGTTGAGCAGCAAGAACAACTAATAGAATTATTACCAAATACAGGAAATACAACAAATAATAATAACTATAATTTAAATATTTATTTAAATGAACACTGTAAAGATGCTTTATCATTAATGGATTTTGTAGATAATTTAAAATTACAAATAAACGATTTAACTTTAACAGGTGAAAAAGGATTTGTAGAAGGTGTTAGTAATATATTCATAAAGGGATTAAATGAATTAGAATTTAATAAACGCCCTATTCATTGTAGTGATGCTAAACGTGAAACATTATATATTAAAAATGAACAAGAATGGAAAAAAGATGATAAACAAAATTCTATGGTAAAAGATGCAATAGGAAAAATTAAAGATGATAATTTTAGACAATTAGAAAGATGGCAAAATGAACATCCACATCATCAAGATCAAAATCATCCGGATAATAAAATATTTTTAGATTTAGTTCAAAATTGTTTGGGTGGATTAGATGATAATTCAAGACAAAATAACATCAAAAAGGTAATAAAAAATATAGCAAAAGAAGTCATTGTAGACGGTAAGTAATTTTTTTGATCATATATATATTCTAAAAAGATATATATGATTTTTATTTCTTCGTTATTTTTAACATCTTTATCATTCGCAAATGGATTTTTAAATTATTCACTAATGAAAACATTTAAGCCTTGCCAATTGAGAAAATTACTTCGTGAACAAATGGAAACGAATCACACATATATTAGTTATGAAAATGTAAAAAAAATACTACACAATGAAATAAATGAAATCGATATATATGGTGATAATAAAGGTAATATGAATTTAGAACATATATTTCCACAATATCAATTTAAAGAAGATGAACGAAAACGTTATATGAAATGTGATTTACATAATTTGTATTTATGTAATACACGTTTAAATACATGTAGATCAAATTTTAAATATGTAGGAAATGAAAATTTATTAGATGAAGATATAAATCATAAATCATCTATTGTATTAAATACAGATGGTAATGAAGTAATAGATAGCCAAGATATTTTTAGAAAACAAGGATATTTAATGATGGTAAATCGTAAACAAAAAACATTTATACCATCTATATATTCACGTGGAAAAATTGCGCGTTCATTATCATATTTTGCAATTAGATATGATTATATTGAACAATTAAAGAATATAATAGACATTGAAGATTTAGTAAAATGGAATTTGGAAGATCCTGTTACAAATGAGGAGTATTTAAAAAACATATTAGCATATAAACATCAAAATAATTTAAATCCGTTTATAATAGAACCAGAACTAGTATTTTATTGTTTTTATGATTATTTAGATTTGGATGAAGAAAAATATTATGAATTATACAAAAATAGGAGAAATTATTTTATTGATCCGTTATATTCAATAGATCATTTTTTAAAGGAGAATATACACTTGAATAAAGAAAATAAAAATTTGAGAAAAATGATAGATAAATTTCAAAAATTTGCTTTAAAAAATAAAAAATAATATAAGATACTATTTTATGGCTAATCTAGAAGATAAAATAAAAAGATGGGTAATTTTAGATAATAAAAATCGCGAAATAAATGATATATTGAAGAAATTACGCGACGAAAAGAAGGAAACAGAAGATGATATTTACAAAATAATAGAAAATAAAAATATGAAAAATATAAGTGTAAATATATCTGATGGTAGATTAGCATTTAGTGAAACAAAATCATCAACATCATTAACATATAAATTTATTGAAAAATGTTTATTAGAAATAATAGATAATAAAGCTAGTGTTGAAAAAATTATAGAACATATAAAAAATTCTAGACAGGTTGAAGAAAAACAAACAATAAAAAGATTTTACAATTAAATAAATATAGTTTTTAAATTTTTATTATTATAAAACTATATATGGAAAAAGTATTAATTGAATATGATAATAAAAAAGATATAACAGGTGCAGGTTATGATATATCAGAATTATTTGACACAGAAAATCAATATTATATACCGTTAGGATTAGTGTGTAATTATGAGGAAAGATATAATGATAATACTTATTGTAATAATTATAATGTTAATGATTGTAATATTCATAAAAATGATATAACAGAACGTATATTAAATTCATTGAAATATCATGTAAAAAGACAAACACGAAAAAATTTAAATGGTGGAAAAAAAAATAGAAAAACTAGAAAAAGTAAGCAAAATAACCTTTAAAAATTTATAAAATATATTTTCTCCTTTCATTATAATAATAATTATAATGAAAAGTACAATGAAGACGTTTTCCGGTTTAATAGATAAATATAGTAAAATGTTAAGTAAAAAACAATTCTACGAAAAGAGTTTTAAATGGCTTTTAGATTTAGTATCATCGAATTTCACAATATTAGTATGTGTGGTATTACTTTCTCTCTTATTTTATTTAATAAATAAAAAAAATAGATATAATGAAGGTTTTACAAATCAACTACCACCATTCCCAATAGATATTGTTTATACGTGGGCTGGAGAGAAAAAAGATTCGACAGATACAAGACAAGCAGACCATAATGAATTAAAATATAGTTTACGATCAGTTAATATGCATATGCCGTGGGTAAATCATATATATATATTTATGAATTCACCTAAGAAAATGCCTTCGTGGATGAAAAATAATAAAAAAATAACATTTATTGAACATGATGAATTATTTAAAACAGATACACCTAATACTAATTCGAACGCATTAGAAACTTATTTACATAAAATACCTGGATTAAGTGAACATTTTATTTATTTTAATGATGATGTATTTGTAGGAAGATCATTACATTATACTGAATTTTTTAGTCCGGAAGGTAAATTAAAAGTTCCAAAAAAAACTGTTGATGTAAAAGATATGAAAATAGCAGGAAAAACACCAAAAGTATCATTTGAGTTACCTCCTTTTCCAGAATGGTGGTATCCACATATACCAATACCAATGAAAAAGTCACAAACACAAAAATTTCATGAAAGATATCCTGAATATATTAATTGGGTTCGTGGAATTAAAAAACGTATTGGTACAGGTTGTGATGAATGTGAAAATGTTAATTTAAAATGCCCTTGTCAACAACAACATTTTCCATTACAATATTTCGCTTATAAAAATAATGATACAGAATTTAGAGATGAAACAGGAGAATTACCATTTATAAAATTAGATAAATTATTGAAAGACGGTATAAAAGAAATGGATGTTATTAAAACTTCTAAACCAAAATTCTTTTGTCTAGCAGATTTTGGTGCTTTAAATAATGATGATAGAGAAAAAATAAGAAATATGATAGCAACATTCTGTGATGAGTTTTATTATGTAAGACCAGATTTTGAAATTTAATTAATATTTATTTTTTTAATAGTAATAAATTATTATTAAAAAAATAATTAGACATTTGAACATTTTACTCTGTTGGATATGTAATGTTAGTTTCAAAAAATTCGTAATCTTCCATAATATTGATAACATCCTCTTTGTTATTAGTTTCTATCCATAATTTTGATAATACAAAAGTACGTCCATTTGATTGTTTTTGAAAATTATAATCATCAATACCATAATATGTATTATAATCTTCTAATAAATGTGATAATTCATTTTTCAAAAATGTTTTACCTGAATAAGGTGGTCCGCAAATAATAATATTGTTTCCTTTTTCTATGCTTTTTTTTACGTTTTCTAATATATTTTTGTATTGTGTTTGATAATCCATATTTCACTATAATGATCATATTTATAAATCTTTAAGTCTAATTATAATTATTTTTGATTAAATGCTGGTACATATTGTGATAATGGAATATCTATGAAAACAGCTGTATTATCATTTCTACCATAATATTTAAGTACATCTCGAATAAACCAGCAGTCTTGTCCTCGTTTATATTTTTCACCTTCACGAAATTTTATATCATTAATTACACTTGAATCAATAGATGTATGACCATGATGCATTTTTGTATCTAATCCAAGAGTTCTTCGTTTTTCAGCAATATCATATAATTGACTACCTAAAAATGTAGTAGGATTTATATCATTTTTTTGAAATTTATTATAACCTTTAGAATATCCATGAATAAAAATTTTAGGATGATGATTATTGAAAGTTTTATTAACATATAATAATTTATCAGGATACATTACATCATCAGCATCCATAAAAGAAATTATATTACCACTACAATTTTTAGCACCTCGATTTCTATTTTCACTTGCGTATTGTTTTATATTTACATTACTAAATTTAATGGGTAATTGATGTTTATTAATTAATAATTGTTTCAATTTTTCACTGTCTATGTCACTTTGTCCGGACATGGCAATAACAATTTCATGTGGTTTATAAGTTTGATTTTTTATACTATTCATTAAACGATCTAAATGTTTAACATCGCGTGGAATACATGGAACAACTACAGATATTTTATTATTTTTATTTTGCGTAAATCCTGATACAACATTTTTAGAATTAAGTAAAGATAATACAATTACTGTACTTAATAATAAAAATAAAAATATATGATTAGAATAATTATATTTCATATACTATAAATAATCAAAAAAAATATATTAAATTTAATATTTATTAAAAAGATAAAAAACTTATACCTAAATGAATACTATATTGACCACATAATTTACAAATCTTTTTAATTTGATTACCTCTATTAATATAAGAGGTACAATTAATACATGTATACGGATATGAAGAAAAAGTATTATTTTCAGGTATATTGAAACAACTACATAAATTTATATTACAATTGTTACTAAGGTCGTTAGGACAATAAAAACATTTTTTATAATAATTATTATATAGACCATAAATCACTTTTTTTGATAATTTATGTTCACTCATAAACTTATTAAAAGTATTACGTGATTTGTCAAATCTGGAAATTTCATGATAATTTAAAAAATTACAAACATGAATATATGTATCATTATTTATTATATAATTCATAATATATAATGAATATATTTTATCTATTTACGCATGAAGAATGACTTAATATTATTTTTTTCAATTAATGTTTGTTGTATAAATTTATCAAATAATAATGTTTTAATTTCTTTATTTCTGTAATCTTCATTTTTTTTTTCATATTGTTCTTCGGTCATTTCCTGTATTTTTATCATACTTTTCCATGTTTTTTGTTGTGTTAATAGTTTATCTTTACGTAAAGTGTTTTTAAATTCAGGTATTTTTTCAAGTACTAAAGCTAATAATTGTTGTACTGGTTTCATAATTTGATTAGTTATGTAATGTGAATAATCTAATTGTAATTTTTTTTCTTGAATATACGAAGGTAATTCCACTTTATCTCCTTGTAATGCTTTCTTATTTTTAACTTTAATATATGCAAAAGGGATACGATCACCAGCCGATGGTTTGTTTCCAGGATCACGCTTAGCAATTCTGTCAGCTAAAACTTTATGAGCAATTTGCTTGGGATTTTTATAATTAGAACGTAGAGATTTTGTAATAATTAATTTTTCAATAGGTATTTTTTCATCTAACATATCTTGCAATGATTTTTTGAGAAATTCTATGGCTTTGTCAATATTTTGTTCTTTCATTAAAATGTCAATAATACCACCATATATATCTTTAACAATAGGAGCATTATCACGTCTTTTCAGTACAATACCCATACTTTTTTGATAACATTTATTTACGTCTTCTTCATAAAGCATACCAACATATCTTTTTTTAGAAAGTAAACAAAATGGCATGAATGTTTTTTCATATTCTAAATCATGAGGTTTTTTTAAGAATTTAGAAGCAGTTTCACCCATTTCTTTGGCTAATTCAATAGTAATTTCTAAAGCTTTTTTTCCTCGAATAGGTTCACCAGTTTCAATATCTTCTAGATTAAATGTAAAGAAAACTGAATCTGTATCACCATATATGTATTCAGCATTTGATTTTACTTTTCCATAATTTTTAGATTCGAAAATTTTATCTTTATATACTTCTTCAACAACACGTTTAGCATATGTTAATAATAATCTACCAGTTGCTGTAGTTGATGCGGCAACATCTTTTTCATAAAATGTACTAGTTTTAGCACCACATTGACCATATAATGAGTTCGCTGTTATCTTATAACTTTGTTGACGTTTATCTAATATATTTTTCATAAAATCATCTTGTTGTTGTGGAATTAATTTTCTGGTTGCTTTTCTTGCTGCTAGTAATTCTTCTAAAATAGAAGGCATAATTGCTTTTTGATTATTAGGAAATTGAGCCCATCTACATACTTTGGTACCAGTTTTTATTTTTTGAACAGCACTTGAAGGAGTTTTTCTAAAATCAGTATAAACATCATATGTAATATTAACATATTCATAACCATCTATGTTATCATATATAAAATTATCATTTTCATCCTTTTCACCATATTCTTTAATAATATTACCTTTCAAATCATATTCTTTAGTCCAAACTTTACTATCATGTGATAAATTTTCACTAATCATTGATGATGGATATAGTGAAGCATAATCAACACAAGCAACAGGATTATCCAAATATAAATCGCATTTAGGATCTAAAACAATAGCACCTTCATAACCAGTGTCATTGAATTTTTTTTGAATAACAGGCATTAATGTTTCTTTTTCTCTACATTTTTTTGCAATAAAACTAGTAAGTTTAATACCTTGTCCACGCATGACAAGAAAGTCAATAGGAACACTACAAATTTTGGACATTTCAACAAAACCAGTAATAACATCGATTTTATTCATCAAATGATGAATTAGGTTACAATCCTGAATACAATATTTAGCTACAATGGCACGATCATTTGAATCACCATTTGTAAGTCTAAATATATCTTGTGGAGTAACATCATCCTTAGCTAAACCCCATCTTACGTTTTTATTCATATCCAATTTTTCTACAGAATCAATGGTGAATGTTTTATTAGTACGATCAATATCCGCAATTTTAAATTTTGCACCATCCTTATAAAGTTCACTACTATGGCTAGTTTCTTCAAAGTGAATAAAACTACCAATATCTAAACCCATCATATTTTTTGTAACAATTATTGTTTTATTTTTTTCAAATTTAATTTCTTTTACAACATCACCAATAAATTGACTTGAAACATAATCCAATTTATAAGATGGTAAATTAAAATCGCGACGAAAATAATTATAAAGATCTATTTGTAAACGTCCTGACATTTTAATAAATTTTAAGTCATGTTCGCCACTAGCAATTACAATTTTATTTTGTTCAATACCTGTTATTTTGCCTGTATCATTTTCTTTTCCACAAATTTCACCCTTATTTCTAGACAATTCCAAGAATTTTTTAACACAATTATTTTCTTTAGCACGTTGATATAAGAAGTCATAATCAAAACCAAATATATTATAACCAATAATAATATCAGGATCTTCTTTAATTATTATATCACGCCATTTAATTAATAATTCTTTTTCACTATTACAAGTTTCTATTTCACAATTTTTAACTTCAGGAATATCATCACAACTATTAAGTACGACGCAATGATTAAGATAAGGTTCTTTTTTTCCATAATTGAGAAATGTTGAACCAATAAAAGTTACTTTGTCACCTTCAAGTGGAGGAAAAATATTCATAGACATTGTAAATAAGTTTACTTTATCATCGTATTCAATATCACTTTGTAATAATTCAATAATTTTGTATTTTTCCAAAGCTTTATTTGTTGTTTTCTTTTTTTTCCCCCAAAAATTATTATTATTATTATTATTATTATTATCATCACAATCATCATCATCTTCTTCATCATATCTATAATCATCAAAATTCAAATCACTAGTATCTTTTTTTTTTAATTTATTAATAGGTAACTGTAACCATGTACTAAATAATTTTTCAATTAAATTTTTTGTTATTTTCTTTTTAGGATATACAACATCAATACAATTTAATTCAGAAAGTGAATCACTTATTTGAAAAGCATTATATATAATTTCTTCAAGTTCATATTTTATATTTTCATCATCCATTTCAATATTGTATTCTTGAAAATATTCAACAATATTTGTTGCTAATTTTTTATAATTTTTAATAGGAATAGGAAAATCACCATGGCTACTACTAGCTTCAATATCAAAACTACATATTTTATAAGGAACAATAGTTTCCTTATCATTTAATGCTGTAATCATATTCATTTCAACACTAAATTCATATTCACATGTAGTTGTATATTCATCAACATCATTAACATGATCTTCGTTAATTTGAATCCAACCTGAAGGACTTATATTATTAATATGAAAGAAACGTAGTAAAGGCGGTATTTGTGTTTCATACAATTCAGTAAAATAATTATTAAATTTTACAGTTGTTAGTACACTATCACCATATTCATTTTTCTTGTAATACATATATTTAACACGATTCATTGCAGAAGTATTTTTAAATTTAAATTCAATAAAGTTATGATATTTACCACCATCAAAACCATATAATTTTTTTCTTTTTAATAATTTACTACTTGTAATTTGTTGTGAAAAATATGGTCCAATTTTACCTTGAATAAATCCAACAAATTTATTTTTGGTAGAATTATTCCAATTATTACCAACTTTAATATAAAAGAACGGTTCATAATCTTCAATAAATAATGAATAAGTTTCTCCTTGTTCATTAATACCAAACATCTGTATTTCAAATGTATCAGTTGTTTTAGATTTACTATCATATTCATTATCAGAATCACTTGAACCACTTTCTACAACAGATTTATTGTAAATATTAAAATCTAATAATCTTATTTGGTGTATAGTCATTATTATTTTAATTTAATAAATTATCATTAAATTAAAATTCAATTTTATATTTTATTTTTCTTTTTATTACATCTTTTTGTTTTAGGATTTTTACGAGAACCTTTAGGACAACGTGTTCTCTTTTTTTTAGTAGAAGAATTATTTGATTTTGAAGATTTTCTAGTTTTTGAATTGTTATTTGATAATAACTTTTCTATGTTTCTTGCAACATTAGAATTAGCTTTATTAGAATTATTAGTTTTTTTAATTAATACTAATGCTGGTATATTTGGAACTTTAGGATTAGAAGGAGTATTTGCTTTATTTTTAGAAATAATAACATTTTTATTAGTTTTACGTGTTGTAGATAAAGCATCTTTAATATCGCTATATAAATCTTCATCATCTATAGTTTTTAATCCTTGGTTTGTAAAATTAGTAATATTACCATGATAAGTTTTTCCTACAATTGCACCATATAATTTAGCATTATTTAAATTAACATTACTAAAGTTAGCACCATGTAAATCGGTTTTATAAAAATTAGTATTATTAAATATACATTTTGCACCAAAACGAGAATCAGATAAGTCTAAATTAGAAAAATCTGTATTAGAAAAATCACAGTTACGATATTTAACCATTGTTAAGTCTAAATCAGAAAGATCTTTGTTAGTTAAATTACTTAAATCACAATTTTCAACTACAGGTGCTCTATGTTTAGATAAACCGAAATTTTCTACATAATTACAAGTATCTATTAGTTTTTTTAAACTTTCATTTTTTGATAACATATATATTATATTATGAAAAAATTAATTTTTATTTTTAAAACGTACTTTTAATTTAGGTTTTTTATTTCTTTTGTGTGTTTTTGAACGTGTTTTTTTTGATAAAGATTTTGATTTTTTTCCACGTGTTTTTCTTTTTCTTTTGTTTGTTTTTTTGTTTGTTGTTTTTTTTAATTTTTTAATTAAATTCAAATTTTTATCAATATGATTAGAAATTTTGTTTGTATTTGTAGTAATCCATTTTTTAAAATCTTCTTCACTTCTTTCACCAGAATATTCTGTTTCGCCTTTATTTGAAGCAAATACAATATGAGGAAATCCTTGTATTTTCTCTTGTTGAATAGGCATACGATTGCTAAAATCTTTATGAACAAAAGCAATAATAACTTTTTTATTAAAATTACGTTGTAAATTGTTACCAGCATTTTCCCAACTTGGACGCATATTATGACAATGACCACATTGAGGATGAAATATAGTAATAGCGCATGGAACACCGTTATTATAATTATTATTTATAAAATTGATATCATTTTCATTTGATGAATTTGCTTCAAAAGGCGAACTCATATAATTATTAGAATTATTATTTTCAGGATCTACTAAAATATAACGTGCCATATTTATTATTTATAGAATATGTAAATATATTATTTTTTATAAAGTTAATTATATAGGATAATGTTAAAAAAATGTGGTTGTGATGATTCATTGTTTTTAATGGCAATAATAGTAGTATTTATAATCATAGGAATATTATTTATACAAAGAACACAAACACCATCTGTTGAAGTAAATTTAACAGAAGGATTTAATGTAAGATTAGATGAGAATGAAGAAATGTTTAAAAAATGTCCAACAACATTAATTCAAGATGGAAATAAATATTTTTTATTTAATTCTCAATTACCAGAAAAAGATGGAGTAAATCCATACGTAATGGAAAGTTTAGATGAATATGTTGAATTATTGGAATATCAAAGAAGCAAAAATATAGATTGTCCTGTATTATTTGTACAAAATTCTTATAATTCTCAAGGATTAAAAGAGTATAAATATAAAAAAACTCCAGGTAATCAAAAGCCAGAAAATCCCCCTGTTACAAAATTATTAGATGCACATAGAGAATCAAAAATATATAATCAAAATATGTTTTCAGGTTTTGATAAACAAAATTTATATGTTGGTGAATATACACCATTGGACGCCAGATTTTATGCTTATAAAGAAAAAAAACATAGTCCTAATGCTATGGATCCAAACTGGGGAGGTGCTAAATATTCAAATAGAATATTATCACCAGATTTGGAAAAAAGAAAAGCAAAATTATCAACAGATTTTACACCAAAATTTATATATGAAGAAAATCGTTATAAAATACGTGAATAATTTCAAAATACATAATATATATTTTTAATAATGTTATTTATATATATTAAATGAAAATAGAATTATTAATAGTGGCATTTACAGTATTTTTTGTTTTAAATGTATATTACGATAATGCATTATTAGATAAATTAAAGGGTTATAAAAAATATGGTCAAATGTTAATGTATGGTTTTGTAGGATTATCATTATATTTAATAATAAAAAAAGATCCAAATCAAACACAGTCAATGTTATCACAAGCATCAAACTTTGTAAAATATTTACCAATAGATAGAAATGCTTCACATATGTTAACTCCAATATTAAATTTTTCAGGAACATCAAGTGATGTACAAAATAATTATAATCCCTATGGACAAATGCAAGGTCAACAACAATTAACACCAAGACAACAAAGAATAATAACTTCAGGAAGAAATTCAACAAAAAGAAGTGTAAGTGAAACAAAAAAAAAATGGGTAGCTTCTCAGCAAAATTGGGCATGCGCACATTGTAAAAATAAATTACCAGCGTGGTTTGAAGTAGATCATAAATTACGTTTAGAATATGGTGGTACAAATGAAGTTAATAATTTAGAAGCATTATGTAGAGATTGTCATGGACGTAAAACAGCTTCAGAGAATTTATAATTAATATAATAATATAAAATATTAAATTATTATATGAGTTTACCAACAAAAATAGGATCTTCTAGCGAAGGTTTAATAAATTCAGTAGTATTAACAAGTATATATATATTAACATATTTTTTTGTAATTCGTGATATTTATAAAATGAAATATGTTAAGGATTTTGAATATTTAAAATATATTGATTATTTGTTAATATTTGGGATATATGCATTAATAATTCAAGTATTTTTACAAGTATATGTTTTTTTTAAATCAATATCATCTACTTTAAAAGATATTATGAATACGTTATTCTTTTCTTTATGTTTTGCAGTATTTTTTGTATTAGTAGTAGGAGGTTATTATTTATATAATTATGATGCAAAATTATTATTATACATAGGAATAGTGATTGCGGCAATACCATTATTATTACTTTTATTTCGTGTATTTTTCATTGGTTCAATGAATATAGTTAAAGGAGCTGCTGGTAATTTAGCTTCATTCGCGAGTTCAATTAAAAATAATACTAATTTTATTGATAGGTTAAAAGCTGAATATTCAATTTTACCTACTTATGCAAAGTATTTAATAATATTTGAAGTTGTATTTTTTGTTTATTTTTTTACAAAACAAATATTTTCATCATATTTTTATGATTTATATCAACCACGAGGAATTTATTTAGAAAAAAATAATTACAAGTTAAATAATAGCAAAATTATTGGTTCATATAGCGAAATGAAAACTAAATTACATTCTAATGAAAAATTTAAATATAATTATGGTTTAAGTTTATGGATTAAATTAAATCCAATCGGTCAAGAAGTAGGATATAGTAACATATTAAAATATGGTAATAATCCTAAAATACAATATCATGAAAAAAATAATCGTATAAGAATTATTATGACTGATGGTAAAAATAAAGAAAACATAATTTATGAAAGTAATAAAATACATTTACAAAGATGGAATAATATAGTTATTAATTATTTTGGAGGATATTTTGATGTAATTATAAATGGTGATTTAGTAGCTACAGCAAAAAATATAGCGCCATATTTAGAAGAGGATAGTTTTATAATTGGTTCAAACAAAAATATAAATGGATATATTAAAGAATTAATATATTTTGCAAAACCTTTATCTAGAGTATCTATTCAAAGAATAATTAAAGCGTTTAATATGAAAAATAACGACAATAATATATCTAATAAATTAACATTTGAAAATGTTAAGAATTTATTCAATTAATTTATAATTAAATAATTTATTTTATTTATTTAATTATATATATAATGGAATTCAAAAGCATAATATTTGTTGTAATTATTATATTAATTGTATACATAGTTGCTTCTTCTTTAGCAGGTGAAAGTAGATTGTCTGAAGTTGCCGACGGTAAATTAAGACAAACTATTTTAGCAAAAGATTTACCAAAAGCAGAAGTTCCTAATATGAATTGTACATATTCATTGTGGGTATACGTTAAAGATTGGAATTACAAGTACGGTCAAAAGAAAATTGTAATGGGGAGATCTGATGAAATGAGAAATCAAGCACCTTTAGTAACTTTGGCAGCAACACAAAATAATTTAGATATTGATATGTCAGTTTACTCAAATACTGGTAGACGTCCTGTTAAACATACTTGTACAGTAACAAATATCCCATTACAAAAATGGGTACATGTTATGTTGAGTATTTATAACAGAACTCTTGATGTATATGTTGATGGTAAATTAGCACGTAGTTGTTTATTACCTGGTGTACCAAGATTAAGTAGAAGTGAAAACATTATTGTAACACCTGATGGAGGTTTTTCAGGAAGTACAGCTGGATTCCAATTCTGGGATGAAGAATCAAGTCCTGAACGCGCATGGAATGTTTATACTAGTGGTTATACAGGTAACTCTATGAGTAGTTTATTTGCAGGACTTAATAGTTGGAGTGCTTCATTAAGTATTTCAAATAATGGTGTTGAACAAGCTAATTTATCAATATAATTTTTATAAATAATTATAGGAATTTTAATATAAAAAAATATTTATTTAAATAAAAACAAATAGTTTTTCTATTTATTATATATAAATATATATAATGAATTCAGGAGTATCAAGTTCAAATAATTTAAATAGTGTAATTAAAAGTTTCACTGATTCAAATAGTTTAATTATGAATTTTGCTTTTACATTATTAGTGATAATAGTATTTATAATTGTATTACAAATTGGAGCTAATATTGTAGGTTATTTCTTTGCTGAAAATGGAAGTCCATATTTATTTAATGGAACAATTAATGCAAAACAAATGATGTATTTTGAGCAAGACCCTAAAAAAGATGATAATGTAAGTGTCTTACGTTCTGATAATGAACGTGGGGGTATGGAATTTACATGGTCTTTTTGGATAAACATAGAAGATATGGAATATAATAAAGGACAATATAGACATATCTTTCATAAAGGAGAAGCTAATATAATGACAGGAAAAGAATATGGTGAACATACATTAGAGTATAAATATGAAAGTGATGAAATTGACGCTTTAAGAGAATTACCAAGTAGTAAAGGTTTAAATTTCCCAAATAATGCGCCTGGTGTTTATTTACACCCTAATACAAATAAAATGGTTATATTTATGAATACACATAAAGCATTAATGGAAAAAATAGAAGTTGATGATTTCCCAATGAATAAATGGGTTAGTGTTATTATTCGTTGTAAAGGTAATGTAATTGATGTATATGTTAATGGTGTTATTTCCAAACGTCAAGTATTAAAAGGAGTACCAAAACAAAATTATGGTAATTTATATACAGGTATGAATGGTGGTTTTGATGGTCATCTTTCTAATATGCGTTATTTTAATTATGCTGTTGGAACACGTGAGATTGAATCAATTATGTCTACAGGTGTCAATACAATTAACTTATCACCTAAACCAGGTACATATGATGACACTAATTATTTGTCAGCAAGTTGGTTTGGATTGAAGAGTTACGGTCAAGTATAACTTCATTGGAAGTTTTACAAATGCCAAATGTTTTTCTATGAAATTGACATATACCATGTTCCCTAATACCATTTAAGTGATTTTTAGATCCATAACCTTTATTTGATTCAGTGTGATATTTATTTTGCAAATCAGGATAATTATTACATAATTCTTCAATATAATCATCACGATGAACTTTTGCCAATATAGAAGCAGCCGCAATATTCGTGTATTTACCATCACCTTTTTCAATACAAATATGAGGTAAACACTGTATTTCATTATCTTTAAATACTGAGTAAGGTTTGAAAAATTTACCATCAATCATTAGATATGGATCAGTATATTCAGTTTCCATATCTTTCATTTGATCACAAATGTTTTTTATACATTTGTGCATACATAAATATGTTGCATTTAAGATATTTATTTCATCTATTTTTTTTTCATCTTCATAATGAACAGACCATGCAATTGCATTATTTTTAATATATTCAGCAACTTCTTTTATTTTTTTTTTTGAATAAAATTTTTTACTATCTTTCATTTCTGCATGATTAAATGAATCATCTTTAGGGAGTATCACAGCTGCAGCATAAACTCTGCCTAATAAAGGACCTCTTCCTGCTTCATCCACACCAATTTCATATTTATTATTAATATCATAATATTTTTCAAGATTTAATGTCATTTTAATTATTTTGAATAATTATTAATATTAATTTTAATAAATCAATTTTTAAAAGAAAATGTTTAAAAGAAAATGTAAAATAAAATTTTTATTTTATATTATATTATAGTATATTAACATAACATGAAAAAAACAAGTTTAGTAATTTTAGCTTTATTAGTATTATTAATAATATCACCTTTATTAATAAATTTTTTTATGTCAAATGATATTTTAACAGATGATGTCGAAGAAGGATTTAGAGCAGTATCTAGTGTTAATGATGAAGATAACACAAGTGTTACTGTACATGCTTCAATTCCTTTAACAAAAGATATGATTAAAGATACAAGTGATAGTATATTAAATAGAATTGATGTTATTGGGCGTGAATTAATATCAAAACAACAAAATATTGATAGTAACGCATTAAATAACATGGGAAATACATTAAATAATGTTGGTAATGCTGTAAATAACGTGGGTAACAACATGAATAATAACATGGGTAACAACATGAATAACAACATGGGTAACAACATGAATAACAACATGGATAACGATATCGATGATGATGATAGAATGGATAATCGTCAAAATAGAAGAAATGACAGAAATAATAATCGTCAAAATAGAAGAAATGACAGAAATAATAATCGTCAAAATAGAAGAAATGACAGAAATAATAATCGTCAAAATAGAAGAGATGAAATTAATCGTCAAAATAGAAGAGATGAAATTGATGATTATGATAATTATATTGACAATGCTGATGGTAGAATGGAAAATAGACAAGATATAAGAACAAATAATTACAGAAAAAGTAATTGTGGAAGAAATTATAATAATGTTGATAATAGAATTCAAAAAAGACAAGAAACACGTCAAAAAGTAAGTGAAACATGTAATAGTAATGTATTAACTAATAAATGTAATATTCAATTAACAGATGCTGAAGCAAAATGTTATATGGAGAGACATCAAGACATCAATGAAAGCTTTTCTCATTTAAATAAAGCTGATAAAATTGAAGCAGCAAAAAGACATTGGTCTAGCGTTGGTTGTAAAGATAATTTAAGTTATATTTGTATTGATAATGATAATTTGGATGAAGAAAAATGTAAATCTTCACAAATAACATCTTCTTCAGGTTCTGGTTCAGGAAGTATATTAAACCAAGTAACAAGAAAAGTATATACTCATAGCTCTAGTGGTAAAACATTAACAGTTGTAACTGGACCTAATGGAAAATTAATTGAAGCACCAGATGGAAGTAAATATGTTGTAGAAAAAAATAATGGAAGTATGGAAGATGTTAATTTATCAAATGGTGATGTTGTTGTTCATGAATATAAATCAGAATGTAATTCTACACTTAAAGTAATACGTAATAATACAACAAAAAGAATTGTAATTATTGATAATGAAGGAAATATTTATAAAGTTGATTCACAAACATATACAGGTAGTCAATGTACATTAAATGAATCAGGTGTACCTTTATATGAAAAAGATAAATATATATTAAAAACACAAGTAGTACCTCCAGTATGTCCAGCTTGTCCTGCATTATGTGGAAGTGCTGTTGGAAGTGCTGTTGGAAGTACACAAAATGAATCTTCACCATATCAAGCATATCAATCATCTCCATATAATCAAAATGTTCAACAAAATGTTCAAAATAGAATGGAACAAAGACAAGAAGTAAGACAAAATGTTGCTAATCAAGTACAACAAAACAATAATAACAACAATAATAACAATAATAATAACAACAATAATAATAATAATAACAACAACAACAACAATAATAACAACAACAACAACAACAATAATAACAACAACAATAATAACAATTTTGGGCAAAATGGATTATTAAATAATAATCTAGATAATTATCAAGCACAACCAGTATTAGCAGATTTTAGTACATTTTAAATAAATAATTTCATTATATTTTAAAAAATAATATTAATATAAAATATAATGACTAGTTTGTGTAAAGGTAAGAGAGTTGCTAATCCCAACAAATGTAAAAAATTATCTGCATGTAAAGTTGCTTCTGGTAAAAAACGTTCATTCTGTAGAACAAAAAGAAACAAAAATCATAAAGGAAATTCTAAAACCGTAAAACGTACAAAAAAACGTACACGATTAAGTGAATCAAACAGATTAAAAGGACATACAAGAAAACAAGTTAAAGCATTTAAAAAATTGCGTTAAATAAAAAACATGTAAATTATTATTCCTAATTAATAAGAATAATAATTAGTATCAAGGAGTTTACAACAAACTTTGAGCTCAATTGATGTTATATAAACAAATGACGCAATATAATCACATAATTCATACGGAATATTATGTATATTTAGAATTATATGAACATTTTTTTTTATATTTTTTTCATTTTCAATGCTAATAAGCAAACACCTTTTTATTTTATTAATATAATTGTATTTATTATCTTCTTCTTTATCAAGTTCAAGTTGCATTTCATTTGTTTTGCGTATAAAGTTTAAATGAAGCTGTTGACTTTCCCAAATAGCTTCCGTATTCCATGTATGGTGCTCGTATGCTTCAAGATTTTGTTTCATTTTTTCACAATTATCTATTTTTATATCAATATTATTTATAATTTTTTTTACATCATATTTAGAATATAAATGTTGTTTATCAATAGTATATAAATCGCATTTTTGTGATTTGTTAATTTGAGAAGTAGAAATAATAGATTTTGTTTTTTTGTTTTTTTTATTCTTAATAATTTCAACATTTCCTACTATAGTTTCCTTTTCTTGTGATATGATGGTATTAACCATTTCACGATATCGTTCGATCTCGATATCCTCCTCCATTTGACGATATTCTTCACCTGTTAAGGTGGTATTAGTGTTAGTATTTGTATTGCCCATATTTGATATAATGTTTAATTAATTTCGGCTCTTGATTCATTTGTATTTATATGCAACAGACAGTTTTATCCATTTCGTTTTCAATTTTTTTTTATTAAAAAAAAAACATGTAAATGATTATTATTAATAATCATAATAATCATTATCAAGGTTCATTTAAAATATAAATTATATAATAGATATAACTTAAAAAACTTATATATTATTAAATATATAATGGAAGTATCTGTTGTAGTAAAAACTTCGCCTCCTTGGAAGAGGGAAAAAATAGGAATAAGAAGATTTACAAGTGAACATATGTCAAAATATAAATCGCCAAAAGAACAAAAACGTTTAAAAATACAAAATCGCGGTAAAAGAGCTACAAGTTTTTAATTACCCCCCCCCATTTTATAAAAAATGTATGAAAAAAAAAACATGTAAATTATTTTTTATTTTTTTAATTATCATAATATATTTGATACATACCATCAATCGATTCAATGGACTCAACCCATTCTACATCATCATCATAATATTCTTCATTATAATTTCCTAAGTATTTTAAACCTGATCCCCAACATTGCCAAGCAAGATTTGGCATAATACAAGGCATAATGCTAGCCATATCACTAATATCATTTATAACTTCTTTAAATTTTTCTTGGTGTTTTGGTCTACAATATTTATCATAATCATGATAATCTGCAATCAAATCCACAATCTCAGGCGGTATATAATGTGTTATTTTCATATTTCCACAATAATTTTTATAATTGGTTAATAAAAAATTATAAAAATCAATTTTTTTTTTATTAATTTACGTCAAAACATTTATTATCTACATGTATAGAATCACATTTTGTATCGTGTGGAATTATATTAACAACACCTTTGCTTTTAACTTTATGAAATGGCACTACACATCCTTTTTTATGCTTAACTGTTTTCTTAAGTTTATTACATCTTGCTCTAAAGTGTTCATAACGTTGTTGTACATCTTCGTAGGTTAATCCTGATTTTTTACCCAACATTTTATTAATCAATTCATGTAAATCGTATATATATTTGGAAAAAGTTTCACGTGATTTCATTTTAGACATAGTTAAAGGTAATTGTTTGAAATTATTTTTCAAGTTCATTCTACAATATTTACATGGTAAAACATGTTTTAATTGTAATATAAAATTTCTATAATTTATTTTATCTTTATGTGATGGTTTTACAGGATAATTAAAACTAATTGTATGTAACGCATGCCATAAAGAAGGACCCCAAACACTAGTTAACATTCCATCGCCACTACCAAAATCATTTTTAGAAAAGTAATGTATTTTATTTTTTTTTGTTTTTTTATTTATTTTTTTTGTTTGTTTCATATACATATTGTATATAGAATAATTAATACAAAAAATTAATTACTAATAATGTTTGCTATTTTATCTAATAATTTATTTGTTGATTTATCAAAATCATTTTCATTTTTATCAGCAGATATAAAATTTTTAATAGCTAAATAATAATTATTATCGTTTACATAATTTAATTTATTTATTTCTTTTAATTCTCCTTTTGCATTTCTAAATAACATACTAATATTACAATGATTATATCTTTAATATGATTATAAATACGTTTTTTTATATTTTTTAAATTTATATTGTATAATATATAAATATGTCATCTTTAGCAAATTTTAAACTACCTGAATTTATGAATTTTGGATTGTCATCAACAACACAAATGGCAATTGCTGGTATAATAACATTAATAATATTATATTTGATATACTATGTATTTTTTTCTAACAGTGATAAAGATATTGGTATTATTGGTAGTGCTCCCACAGACGAAGATTATGAAGACGAAGAAGAATTATTAGAAGGAATGGAAGATGGAGGAGAAAAGCAAGCTGAATTATTATTTTTCTTTGCTGATTGGTGTCCTCACTGTAAAAAGGCTAAACCAATTGTAGATGAAATTAAAAATAAATATGATAAACGTACTATAAATTTTCATACTATTAATGTAACATATGTTGATTGTACTAATGAAACACAAGAGTCAAAACGTTTATTAGAACAATATGAAGTAGAAGGTTTTCCTACAATATTTTTGAAAATAGGAAAAAATGTAACAAAATATGAAGAATCTCCTAGCAAAGATGAATTAAGTAAATTTATTGAGAAAATTATCAAAGGTTAAATTAATTATAATAAGTAAATAATTATTACAAATATATTATTAATTATTTACTAATAAAATTGAAATAGTTATTACTATTCACAATTACTATAATTATATTATGTTGAACTATTATTATTTATTTGTAAGTATTTATTTATTAAATATGATTTATGGATTTTATATAGAAAATATGACAAAAAGAATGAACAATATTGTTGCTTATTATTCACATAAAGAAATTTCAAACGTGAATTATACTGATATAAATGAAAATAAAGATTTAAAAATATTAAAACAAGGTTTACAAAAAATTATTGATAAACAAAATAATGTTACAGGTAGAAATTTAAATATATACAGACAAATTTAAAATAATTTATTTTCCCTTGAATTTATTTAAAAAATCTAAATTATAAATAGATTTATTTACATTAGAATTTATTTCTTTTGTTTCTGGAGTTATTTGTTTATTCATATTTTTAAATGGTGCTGCTATTTTACTTGCTGTATTTTTATTTTCACCTCCTGTAACCTCGCCATATGAATTCACTTGAAGTCCTGTTTTTTTCTTTATTTCATCTCTTACATATCTAGGTACCCAATGTTTCCAGCTAATAAAAACTAAATTAGGGTGTGTGTATGTAACACCAAAACCATTTTCTCTTAGTTCATTTACAATAAATGCTATACAATTGGCAAGATTATATCTTGGAACACCAATTATTATTTCTGGAACTACATACCAGCAGTGTTGATTATTTTTATTTATTCTAGTTGTTGTTTTAATTTTACTATGTACCCGATTTAAAATTTTTCGAAATGTATTTAATGTATATAAATCACTTTCACGTTTTTTTTCGTATAAGTCATCAATATTAATTTTATTTGGCATATCATCATCATCATCATTATTAAAATTAAAAATAGTAGTCATTATTGATATAATATTATAGAATATTTTTTCTAAAAAAATGTAATAAAAATATTTTTTTTTATATATAAAAATGGAAAAACATAAATTAAAAAATATTGTATTATCTGGTGGTGGTCATGTTGGTTTTTGTCAAATTGGATTGCTGTATCATTTAATTGAAAAAAAAAAATTAGATATAAAAAATGTAGAAAATATTTATTGTACATCAATAGGATCAATGGTTGCAATAATGTTTATTCTAAATTATGATAAAGATGAATTATTTAATTATTTAATTAATAAACCGTGGGAGAAATTTCTTAAAATTAATATAAATAATTTTTTAGAATATAATGTAAATAAAGGCTTAATTGGAGGTCATGTATTTGAAGAAATATTAACATCATTATTATTGGGAAAGGATATAAAAAAAGATATTACTTTAAAAGAATTTTACAATTTAAATAAAATAAATTTAAATATTTTTACAATTGAAATAAATGAATTTATTACTGTTAGAGTATCACATAAAACACATCCTAATTTAAGATTATTAGATGCTGTTCATATGACTGCTGCAGTGCCATTTGTAATTCATCCACATTATTATAATAATGGTGTATATATTGATGGTGGATTACATATAAATTATCCTTTAAATCCATGTATAAATGAAGATGAATGTAAAAAAGAAGAAACACTAGGTATTAGAGCATGGAAAAAACAAAAAGATATATTTAATTTAAATAAAAATTCAAATGTTCAAGAGTTTGCTGATAGATATATACAATGTTATATATGTTCAAGAAAAGATAATGCGGAAAAACATATAATTGAAATACAAAATGAAATAAAAATTGAATCGGGGCAATTAAATATGAAAGATGCTATTGGTGCTATATTCGATAAAGAATATAGAATCAACACAATTAAAAGTGGTGAAAAATATGGAAAAGAATTTTTAAAAAAAAATAAAAAATTTATTAAAATTAAATAATAATTTGTTGATTTAATTCTTTTCCTACTTGTTCCATTTGTTTAGTTTTTACAATAGTTGTATATAAATTAAAAATGTTAGTATATTTGGTTTGACAATCGACATATAATTTAAATATTAATTCTCTAGTTGCTAGTACTATTTTATCTAATTCTTCTTCATTTAAGTTAGGATTTATCATAACATATTCTGTTTCATTTGTTACTATAAATTTAAATAAGCTATTTAAAACTTTTAAAATCTCTACTTGTTTAGATTCTACATTTTGAATGAGTTCTTTTAATTCTTTAGCGTATTGAACAAATAATGGAATAGAAGAATCATTAGATTCAACATAACCATCTTCCATTATTTTTTTTACATTTTCATTGTCACAATATCCAAATTGACGTAACGGAATATCGCTAAATTTAGGAAGATTAGAAATTCCTTTAGATTGATCAGTTTTTGCAGGTTCTTTGTATTCAGTATGGGTGAATGCTTTATAAAATGCTTTATATGTATCCATATATAATTTTCTTTTTGCAGGATCATTAGACATTTTATATACTCCATTATCATAATCATACTCGTCTTTAAATAATTCTTCTAATTCAATAATACCTGGTTCTTCTCTTAATAATGTCATTTGATCACAAAATGCTGGTTTTATATTTAATTTTTTATTAGTATCTTTAAAAAAATGTTTTTCACCAGTTAAATTTTCAATACGTTTTTGACATAAACTGAATTGTGTACTTTTATAATTATAACCTTTAGGTATTAATCTTTCTTCAGTACCATATATTAAATTTAAATCTCTAACAACAGTATCTTTTGTTACTTCACTTTGAAATGTTATTTTAGGATTAATAACTTTTACAACAGCAGCATATAATTGTGCTATTTTTACATAGAATTTTGCTATACCATTACATAATCTTCTTTTTTTTGTTGTATTACTTTCATCCAATGTTTCCAAATCTTTTTTGCTTAAATACAAAATTTTTTCACTTGATTTTTCATCAATAATTTGTCCTTTTTCGGTTCTTTGCTTTAAATAAACAATATCTTTAAATTTAAGATGTTTTGCTATTTTATCAGCAGTAAGCACTACAAGTTCGTTACATTTATTTTGATCTTTAAATTTTTCAAAATCATCTAAATGTAATGTAGTAGCATAATTTGCTGCTATAATATCTATTTTTTTTATAAAATTATCAATAGTATTTTCATCTGTTATTGTTTCTTTACCACCTTGTTGTTTTGATTCGGCATTTCCCATTTTTATTTAATATATTATATAATGCGATTAAATAAAAATAAAATTGAATTTATCTAATATAAATAATTGCATCTAAATATGGAAAAAATTAATAAACAAAATCCTCTTCAAACAAAAAAAAATAATAAAAAAACAAAAAAAAATACAGATATTTGGAATTTATTTGATACTGAAGTTCTTAATAAAAAAAAAGTTCCATTAGAATGTGTTTATTTGGCTAATAAAAATAGAGAATATTGCGAAACATGTAATTCATCGTTAGCAATTACAGAGGAAGGATTTATGGAGTGTACTAATTCTAAATGTAGCATATTGTATAAAGATATATTGGATAGTACTGCTGAATGGAGATTTTATGGTGTGGATGATAATAATTCAAGTGATCCAACCAGATGTGGTATGCCAATAAATCCATTATTAAAAGAATCATCATATGGATGTAAAATTATTTGCCCTTCAAATACAAGTTATGAAATGAGAAAAGTAAAAAGATATACTGAATGGCAATCAATGCCTTATAAAGAAAAATCTCAATATGATGAATTTCAAAGAATCACATTAATGGCACAAAATGCTGGCATATCAAAAATGTTAGTAGATACTGCTATAAGATATCATAAAGTTATATCAGAGCATAAAACATTTAGAGGATTAAACAGAGATGGCATTATTGCGGCTTCTATTTATATATCATGTAGAGTTAATGAAAATCCAAGAACAGCAAAAGAAATTGCTACCATATTTCATTTGGATAATACTAGTGCCACAAAAGGTTGTAAAAATGCAACAACAATATTAAATACTTTAGAAATAGATATGGAAAATAATGATAAAACTATTTTAGGGGATACTAATCCAAATTCATTTATTGAGCGATATTGTAGTCGTTTATCTATTCCTAATGAAATAGTACAAATATGTTTATTTATAGCTAAACAAATAGAAAAGAAAAATTATATTCCTGAAAATACTCCAAATTCAATAGCTGTTGGTATAATTTATTTTGCAGTACAATTTTGTAATATTGATGTCAGTAAAAAATCAATAAGTAATATTAGTGAAATTAGCGAAGTAACAATTAATAAATGTTATAAGAAAATTGAGAAATTACAAGATGTTTTAGTACCAACACCAATTAAGAAAAAATATAAAAAAATGTGAATTAAATAAAAATATATTATAATTTTTATTTAATTTTTTATCTGGAAACTACTATTTAAAATCCGGAATCATCGAAATTGAAAACATCTTTATCAACAGCTTTATCAGCTAATGCGTATTCACTAACACGTTTTTCAAAAAAGTTAGTTTTAGATTCAACAGAAATTAATTCCATAAAATCAAAAGGATTACTTGCATTATAAATAGCATCATAACCTAATTGAACAAGTAAACGATCGGCAATAAATTCAATATATGTAGACATTAAATTTGAATTCATACCAATTAAACGACATGGTAAAGCTTCTGTAATAAATTCTTTTTCAATTGTAACAGCTTCTTTAATTAATTCATGTATTTTTGTTTTATTGATTTTTTTTAGTAATTTGTTGTATAATAATACAGCGAATTCTGTATGTAAAGCTTCATCACGTGAAATTAATTCATTTGAAAATGTAAGTCCAGGCATTAAACCACGTTTTTTAAGCCAAAATATACTACAAAAAGCACCTGAAAAGAAAATACCTTCAACACAGGCAAAAGCTACTAGACGAGTAGCAAAACTACTACGATTATCACCAATCCATTTTTTAGCCCAGTCTGCTTTCTTTTTAATACAATCAAAATTATCTAAAGCATTAAACATTTTAGATTTTTCTTCACGGTCATCAATATATGTTTCTATCAACATACTGTACATTTGGGAGTGAATATTTTCCATAGCAATTTGAAAACCGTAAAATGCTCTTGCTTCAGAGTTTTGTACTTCACTCATAAAACGTAAACCAAGATTTTCAAGAACAATGCCATCACTTGCAGCAAAGAAAGCTAAAATCATTGATACAAAATGTTTTTCATCTTTTGTTAGCTTATTCCAGTCAGTTAAATCTTTACTTAAATCTACTTCTTCCGCGCGCCAAAAACAATCAACCTGTTTTTTATACATATTCCAAATGTCTTCGTGTTGAATTGGAAACATTACGAAACGATTATCGTCAGGAATTAAGAGAGGTTCTTGAATGTTTTTTGACATTCCTAAAGTATATATTTAATTAGATTTTATATTCTTTCAAATTTTTAATTTTCTTTAAATTTAAAAAAAATATATATATTTTAGTATTTAAATATAGTTGAAATAAACTTTATCTTATGTTATTTTATTAGAATAATATGAGTTTTGTATTTGACTATGATTGTAAAAGAAATATGTTACAAGAAAGAAAGAAAAACCAACACAATAAAATGATTGAATTATTTGTTTTAACACATCCATCCCAATATAAAGATGATTGTGATAATTATGCAAAATATCATAATGAAACACAGCTTCCATTAAAAGATCTTAATTTAGATTATTCAAATAATTTTGATAATTCTGTTAATAACGAAACAGATTTTAGTCATGTAACTGATAGTATGAATATATACAATAATTATGTAAATAATTATAATATAAATCAAAACAAAAAAAAAGAAGCATTAAAGAAATTATATGATTATTTAGAAAATATGGAAAATGCATCTAACAACAATAATGATAATATTGAACAAGTAATAGATGAAAACGAAGAAATTGAGGATAATGAAAACGAAGAAATTGAGGATAATGAAAACGAAGAAATTGAGGATAATGAAAATGAAGAAATTGAGGATAATGAAAACGAAGAAATTGAGGATAATGAAGAAGACGAATTGCAAAATTTAGAAAGAGAAACTAATGATTTAATAAATGAAATTAATAATATGCCAAATGTAAATCATAATAATATGCCAAATGTAAATCA
>Ga0115013_10000379_pt1 | contig 27139 bp, 19 predicted proteins | sample SouAtlMetagenome_2_FD_88686 | JGI IMG/M metagenome (GOLD analysis project Ga0115013, IMG submission 88686) | Marine eukaryotic phytoplankton communities from Atlantic Ocean - South Atlantic ANT15 Metagenome | ecosystem: Environmental > Aquatic > Marine > Oceanic | place: South Atlantic Ocean...
TCAAAGAGCGACTAAGATTAAGGAAAAATATAGCGATAAAAGATAGCAGCAGAAACAGGTGTATCGAAAAATAGGGGTAGGAATTTTTGAGCACGCCTACCCCTCCGCTCGAGTTATTTAATTCGTCTAGAGAGATACTCTGACACCTACAAGATTAGAATTGTCATCACAAGAGATAGCAACAACCATGGCGGACAACGATAATAACGAAGCTGTTGAGGAAGCAGGTGTCGAAGTAACAAAGACCGTCTCCGATTTGGAAGCAGCAAACGATGCCGCAACTCCATTAGTAGAATCGGTAGCAGTGCCAGCACCAGCAGCGCCCAATGGTTTGAAACGAAGCCATTTCTTGTTGGCCTCCGTCTCTTGCAACCTGTCGGCAATCTTTTTTGTCATCATTTCGATTGCCTCGATTGGTGGCGAAATGGCCATGAGCGAAGAAATACTCCTGTGGCAACCCGTCAACGGTGCGATCGCAGCCTTTTTGTTGGCCATTCTGACCGGCGTCAGTGCCTTTGTCACCATGTTTATCGAATCCCAGCGGTACCCCACTAAACCTACGGGGGGCAAGCTTTACTGTTTGTGGGCCTCCCTAGTCTTTTTCATGGCGGAAATTATGTATGGCATGTTCATGATCCTCATGGCCTACGAACCCCGCATCCGGGCAAATTTGGTCTTTATCTTTTTGGCCTTGGAGGTGATTGCCTGGGTTCTTGTGTTTATTTACCAAGAGGCTTGTCGTGCTGCCTCGGGATGCATTCGGTAGAGGAATACAACAGCAATTACAGCCTATTGAAGTGATGCCTCGGAATGTATTATCGATTCGACTATATTCATCCACTTCGTGCAAACAAACAACTTATTAAAAAATAAGCCATTCTATTTTTACATGCACTATTTCCTTTCTTGGTAGGACCTATGAAGACTCGTAAATCAATTTCAAGTGATTCTGAAACATAGAATAGTGGATGTGATGAATAGGCTAAAGTAGAGAAAAGTTATCATAAGGGAAAATGTGTAAAATTGTCTATTTCAAAATTATTATTCCTGGATAGTGTTCTCTGGAGAGAAAAAGTCAGAAGTCCCTGATCCCATGGTGGAGAGCGCAAAGGTTCCCGACGGAAAATCAATGTTTTGGGGAACCTCTTTGACATGACTGATTCGTTTCAAAAACTCGGAGGTGCCACTCAGATCGATCTTGGGTGTCAACACATGATACGATTCCTTCATGTGGTCAATCTTCCCGTGCGCTTCGATCTCGGAGTAGGCCTCAATGGCTTGATCAAAGTAGATGGTCGCCCACTGTTCGTTCTTGTTACGAAGCCACATTATCCCGCATCGCTCGTGTGCCAGGGCCCGATCATTGACATATCCCGCCCTTGCGGCCGAAGTAACCGACTGGTGGAATAATTTTTGGGCTTCCTGGGTCTTGCCACTCGCCGCCTCCTGTTCTGCTTTCAGTAGGTACAGAATATGGAGGCAATTGGGATTGCCGTTGGAAACGTACTTTTGCATCGTTTGAATAGACCTGGTTCCGACCGATTTGTACTTTTTGTTTCCACGGCAGAGCAGCTCAAAGGCGACGATGCCTTCGAACAGAACGGTCCTCCAAACAATCGGATGGCCCGGATTGACCATGCCAATCTTTCGGGTTTCCGCCAACAGGGTCGCTCCAAGTTCGAAACCTCCAAAGTACACACAGAGTTGAAGCTTGTGACAATACAGTTGGGCTCGGAGTGCTGGATTATTAGTTTCCTTTGCCGAAGTGAGTATTTCTTGCTCCGTCATGGCTTCGCCATCCATAGAGAGTGGATCATCACAGCTACCCAGGAGATTCAAGACAACCTGCCATGTCAGGACAAGAAAGTTTCGTTGGAGCTCCATATCGCTTTCCATTTGGTGGGCGTAATCAGCCAGATCCAACACCAGAGACGACAGGGGCTTTCCCAGAGACAAGCAGGCGAAAGTGTACAAACAAATGTTCATCAAGGCATAGGGGTCCCCCGCCTCGAGACCAATCTTGTACCCCCTCATCAATTGCTTGGCACAAGAGGACATTGGCTCCGTCCAGGGATAAACGAATCCGTAAACAGCTTCTATGGGAGTGTACCGCGTTTCCATCAGATTCATCTCTTCCGCCAGTTCCATGGCAATCTTGCAGGCGTCCGCGCCAGCTTTTATGTTGCCAAAGGCAAGTAAGATAAATCCGTAGAAGGCAATACAGCGTGGAGTGTCTTCGCTGACGCCATACTTGAGCGACCATCGCATGATCTTTAACGTCGAAGTCGCGTACAAATCGGGATTTGATGCGTACATGGCAGCGCTGAGGGAGGTAATGAGGCTGATTCCGGCTTTTTTGTTTTTATCGTCTATAACTTTTCGTTCCGTCATGATGGATTCTATCGGAATTTTCTTGAGAAGCAGCTTTGTCTTGATCAGTCCTCCCACAATGCCTAGTTTCCCGAGTCCCGGGCGAAAGACGATTCCCAATTTTCGCAAGACATTGACAGCCATGTGGATGGATTCTTTATGCTTCTTATCCTTATAGGTGAGCTTTAATATGTTTATTTTGTGTGCCGTCATCTTGTCGATTATTGGTATCTCTTCGGCGCTGATAATTGTATCGATATCTCTTTCTAGTTGATCATATTGGCCATCGGAGTATTCGGCTTTGATTAACGAGTTTTGGAGTTTTAAATAAAGCTCGTATCCTTCCCCCCATCGATCCCATCGATCTTTTGGCGGTATCAAATCAATGGCGGTTCGTAGGTAGGGTATGGATGCTGCGAATGCAGACGCCTCCAATGCGCTCTGGCCAGCCTTGAGATTGAGATCAACCAAGAGCGAGATTTCTTTTGCTTTATTGACCAAGGCTCGGCCCCGGTTGAACATGTCCACTATTGTAAAAAGCATTGTGTCAAAATTGAATTGGAATTTGTTCGAATACAACACCCGTGCCATTTCCAAGCTTAATTCCGGCAAGACTTCTGCATCTTGAAATGACCTCGCGGCTAACTCGATCTGATCGTGGGCAAAAAAGTAGGTTCGTTTCGAATCGGAAGATAAAAAGATATTACCCAACTGGGCTCGTCGGTCCTGGATGACTTCCAAAAAGCCGTTCTCGACAAGCTCGCTCAGGATAACGTTGGTGTATTCCATTTGTTCCGGGGCGGGCAAAAGGCTAGAATTCTCGAGCCCAGTATCAATAATGTCCACCACAGTTTCTGAAAACGAAGATCCTAGAAACGACAGGATTGTGAGCATTCTTCGACAATTTTCGTCTAGGTTGTTCATCTTCTCCTTGAGCATGGATACAACGTTCTCGGAAACCATGGTGTTTTTTTGAATCGTTACAACATCCCAGTTCCACTTGTTCGAACCTATATTGTAGGATATGAGCCCTTCGTCTCGAAGGGTAGTCAAAAACTGAAGAAGGAAAAACACGTTTCCTTCGGTTTTCAGGTGGGCGACTTTGGCCAGCCCTTTTGTCCTAGGGAGCTCGTCACCGAACAAATCGGTGATCAATTCGTGGGTGTCTTGTAAGGTGAGATTTCCAATCCGGAGATGCCGCAGTTCCTGCCCACGCGATTCTTCTATGAATGCCAGTGACTGCTGCACTGCATGTTGTTCACACACCTCATTGTCGCGGTAACAACCAATGATCAAAAGAGATTCCTCCAATCCAGATTCTAGGAGCATAAACTCCAACAGATCCAGGGACGCCTGATCGATCCATTGTAGGTCATCCAGGAACAATATAACCTTGTGTTTCGGTTGGCACACTATCGAAAGAAATTTGGAAAAGGCAAACCTAAATCGAGCTTGTGATCGCACGACATCGTAGGAACTGGCGGTTGAAGTAAAGCTCTCTCTGGAGGTGCTTGGAGTGTCTTCGCTAAACTTGTCGTCTTTTTTTTCGTCTTCTGGAAACAAGTCCTCCAGGTTAGGCATGAGACCCAGCAAGTCCTCGTAATTCTTTTGAATTCCCTCTCGCAACTCCTCAATATCGGAGGCAGGGAGCTGATCGGAGAATTTTGACACCAGATCCGTCAATGCGATGGTAAAAGCATGGTATGGCATGGACCGTTGGTGCTGATAGAATTTTCCAGAAACCGAGAGGATTGTCTTGTCTTTTTTTGTGATGCATCGTTGGAACTCTTTGACGACTTTTGATTTCCCCGTTCCCGAATGTCCTGCTAGGGTCACCATATTGAGTGGCTGCTGGTGCTTCTCTGATTCTTTGTTGCCAACGTCATCCTTTCCGTTTTGCCGCCGCGGCGATAACGCCAGCCCCTCGAATGCGGAATGGAGTGCACGAATCTCGTCGTCACGACCGTATAGGTGCTTGAGCCTCTCGAATCGGATACGATTCAATTCGTCCAGATTCTTCTTCGCCCTTTCGCTTTTGGTGGATGCTGAACGTGCCGAGATGAAGCGAGTTGAGGATGGATGGGACTCTAGCGATCGTCTCAAAAAGCTGCCATTCAAACTGAAAGTACTCTCTGACAAGAGAGACTCTTCTGTTTTGAGAGAGGCACTTATTTCAAATGATGTAGCGGAAAAATCGCTCGCCCTATTGCCTGTCATCATTGCACGAAATTGCACTAATAGAACATCTTCTGTTCCCTTCTATCCGAGGAAAATGGATTATCGGCAACAAATATTTTTGTCCCAGTGAAAACTATCACTGTACTGGCGCACCTACGTTTTTCCCTACTTAACACACTTTCAGCTGTTATCGCCTTTTCCGTTTGATCGCAAGGAACTTGAAGCAATTCTCTTTTTTATTGTCCGTAAAAGCCCCCAAAAAGCCAGACATAAGTAAAATTTTCAGATTTCAACGACTGAAATAGCTCTGCTTCACCATAAATATTCAATACCATCGCGCTATCTTCAACTTTTCAGAACCTTAAATAACGAGTGACGAAACCATTGCCCGCGCTTCATCAAAATCTATATCGAACCGTTTTCACGCTATTACATTTGGGGCCTATCAAATCCTTTTGTTCCATCGGTAGTTGAACCCTGCATATATTGCTAGTGACTTGGCGTGTGTTTTACATCTTTTTGACCCACTTAGCTTCAATATAGCTCATGCTTTGTCGGTTGAGTCGCAGTCCTTTCGCTTTCGCGTACATTTCCCAGAAAGCCAATCAATTAAAGATTTCAGTCTTCTCCTTACAGATCCTGAGTATACAAAATCACAAAAGACTATACCACAATAACATTCATATTCTCCAATCTTGACTTTTCTTTGATCAAGAACCACCATCTTCAACCATGGTTAAGGCTCTTGACAAACCAACGTTCATCGATGCATCGTCGTGCCCATTCGGTGGATCAGCATCATCGACATCATCAACAGCATCATCATCATCGACCTCCTCTTCTGTGCGCAATTCCAAGCAGAAACGTGGGTCTTACTATCCAGATCGTCCCAGCCTTTTGATGCAATTGTTTCAAACGGTCATTCTGTTCGTAATCCTCTATGGATTGGCAAGTGTCGCCTCAGAGCCTCTTCAAAAGCTTTTGAAGCACGCGGAGAAAGCTGTCGAGGATGCGAAGATCGTTGCTCACCAGGTGTGGGAATTTCTTGTCGAGACTTTCAAGGATGAGGAACCCCAGTACTGCAAGAAACGAAAACCCCCTCTGTTCTTATTTTCCAAGAAAGTTCTCTGCGACAACGCTGGCCAACAAAACTTGTTGGAAACGTTTCGGCAATGGTTTGATGCAAACGACGTGTTGTTCTGGGATTCGCTATTTACATACATCTGGTGTCCCAGTGTCATGCTTATGTATGTGGGTCTTGTCTTGGACCTCATGTGTTCCACCGAGGCTAATCAGGGCAGCCCGATTCTAGTGGCGCCGATCCTCTTCCACTTCGTGGCGTATACCATGATCAGCATTCACGCCCAAAAGACTGGTGTGTTGTCTCCCAAGTTTTTCATGAGTTTCGATACGACTCTCATTGGGGAACAAATATTCAGGCTGCCAGAGATTGTGAACATGACGTTTTTCCACATCGGAGTCTGTGATGTGGGTGGGAGCTATGGTGCGTTCGTTGTTCTTGGGAATCGGATGCGAGACATGATTTTTCGAAATCCGATTGTGACACTCACTCTTCTTCCTTACGGTCTCTCGTTTTTATTTCTTTTATTCTCCCAGTCATGATGATGGACTTTTATAAACGAGTCAGCTCTCGACGCATGTTGTATCGCGTGATCGTAGCGATTCTTGTTGCTGCGAATTCTATTACAGGACTCAAGGCATTCCTCGTCTATCTGCTCTTGCGCCACACAATCTTCCAAAGTGCCAAGATTCAGAAAGACACGAACCGAAGCAACAGCTACGAACGAGAATTGGACTATCTCATGGATCCCATCCCAAGGGGGAAGGGTCTTCTCAATGGCTGGGTCCGATCGGTCACTTCTCCACTCAGGCTTCCCATCTTTTTTGTCGCTATTGCAGCGGGCGTGGCTCGTTTCTTTGTCATGCTGGGAGCCTACCTCCTCTACGTCGTGTTTTTCTGCCTCCCTGTTTCCGCCGTTTTCTTTTCACTTCGGAGATCCTGGAAACTCTTTCGGAGGCAACCAGTACAGGGAGCACTCTACACACCATTCGAAACCGTGAACGATAATTTTCCGAAAGCAGTCTTGAGTTCGAAAGCAGTGATAATTGTGAGTGCCCACCTGCGGTTGATTTGCTTCAAGAACCGATCAAATCTTCTCTTCAATGCAGTGTTTGGGTGGTGGCTTCGAAGATTCTTGGAGATAGCTGTCATGTACGAGTTCGCAATTCCGTTCAAGCATGACTTTTCTCCATATGTTAGCTTTCTGATGGAAGAGTTTGGAACTGTCTTTCCCATGGGGGAAGGACTAGGATTTGGAACCTACGAGGACGTAAAAACGATCGTGGAAAACCCTAATCAGAGAAAGGGTAATCTATCGTTGGCCTTTCCAATCAGTTCGTCGCAATACAACTGGTCGAAAAATGCCATGACGAGTTTGCCAGAGACGCAGATCGAAGAGCAGGTTGTCTCCCAGGGTCGAGAGATAATCCGTGAATGGACTCGTGAAGTGAGAGACAAACTAAGAAATGAGCAGGTGCAAAAGCGGCTCGACTCAATACTGCCGTATGCAAATCAGAGCGGAGAAATGGTGGATCAAAAACTCGTCGAAATATCGTTCGGAAGTACTTTCTTTCATTTGCTATGCGAAGGGGAGTTTACCGAGAGCGAACGGAAAAGCTATTCCAAGCTCGTTAATAAACCCTATCCGTTTATGTCCGACTGGATCAACAAGGTCTTTTTTGGAGGAATCTTGGAATACCTCGGAATGAACGATTATGGTAAGAAGGAACAGTGCTCTTTCAATATTTTGGCACACAATTGCAGCGACTCTAATCAACCCTAACCCTAAATCTACTGTATTCTGTTTCTTTAAAAAAGATACCATGCGTCGAGCGTTGTTACGATATTTGGAGGCCCCATCGTTTCAGCGCGCTCTTTCCCTGAGTGAGAAGAACAACTGGGATGCTTGGACACCACCAGAAGTCGTTCGCTTTTTGGTGTTCAAGTTTGCTATTGCTGGTGGGGCTGCACCTGGGAAAGCGCTCGGTAGCATTGTCAAGCAACTGTTCGATAATCCAGACCTCTTGAAGAAGTATAACGAGAGGAAAAATTCTTTTGAAAAACAGCAATTCATCCTGGAAATGATGCGGCTGGAAAGAGGAGTTCCACTCGTAAATTTTGTTGCAAACGACTTTCACTTGCCAGAACAAGGCCGTTTCGTTAGAATCTTCAATGAGATGATAGAGGTTACCGATGGAACGCCGCTGCATTGCTCCATTCAGAATGCCAATCGAGATGGTAAGTAAGAAAGAGCATTCTTTCGGAGTTATAGCCTCATTGTCGTTAAACTCACGTTATCCAATTGCTATTAAGTATCCGTGTTTGGTGAAGACGCAGAAGAACACAATTTCCGTCGGGATCCATCTATTCTAGGGAAGATGATCACTTTCAACGGCAATTGGAATGGAATTGACGGAGGGAACAGTCCACCGAGGCGATGCCCTGGAGCACATATGGCAGTAGAAATTATTGAGTTTTTGGTCGATCGGTTCAAGCCTCGTGAGGTAGTACAACCAGATAATCTGGATGAAATCCAAAGGGACGAGTCACCCTTCATGAAATTCGTGCTGAAAATGGGGCGCAGAAATTATGCGAAAAATAACACGTTCTTTTCTCACGCATCCGATGTGAAGCATCCATTAGATACGGATGGTCGCTCGCTTGGGTCAGAAAAAATTGTTGCTTCTGGCGAAAGGTATATTCCAGTGAATGGTAGGTAGTACCCGATCTCCCCCATATTTCAGCACACATCACATGTTTCTAATAATTTTGTCTACTTTGATTCTTGCAGATGAAGATGTGGCACCGAAGGAATCTTACAAAGACAGCGTCACAGAATTGGTGCTAAAAATGGTTGCAATCGAAGACAGTGAAGGGGAATGGGAAAATGTCGAAGAAGCAATAGCTTGGCGCAAGCAATGGTTCTCTTCTAATTTCCCCCCTGTGAACATTGATTACAACATCAATTGCTCTTCTAGCTTGACCGACATGTGCAAGTTGGTATCGCGTCTAGCCTTTTCATCCATATGCTGCCTGCATACCCAAACCCTGTCTAGTCTACCTGAATCGAATGTTGCTCGGCAAGTGTGTCAGGATGAAAGAGCTATTTACGTGAATGACAACACCGCTCTTGGATCGTTTCGTGTTCGCCGTGGCTACGAACGCTATGGGGCAGCAGCATATTTCGACAAAAACTTCAAGCTCGTTGGAGTGTATTGTTGCTGTGACAATAAGTATCACAAGTTTTTAGACGAGTGGGTTGATATGCAGCACCGTAGCTCCAGCGACGATTTGGATTTGGAGCTTCCAGAGTGCTCTGATTTGTGTCACGCAATGTGGGTTTGGAGGGTTTCTGCCCTAGCACAGGTAACTGTACAAGATCACCTCGTCAACCTCCACATGATTGCTTCCAATTCATTAGTCAGCGCGTCACGGTTTCATCTTCCTATCGATCATCCTCTGCGATCGTTTCTCAAGATCTTTACTTTCCGGACGATTGCCATCAACGCAAAGGCTTACAAGACACTCATTCGGCCTAATGGAGTAGTCAATCGAAACTGGGCTTTCGAGGGAGATGATCTGCAAGAGATGGTGATGAACACGCCAAATACTTTCAAAAAGAATTTCATGGATTACATTCCAGAAAGTATGAGGGACGTTGAAGAATATCCTGCCAACCAAGATTTGACTCAGTTTTGTAATGCTGTCCACGAGCTAGTCCATGACTTTTTGTGGATCGTATACGGAGACAATAGCGTGACAAGAAAGATACATCAGCGAGGAAGCGTTGATGGCGTTTCTAGTAGGATCAATCAACGAAAGATCGAGCATGCTGATGGACTGGGAGAAACCCGCTTGCAGAGGAATCTAGACAACGACCCTGCATTGCAAGCTTTTCTAGTTGGACTCGCTAAAGGATTGGGCTTGGTTGCAAGTAGCGACCTCGCTTCTTTCGACGACATTGTGTAAGTACATAGAGTTTGATTTGTTTGTCGACGATTGGCTACGTTCTTATCTTCTCTCCCCTGACATTTGCTTTCGCTCCGAACCTTTATAGTCATGTCCTGACGTCTTTGATCTGCAACGTGACTGGTATGCACGAGCTTGTTGGTCAGATTTCTGACTATTTTGTGCATCCCAAAATTTGCGGAACCACTCTGAGAAAAGGAAAAGAGATTGATTCGATTCAAATGTACAAGTTAAATTGTACCTTGGTGTGAGTTGACCACCGCGAGTTGCATTTGTGTGTGTGTGTGCGATTTCCTTTCGTTCCCTCCATCTGACAGTTTGTCTTCTGCTATTGCTATGTACTAAGATCATCTACGGGGTTGCGTATGCCACGTCTCATGGGAAATTGGGAGCATCTGTTGTCTCGTAACAGATTTGCGGATCAAACGATCCCCGTCATGAGGGAATTCCAGAAAAATCTGAAGCAGCTCTCTGATGATATTGAGGCGCGTAACAGAGACCGAGAATCAACAACAGGTTTCACTATGGAGTCATTTGATCCTGTCAACATGGAAAGCAGTGTGTCTGTCTAATACTTGGGACAGAAACGGCTATGCGTCCATCTGTGGAAAATATTGATAGTCACTAAGTTCGATAATATTTATGTTACTCTCGCTAGGCTGTTGTGACGTTGATTTATATTATGTAAATGGTTTTGTTACAGACATCACCGTGCCGCGACTATACTTTCCAAATAGAACCCGCGTGTCTTCAGATCCTATCCATCGTATTGTACAGCATATTTAGTTTTAATGTGTGGAACTAGCATCATCGGGAAGTGCGCCTCTGCCTTTGAGAACATCTTGGTTCAGATGGGATTGGAGGGAAAGGCCCTGGACTCCCTGCGATTCCGCATCGCATCGGCTCCAGCCGGGTTGGAGCACCGTGTTGATGGCGTGAATGACACCGTTTTCACACATCACGTTGGTGGGATAGGGTGTTCCACCGGTGTGGTTGTCGAGCTGACCGATCATGGCTTCGTCGCAGTAAATCTTTCGGAACTGTTTCTTACAGGTAAGCTTGTGGCCACTCATGGTTTCGATTTCTCCCTCCATCTCGTCCGAGAAGATATCCTTGGAAACAATGTGCGTCAATAAAACTTCCTCGCTCAAAACACCCTGATAGGCCTCGATGGCGGAGTTGGTAGGAGCAAAGACGGTAAAGGGACCGATCCCTTGAAGGAGCTTGTTGACTCCGACCTGGTTTATGGCGTCCCTGAAGCGATCAAAGTTGTCGTAACCCTTGATTTCCAATTCGGTTTTTCCCTCCAGTCTCCCAAAGTGACCGTAATTCATGCTGGGACCTTCGAGGGTTACGAGGGCGTTCAGAATTTGCTCGTTGCCACGATTTTCTCCCAGAGCGTTTGGATCCGAGTTTGTGTGATACGACGACATGCCCAAAGACGTTTGTGAGAGAGGCTGTTGCGGCGGAACCTGGAAGGCAGAGGTTGTTGTCGCAGTCAGAGCAACGAAGGAAAGGAGCTGGAATTTCATGGTGTCTTCTATCGATGGAATATAATGCAGCAGTATGATATTATTCGAAAGCTACTTGTGATGTTGGCATTCTGCACCATGCAGGATTTTCTTTGCTTCGTGAGAACAACGACGTGCTTGAAGCATTTTCATATTTTACAGCTGTGACGTGTTGCAAAAGGAAAATAAAAGAGGGGGGGATTGATTGCTTGTTCATAGTGGGCGACCCTGTTTTCGCCCAGTCGTGCTGGAATCGTGATACATTCGGGGTCGTGATACATTCGGGATCGTGATACATTTCGGGGTCTTGATACATTTCGGGGTCGTGATGCATTCGGGATCGTGATACATTTCGGGGTCGTGATACATTCGGGATCGTGATACATTTCGGGATCGTGATACATTTCGGGGATCGTGATACATTCGGGTTCGTTCAGAATGATGACGACCCGTCTGTTTTCGTGCTGTGAACTATCCTTTGAAAATTGTGTTACAATTATTCTCAACAGGGTGACAGCGTGCTCATATTTTTTTTAGTTTTTCCTCGAGACAGCAAAACGATATCCCGTCATAAATTTGATTTTCGGCAAGAGTTCAACACTCCTACCCTGATCTGATACACCTTTGAGACCTGTGTTCTACACATACAACAAATATAATAACGATGGCGACGAATGCCAAAGATACTCACCCCGCTAAAGCAGCTATGACTGATGCCGAACGTCAACACAAATATCAAATGAAAAAGCTTGAGAAAGCTCTTGGTGTTGTAAAGGCTGTAGGGATCGATCCGAACGTGGGTTTAGACGCGTTGTTAGATCCTTCCCGTCCTCATAAGAAGATGTCGAACCGACTCATCATTAGAACAGCGAAACAGATTAAGGAGTGGCGGCTAGCTGCTACTATTCTTGGTCCCATCCAATACAACGAGTTGAAGGAAAAAGGAGAACTCGCCCTAGCGAGAAAGAAAAAGCTCCAGGCGATTGCAGCAACGTAAGTACCTCTTGTACAGTTTCCTCTCATCTTGTCTTCTTGCTGAGACATGTCATGTCTTGTCGCTGAGAACCCTTCACACCATGGTGACTTCGCCGTTGCCGTTGCTTCGTCAAGTTTTCGACGAGAACTTGGTTTGAGATTTTGAGTTTTGACTGTTGACGCCGGCGCGGTCATTCATTTGATTGATTCGATTCGCTTGCCAAGTGCCAACTTGCCGCGCTATTTTCGTACTAGTTCTGCTTTTGAATTTTCGCACAAGTTCTCGTACTTTACTCACAACGCAATTATTATTATCATCTCTCTACAGGCCGTCAGTAAAGACCCCAGTAGCTCGACGTCCTTCTGGAGCTCAACCTTCCACGATCTCAAAGAAGAAAAAGGATGACGCAGAGGCTGCTGTTGTAGGCCGTCCTTCCGAATCCGCCTTGGCTCGAGTCCCCCCGGCCTTGACGAATGTTGATCGATCCCGTCCCGTGACCTCGGCGAAGATCTCGGCTGGATCTCTTAAAGACGACTCCTACGATGAAGTCACGAACTGGGTTGAAAACGTCAACAATACCGAAGAAGAAATTAATTATATTGAAGAAACAAAGGGAATGGCAAACCAACTCTTTGAGTATGAAAATAAGGTCCTGGAGGCAGACCAACGAGACGAGGAAGCACTTGTTGCTTGTGAAGATAACGTGATTGCGGCGCAGCTGGCGGCAGCCAAGGAAGCGAAAGAAATCTTGGAACAGCGAAAGGCTCGCCAGAAGGAAAATCAGAAGAAGCGCCATGAAGCTTTGGCTCAAATGAAAGGTGTGACTGATGTAACTAATCGATTATGCGGGAAGCAGTTCCTATTGAAGAAAGATTTGCACCGCTTGCAGCAGGGAGCTTTTTTGGATCAAGGAAATTTTGGAACCTTACCAACAGAATCTGAAGTTCGCGTGGATCGCTGCCAAACTATCATGGAAAATCCAGTCATGTGCCGTGATCTAAAGCATGATCTAGATAATGCTACAATGGCATCGCCTCAGCCAGTTTTCACTCCTTCCGCCTTCAAGGAAGAGAATGGCTCTGCAGGCTCTCATCCTACCATTGACTTAAATCAATATGCCATTGATGATTTGGGAAACTCCTCTTCATCCGACGATGACGACGCATGGGACGACAGTCTTGCGGGTTCACTTCATCGTTTAATTATTCCACAGCTTAAGGAAATTCTCAAAGGAATGGGGATAGCAGTAAGCGGGAAAAAGAGCGTACTCATTGAGAGACTTGTAAAGTCCGGACGAAAGGAGGAAGTCATGCAGCGAATGACTGCTTTTGTAAACGAGTAAATTGCTCGTCGCTTTCTTGATTTGTACATTTTCTTTACTTGTACATCCAGAACAACATCACAACAATCTTCCGACGGATCAACATCGTCAAATTACATAATATGAAAATCAATACTTCTAAATGGAGTGAAATAATACATCGATCGATAAACATTTAATGCACCGAGTGAAGACAATGACAAATACTTTTAACGTTGGCGCGCACCCTGGTTTTACGGGATCAACCGTAACAAAGCTTGAAAATTTTTTCTGAGGTCTATAAAAATTGTGCTGCATCCACTTACGTTATAATCTTTACACAGACGGATATGTTAGCTTGATGAACAAGCTTAATGATACTTCGGTTCTAAAACCCCCTATATATGGGGGAGACATTCTATAGCTCATAATAATATAAATCAATCATTTCGTTAGTTATCGTAAATGCACTCTAATAGATTTACTTAGCACTCCCTATGAGAAGGCCACGTAGAGCTTCTCAGAACATGTAGTGAAGGTGGGATCGACAGCTGCAACCAATATGTACTGGGATGGACGAACATCGATGACCGAATGCAACTGAAGCCAATATAACACATGTGCAATCCACCTGTCAGAGGGAACCGAATCGTCGACCTTAAACGAGCCATTGGAGTCGCTAGAGCCGCATTAGCTCCAAGAGTGTCAATGGATACTTTCATTTTTTCCGTCCTGATTGTAAAATCCTCCACCTATCATCACGCCTGTTTCGCAGCGAATCAAGTCGATCTGTTTTCGAGCGACGTCAAGGACTATTGTTTCCCGAGACTACATGCTGCTGCTTTCGATATGCAGCATGATTACACATCATACTTCAAGGAATGGATTACACATCATACTTCAAGGAATGCATTGAAGTTCTGGTGAAAATGCTGGTTCCAATAATCTATGTATGAACAATTTGTTTTCGAGCGACGTCTCCTCTCTGCTATGCAGCATGATTACAATTACACATTGTACTTCAAGGAATTCATTTGAAGTTCTGACAAAGGGGCATATGAGCACTCAACTCGATGGAGTTATGTCTACGAAGGCAATTGAAATCTTGCGCGCATCTACTCGTGGTTTCTGTTTTTCAGGTCTTGCCAATATGAATCTATTATGGAAACACACTTCCTGTATTAATTTCAAGTACTAGGGTCATGAGAATAGTGGCATTGCTCAACGAAATCTTTCCTCTGGTCTCTTCAATGAGCATATCAGCTGGTACTATGATAACACGGCATCAAGACTAACCAAGACTATTTATGGTTAATTAACTTTCCCGGGACATGCCTAGAAAAAATCGTCCGCCTTTCCTCTGCTCCTCTTCCTTCCATTATTACAATCCAAATCAAAACCAAACCGGCTAAACACGACTTAAAAGCAAATCCAACATGGAGGAAATTACAACGATACCCGACGAGGAGAAAGATGACCAAGAAGGTCGTATTGGTGACAACAACCACAACCAGAATTTCCCATGGGTAGTGGAAGAAACGATCGATTTGCAGAGCGAAGAAGTTCGTCGTACCCAAGAGATAACGTGGCGTCCCCAACCAACGGTTCATCGAAGCAATCAAGAGATCTTGTGGCTGCCCGAAGTGTCAGAGACTGACCATGAACATCGCAATCCGCCACTTGTGCAAGCATTTGCTATCGATGAAATGGTGCAAGCCTATGCTGTACCCGTATCCGAGGAAGATTCTTCCGTACAACCCCAGCCCCAACCGCGACGAGAGCGGCAAGTTGTCCTGGGATTTCAAGTCGAGCTGACCTTTGATGACAGCAACCATAGCTCCCAATCATCGCTTCCATCCGTGACGATCCGACCAACGACCACCCAATCTGGTGATGATAGCCATGGCTCCCAATCATCGCTTCCATCCGTGACGATCCGTCCAACGACAATCCAACCTTCTGTGGCACCAGTTGTCCCCCCACCGCCCACTCCACTACCACCGAGTCCACCAACACCCAATTTCTCGACTCCCTTTCCGTAGGAGATAATGAACAATCTACCAACAGCACACATTTGATAGCATGCCCGGCGTTACCAAAGATTGTCGGCGAGTCTATTGCTGCTATAGTTGTATTGCAAGCGAGAATACACATCTACCATCTAGCTAGTCCATTTCTACCAAGAAAGATTAGTCAAACTCAAACCCATATCATATAAACTATAATTTATCACAAATTGTAAGCCTATTCCTGTTCTTTTGTCCCGCTTTCAATGTCCTGTATGAAAAAGACGACTAAACATGTAATGATTGATTATAATAGAGAGGAGTTGTGTTCTATTCTACAATAGTAATCCGAAGCGGACTTTGGTGGCGCAGTATTCCAAGTTATGTCAAGTCGACGAAATCAGCCTTTTTGCGCTTCTTGTATGTTTGAACCCAAGTTGGAGGACCAGTTCTATCTCTTGCCTTATCTTTTTTGGTTGGGTGGACCGTGATTCCTCGGTACGATTGCAGCTCACGCCGGTAGCGTTTATTTTCTTCGTGGTTGGCCTTATTTTTTCTAGCAAGAGTTTGTAGTTGACTTCCCACTCGTCTTGGAATTTGCTGTGGCGAGCTTCTCATAGAGTTCATCGGCAATATCGCCGCCTGTGTTTCGGAGTACAGTCTTGGCAGTGTTGAGCCGTCCTTCTAGCATACAGTTCTTAGATTTGACATGCTGGAGTTCTTTCGTCAACGCTTGATGCTGTAGCTCCAGGTTAATAGTATGCTCAAGTAACATTTCGTTTGGCATGCTTCGGTACAATTCCTCGCGCTGGGTTTTACCGATGCGTAGCTGGGACACAGAGCGGCCAGGACATGGTTGTGTCGGGCATGGATATGATCGTGTAGAGAGTACATCATCACCCAACTTGAGAGGCAACTTGGCGGGTAACTGGTTGACATCACCGGGCTCTTGGGAAAAGGTCGTTTCCTCTACTTGACCAAAACGAACACTTGGTTTTACAATTGGTTTTGCTTCCGACAATCTAGTGGTACTCTTCAGAGCTTCAAGATTGGCTTTTGTCTCGTTGTTAGAACGATTAATAGCGACTGCATTGTCGGAAGTAATCTCGAAATGCGTCAACCTTGTTCCCGTCGATTTCTTTCAGAGTGTTCGACATATTGTACGACTCGATATTCAGGTTCAATGCGTTAAGCTTATCACCGTCTATTTCTTCGAGAGTGTTCAGCATGTTGTACGACTCCATTGCCTTCAAGTTGTTGTTCCCATCAGTAGAAGAGAGCACCCGTAGGTTCGACGCTTGGTGATGCATTCGTTGCGTCTTCAAGAACACTTCCTTTTCAACGATCTTCAAGTTCACTTCCTTTTCCCTCACCTGGACTTCCTTTTCTCTTAATTTGAAGGCCTCTTTCTCCTCGATCGCTGCGGCAGCGGAACCTTTGAGGCGGATGAGCTCGGCTTCAATGTCCTTCCATGCTACCCTCCAAGATTGGATTTTCGGAGACGATAATTTTCTGCCGACGAAATCTATGTCGTCCAAGAACCGAATCAAATCGTCGATCAATTCATTTTCTTGTTGTTGATATAGAGGAGACAAAGGGAAAATCGTTTTGTTAGAGCAACAGAAGAATGCGACGAGATCAATTCAATTCAAAACAGCTCAACTTACGTCTATAAGGACAAAATTCGTTTCGTATCATCGACATTTTGGAATCGATCATATCCCTTTTGAAGTTCTGCCTCGCCCTGCAAGACTTGACCGCTGATTCTGGTGATTTGGGCAAAATAGTCATGATAATTCCGAAAGTATATACAATGATGTAGTCGATATAGTTGTCTCCTTTCGAATGTAAAAGGTTTGAAGTTTGTGTGTTGTGCACGAAGCTACCGCTTTGTGCTGTTTGCAATGAACTTGCAATCGTCGTGAAATGCTATCAGAGCGCCGTAGAACAGATTTCACCACGATTTCACCACAATTTCATCGCATGATTTCATCAGATATCATCAGATTCAATAACAGATCGATCATGAACGGGCGAAGACGACAGTCGTCCTCTGGGTGCTAGGAACCGCTGCTAGGAATCGCTGCTAAAGATACTGTATCCCTGATTGCATACCCTCACATGCTGTAATGATTACTAAGCAAATGATGCTCGAGGCGCCATCCACTAGCATGTCACTAGCAGCAGATCGATTCAAAGGATACGTCGTTACTGTTTCAGAAGGAGTAAGATTCAAATCTCCCGAACGCGTTCCAGGCTCGCATCGCGCACGCACAGCCCTTTTTCAACGGCAAGATTTCTACAGTTATTTATTTCCAAAGTGTTCCAGCGAATCAAAAAATGCCATTTGGAGAATCGATCCAACCAGCTTCAACGAAGAATCAGATGATTCTTCGTTCTATTCGCTGGGATAAGAAAGAAAATGAATAGAGTAAATAGCGTTGACACATCGGCACCGAAGTGATTCCCGGTTTTCAATCAAACAACTATTGTATCGTCGAGAATTCCGATCCCCCACCATGGTTATGAGAGTCTAAAACCATCAAGCCAGTCAACAACAAAACAATCCACTTTATGTTGCGAAAGAAAGAGTCATTGACCAATCGAAAAATCAGGCGCAATTATACAAATAGAGATAGAACGTCAAAACGATGACTGCAACGACGACGTTAAGACCTCTTCGAATATCCCCTAGGCGGGACCAATTGCCAGGAATTCCCGCAGCAATGTTTCTAGCACTTTTATATTTCATCTCTCTGCAGTGTGCAAACTCCATGGTGGCATCAACGGTTCCCAAAAAGGCCAGCTTGAGCAGTAATCATGATAATTCTGTTTCTTCCTCCCCCAAACACACCGAGATCATTCGCAATCTGTTGGAAGGACGCAACAAGGGATACTTTTCGGCGAATTTTGTTCGCATCAAGGATCCTTCTTCGTATACCATTGATCTTGACATAATAGGGACAACGACGAAAGCAGCGTCCGAGTCATCATCCACAACGAGTCGGCGGCGACAGTTGTCTCCTAAACTCAATCCTTGGCGAGACTACGAGGTTCTTCGAGACACCAACCTCGAGGATAACGTATTGTCACGATTCTTTCTCCAATCGGGACTGAAACGCCAATCCATCATTGCCAATAGGTTCCTCCAGGTCTATACGACCTGCACCAAAGCACGAGACGACTGGAACCAGGCCCAGGAAAGGAAACGACTTCGAGCCAAATCTGATCCCAATTACGTGGCCGCACCCGAGGTCAATGCCGGAGATATGCTTCGAATGCCCACAACCGACGATCCCGATGCTGTTAAGTTGTGTGAAGCGGTGGCCAGTCTGGGTCCTCTGGCCGTCAAGCTCGGCCAAACTCTGTCGCAGCGTCCCGACATTGTCGGCAAGGAGGCCTGTGTCGCACTCAAGCGACTCCAAACCCAAAACACACCCTTTTCCAACGATCTGGCCCACGCGGTCTTACGAGAATCACTGGGGTATTGGGACGGTCCATTGGCGGCCAATTTGAACGAAACCGAGTGGAATATTGATGGTGATAATGACGCTTCGCAACACCAACCCCTCTTTCGATATTTGTCACAGGATCCGATCGCCAGTGCCTCTTTGGGACAGGTTTACAAGGCCACCACGTGGGAGGGACAAGACATTGCCCTCAAAATCCAGAGACCCGACGCTCTATCGGTTTTGGCCATCGACGCGCAGTGCTTTCGGATCGCCAGTGCGGTTCGAACCACGTGGATCGATGGGATCGAAAAATGCAACGCCTTTTTGGGCAAAACCGATGATTTGGATAATTTCGAACACACACCCGAAAATGGCATGACCGAAGAAGAGGTTCGTGCCCAAGGCCCGGATGGGACCATCGGGGCAGTCATTGATCGAGTGGCAAGAGATATTTTGAGAGAACTCGATTTTAGGATTGAGGCCGAGAATTCCTATAAATTTCGGGACTCGCTCAGCTTTTTGGGTTTCGTCGATACCCCCGACGTATTGTTGGCAACCGATAAGGTGTTAGTCACGCAATTCGTGAATGGAGACCATTTGCAAAATCTAGACAATCCCAAGCACGGATTGGCATTGACGAGGATGGCCGTAGAGGCCTGTACGGCGTCCATGGTATTAACGGGCTTCGTCCACGCTGATCCCCACGAGGGGAATCTCATGTATAGGGAGGAAGACGGCAGAATCGTCTTTTTGGATTTCGGATTGATGAGTGACGTCGAGCAGAATGTCATGGAGGCCTTTGCTAGAGGCATTCAGGCGATGCTTAGTGAGGATTTTGTCAGCGTAACGAAAGCGTGGGCCGATACCGGGTTCGTGACGACGCCCGTCATGCATCGGAATTCTTTGGAAGATCTGTGGAAAGTCGATCCCAACTTTGGTTTAGATGAGCTGGCGCAAGATATGGAACACTATACAAAGACGACCGAAGGAGGGTTATCACGGTTTGGGGCACTAGCGACCGTCTTGAACAAAAAGATTTCTCCCAATTGGCTCGTCTTTACCCCACCTTACGTGCTCTTGTTGATTCGAACTTTTTTGACCCTTGAGGGGATTGCAGGCCAGGTAGATCCCGACTTTAACATTTACGAAATGTCCATGCCGTGGGTGGTTCGAAGATCTCTGTCGCCCTCTACTGAGGAGGGCAGAAGGGTTTTGCGAAATACGATTCTGAAGGAAGACAATACGATTCAATGGGAACGAATATTGGAGCTGATGGAGATTCAAAAAGCAACTGCGGCCGCTAGCGAGGAGGAGGATGATAATATCAATGACAATATCGTAGATGCAGAAGCAGCAACCGCAATGGCCACTACCAGCACGGAAAACGAAGCTTCTGGTGCAACCAAAACCGCCGCGATTCCCGCTGCCCGCTCAGCGGAAGAAAAGGAGCGCAAGCAAAAGGAATTCGCGGCCGCTCGACAGGGTGCCATGAAGGATGCCATCGGAACCTTGCTGGGATCGACCAACGGAAGGGCCCTGCGAGGCGTTCTTACCGATTTGGACACGCCCGATCTGATTTGGAAATTGGGATCCAAAGAGGGTCGGCCAATCCTGAAATTCGGCACCGAATCGGCGCTGAAATCCCTCTTTGGAAAAATAGACGTCGCTGCCAAGCCATCCTCTTTGGAAAACGATAGCCAGAGTGTCGCAGACACCGAAAATTACCGCCCCATGTCGGAGGAATGTCAACAGCTTCGGGCTAAACAGGCCAAGCGTACCAAGCAGGTGACTCGATTCCTCCTGAAAAAGCACGTCAAAAAGTGTCTGCTGGGTGCCAAGGGATTGCTCGGTGTATCGAGGCTGGTCCTGGCGACCCTACAAATCACCCTGGCCATGGCATTCCGCAGTACGATACACAAAATGGCCACACTGTTGCTGTTTCGAACCAAAGTGGGGAATTCAGCAGCATCCACGATGATAGCAGCGGAACAGGCGTCCTCGTGAACATAACTAGGGGTTGCAATAGAATAATACGCGCAATATTATCTAATCAGTCTAACACGGGGTTGACAATAGAAGTGTTCGATTCTTTCTTGCGTATGTAGGGCAATAAAAGCCTATTGAACTGTTGCTATTATAGTTGCGTGTCTCTCCATCTCGTTTCGGGCAACCACTGGTCGCAGCACGCGAGCTAAAGGAGACCAAGATATGGTCATTGGAATTGCTCTGAAATCAATTGCTCTATTTTTGTTTCGACACGCAAAACAGGAGGGGCTCTGTTCTAAATGGACGTCAATGCCAAGGCGATTATTGAACGTATGTAAACCATGTGTTAAAACGATATCACTATTATTCGTCGTTGTCTTGTATACTATTCCTTAGATTTTACATACATTCAATTCATTTACGGCATTCTCATTCCCAGTAACACGACCAGCCAATGTGTTTGTGGCTTTGGCCTGATTGGCAACACGACCATGGATTCTGTTGATCAGAATCTCGTGTGCTAATATGGCTTTCGCGCAATTTTGCGAATTTCTTTGTCGTCGATTTCTTTCTTCTTCTGATCCTCTTTGAACTGGATGAGACTGTTGATTTGAGTCGCCTGCTTTGCTTGAGTCTTGGTCAGCACGTCGACTTTCTTTGTCATCGCGGATTCTAGTTTGACATTGTTTTCCAAGACGTCCACATTGTAGTTGGCAACATCTGCATTCTCTTTTAAGATGTTGTGGTGTTGATTGACAACATCTTGCGTATCTTTTAAGGATTCTTGAGTATCTGTCAATAATTTCGAATTATGGTTGACGACATCATGGCACTCTACCAAGACATTGGCGTGTTTACAGAGGATGTCTTGATTCTCCTTCACGTCATCAATGGTATTGTTTATTTGAAGCGACTGCTTTGCTTGTGTCCTGGCCATCTCGTCGAGTTTCCTCTCGGCTTTCTCCAATCGCGGAGCCATGGATTCTAGTTCGTTAGGACCAACATCATCTCGCACTCGTGGTGTTTGGAGGATTAATCTGCCGAGATGATCCTCGAGATCTTTGATCCTCTCATTTTTAGCTTTGTTGGCCATGGATGCTTCGTAGTACAATTGGTGTAGTTTATTTTTGTCGCTCTCGAGTTTGTCATACTTCTTTTGAAGACAATCTAGTTCTTTTTGAAGGCGATTGTTTTCGTCACGTAGATTCTCTTTTTCTTCTTGCTGCTTGTTGCCTTCGACATCAGCAAGTTCTTCTTCGACATCGGCAAGTTCTTCTTCGACAACGTTTTCGACCCAGCTTGTGACTTTCGCGCTCGAATCGAGCGTCTTCTTCAGGTCGAGTTCCTCGAGCTTCTTCTTCTTCTCTAGGGCGAGCTCTCCTTTTTCCTTTAACTCCTCGTAAAACATGGGCTTGGTCGGAGGAATATTGCAAGCTTTCCGCCACTCGATTATCTGATCCGCTGTTCTGATGATGAGTCTGTTAGACATCTTCTCTTGACAATAAGGATCTAAGCCGACGTTCGGATTGATCCCTACAGCCTTTACAACACGGAGAGCTTCCTCAAGCTTTTTCTTTTGATGAACTCGTTGGTATCCAGCATTTTTGTTAGGTGCCTCTTGCATATCGGCAGTAGCGGTGTGAGTATCAGCAGCAGCTGCAGCAGCGTCATCATCAGTCTTCTTCTTTGAAGTCGCGGGACGGCGAGCTACTGCGGTATCGGAAGGGTCCTTCTTTTTCGCCCTAAGTATAGAGAGAGGGGGGGAGAGAGAGATAATGATTGCGTTGAGTGAAGTAAATACACTTGTGATGACACGAAAAGATTACGGTAGGAGCGATTATAAGTTATAAGCGTGCGCATCCAACGGAGGACGGACAGATCGCACGCACAAAAACTCAAAATGAACACAAAAACAATTTTTTGTCAAGAATCTTCATCATCGACATCGTCTCGGCAAGAAGACGTGACAATGGCAAGAGCCATACGAGGAATTGCACACGATGGGGTAATACTTACTTCACGCTCGACTCGAGCTTCTTCTTCTTTGTCAGGGCGCGTTCCTCGAGCTTTTTCTTCTTCTCTAGGGCGAGTTCTCCTTTTTTCTTGAGCTTGTTGTAGTGGATGGGACCATGAATATTAGTAGCTTCCCGCCACTCGGTTATTTGATTCGCTGTTGCAATAATTTCCTTCTTAAACATCTTCTTATGAGGACGGGAAGGATCTAACAACGCGTCTAAACCAACATCCGGATTGATCCCACAAGCCTTCACAGCACGGAGAGCGTCGTCGAAAATTTTCTTGTTACGAGCTGCATCGTACGCCTTTCGTGATTCCTTCTTAGCGGGCGCTTCCATTTCCTTATCATGGCTATCGGCAGTAGCGGGATGAGTATCTTCAGCGTTCGTCGTCATCGTTAGGTATAGGGTACCGAAGATTAAATTTATGGTTTGACCTAGATCGTTTTCGACGGGAACTGAAAAAATGAAAGAACGAAAAAATGAAAAAAGTCGCTGTTCTCGCCCTACGCAATTTTCAAGTATAAGTTGTACCTAGTATAAGTACGAACTAAAATCACGAAAAATGAAGTGGAAAGAAAGACAATCTCAATAATTTTCTAAAGATCTGTTCCTTTATAACCAATCACAGATTGTATTCTATAAAATAATCTATGAAGGGACTATCGATATACGATGCCACATAGCCCCGGAAGTAGAGGTTTAGAAAAGAACATATACTTTGGCAGCAAAAAAAGATCAACATGCTCTTTCTTTCGTTTCGACATCGCATAGATCCAGCAGACCAATTCTTTAGAGAGACCAAAGAATTAGAAGTGCTCTAACTTGATCATAACCTTTAGAAGCTGCGTGTGTGTGCATTACCAACTAAATCTCTGGTATCCCTTCGATGTAGATTGTCACATTCGATCGATCCGATGGAGGGCTTTGGAATAATAATCACGCAACCTCTGAAGAATGGGTCGCTGACACTCGAAATCGAAATTTGCGTTGGATTCCTGATTCTTCCGAGCCTTGGCAAAATAGTCTTGGATGGTCTGTTCCAGATGGGTGGGTGACGTGTTGGGATCGCAAAGGGTATCGTAGTCAATGGCACCGCCAGCAAAGTGTACAATGATAGCCGAGTCCTGCAGGAACGATTGGTCTTTCTTGCAGTCGTGCAATTGAGGATACACGTGCGTGTGGCAGTAACATCCTTCCCGGTTGCATTGATGCGGGTGGGTATCTCCGCAGAGGCTGTACAATTGAAAGTGGTTGGATGGACTGAACAAGAATTCTTGTAGTGCCCTCTGTGTGGATGGAATTCTACGGTTTCGGAGAAATTTGCGCATGGACATGACGCTTTGATCCAAAAACGCTCGAAATTCTTTGAAAATAGTGATAGAAGGCTCGTAGAGAATGACCCCCGAGTTGAAATCATCACTGCCGAAATCCAGGGACATCATAATTTTGGTATTCGTCGCGGGCATAGTGCTGCCGATCGTGGTGTTGCTCTCATAAATACTAGAAACGTTTTGTTTCTTGAACCGTGACCAATTTATATCTGCCAGCTTGGCGGAGATGGAAGTTTTGCTTGGCGAACGACGCTCTTCCTCGTCGTCTAGGAGACCAAATATGCCGCGAAGCTCTTGGGGTTTCAACACAAAGGCATCGGAATCAACAAATAGGGCTCTTTGGTATTGTGTGAGATCAAATACGGCGTACTTTTGGAGTAGAATATGAAAGTGGTCGCTTGGCATCAAGGAATCGTCAAAGTCGACGTCTTGCACCACAATCACGTCGTGTCCCAGCTTTTCCAACACGCTTCTGGTAGAATTCTGGACGGACTCGTGGCAGACCACGGCAGTTCGTATTTCAGGCGTAGTAGTTGTTGAGTTGAAGGTCTCGCCAAGGGTATAGTTTCGGACGCTTTCCATCAGAGCGATGGTTCCAACGATGTATTTGTTGTCATTTCCGCGGAGATAGGTGCATACCACATAGGGTTTTGTTTCTCTTTTGGTTTCTTCCGGTTGCAACTCGTTCACCATAGTTGCGCTTTTGGTAGCATTCATGGATGATTTCGTCGTAGGTGGGTGCATCAAAATCATATCAGATTGCAATTCGTTCGTTGCGTTTTTGGTAGCGTTCATTGATTTTATCGTGGATGGATGTTGTATCAAAATCAAATCAGATCCGCTGGAATAAGCATTGTAAGATGATTCGAATACAAAGATTTTGACCATCCAAAGAATCTCCAAAATTACGCCGGCAATTAAAATTTGTGCAAACCTCGACTTGGGCATTTTTCGTGGTAGAGTTGTCATGGCTATTGCCAACTTTACTCTGTGGTAAGATTAGAATGGATATATAATGAGGATGAGACGAGATTGGAAGGTAAATCTAGAGGCATGCAGCGTGCGTTTGTTTCATCACTTATCAGCTCGTCAGATTTTTGAAATCGTGACTTTTTAGTCTTCGTAGTCTTCGCAAATTTCAAAAACATGACTACACGCGCGAGAAATGGACCCTGCGAGAAATGGACCCTGAAATGGATGGACAGCTTTGATTCAAATTTTTGAATTTTGGTATATGGGACTCACCTGCTCACTTTTTGGCTGTTTGAATCACTAAGATGGAAATTACTGCTATATCATGATTTTTAAAATCCTCATTTCTCACCAACCACATGGAGTTATAAAAAAATTAAAACGAATATATAAACACAAAGACACACCTGTACACATAAAACACCTTGCTTATTCATTTCCTTCACTTTGCTATTCACTACTATCCTGCTAAACTGGTGCTAGGAATCCTCTCAGAATTTCCCCATTTCAGCAGCTCAAACTTCCAACAGCCATATCTCAGTCAATTTTCGACCCCAGAGGCTCAGCTAAAGAGCTACCAGACCAGGATTGATAGGAGAATACATCCAAATACAGATCGATTCGATATCTCTTGATCTCTAGGCGGCGAATCACGAAGAAACATAACAAAACATCAGGAGATGCCAACCACTGGGAAGAAGCAGCAGACCAAGGTCAACCACCTCAGTCAGGCCAAGTCCCTCCTCAAGGATGTTGCTGTGTTGTTGGATGATGTCATGGCTATTTTGAAGGCTGGGGACTCCACAAGCAACAGAGAGATGAAGAAGATTCCTGAGAAGTTGAAGCTCTGTAAGGGTTCTGCTGCTGTTGCTGGAGAGGAGATTGATAAAGCTCTTAGATGTGATGAGATCCTGAGGCTGGCTAATGACTTGATGAGTGCCAAAAATGCTGACTCAAACCAAGAGAGAGTGCTCCAAGAGAGGCTCCATGGGTCTCCCAATGCCAGCAAGAGGAAGTCACCTGCAGAGGTGAGGCTCACCAGCTACCTCTCCAAGCAACCAACCAAGAGGAGGAAGAAGAATCCCAGAGCAGCAGATGGCTGTAGGCTTGGTCACCAAACCATGGAAGAAATCATGGGCCACCAACTCAAGCCAATCCAACAGTTCCAGCAATGCAACTATGACATGACATCAACCTATGTCTGGGATGGGAAGGAGGATTGGAAGGAGCATAAGGCCAAGTGGAAGAAGGATGTGAGAGTCTCAAAGGAAACACAGGACAAAGGGAGGAGGAACAAGAAAACTCCAACCATCCAAGGAGAAGAACAGAAGTGTAATGGACTCTCAGTCAAATGGTGCCAAGGAGCTTCAGCTGCTGGTCATCTCTTCCCAATGGTTGCTATTTTTAGTGGCTTCTCCAAGAGAGAGATGCCAGGTGATGGATTCACCATCCAAAAGATTGAAGACATGAGCATTGGTAGCCACCTGGATCCAAGATGTGGAGAGGTTGGATATGTTGCATTGCTGAGGAAAGGTGAAAGGATGGACCAGTTCTATGAATGGTATGATGAGAACATTGTGATCCCAACTTGTAAAGCCATCTTCCAGAAACACAAAGGTACTCCTTTGGAAGATGCTCCAGAGAGCCTCCACTTCAGAGTTTGGGTTGACTCAGACATGGACCAGGTCAGGAGGTTGGAGACTTTTGAAGTGGCAAAGAGGAACTTCTCCAAGGGCATCCAGTATTGTAAGATTGGAGCCAAGACAACACATTGTTACCAGCCAATGGATATTGGACCTTTCTTCAAAACCTGGAAGAAAGAAAGCAAAGGAGCAACAACCAAAGGGACAGCAGATCCCCTCAGGACATTAGTTGAGAAGCATCTGAAGGGTTTGGCGGTAAAGGAACAGTTGGTGTTGAGCCAGAGGAAGATGATGGCAATTGTGGATGCTTGTGCAACAGCACCAGGACTTGCAAGCAAGGCTTTCA
>Ga0115013_10000381_pt1 | contig 26892 bp, 32 predicted proteins | sample SouAtlMetagenome_2_FD_88686 | JGI IMG/M metagenome (GOLD analysis project Ga0115013, IMG submission 88686) | Marine eukaryotic phytoplankton communities from Atlantic Ocean - South Atlantic ANT15 Metagenome | ecosystem: Environmental > Aquatic > Marine > Oceanic | place: South Atlantic Ocean...
AAGATTCTAAACTTTAGAATGCTTGAGGGACCCAAAGGAATAACATCATTATCATTAAAAGACTCCAATGAAGAAGTCTTGATAGTAAGCCAATTCACCTTAGCTGCGATTACAAACAAAGGAAGCAAACCCAGTTTTCATAGAGCTGCAAAACCTCAGAATGCCAAATTAATGTATGATGAATTTGTAAATGAGTTCAGAAGACTATTCAAAAATGTTCATGAAGGAAAGTTTGGGGCACTAATGGATATAGCTCTTACTAATAAAGGACCAGTAACTTTTAATTTTAAAACTTAAATAATTTATGAAAAATATATCAATTTTTTGTGGAGCCCATGAAGGCAAGAATCCAGAATATGCCAAAGCGGCTGAGCGTGTTGCAGAATGCATTGCTAAAAAAGGTATCAATGTAGTTTTTGGGGGCGGGAATGTCGGCCTTATGAAAATTATTTCTGATACCGCTCTTGATAACGGCGTTGAAGTCTTGGGCATATCACTTAAATCTTTATATGCTTTGGAGCTTGCAAACCCAAGATTAAATGAGGTTGTTGTATCGGAAACTTTGCTTGATAGAAAGGATGAATTTATGTCGAGATCAGATGCATTTATTGTTCTTCCAGGTGGAGTGGGATCTTTGGATGAACTTGCTGAGATTATGGCAAGTAATCAACTTGGTATCATTAATAAACCTGTTGGTATATTAAATACTGAAGGATATTATGATCATCTTCTTAAATGGTTTAATAAAGCAGTTGATGAGGGCTTTATTTCATCTGCAAACTTACAAGAATTATTAGTATCCGATTCTCCTCAAGAGCTTGTTGAAATGGTTGTTAACCATGAAAGGCCCGAGGACGATAATTGGACTGATAGGCTTGGGCTTTAACAGATGCCATTTGAAGAAATTAGAGTAATTACAGTTGTTTATTTAGCAGTCTTCCTACCACTTTTTATTCTTTTAATAAAAAGATCTGACTTGCCAAGCTGGGTTCCTTCTTTTTATATAGTTGGCGTCATAGTTTGTGCGCTTGGATGGGAACTTTGGTTCACATATGGTTGGGTTGATGGGTACTCAGTAGACATGAGAAGGTCTGAATTACTTAATACATGGCTTCCTAAAAATGTAAACTGGCTGCTAAATTCAATGGGAGATGCTGGAGCAGTTTTGCTGGGAGGAGCTTGGCTAATGTGGCTTACTCATGGAAGAGATAATTCAGTTTTTAAAGAATGGAAATGGAGCGCTTTTGCTGTTTTTATTTTTTGGTGTGTTAGTCAAAATATTTTAGTTGAGATGTTTCTTTACCATGACCAGCTAGCTGTAGGAAAAACACTCTCATGGGCTCCTATATCGCCATTAGGACCATATATTAATCCAATCTTATTTGAATTTAATGACCGAACTATTATGCTTCAATCTCAGATGCCGTGGTTAATACTTCCATGGTTTTTTTATAGAACTTTGATCAATTTGAATAAAACGTCTTAATTTTTATCTCTCGATATCAATATTCCTAACTCAAACAAGATCCACATTGGTATTGCTAAAAATAATTGTGAAAAAATATCTGGCGGGGTTAATAGCATGCCAAAGACTAAAAATAAAACTATCAAATATGGCCTTGCTTTAATCAAAGATGATTTTGTTGTGATTCCACTTTTTACCAGCAAAATAGTAGCTATAGGTATTTCAAATGCAATACCAAAAGCAAAAACAAGCTTAAACATGAATCCAATATATTGATTAATGTCTGTCATTACTTGAATCGACTCAGGAGCCATTGCTATGAAGAATTTAAATATAATTGGACATACAACAAAAAATGCAAAAGCTGCTCCGCTAAAAAATAAAACGATTGTTGAAAGCATTAAAGGTCCTGTAAATCTTTTTTCATTCCTATAAAGTCCTGGCGATACATACATCCATATTTGATAAAACATCCATGGCATTGAAAACAATAAAGCTATATATAGGACTAACTTTATTGGTGCCATAAAAGGCGAAGCAACTTCTGTTGCTATCATACTGCTCCCTTCCGGCAACAATCCGATCAGTGGACCGGCAACAAATGTATATATATCTGATGCAAAAGGTATTCCAACGGCTGATAAAACTGCAAATAAAAGTATTACTTTTAATATTCTTGTTCTTAACTCTAATAGGTGATTTGATATAGAGTCTTTAGTCATTGTTTGGTTCTTTATTTTCTTTTAATTCTTCCATTCGTAATTCATTGAAAATATCTTTCTTTAACTCATCAGCGTTAATGTCCTCCTCGAAATCTTTTCTAAAGCTATTAAATTTTTTTTGAATTCTTTTGTAAACTTTTAGAACTATCTTTATGACTTCAGGAAGTCTTTTTGGACCTACAATAATTAATCCCAATAAAAGAATAATTAGAATTTCAAGAAAGCCTATTTGAAACAATTTTAGTCTTCTTTTTCTTTAGATTCGTCTTCTTTAACTGCTTTTTTGAAGCCCTTAATGCTCGAACCAAGATCAGATCCAAGAGATTTTAACTTACCACTTCCAAAAATCAGCAAAACAACAACTAATATAATTAGTAATTGCCACAAACTTATTCCACCAAAACCCATACTTTCTCCTATAGAACCATCATTATGATAGCGACTATTACTATTATACCAATACCAATAACACGAATGAGGTATTTTTGTTTAGATAGTTGAAGTTTAAGCTCTTCAATTTTTTTGTCATTTGATTGTTTGATCTTAGAATAGCTTCTCAACTCATCTAAAGCCTCATACACAATTCCTGGAAATTCTGAAGCTTTTAATAATATATCTTCCTTGTTTTCAATAATGTAATCCTTAAGTTTTAAAGGGCTGAATTGTTCTCTTAACCAATTATCCAGATATGGCTCAGCTATGCCCCAAAAATCTAAGTCTGGATATATCTGCCTACCCATACCCTCAATATGTATTAAAGTCTTTTGTAGTAATACCAAAGAAGTCTGTAAAGACAGACCATATTGCCTAGTGCTTTGAAAAAGATACAAAAGCAGTTTTCCAAACTCAATTTCAGAAAGCGGTTTCTCAAAAATTGGTTCACAACAAGCTCTAAGTGTATTTTCAAGCTCGATATTATTTGTATCAGCATTAACCCAGCCCGAAGTAATAAATAGACTGGAAAGTGATTTATAATTTTGCTTAAGAACTGCCTGTAACATTCGAGCCAATATATATCGTTCGTCGTTTGATAAGGAGCCAGTAATTGCACAATCTATTGCAATATAACCTGGATCATCTGTATTTTTCTTTGAAACAAAAATATTTCCAGGATGCATATCTGCATGAAAAAAATTATCTCGAAAAACCTGATTTAGAAAAATCATGACACCGTTTTCTGCTAACCTTTTTTTATCAATTCCATGTTTCTCGATCTGTTTAATATCTGTGCATGGAATGCCATCAATTTTTTCAAGCACCATTACATTCGAAGTAGTCAAATCCCAATATACTTCTGGTATGTATAACTCATTTGAGTTAATAAAATTTTTTCTTGTGAGATTAGTATTTGAAGCCTCTAACTTAAGATCAAGCTCTTTCAAAATAGTTGACTGATAATCTCTAATAACCTCATTCGGTTTTAGCCTATAACTATCTTTATATATATAAGAGAAAATTTTTGCAGCAGCTTTTAATAACCTAAGATTTTTATTTACCCTTTTTCTAATGTTTGGTCTAAGCACTTTTATAACAACTTCGCACCCATTTTTAAGTTTTGCTGAGTGAACTTGAGCCAAGGATGCTGCTGCTAAAGGTTTTTCTTCAAAAGAATCAAATATATTCTCAATCGAATCACCTAGCTCTGATTCAACTATTTTTTTAAAAATTGAAACATCGAACGGCTTGCAACTATCAGTTAAGCTTTCAAGCTCTTTAGCAGTCTTAAGATCCAGAATATCAGTCCTTGTCGATAACAGCTGACCAAATTTTGTAAAAATAGGACCAAGTGATTCTAAATAAACTGACAATTTTTTGCCATTAGGTTTATAGAAAGTACCTTTAAGAAGGCCAACTACCAACATTTTTAATAATTCGTATGTAACTATTACTAAATTCATTAAATTTTTAGGGCCTCTAATCTATCAAGCCTTATTGCCAAATCTCTAAGACGTTTTCGTATTTTTCTGTGCTCATTATCACGATACACTTCAGAGGTATTAAAAACTTTGTTAACAATACCATAGGCAAACACAGCAGGTAAATTCCCAAAATATTTGTCAATTAAGTAAATAAAATCAATATTTGATTTATAGATCGCATTCAGAAGAACAATGGCTAACTCTGCATCTCCAATTATTAAACTTTTATTTATTTTCCCTGTAACTAAAATTCTAAGCAACTCAATTAAAGATGCCTTTATTTCAAATTGAGAGTCATTATGCTTAAAACTAACATTAGAGCCCTTATTGTTTAAATAAATATAAATATTTTTATGCCCTTCTATATTTAAACAGAAACTCACAGGAGAGATTTCGGCCAAAGATTTCCTAAAATTTGGAGAAGACTCCTCAACGTCTTTGATGAGATTGTTAAATGCTTTAGTAATATCAAACATTGCTTCCAATATGAATAGCAACGACACCATTAAGTAAATTATAAAACTTACATTCTTTAAAACCTGAATCTAAAATCATCTCTTTTAACAATTCTTGGTTTGGATGCATTCTTATAGACTCAGCCAAGTATTGATAGCTGTCTGAGTCATTTGCTAGCACTGACCCAAGCTTAGGCAGAATATTAAAAGAGTACCAATCATATATTTTAGAGAAAGTTGAATTGATCGGTTTTGAGAATTCTAGAACCAATAGTTTTCCACTTTTCTTTAGACACCTTTTCATTTCCATAAGCCCTTTTTCTTTATCAGTAAAGTTTCTAAGCCCAAATCCAACAGTTATAAGATCAAAAGCAGCATCTTTAAAAGGCAATATTTCTCCACTTAATTGGCAAAATGAACAATTTGAATTAAAGCTTTCATCGATCGCTCTATTTCTTCCTTCATTAAGCATGTCATAATTTATATCGCTCATAAAAATACTGGTATTAGGATATTCTTTAGAAATAAGCTTTGATATGTCACCAGTGCCACTTGCAATATCTAGTACAATATCATTATCTCCAACAGCAGCTAATTCAATTAATATTTTTTTCCACAGCCTATGCATGCCGAAGGACATAGCGTCATTCATAATGTCATAGTTTTTAGACACGGATGTGAATACATCTCCAACAAATTTACTTTTGTCAGATTCTTCCACTTCCTTGTATCCAAAATGAGTTTTTTTATTCATTTAAGCTACCTCTAAATTTTATGAAATTATTGTATCTACTTTTATCTATAACACCATCAAATAAGTTTTTGATTACATTACACCCCTCATTATTTATATGATTGCAGTTACTAAATTTGCAATCTTTTGATGACTGATATATTTCTATAAAACCCTCAATTAGTTTATCTTTCGAATATTCAATTAATTCAATGTCACGCATTCCTGGAGAGTCAATAATTTTTATATTGTTTGATATTTGATATAAAGAAGATATCGATGTTGTGTGCACGCCTTGATTATTTGAAAGTTCATTTGTTTTTAGGTTTTTACCAATAATTTTTGAAGTAAGTGTAGATTTGCCAGCTCCGGAGTTTCCAACAAATACTACGGATTTATTCTTAATATAATTAATCAACTCTTCTAGATTAGTGCCATGCTTTGCGGAGCAAGCAATGATTTTAATATTAATATTTTTGTAAATATCTAACCTTCTAAGGTACTCGTTGCCTGATTCGATATCAATTTTATTATTAACTATAAATGGCTCAATATTAGATAGTCTTGCCTTCAAGACCCATTTATCAATAAACTCATTTGTTGTTTTTGGTTTAGGCGAAACGAGTATTCCAACTTGATTAATGTTAGCAGCAAAAAGTTTTTCTTTATTATTACCCTTTCTTGATAATGATGAAGTTCTATTATTGATTTTTAGAATTTTCCCAGTAAGTTTTTTGCTATCTTGAATGATTTCTAGTTCAACATAATCGCCAACAACAATATTTTTAATTGCAATACAGCTGAACTCACCATAATTTGTTTTTACAAGACAGCTATTAGAATAGAATTCAATAACTTGTCCAGTTTGAACTTTTTCCATAATAAGAACAAAATACACTAAAGAGGTGATTATAAAAAGAGATGAAGACATTACAATCAAGAGATAATTTAATTTGGATCGATCTTGAGATGACGGGGTTAGATCCTAAAAAAGAAAAAATTATTGAAATTGCGACTTTGATCACAGACTCAGATCTTAATATTCTTGCTGAGGGACCAAATCTTGTAATTTCTCAACCCATAGAAATCCTTGACTCTATGGATGAGTGGAATCAGACTCAGCACGGATCATCTGGGCTAATTGAACAGGTCAAAAGCAGCAACATCACTGAACAAATAGCAGAAATTGAAACTTTAGAATTTATATCGAAGCATGTCGGAGAAAAGGCTTCACCAATGTGTGGGAACACCGTATCTCATGATAGAAGATTTTTACACAAGTATATGCCTAGACTTGAAGCCTATTTTAACTATAGGCATGTAGATGTATCCTCTTTTAAGGAAGTAGCTGTTAGATGGATGAATGAAGCACAGGTTTATGAGAAGAAAGGATCTCATAGAGCATTAGGAGATATCAAAGAGTCTGTTGAAGAACTAAGATTCTATAAAGGACTTTTTATGCCTGACTAAGTTAGCTTTTCTTATTTGATGGCTGAATATTGAGAGGAAAAGGCGATACCTGTCCTTTATTCTCTTTAATTTTTGCCTCTCCCATTTCATTAACTTTGTCGATACGCATTATTGAATTAATTGGTATAAAGCTTCTCTCAACATTTGCGAACTCATTTTTTAATTTTTCAGAACTAGGATCAACCACTAGCTGTTTATCTTTATTGAAGATATACTCTTCCACCTCGATAAAGCCATACATATCACTTTGGTAGATTTGTTTAGCAAAAACTTCATAAATCTCACCAAGTTGAATGAAAATTATCTTGTAAACACATTTTGTTTTCATAATACTTAATTATATGGGAATTAAATTAGAGAATTAAAGTTATATAAATTTAATAAGATGACTAAAAAATTATTTATTAAAACTCATGGATGTCAGATGAATGAATATGATTCTGCAAAAATGTTTGATTTGCTTGAAGAAAAAGAAAATTTTGAGCTAGCTAAAAGTGAAGAAGAGGCAGATTTACTTATATTAAATACTTGCTCAATTAGAGAAAAAGCACAAGAGAAGGTTTTTCATCAGATAGGTAGATGGAGAAAGATTAAAGACAAAAAACCGAACCTTAAAATTGCAATTGGAGGATGTGTAGCTTCTCAAGAGGGAGAAAAAATTATAAAGAGAGCTCCAGCAGTAGACATTGTTTTTGGCCCTCAAACATTACACAAGCTTCCTGAGCTATATAACGAGAAAGAAAAAACCAATAACAATCAAGTCGACATATCTTTTCCAAAACTAGAAAAGTTTTCTCATATACCTATTAAGGGCACCGGAGATCCTTCTGCTTTTGTATCAATTATTGAAGGATGTAATAAATATTGTTCTTTTTGTGTTGTTCCTAAGACTAGAGGTCATGAGATATCAAGAACAATAGAAGATATATTAAATGAGGTATCAGCTTTGGCTGATAAGGGCACAAGAGAAATTCATTTGCTTGGACAAAATGTGAATAATTTTAAAGGAACTTATAAAGGAGAAAAATCTTCGCTTGCAAAGTTAATTGAATTGACAGCTAAAGTCGAAAATATCGAAAGAATAAGATATACAACTAGTCATCCTCATGAATTTAAAGATGATTTAGTTGATGTCTATGATAGAGTTCCGGAATTAGTGAGCCATGTGCACCTTCCTGTACAAAGTGGGTCTGACAGAATCTTAAAACTGATGAGAAGAAGATATAATGTTGAGAAGTATCTTCATCTAATAGATAAAATAAAAGCAGTTAGGCCAGACATGAGCTTTTCATCTGATTTTATAGTTGGATTCCCAGGCGAAACCACAGAAGATTTTGAAGGCACTATGGAAATTATCAATCAAGTGAAATTTGATGAATCATTTAGCTTTATATATAGCCCAAGACCAAATACAACAGCATCTGACATGCCTGATGATGTAACACAAGAAGAAAAAAAAGAACGACTAAATATTCTACAGGGAAGATTAAATCAACTTTCTTTTGGTTATAGCAGAAGAAAAGTTGGTACAGTCCAAAATTGTCTAGTTTATGGCCAGTCAAAAAGAGATCCAGGACAACTTCAGGCTAGAACAATATGTAATCGCATAGTTAACTTTTCTTCAAATGATATTGATTTGGTTGGCCAGATGATTAATATTCAAATTAATGAAGCACTTCCAAATTGTTTAAGAGGTAATCTACAAAATTAATGTCTAAAGACTCATCTTTATCCAATTTAGAACTAAAACCTTCCGATGCAAATATTATGATTAGATTTGTAGGCGAGCTAAATGAAAATCTAAAGTTTGTTGAGAAGACCTTTGGCGTGAAGATATTTCAAAATGGTAATAGGCTTAAGATTCATGGCAATGAAGATAGCGTAAACCTTTCAAAAGATGCTTTAATAAGATTATATGAAGCGGCGGGCCAAGGAGTAGAAATAACTAAAGAAACTTTACATCTTTGTACACAAAATCTAGAAAATATAACTACAAATCAAGAAATAAAAATTAAAACTCCAAAGAAAACTATTATCCCAAGGGGAGAAAATCAAAGGATATATATCGAGAAAATCCAAAAACATGAGATTAATTTTGGCATAGGGCCAGCAGGGACTGGAAAAACGTATTTAGCGGTTGCCGCTGCGGTTGATGCTTTGCTCAATGAAAAGGTTGATAGAATTATTCTTGTAAGGCCTGCAGTAGAAGCTGGTGAAAAACTAGGGTTCTTACCTGGAGACTTGTCACAAAAGGTAGATCCATACCTTCGCCCTCTTTATGATGCTCTATATGAAATGCTAGGAGTAGATAAGACAGAGAAATTTTTGATGAAAGGAATCGTTGAAATAGCACCTCTAGCATATATGAGAGGGAGAACGCTTAATAATTCATTTATTATCGTTGATGAAAGTCAAAATACTACACAAGAACAGATGAAGATGGTTCTTACTAGGATGGGCTTTGGTTCATACTTAGTTATTAACGGCGACTTGACACAGGTTGACTTACCAAAACAAATTAAGTCAGGCCTGTTTCATGCAATAGAAGTAGTCAAAGGAACAGATGGAGTTGGTTTTACTAATTTTTCATCTAGTGATGTTGTAAGACACCCCTTAGTTAAAAAAATTATAGATGCATACAAATATTTTGAAGAAAAGGTAGGACTTTAAGTGAGCCTCATCATTTCAAATCCAAGAGACTTTATTTTAGAAGAATCCTTAATGAATAAACTTGAGTCAGCATATCAAACTATTTCACTTGATGAAGGTTTGTCAGATTCATCCATAAACATGAGAATAGTTGATGATAAAGAAATGATTTCTTTAAATAAAAAATTTAGAAATAAAAACAATTCAACAAATGTTTTATCATTTACAAATGAAGATATTTCATCTGCTTACACTGGAGACCTCGGAGATATAGCAATAAACTATGAATTCGTTAAAAAGGAATCAAGTGAACAAAATAAAAATTTTGAAGACCATATGATTCACATGTTAGTTCATGGGATATATCATATATTAGGGTTTGATCATGAGGATGATGAAATGGCAGAATTTATGGAGAGAAAAGAAATCACCATTTTAAATAAATTAAAAATTAATAACCCTTACAAATAAATGAACGAAAAACAAAAAAGCGAAGAAAGTAAGCCTCCATCCGGACTTATCGGCAAAATAAAAAAATACTTTAGGAATCCATTCTTTATTAAAACTCAATCTGTTTCAGAAGTTACAGATTTTTTAAAGGATGCCGCTGATCATAAAGTAATAGACAAAGAAGCTGAATCAATAGCAAGAAAAGCTATCAAGCTAGGAGATATTACTGCTAAAGAGATAATGGTGCCCAAAGTTGATATGGTCACTATTCATATAGAAGAAAATACAAATCAGATAATTAACAAAATTATTGACTCTGGACACTCTAGATATCCTGTATTAGGTAATGAGCGCAATGAAGTAATTGGCATATTGTTAGCAAAAGATATCTTACCTAAATTATTTAAGGGCAGCTTAGAGTTTGATATTACAGGAATGCTTAGAGATCTAAATGTTGTCCCTGAAACTAAGAAAATTGACTCTCTTCTTGAGGAATTTAAAGAAGACAGATCGCATCTAGCCGTTGTAATGGACGAATACGGAGCAATTTGTGGATTAATAACTATTGAGGATATTCTTGAAGAGCTTGTTGGAGAAATTGAAGATGAGCATGATGTAGAGCTTGATGAGATAATAGAGTTATCAAAAAATACTTATAGTGTTGATTCTAAGATAGAGTTAGAAGAATTTATAAGCTTCTTTGGGCTAGAAATCGATCCTCTCTCAATAGATGCTGAAACCCTCGGAGGACTATTTATTTCTAAATTCGGAGTGCTTCCTAAAATTGGAGACAAAATCAATATAAACAATATTTCAATTAAAGTTTTAGATACTGATAGCAGAAGAATTAAAAAGTTCAAAGTAACAAAAAATTTATGAAGATGAAGAATCTTTTTGTTCCATTTATTTTTGGGATAATTGGAATATTTTCATTTGCACCCTTCTCTATCAAACTACTTATATTTATTTCATATGCTTATCTAATTTATGTAATCTTGTATGAAGAAAAATTTATATTCACCAAAATTTTTTCATGGGGGGTTGGTCATTGGGGCTTAGGAATGTCTTGGATAATAGTAAGTGTTTACTATTATGGAGAAACAACAATAGCAATATCTTTGTTGATATATGCCCTTCTAGTAATTATTCTTACATTAGTATTTACGTCACCCTTAATCCTTATAAGAATCGTATTAAATAAGATATCTTTAAACAAGAATTTATATGTAATTCTGATCACATCCAGTTTCCTAATAGTAGGAGAGCTAAGCAGATATTTTCTACTCAATGGAGTTCCGTGGTTAATTCCTGGGAATATTTACTTGGATACTCTGACTCAAAATATATATCCTTTATTTGGAGTAACTTCTACCTCTTATTTGCTATATATACTAAGTTCATATTTAGCAATTTCTTACCATAAAAAGATAAGAATCTTTTTACCTCTTGTTTTAATAGTTTGCTCTATAGTGCCAAATTATAAGCAAGCACTTATACCTGAAGATGGATTAAAAATATCAATTATTCAACCATCATCAGATCCATTCTTGAAATATAAGAATGGTTATCAGAATACAATTGAAGAAAATTTAATTAATTTGATAGCTTCGTCATCTGAAGAATCTCAAATAATAGTATTACCTGAGGCTGAGCTGCCTTATTCAATAAAAAGCATAGATTTCAATAAATTTATAAATAAAGTTGAATATAGAGATAAATTAATAATGGGAATATGGGATATAGAGGATAATTCAATATATAACAGTGTCTATAGCCTTAAATCTAAAGATTCATATAAAAAGATACATTTAGTTCCATTTGGTGAATATATCCCATTTATAACAAGCTTAAGGGGTTTAATAAGTTTTTTTGATCTACCAATGTCAAATGTTACAAATGGCCCGGTTAATCAACAAAATATTCAAATAATTAACAACGTAAGCATATCAACACCAATATGTTTTGATATAGCCTTTGCAAATACTGTAAGAAAAATGAACAAAAGTTCTTTTTTGATGGTAAACATTTCAAATGACACCTGGTTTGGAAATTCTATTGGACCATATCATCATTTAAGCATTGCAAGAATTAGATCAATTGAAAATAATAGGTGGACTATAAGGTCAACTAATGATGGTATTTCAGCAATTATAGATAATAATGGGACAATAGTTGATAAATTAGATAAAGGTATATCTGGAATACTTGAAGGCCGAGTAAAATTAATTAAAGCTAATAGCTTTTATAATAAATTTGGGTATTTATTATCTTATATTATTTCGTTTATAATTGTATTTATAAGCACTCTTAGTTATTTATGGAAAAAATTCTTTGCAAATTAATATTATCTCTATTTATACTTAATTTTCCTGCAAATATAGCTGCTAAAAGCTTTGAAAATCATACAAATATAGTAATAGATATATCAGAGCAACGCCTTTATTTGCTTGAAAATCAAGATATTATTCAAAGTTTTCCAATTTCATCATCTAAATTTGGTGAGGGTAGTAAAGAGAATTCATATAAAACTCCATTGGGAATGCATTCAATAAAAGAAATGATAGGCCATGACGTGCCGATAAATACTATTTTTATCTCTAGAATTAATACCAAGAGGAAAGCAGAAATAATAAGAGAAGATCATGATAATGACGAAGATTACGTTACATCCAGAATATTATGGTTAGATGGAGCAGAAGAGGGCATAAATAAGGGTTCAGGAATAGATTCCTTTAACAGATACATATATATACACGGAACGCATGAAGAGGGTTTAATCGGTCAAAAGGCATCTCATGGTTGCATACGAATGTTTAATGACGATGTAGTAGTTTTGTATAACCAAGTCAAATTAGGGACAAAAGTCTACATTAAAGCTTAAATCTATAATTTTATATAACTTCTAAAAATTATTAGCAACAGAAGACATCTCAAAGCCTAATTTTTGTTTTCTATCTTCTTTATTTGGTGCCTCGCCTAATTTTTGATTATTTTCAGCTAATTTTATGAGCATATCACTTGGTTTATAGACATCACTACCAGTGATCTCTCTATACTTCTCTAATTTCTCAATAACTACATCTAGGCCCATAGAATTAGCATGATGCATTGGCCCGCCCCTCCAAATAGGGAATCCATAACCATTTATGTAAACTACATCTATATCTGCTGCTCTTTGGGCAACACCTTCGGACAGAATATCAGCTCCCTCATTGATAAGGGCTAATATACATCTATCAACAATTTCTTCATCTGAAATATCTCTTCTTGTGAAACCATTGCCATTAGAAATTTTTTCATATGTTGCTTCATTTTCTGGAGCTGGATTAGGTGCTCTAGAGCCTTCTGAGTAATTATAGTAACCAGCACTATTTTTTTGACCAAATCTATTTTGTTCACACAACTCATCACCAATTTTTGCATGTAGAGGTGATTCTTTGCCACTTAGCTTTCTTGCTCTCCATCCTAAATCTAAACCTACAAGATCCATCATTCTAAAGGGTCCCATATTTAGTCCAAATGATTCTAAAGCTTGATCTATTTGGTGGGGCAGGGCACCTTCTAAAAGTAACATATTTGCTTGTGCTGTATAACCAAACAACATTCTGTTTCCAATAAAACCTGGAGCGTTCAAAGAAACAACAGCTGCTTTTTTAAGCCTTTTTCCAATTGACATAATTGTTGCTAAAGTTTCGTCTGATGTTTTCTCTCCTCTAACCACTTCTAGCAATCTCATGATATTTGCAGGGCTGAAAAAGTGAGTACCCACTACCATTTCAGGTCTTTTAGTTACTGAAGCTATAGAGTCTATATCTAATCCAGAAGTATTACTCGCAAGAATTGCTCCTTCTTTAACGTGCTCATCTAATGCTTTGAATATGTCATGTTTAAGTTCAAGATTCTCATACACAGCCTCTATGACAATATCACAATCAGAAAGATCTTTATAATCTAAACTTGAAGACACTAAGCCAAAAATAGAATTTTTTTGTTCTTCTGATAATTTGCCTCTACCAACCATAAAGTCATAATTTTTTTCAATAACAGATATACCTCTATTTAAGTTATCTTCATCCTGATCAATAATATGAACTGGAATTCCAGCATTAGCAAAACACATTGCTATGCCGCCACCCATCGTTCCAGAACCAATGATTCCAGCTTTTTTGATATCCATAACTTTAGTATCTTTTGGAACATCTGATATTTTTGATGCAGCTCTTTCACCGAAAAATATATGAATCATTGCCTCTCGTTGAGGATGAAGCAAACATTCCAAGAAAAATTCACCTTCTTTTTTCAAACCCTCATCAAAATCATCTAAATTTATTGCTGACTCAACACATTTAATGATCTGTCCTGGAGCAAATTGACCTTTTCTTCCCTTTGCTGCTATTGCTTGTGCTTCTAATAAAACCTTGTCGTTGCCTCGTGCCTCTATCATTTTTTCATTTTTATCTCTAACCTTTGGATGATTTTCAGTGTTTTCAGCCACTTCTTTAATAAAATCAATAGATTCTTCGACAACATTGTCTGATACTTTGTCCACAATCCCCATATCTAAGGCTTTTTTGGCAGATACATGAGACCCAGATAACATCATTTTAAGAGCTTCGCTTGGGCCTGTTAGCCTAGGAAGTCTTTGAGTTCCGCCACCTCCTGGAAGTAATCCTAAATTTACTTCTGGCAGCCCGACAAAAGCGTTTTTATCAGCTATTCTGTAATTGCAACACAATGCAGTTTCAAGACCGCCACCTAATGCAATCCCATTTATAGCTGCTACAACTGGTTTTGAGCAGTTTTCTAATTTGCTAAACACTTCATTTAAGCTTACTCCTTCAACATTTCCACCAAATTCAGATATGTCTGCTCCTGCAATAAATGCTCTTCCGTTGCCTGTTAGAACAACACCTTTTACTGAAATATCTTCCTCTGCCTTAACTAAAGATTCATATAGACCTGTTCTTACGCCATCGCTAAGTGGGTTAACAGGCGGATTGTCTACAGTAAGTATTGCTACTTCATCTTTAACATCATATATAACTTGTCCTTTCAAAACATTTCTCCAAATTTGTGTAAAAAAGCATTATACATAAAAAAAAGCATTATATTTTATAAATAGTATTGATAATTAATTATAAATACATATAATAATGTATGTCAGCACTCCTCTCCCCTATTAGTATTTGCTGACACTCTGGAATTATGGAGGGCTTAGTCCCTCCATCTCTTTTTTAAAAAGGTTTTTTATGGAAAAATTTAGAGATAATATTGAAATAATTTTCTTATTTACAATTTTTATTACATCTTTATCAGCAATAACTCCTATAACTTAGGTAAAATACACATTATGAATAAGCTATTACTAACTTCATTTTTATTCTTATCAACATACACATTTAGTTGCTCTAACATATTAGATACAGAAATGCGCTTGTTAGATTCAAGTGAAACTATCAACCTATGCGAGTTTGAAGATCAAGTTATATTAGTTGTAAATGTTGCAAGCAGATGTGGATATACATATCAATATAAATCATTGCAAGAATTATATGAAAATTATAAAGAAGAGGGTTTTGTAGTTCTTGGGGTTCCTTCTAGAGACTTTATGCAAGAATATTCTAGTGAACAAGACGTAGCAGAATTTTGCTCCACTGAGTATGGAGTCAACTTTCCAATGCTTGCAACTTCCAAGGTTAGAGGCAATAGAGCTAACCCTCTTTATAAGAAATTGATTGCTGAAAGCGGTTTTAGTCCATCATGGAATTTTAATAAATACTTAATTTCAAGAGATGGTGACGTTGTAAACACATATGGGTCAAAAGTTAAACCGGATTCCCTAGAACTCACTTCAAAGATTGAAGAACTTTTATAATAAGCTAGTCTGCAACTAACACTAATTCTGGTTTATTAAAAGCAAATATTCCATTGTCTACAACACCAGGTATGTTGTTAATTACTGCTTCTAGTTCTTCTGGCTCAGAAATATCAATATCATTAACATCTAAAATTTGATTTCCTTGATCAGTGATAAACCCATTTCGATATATCGGCTTTCCACCCATAGCAACTATTTGTCTTGCTACCAGACTTCTGCTTTCTGGAATCACTTCAATAGGAAGAGGAAATGACCCAAGTTTTTCAACGATCTTAGATTGATCAACTATGCAAATAAATTTTTTTGATGCCGATGCTACTATTTTTTCTCTTGTATGTGCACCACCACCACCTTTTATTAAAAAGTTTTCAGGGGAAACTTCATCAGCGCCATCGATATAAAACTCAAGATCATTCACATCATTTAAACTAAAAACTTCAATGCCATTATTTTTTAGTAATGTTGAAGTTGCCGCTGAGCTTGAAACAGCGCCTAGAAAAAGGTTTTTATAGTTAGCAAGCTCTTCAATAAAAAAGTTAACAGTAGACCCAGTTCCAATGCCTAAAATCATATTTTTTGAAAGTTTCTTCTCAATATGATCCATTGCTTTTTTTGCAACACTTATCTTTGCAGTGCTCATACAGTTATAATACTAGAAAATATAGCGTGTGATTTAAATTGAGACTAAAAATAAAAAAAACCGGAAAATTTAAGAATTCAAAAAAATATCTTAAGTTAATTAAAGAGGCTTCAGTATATGATGTGGCTATAGATTCGCCAACGACTCATGCTATCAATTTATCGATAAAAGAAGAAAATAATATCTATCTAAAAAGAGAAGATTTACAGCCTATATTTTCTTTTAAGAATAGAGGCGCCTACAATAAAATAGTCAATTTATCAGACAAACAAAAATCATTTGGAATAATCGCTGCGTCAGCTGGAAATCATGCTCAAGGAGTTGCTCTTGCATGCAAAAGGCTGAATATAAGTTGTAATATCGTAATGCCAGTAACGGCTCCTGAGAATAAGTTAAATTCTGTTAAAAGACTGGGTGCAAAAGTTACTCTTTATGGAGAAAATCTTGCAGAGGCACTTGTAAAGGCAGGAGAAATATCCAAGAAATATAAATACACATTTGTTCATCCTTTTGATGACCCTTATACAATTGCAGGACAAGGGACTATAGGTAAAGAAATATTAGAAGACGGCATCAATTATGACGCAATCTTTGTGCCAGTAGGTGGAGGAGGGTTGCTGGCTGGTATATCAGCATGGGTTAGACAACATAATAAAAAAATTAAAATCATTGGAGTTGAGGTAGATGATTCAGCTTGCTTAACAGAGGCGCTTAAATCAAACAAAAGAGTTTTACTTAAAAGAGTTGGTTTATTTGCAGATGGCGTCGCAGTTTCACAAGTTGGAAAACATAACCTTGATGTTATAAAAGAATGTGTTGATGAGGTAATGACTGTAAATATTGATGAAGTATGTGCGGCTGTAAAAGATATTTTTGAAGATACCAGAGTGCTCTCTGAACCGTCTGGAGCAGTTGCCCTTGCAGGATTAAAATTATATTCAAAAAGGATTAAAAACAAGAATCTTCTTGCATTAAGCTCTGGTGCAAATGTGAACTTTCAGAAACTTGGTTTCATTGTTGAGAGATCTGAGCTTGGAGAAAATAGAGAAAAGATTCTTAGTATAAGAATTCCTGAGGAGCCAGGGAGTTTTTTAAAGCTTGCCAAGGTCTTTGGTAAATTACCAGTGACAGAGTTTAACTATAGAAAATCTGGTAAACGAAATGCCTTTGTCCTTGTTGGAATCAGAACTTCTTCGGAAAAAAGTTTTCTAAAATTAAAAGACAAACTTAAAAAACTAAAATATAAATTTAGTGATTACACCAATAATGATATCTCTAATGATCATTTAAGGCATATGGTTGGCGGAAGAATGACAAGCCATGATGAATCAGATCATAATGAGAGAATATTCAATGGAGAGTTTCCTGAAAAACCTGGAGCGCTCTTAGATTTCTTAAAAAACTTTGGAACAAAGTGGAACATTTCATTATTTCACTACAGGAACATTGGCTCAGCCTATGGAAATATTTTAATCGGTATTGAAGACCCAAATAAGAATAAATCTTTACTAGTGAAACATCTTGATAAATGCGGTACTCCTTTTAAAGAGGAGAGTAATAACAGTGCATATCTAGATTTTTTGAAATAGAAATTTTAATTAATACTTTAAACGAAATTTTAAAGAGAATATTTCATTATCAGGATTGTTCCAAGGGTCCTTAAATACATCGGATGTATTTCTTTCATTCTCATCATCATAAACTCTTCCACCTTTCGTATAGACTAGGTAGATATAGGACAAAGGAGCAATCTCATATTTATATGTAACTTGAAAAGAGGTAATACCATCTGTAAAAGGTTTTACAATAGAGTCATGGTTATACAGATATCCATCCTTATCTGAAATCAAGCTGATAGGGTTCTCTGCCTCCAATGCTACAAACTGACTCTTTAGTCTTACTTCATGCTTAGACCCTTTAAACCAGTTTGCATTGATAGAAATTATCTTTTGAGTTAAATCAAAGACAGCAAGCTCATTACCTTCAATCCAATTAAGCCATTCGTCCTCTTCTCTTACTCTAAATTGCCAGCCTAGTCTAAAATCATCGACCGGATATAAAGACCCTGCAATTTTAGCGAACCTTCTTTCATATCCCTCTGAGCTCCATGTTTGATATTTATTAGCAGTTTCATAGCCAATTCTCCAGTCATATTCCCACGTGCCATAGCTTGGTGACTCATAGTCTAAGTTAAAGCTTAAACTTCCTTTGCTTTTTATAAATGGAAAATCAATATTTTTTCTTGTAATAGTAGTATCCTTGCCAGACGTTTTTAGATCCCATGAAGCTTGAAAGCTAGAAGTATCTTTATATTTGAAATTATATTCTTGTCTTATTTGAATGGGATTAGAGTTTCCTGATGTGTCAGAATCGTAGTTAAAATCAATACCAATTTTCCTTTCTTTAATAGAGCTATCATCTTCAAAATCAACTTTTGTAATATCATTTCCTAAACCAATATGGAACCAGTCATTCTTTTTTAGATAACCAAAGTCATTAAGTTTAAAATCATCATCAAAATATAAAATACTGCCAGATCTTCTGCTTAATTGCGTGGGTTTGTAAACAAATTGTGATCTCAGACCAAAACCAGTGACTCCCTCTTTTTCTGAGGACAGAATATCTGTGTATAAAGTTAATTTATTCGATTTGATGTTTGCGAAATCGATTACATTTACGGTAGCCTTTTCGTTAGTAAAATTATTAACAACATGAGTAAGAAAATAACCAACAGATCTTGAATCAATTTTATTCTTTGATCTAAAGGCATAAAAATTTCGGCCTTTTGTAAATAATTCATCAGACTCTTGAGCAACAAAGATTCCTACATCACTGTTGTTATTTTTTTGTGTGTACCTGAGAGCAAAATCTATATCCGTATAACTCTTTTTTGCATCATTGCAATTTTTTTCTGATGATGATATTTCACAATCGTACTTACTAGCTGCACCAATTCTTCTTGTATTAATGACCCTATACCTATCGTAGTGAGATAAATCAAATAAAGACTGGTTTTCGTTAAAGAACGCTCGTTTTTCAGAATAAAAAGTTTCTTGAGCAGAAAAATTTACGATAACTTCATCACTCTCAGCCTGACCAAAGTCTGGATTAAGAGTCATATTAATCTGCTTGCCAGTGCCAGTATTTAAAAAGATTTCTGCACCAATCTTATCTTCATTAAAGCCCGTTACTGAATTATATGTTTTTGAAATATACGGAAAATAGTTAAGCTTTCTTTTAGTGAAGTTGCCTACCTTGATGCTTCTTAGATTTGATAGAAAATCAGTTCTCCATCCCATGGTCTTTGTATCATTTAACCACGCTTGATCTTTTGCTATATATCGAAATGTCGTGATATTAATATCTCTCTCAAGACCATCGACATTCTTCATTAAAACCACGTTCCATGGAATTAAGAATTCTGATACCCAATAACCATCATATTCTTTTGTTGCTACTTCCCAATCTCCATCCCAGTCAAACTCTGGCCAACCGCCTAAGGGCCTTATCCCATCTCTTTGAATATTAGCAAGAGTTACTATAAACATATAAGCTTTTAAACCATCCCCATCAAAATCTATCGCAACTCCATTTTGCTCAACATTATTAGAGCCTTCGTCTCTCATTGATTTATTAGATAACATTGAAGAATTATCCTGAAAGTTAGTAAATCCAATATAAATACCTTCCTTGTTCGAAATAATTCTAGTAATAGTTTTTAGATTTCCTGGCTTGAGAGTATAGGGAGACGTTTCATAATACTTATCAATAACTATTGCTTTGTCCCAATCTTTTTCACTGAGATCAGCGTCAATGATTATAGATTCAGCATACATTGCTGGTAAAAAAAGCAAGAGGATATATTTAAAATGAATATTCATATGTGTATATAAGACTCGTATTTTATAGCTCAGCAAAAATAAAGTATATCGCTTTCTGTAATTACAACATCATATTTAATATCGTGATCCTCTCCAAAGGAATCATCAATAATTTGATAATCATAGCCTATGCCTACGATTAAAGGTTTTCTCTCAGATATCTGTATTTTTTCTAAAGTTCTATCGAAGTAACCCCCGCCATAACCAAGCCTAGCGCCTTTTTTATCAACGCCAACAAATGGAATAAACATAGTATTAAAGAGCATAGGAGTAAGGTAATCATTGCTTGTGATTTATTTTATACCGTATTTATTTTTTTCAAGTACTTCAAGTCGTTTTAATCGATTGAATTTCAATTTATTTTTAGAAACTATTTTTGGCATATAAATATTATTAGAATATTTCCACAACTCTCTAATTATTAATTCAACAGTTATTTCATTCTTATAAGGAAAATAAAGCAGTGTATTTTTAGAAGACCTTATATCTATTTCGTTTATTGCAGTATTTTGAATCTTTTGATTTGTTTTTTTTATGAAATCTTTAGATAAAAGCTGCCCCTGCTCAAGAAGTGATTTTCGAATTTTATTTTTCACCATAAATGTTTACAGAGGCTAACAAACCAGGTCACCGCTATGTGCTATACCTGAACCGAAAGTTCAGGTGGTGAATATCATGTCAGATCAGGCTTCCCGTATAGGTATTGCACAACAATGACAGTGGAAAATCACCTAGTTATTAGTATCGGTTCAAATTTATTAACACATTAGCGTATGAACCAGAATGTATTTTAAGTATAGTTGAGATGGTATATAAGTTAAAGGCTATTTCTTTAATGTTTTTTCAATCTTTTTAATAAATTTTGAATAATCTATGTCAGTCTTTTTACTTTTATCATTATCCATAGTCAAAAGCTTGTTTGCCAATGTAAGACCAGCAATAATTAGTGCATTATTTTTATCACTGATTCCATCAAGCTCATCATTTAGAAGACTCGCAGCCTTTATTAAGTTTTCTTTTTCTTCAGGAGGACAAGCCAAAGTGAGATCTCTTCCAAAGATTCTTAAAGATAATGTTTCTACTTTACTCATCCTTTGCCTTATTTAAATCTTTTTCTAGCCGAGCAACTTCTTTTCTATGAAGAACTTTGTCTTTTTTCCAATCTCTTTCTCTTTTAACATATGAACTAATAATTCCTTTCTGTTCTTCAAATCTTTTAATCAATAAATCTAGTTTTTTTTCAAAATCTTTCGAAGTTTGTTTATTAGCCTTAGACATCTCAATAGTTTAATTCTACTTTAATGAATTGGAAAGTTTGTTTAATAAAAGAGTAAAATAGCCTAATGGACAATACAGTATATAAAAATAGAAGAAATAGTTTGGGCAAATCATTACCAATGAATTCAGTTTTATTGATACCTGGTGCTGATTTGCAATACAGAAACGCTGATTCGTCATTTCCCTTTAGACAAGATAGTAGTTTTTACTACATGTCTGGCTTCTGTGAACCCTCATCATTGATGGCGATTGTAAATAATGGTGATGGCATTAGCTCAATGATATTTGTCCCACCCAAAGACAAGCTAAAAGAAATATGGGATGGTTATAGGGCTGGACCTATTGGCGCAGTTGAGGATTTCTTATTTGACAAAGCTTTTGACAATATACAAATAGATAAAACATTGCCGGATATTCTTCACGGAATTGAACAAGTGTTATATCCAATTGGGAAAAAGCAGGGATTCGATCAGAGGGTTATTGACTGGACCACTTCTGCAGCATCAAAGGATAGACATAGCAAATCGATCAACATAATAGACGCAACATCGCTTATAGGTAATATTCGCTTAATAAAAGATGAGCATGAAATAGAATTAATAAAAAAGGCGTGTGATATTTCTGCTGAAGCACATATTGAGGCAATGAAATCAGTTAAAAGTGGTGACTCTGAACAATATATTGAGAGTATGTATATTCACGAATTTTCAAAAAGAGGAGCTAGATATCCAGCTTATAATCCAATCGTAGCTGGTGGTGAGAATGCATGTGTTTTGCATTATGTAGAAAATAATCAAATTCTAAATGATTCAGATTTGTTATTGGTTGATGCTGGGTGCGAATATGAGATGTATGCTGCTGATATCACTAGAACCTTTCCAGTTAATGGGAAATTTTCAGATGAACAGCTTAAGATTTATGAGATTGTACTAAACGCTATGAATGCCGCAATAGAATCTGTTAAGAAAGGCAACAGCATCATGGAACCACAGGAGGTTTCAGAAAAAGTTATTACCGAGGGCTTAGTAAAGATTGGTTTATTGAAAGGCGATCCTGAAGAATTACATAAGTCAGGAGCTTACAAGGACTTCTACATGCACAAGATAGGCCACTGGCTTGGACTTGATGTCCATGATGCAGGCGACTATATGGAAGGCGATGAATTTATGAAGTTTAAACCAGGAATGATCACAACTATTGAACCTGGTATATATATAAGTAGCTCGATGAATGTCGATGATAAATGGAAAGGCATCGGCGTGAGGATTGAAGATGATATTTTAGTAACTGAGGATGGTAATGAAAATTTAACTAAAAAGGTTCCCTCAGATCCTCATGAAATTGAATCATTAATGTCTTAGCTCTGTGAAACCAGTCGTTACTATATCTGGCGGTGGAATCATTGGGAGTTATATATCTTTAAGATTAGATTTTAATAACATAGATTCTATTATTATTGAAAAATCAATAAAAAGACCTCCACCAAAAGAAAGAATTCGAACTTTAACTTTAAATCCACATTCAAAAAATCTTCTAGATGAACTAGGAATAAACTTAAAGTATTCAAAAATAAAAAAAATAAATGTAATTGATGGAGAGGGTACAGGGAAAGTAGACTTTTCTTCTACAGAGATTGACTCTGAAGACTTATCTTATGTTGTTTTCTTTGACGAGCTTCAATCAGCTCTTCAAGAGAGAGTGATAGAAAGAACCTTATTTGAAGCCCAAATTCATGATATTAAAGAGTCCGAGATAAATGAGCCCTGTGAAATTATACTTTCAGATAAAAAAAGGTTCTTTTCTCAACTTGTAGCAGGATGTGATGGCAGGAATTCAAATGTTGCTAAAATAGCTTCATTAGAGCCATTGGTGGGAGATTACAAACAAATTGCAATGACCTTCACGGCTAGATGCAATCTTAATGACTTAAATATAGCGCATCAAATATTTTCTGAAAAAGGAATTTTTGCAATTATGCCTTTGCCGGAATATTCAGAGCAATCAACACACACAATAGTTTGGTCTGTGGATAACACAAAAATTTTAAATGAAACTCCTGAAGATTATGTAAAAGCAAATATAGCTTACTTTGAAAAAAAATTAGGAGAAAAGATCGAAATCAATTCACATATTTTAAGTTTCAACCTTCTTAATCATCATTTTCAAACTTATGTTTGTGGTTCTGTTGTTCTCATTGGTGATGCGGCTCATTCAATACACCCTTTGGCAGGACAGGGCATTAACTTAGGATTTGCAGATGCTGATGTTTTTTGTGAAGAATTAATAAGTGCTTATGAAGAAAAAATGTTTATAGACAAGCGCTTAATGCTTAAAAAGTATGAGATAAGAAGAAAGAATATGAATCATTTAATGCTTAAATCTATGGATTTTTTTGTTGATTTATTTAGATCCGATAATATTTATCTAAAGCTTTTAAGGAATATCGGGTTATCTGGTGTTAATAAAACAGAATTTTTGAAAAAATTCTTTATTAACCATGCCTCTGGCAATAATAAGATATAATCATTTTGCACACCTAAAAAAATAAATCTTCATTCTTGTGAGGTTAAAAATGAAAAAAATTTGTACTATATTATCTTTATTTATTTTAGTTTCTTGTGCTAATGAGTCGAGTGATGAGTTGACTATCTATACATCAAGGCAACCCCAATTACTTGAGCCGATTATAGAAAATTTTTATAAAGATACTGGAATTAAAGTCAATCTATTATCTGGAAATGCTCAAGAACTAATGGAAAGAATCGATGCAGAGGGCATAGCCTCAAAGGCTGATATTTTTATGACCGTTGACGCTGGAGTTCTATGGCAGGCAACAGACAGAAATATATTTAGCGAAACTGATTCACCTATTCTGGAGAATAATATTCCTTCATACTTAAGAGACCCAAATGGTCAATGGTTTGGGCTTTCTAAAAGGGCAAGAACTATTGTTTATTCTAGTGATCAATTCTCTTCTGATGACTTTTCTTCATACGAAGACCTTGCTAATCCTAAATGGAAAGGAAAATTATGTTTAAGAACGTCTAAGAAAGTTTATAACAGATCTCTAATGGCTAGCATGATAGATGCTTATGGTTTTAATAAAGCGAAGGAAATTGTTTCTGGATGGGTTGCTAATTTAGCTACGGAAGTTTTTCCAAATGATACTAATGCACTAAAGGCAGTATCCAGCGGCCAATGTGGCGTAACAATCGTTAATACATATTATTTAGCCAGACTATTAGATGATCCTAAGTATGACAATCTTCAGCTAGTTTGGGCTAATCAATCGGGTAGAGGAGTTCATGTAAATATATCTGGGGCAGGTATTGTGAAGACATCTAAAAATAAAGAAAATGCTCAAAAGTTACTAGAATATTTATCATCAGATACTGCTCAAGATTTCTATGCATCTGCTAACAAAGAATATCCAGTCCTCAAAGGGGCTGATATTGATGATTCTATTAAAGAGTGGGGAAGCTTTGTTGAAGATAATATAAATGTCAGCAAGCTTGGTTCTTTGCAAAAAGAGGCAGTTTTTCTTGCTCAGGAAGTAGGTTATAAATAGTCATTTTTATCTAAAAAATCTACTTCAATAGCTACTTTTGATTTAATATATTTATATATAAAAATTATATTTTACTTTTATAGCAATTTTTATTCTTCAGTCTTGTTCCCCATTTGAAGACGTAACTATTACTCGCATAAAAGACGGTTCATTTAATGCTTGTGATTCGACAACTATTGGGCAGCTTGCTGAAAACTTCTTTTCAAATCCTGAATGGGAGGCCATAGTTGCAAGCGATGGTTTGTCTTATGTAAATTTAACTGGAGGAATGACTTATGATGGCCTTGCGGTCGATGCTCTGGTTCAATTTACTGCGCCAATGGAAGATTATTCAGATTTTGATATTAATACTTTTGAGCTAAATGAAATTCCTCAAAATGCATTTATGATTAGTGGGCTTGTAACTGCTATGTGTGAACAAGGTTAATAAAGCAGTTTGCTAAATTAAACTTTTTCTCCTCGAGCACGAATCTCTTTAAGTACTTGGCTAATACCTTTTTTATCAATGATGCGCATGCCTTTTGCAGAGACTTTTAGATTCACAAATTTATTTTCTGACTCAACCCAGAATTTATGTGTATGTAAATTTGGAAAGAACTTCCTTTTAGTTCTATTGTTAGCATGAGAAACATTGTTCCCAGACTGTGGTATCTTTCCTGTGACTTGGCATTTTTTACTCATAGAATCGCGATTTTATAGAACAGATGCATACATATCAATACTATTATGAATATTAAGTGAAACAAATATATTTTTTTGGAATTACAAAGTCTTTTCTGAATAACCTTTCTAGAGAGAAATCTAAGTTAAAATTACTAAAAACAATGAGAGTTTAGATTTGAAAAATATAAAAGTAAAGATTATAAATCCACTAATGGGGGACACAATACCCCTTCCAGAATATGAAACAGCTGGATCAGCCGGACTTGACTTAAGAGCCTGTTTAGAAACTAAGCTAAATTTAAAATCAGGACAAACATCAATGATACCAATAGGTTTTGCTATGCATTTAGAGGATGAAAATTTAGCAGCATTGGTTGTTCCTAGATCAGGGCTTGGTTCCAAACACGGGATTGTTTTAGGTAATTTAGTGGGGCTTATAGATTCAGACTATCAAGGAGAGCTTATGGTCCCTGCATGGAATAGATCGGATACTGATTTTAAAATTAATCCTGGAGATAGAATAGCTCAAATGATTATTGTTCCTATAGTGCAAGCAAATTTTGAAATAGTTGAAGATTTTGAGGAATCAGGAAGAGGGTCTAAAGGCTTCGGGAGTTCAGGTATAAATTGATAAAGTTATTTCTTTTTACCGAATCTTTCTTCGAATTTCTGAACTCTTCCGCCGGTGTCAATAATTTTCTGTTTACCAGTATAAAAAGGATGCGAAGAAGACGATACTTCAACAGGATAATATGGATAAGTTTTCCCATCTTCCCATTCTTTTGTTTTATCCGTGTTTAGAGTTGAATTTATAATAAAATATTCATCCACACTGATATCATGGAATAGTACTTCACGGTATTCGGGATGTATGCCTTTTTTCATAATAAAATTAAATTAGGATGAGAACTATAGCAAAAATTAACTTCATTACAATTAAAAAATGAATATTTTTTATTACGATATAGCTATTGGACTTCCAATTAGACAGTGTTTTACTTATAAATCTTTATATAAAATTAAAAAGGGCACAAGAGTTACTGTACCTTTTGGCAGTAAGAATCTAATTGGGATAGTAGTGAATAAAATTTCACAATCAGGCTCATTTAAAAAAACAGGAG
>Ga0115013_10000382_pt1 | contig 26885 bp, 19 predicted proteins | sample SouAtlMetagenome_2_FD_88686 | JGI IMG/M metagenome (GOLD analysis project Ga0115013, IMG submission 88686) | Marine eukaryotic phytoplankton communities from Atlantic Ocean - South Atlantic ANT15 Metagenome | ecosystem: Environmental > Aquatic > Marine > Oceanic | place: South Atlantic Ocean...
AAATAGGAGTGAAGAGAAGACACGCAATCGATACCCAGACAAGACGTATCGATACCGCGTCAGATCTCTTCCAGAAGTGCGAATACTGATCAATCATAACCATACTTTGTATTGTTTTATCCTCGTTGATTCGGAGGAGGTTTATCTTGAAACCCAAGTTCGATTATCTAAGAATGCGAGATTTAAATTACTGGAGATGGGTAAGAAGTAGACGTGTATCGGAAAAGCATTGCTTAAAAAATTCTTTTTGAAAATTCCAGACATCAGGTCATGTTCTTTTTTTTGACATCTTGTTTCTTCGCCATGACTGAATCAATCGTGTTCGAATTTAATCGACAGGTTGACTAGGGATGAGGTTAACTTCGCCCCTAAGATTCTCGACCGTACATTTTTTTGTAACGACCAAGACAAACAAATGCGTCCTCATCACAGCTTTTGCAACATCTCTATTACCTCTCAGCTTTAACTAGTCGTAAGCAACATAAAGGGCACACAACTTTTTGAGCATATAAGCATGAGCGACATCCAACCCCCATGCCGACTTCTTTTCCGCTCGAAGGAGGGGATCGAAGTATTTTCGGTTGTATCAGACCGAGATAAAGAAAGTTCAATGGTTGCTCCACCAAAAACTGCTGAAAGAAAATTCATTCTCAGCGGCGAAACTTCCTTTCAGTCTCTCCTCCCAGATGGTTCGGCAGTCTTAGTACATCGTCCAGAAAAAGGTGTCGTAAGATTGAGTTTGAACGGCAACGGCGATGCCTTTCCCTTTCCAGAGACGTCGAAAGTACAGATCATGGATGTTTCTCCGAAAGGAACATATTTGTTAACATGGGAACGTGGTAGCTCCGATGAGAGTGAAAACAATCTGAAGGTTTGGAACACGTCCTCTGGCGAATGTGTAACAGGATTTAGACGGAAAATGATCAACCGCAGCTCTTGGCCGTATTTACAATGGACGCACGACGAGAAATTCGCTTTCTTGTTGACCACCAACGAAATACGCGTCTATCCGGGGTCATTCCCTCAACAAACTGCGACTAGATTTGTGGACAAAATTCGAATACCGGGGATTACCCAAATGAGTTTTCCGTCGAATTCTAGCAATTCTGTTGGGAAAATTTTTTTCGCAGCCTTTATTGCCAAGGACAAGAACAAGCCTTCGAGGGCTGCACTATACGAATATCCTCCAGCCATCGAGCCGACTAATCAATATCCTGCCATAGCGAGCAAGTCACTATTTCAAGCAGAGGAGATGACTGTCCATTGGAGTCCCAAAGGAGACGCTGCATTGATTGCTTTGCAAAGCACGGTGGACAATACGGGACAGTCTTATTACGGATCTTCATCTTTGTATTTGATGTCTCAACAAACTACAAACGACGCGATTGCCGTCCCATTGCCTCAGGACGGCCCGGTTTTGGATGTTGCATGGATGCCCAACGCCGAAAAACCGCCATGTTTCGCTGTTGCAGCTGGGCGGATGCCATCCATGGCATCGCTGCACAATGGTCGAGATGGAAAAGCCACTTTCTTGTTTGGAAATCGGCATCAAAACACAATTTCGTGGGCACCACATGGGCGGTTTGTGAATCTAGCAGGATTTGGAAACCTGGTACGTGTAAATCTTCAAACATTTTGTGCTGGTGCTTGTGGCTCGAAACATGTTTGTTTGGCTTAGTGTTCGATTCCACCTGTGTTTTCATTTCAACTGTGCACGGTGACAACCATCTCAACTTTTGCATTACCGTATTGAATCATGTCGTGATACGTGCGCAACAATGATACAATTTTAACAATTAATACAGGCCGGAGGTATGACCTTTTGGGATAAGAACAAAGGGAAACAGATTCCTCCCGGAAATGCAGTCACTGCAAGTTGCACAGTAGGATATGGATGGTCACCCGACTCCAGACTTTTTGTAGTTTCTACCACATCACCACGTATGAACGTCTCTAATGGTGTCAGTCTTTACAGATATAATGGAGAGAAGATTAACGAAAGTAATCTTCCTTGGAACAACGATAACTACTTACCAGATCGACTTTTGCAAGCAACGTTCATACCAGCCCCACCCGAGATAATTTATCCAGATAGGCCTCAATCACCGTCTTTGAAAGACCTTGGAACAGGACCGGACGCAGCAACTACGGCTACCTCTGCAGCTCCTAAGCCAGCGAGTAGATACGTTCCTCCGTCACAGCGGAATCGAGCCGGAGGAGGTGGAAGTAGCCTTGCGGAACGAATGCGGGCAGAAAAGGAAGGGAAGATGCTAGGTGCTCAGAAAGTCACAAAAAGTAACACCATCAATAAACGTGCAGTAGTAGGAGCAACGGGTAAGGTAGTGGTTGGTATGACACCTACAGAGCCCAAAGAAGGGAAGAGTAAGTCTGCCTTGCGAAGAGAAAAACAGCAGCAGAAGAAAAAGGAAGAAGCTGCACGAAAAGCCCTGGAAGAGAAGTTAGCAGCGGAACAGAAAGCACAAGAGGAAGCTAATAAGCCTGTCGATCCAGTGAAACGTGCTAAAAAGATCAATAAAGTTCTTCGACAAATCGATGATTTGAAAAAGAAGGATCCATCTGAATTGAACGAAGACCAAAAGACAAAAATTGCCACGGAAAAAGAATTACGAGACGAACTTGCAAAGTTGAGTGTTTAATTTAATATTTGCAAAAACACGTGGATATTTATTGTTTCATTGATAACTAGTTCATGTCTTCACTTTTCATTCTATTCCGTCCAACAAGGTGCCAAATGATGACCTTTTCGCTCGCTTTGCTGTTCGCTGTCGATCTCGTTCGTACCAGTCATCCTTATCTAAGAAGCGACTGTATGATCCCTCATCCTGCGTAACATCAGCTCTTAGTCCCTCTAAAAATGCAGACTCGGTCTCCCATTCCTTGGCCATATCTTCGTCTCCATTCCTTCTCGCCTCGTCGACCTGCTCCTTTGCCTTTAGTCGATCACTTTTCTTCGCCTTCAGTTCATTTACCAAAGCCAGATCGCCCCGCCTCATCGCGTCCCGAATATAATATTCATTTCGTACGGACTCATCGATGAGCGGCAACAATAGCTTATCCAAAGGGTTCTCATTCGCTGGAGCATTTCGCACCGTCCTTGGTCGTGGAAGTTTCCCGGAGAAATTACTAATTTCCAATAGGGTCTTTGCTTTACCTCTATCATCGAGACTGTCCCATTGATCTATCGTTTTAATGGGATTATCGCTTGGAAACATTGACAAAGTTGAGTTACCATCGCCTCTACCGTCGTCCGATTTTGTTTCAAAAAGTGAATCAAACAACGAGGATGTCGTAAGGGGGATAGATATCGGTGAAAGTCTGCTTACATTTGGGTTGTTCATTTGCCCTTCAATATCCAACGCAATTCTAGAATCTGACGCTCTCCAATAAGGAAGAGATTTTTCGGTGTTCTTGCTTATACTTGTTGCTTCCCCGCTGTACGAGTCAGCACTTTTATTGTCTTTCATTGAATCAACCCGTGCTCCCATCACAGCTGATCTTTCGAAAATACTTCGTTCTATCCGAATTGGTAAATCACAACTCAAGGCAACTCCAATTACCTCGTCAACATCGCATTCGACAATAAATATTTCCCCCCCTTTTACAAAATTGCCAAAATCTTCGTCTTTATCTGGAGTCCAAAATGATTCTCCCATCAAAGTCCGTTCAATTTGTGGCGTTTTTCTTCGTAGTACAACGGCTCCTCCCAAAACGATGGTCCCTCCTAGCCAGCTAGTATTTTCCAGCACACATTCAATAACCTCAGCATTTAGCTGATCGCCCAAGATCTCATTCAACAGATCGAAAGGACTTCGATAGAACTCGACATCAGAATCGTCGTTGCCAAGACGAGGAGCATAGCCAGTAGCTCCTCTGTATGGGGCCTCTCGTTTTTCAGTTCTGGTATTCATGCTGATACTGGTAGCCAATTGCACAATCTGATCGATAACATTTAGCCCACGACTTTTCGCGGTAGAGTTTGGTGAGGATATCGGTGGATTCATCGTAGATAGTAGTTCATTCAAATTCTTCTCTGCTTCTCGAAGAGTTTCTATCATTTTTAGTTTCGATTTTTCCAAATCGTCTTGGTTCTCGCTATTCCCCATTCTCGATATTGCAAGTTGTGAATCCACTCCGGCAATCTCCATTCGTAGCTCTTGTATTCGAAGTTCTAGCACCCTTTTCGACAAGAAAGATTGCGAGAAGGAAGATTCAAAATCATTGGTATTGCCATTATCACTCTCCGCAAAATCTTCCTTGGATGAAGTATCAGATTCGCCATCGTCGGTCTTTTTGAGAGATGCTAATAATAAATTTTGCCAGTACTTTCGTTTGCTCGCAATCACAGTTTTAGAATTGACATCTTTCCCCATGAAGCGATTGTATGCGTCACGTTTCCCGTACCTAAACTTTTGGTTTACAAGATTCCCAGCGCTGTCACGATTCTTAAAGTGTGGATCCTTGCTCCATTGATTCCACGGAATGTTGTCGAAAAGTGAATTGTCGCGGTTGATCAGGTTAAGATTATATTGTATCATATTTGAAAAGGAGGGGATAGGTGTTGCCTTGTAAGCTTTGGATAGCAGTCGCAATCTTGAATCGGCGGGCGGAGACAATGGGAGAAATAGAACTGGTAAAGGTTCGTTGTTCTCTCCTTCGAGATTGTTGCGGCTTTCGAAACAATTGTCGCCAACGACAAGAACGGAGGCAAAAGAATTCTTTCTGTCATCGCCTTTCTTGTTTTTCTCTTCGGTATAACTCCTGATGTTTGCCGCCAATGGCAATTTTGATTCCCCCAAAAAAGATAGTGAAAGAAACAAAGAATGCGGATTATCACTGCCTGGAGCGGGTGAAGAGTGGGAAAGGAAGAGTTTTTCTAAGATAGCTTCCCGTATTTGTCGTTCACTTCCATACTCATCTCGGGCCGAAAAATGAAGAGGGGGGCGCAGAGGACGAGAGCTGCAACACGGTCTATTTTTTCTTGAAAATGGATGAAATCGAACTAAACTAGAAACCATCGTCAACATCAGCAGCAGTGATGACGCCGAACGCAAGATTATCATGATGAGAATCGGCTTCTTCGACATGGTGAAGCTATTCCCATAAATACTCTTTGATAGTTACTTTTTTCGCTCTTTTGAAAGAAGACACTGAAAAATGCCCTTCTGAAAATATTTTCAAGTTCAGTTCCAAAACAGTGATTCAAGGTGGACCAGATCTGACGGGAATGACTCACTCGTGCAACTTCACGTTCTCAAAAATAAGGAAATGGAAGAATTATAGTAGCAACGATAAATTGAACACCGTACTGTAAATTGCGAAACATGGCAAACTCATCGATATCTTCAGCTTCTGTGATTGAAGAAAGGGCTGGCAAGAGGCGTGGGCTCACCGCCTTCCTGGTAGCGTTAGGTGGCTTGACCATTGCGGCATTTGGGATTTTGACCGTCGGTTTCACTTCGCCGGTGGCGGGATCAAATATCGCAAGTCCGCTTTCAAATTTGCTTGCGAATGACCCCTGCGTAGATCCTTGTGTTCCAGGCAGTGAAGATATCATGAAACCAAAAGCTCACGGAACGAGCGAATATCCGGTGGTAAGAAACGAATGAAGTACGAAAATTGGGCGAGATTTGTGTGCCGGCAAGAGAATCTGATGCCAACGATTGGTCAACGTTATCTTTGGCCTAAGTTTTCGATTCTATCTCACAAGTACGATTGTCCTTCATCATTTTTTACAGCAAAAAGATCTTCGTTGGGGGGTCGATCGAGAGCTGGCAGATAGAATCTCAAGTACGTAAAATATGGTATTGCTGTTTCCTTCGTTGCGATTTTCACCTCGGGCGCTCTCAAAAACTATTTCATTGAAATCTTGTTCATTCAATTACCGAATAGATTTTAATCGTCACTATGCTGAATTTGCAGGATATTGGGAAGGTACCGATTTCTTGACAGATTCCCAACAGAATATTGAGAATGGAACCAAAATTTCTTTTTATGATAGTGGGTGGAAGGGATCTCCATTGTTTACAGTGCCTATCGGGCGAAGTTGGCAAGATTGGCTGCAAGAAAGCAAAAAACACGGATGGCCGTCTTTTCGAGATTCCGAAGTGGATTGGGATTTTGCTCGAGTCTTACCCGGCGGAGAAATGGTTTCAATTTGGGGAACACATCTTGGACATAACTTGCCGGACGACAAAGGCAATCGTTATTGCATCAGTAAGTACACAAGATAGCGACGGAGACTAAAAATGGATGGACGATCATCATAAAATTCTGCTGTTGAATACAGTTTTCTCACTCGTGCCATCGCAATTTTATTATTGCTATAGACTTGGTTTCAATTTCCGGGAAACCGCTTTCTTCTGAAGCGGAACTAAGATGAAGTGTCCGGCTAAATTGAATCGTTACCTTGGATTGCTTTGTAGTAAATCTCATGATCACTAATATTCTACTCAGATAGTCCTCTGCTCAACTACCGAAAAGAATTCGCACTTTTAGAATGACCTCCTAAACATGTATAATATAGTGAAATCAAATGCTGTGCAATAGTAAAGACTTTGTGTATGAAATTGCAAACCACTTATTTTTCATGGACTATACGTCAATTTTCAATTTCATATTATTTTTACTGGAATGTTCTGCAAGTAACTTCACATGACGAAGCGAAAATTATGCATTCAAGAGTAACGTTTGAATTTCCGTCTGAAGCTTGGTGCGGTATACAGGTTGCGCTTCGTACCAATCCCTCAAAACTGCAATTACCCTGCTAATATCTCGTTTCTCCAATAATCCTATTTCTTGCTGCCGATTCCGTTCTTCTTCTTCTTTGGCCAAAAGGAGCTCGGCGTCGGTCCATGTTCGGTAAGCCAAGGATAGACTCCCGGGAGTGGCAACAGCAGAAAAATCCTGGACAACACTCCGAGCATCATCAATAGCCGTCGATATTAGCTCATTCACCAAATCATCATTACTACTATTGTTAGCAGTAGCTGCTCTTTCCTTGCGTGCTAATTCGAGACGGGCTTTTGCACGGAGAGCGTGGGCGTCAGCGCCCACGGATGTGGAAGCGCTCACAGCCGGTGAAAGTTTGAGCTTGTCGATCACAGAAGTCAAAAATCGAATTTCTTCCTCGAGTTGTCCATTCATGGAAAACAACTGACTTTGCTCGATGACCTTGCTTGCGGCAATCAAAATCTTTGGTATGTTTGCTGAAAAAGACGGCGTTGATGCTGACGCTTCTTCCAGCTGAAAGGCACAGGTTTGTGCATCTGTGATGCCGTGCAAAAGAATAGTACCGCTGCCGGTTGAGATTTCTACGTTAGGTCCTTTGTCACATTGTGACAAACAGCCTGATGCTTCTACGATGATATCATTCTCACCGTCGCCTGTGTTGAGAAGATTATTAACAGTTTGAAATGTATCTGTTTTGGTCCGTTTGCAGCAGTGCTTGTTTCGGCAGACCCGAACGACATTGTAAGCTTCACCTGTTCGTATAACTCTATTGATTATATTCCAATACCAGGCATTGAGCATAAGAAGCGAGATCTTTTTGAATAACATGGTTTCCAAGTGTTAGTCGTTCAACAAATGATGATGTTCTTTTTCGGTTTGATGTTTTTGACATCTATTCTTTTGACGCGCGCTGACCAACCCGATTCGTTGATTTCGAAGTCTTTCTTTCGACGACACAAAATCTTCATCGTTTTTCAATCAAGTGTTTAGCATTTTGGCATGCTATGAGGCGTTCTTTTAGGATCGCTGTGATCCTTTTGTTTGCTTGGTGCCACCTTTCCACATCGAGCTGGACGAGAATATTATTCGTTTCGGCACTACTTGTTGGCGAATGCCATCCCTTCGGAATCAAATCATCGCCATTGCCCCTTCGCTGCTCCGCCGATCGGATTGAATCCAGATCAATGGAAATTTGGTGGGATAGACGCCATGAGACTCAGGAGCCAACGATCGACCTAGAAGGGAAACCTTATGAACGAGCGGATCGATGGATACTAGAAAGTACCAACCTTTCCGAGAGACACAAAAACAGTGTCGCGGAGATATTTCAGATAGAAGCAAATAAATTGAAGAATCTCGCCGACAATTCATTTGTAGGTGCATCGGTAACTCTCAAAGATCCCTCCGGGCAAGAGGAAGCCTTAGCATTATTGGGTTCTGTTGAATGGTTGTTGGTCGAGATCGACTCAGACGAATCCTCGTGGAAAATGATTCCAGCCGAAAATATTATTGCTGCGGCTCAATCTACTGGTACACGTATAGCATTCTCTGTTCATAACGCTTCGGATGTCGCCGGATTAGCAAAAGCTCTCGAGTTGGGTGTTGATGCACTCTGTATTTCGACAAAAGCCGGAGACGATGACCCCGTTTTGTGGGAAACAGCTTTCCGGGCTAGAAAGGAGAGGAATGCCGAAGGAGGAAGAGCATCGTTGTCGATGCAATCGGCTTCAAAAACAGAACCAAACATAGAAATTGTAGAAGGCACTTGCTGGAGACGTGATACGAAGGGAACCGTTTTGGCTGATCGAATTTGTGTCGATCTCGTTCAAAAACTTCGTCCCGAAGAGGGTTGTTGGGTCGGATCCTCGGCAAAAGTAATGGCCTTAGTTTTATCGGAGGCTGCATCGTCTCAATTTGTACCGACAAGACCCTTTCGTGTTAATGCGGGTCCGGTTCACTCTTACATATTGCTGGGTGATGGAATGACGACAAAGTACTTGTGCGAGTTACAGCCGTCGGACCAAGTTATGGTATACAACACGAAAACAAATTCTAGCAAGCCGGTAGCAGTCGGGCGGCTCAAGGAGGAAGTACGACCTTGCGTCTTGATCGAATTGGAGGCACAATTAGAGGACAAGTCAAGCAAAGGTTCAAGATTCACGGGTCAGGTTTTTTTGCAACAAGCAGAAACCGTTCGTTTGGGTCAACTATCTGAAAACTGCTCTGGTATTCGGGTTACAGATATGGAAGCTCAAAGCGGCAACATTGGTGTGGGTCTCAAAAGGGGGCAAGTTCTCTTGCGATGTATGAAGATAGGAACACATGTAGGAAAGATGTATCACGGCAAAGTAGAAGAAAGATGAAGAACGACCTAATCTGAATGACGTTCAACCTTTAATTGATTCTTCATTAGGATTATATCTCAGCTAGTTCACAACATATTTGCCAACGATGCCTGATTGTATTCCTCTTAATTACTACCAGTAGTCAGCGCTCAGCGTGAGCAGCACCAAGCATTGCCAATGCCAGCGTCCCCCACAAGCCTCAGTGGTGTTGTGCTCTGCCCCAGCGAGCACTCTGGGGCTCTGGCCAGCAGCCGTGGCAAGAGCAGGCGCTGGCCTCTGGGGGTGGCTGGGTTTGATTAGATCTTTGGAGGGCTCCAGCAGAGCCCTCTTGTGATGGACTGATGACTTACGCAGGTTTCAACAAGTGGTGGGGAATGGAGCCACATTGTGGCCGCAGCAGAGGTCTGGCGCCCCAAATGGGGAGACAAGAACCCAAATGAGCTCCCTCCCATGGTTCAGTCCCGCGCTGTGCACGCATTTTTGCCTGAAAACTTGCTCTCTAATAAAGCCAATGCTGGCTCTCACCGACACGACTGGTCGTTTTTAAAAATCAGAGGAAAATCAGGAAAGAACGAAAGATCATGATTAGTAGCTCGGCAACTTAAATCTACTTTCTCAAAGAATAGCTACCGGCTTTCCTCGCAACACTTGTGAAGCAAAATACCAAGAAATATGAATGGGGAGACTTTTAACGTAGATCCTGATTTTTCTGTCATCTTCGGCTGCAGGTCCACCCTGTCTCTTATCGGATTGACGACAGGAGTTGTTGGATTTTTCTTGATGGAACGGCGATTTGACAACCATGGTCCAAGTGCTTTACAATCAACTAAGGAGACCGGCAACAACGAAACTGAGAACAGTGAATCTTCTCCATATGTCAAAATGAATGATCCCGACAAGGTGGTAGCACAAGCGTTCCACCATAGTGGAGCACGTGATCTCGTGAGGGTTCGCACTGATGATAGCAAAGACAAACAATACCACCCTGATCAGGCTGCGGGGACATCTGTCGAAATGATTCAATCCGTCGTCGCAGCCCAATTTTACGGAACGTTGGAAGGTGTCGAAACCGCCTTAGCTATGGCATTTCCCGTGCCGAAGGTTATGTTGATTGGACTTTTGTTGTGGAGCCTTAGCTTCCTCTTGGATCCAGCAATTGGAGGATTGCGTTTCTACGCTAACTTTTTCAATATTTCTTGTCTCTTGTTAACCGCATCGATCGGACCACTTCTGGCTTTCCCGATGCGTAAAGCCTTCCTCGAAAGGAATTATGAGAACAAAAAGAAAGTGTTTTTCGTGCTCTTTATGATTTCAGTTTTGGTTGCTAGCTTTTCCATCGCTGATCCCGAGGTCGACGCACCGTGGTATTTTAACATTGTTGCAGGTGAGTGCAATTCGAAGGTCTTTGGACGTAAGAAATCATGTAAATTTTCTCTACATCGCACCGTGTATCTCATTTTGCTTGATCCAATCACAACTTCTTTCCAATCTTTTGATGATGCAATAGTTCTTTTTATACTCACATCTCCCGTCGTATTCATGGCATCACGCAAGATGGGATCTACGTGGTTTTTTGAGGGGAAACCTAAAACAAATTCAACCATCTTGGTTCAAAACATTGGTCCACTTTTGTTGATCTTTGGCGTGTTTTTGTTGTGGGTTGGAACGAATGCTATTTTTATGGCAGACTTGAATGAATCCTATATACCGTTTTGGACTACTTCGATACGGGGCTGGTTGGTTTTCATCGCTGGAATGCTTTTGATTGTTCCTGGCCAACTCGCAATGGATCTAGCTTTTGATCAAGGCAGTCTTCCCGTCACTCCTGGCTTTCGAGATCTGTACGTTTACAAGTTAAACGGTAACACTTTCGAAGTGATGGCCCGAGAAAATATTACACGATTTGATATCGTATGGCTGGCCCGATTGCTGGAAACACCACTCCTAGGATCAATCGGGTGGTTCTTGATGGGATTGTGTAGTTTCATGCCATTTATGACTGAACTCAGTATCCAAAAATTCTGTACCATGTTTATCTGCTTTGCTGTGCCACCTATTCGATATGGTTTAGTATATCCTGCCTTTTGGAGATCAGATGCGAAATCATTTCATAAGTGGTTGATTGTATACTATGGGCTCATGGTGGCTTTAGTAATCGCTATCGGTGTTGCTCACGGTATTGCTCTTGTTCTATCCCTTGTCGGTGTTGGCTTGATCCTAGCAGGAGAAAGAAAAGACATGTACGATGAACGAAAGCATGGAACGCTATGGTTGACTGCAGAACCAGCAATCAATCCAAATCCTCAAGTGTATGGACTTGGCCAACCTCTATATATTGTTGGTTGGATCATGCTTTGCACCGCCATGTCCGTGCCGATGTGATAATGATTGGCAAAATCAACTTTCATTAATCTATTTTAAGTCTACATTTTACTTGTCTTTTTTCGATTTATTGTGCATGCAGTTGTCAGGAATGCCACAAGCGAAAGTTTCTGCTCATTCACATTTCATTGTCAATAGACTGAGCTGCATTCATCCTGCTTTTTGGATTTTTGGGAACTTGGTCACACAAACTGTGAGCCAAAATTGATAAGAAATCTTGTCCACACAAAAGATCATCATTTTTGTGCGCGCATTTTTCGTGCATTCACTTTGAAGTCGTCTCGATCAATCCATAGCATGATTCGATTGTTCTTCCGGAATCGGAATCTTCTCGCGCATTTGCACCACCATTGTGTCCGATCATAACATTCAATATTATTCAATATCTGAAACTGTTTCATCCTATTTATTTGACAGGCCTGCCACTGAATACAAAGGCTAGCCCACAACAGCGGGTCATTGACGTCTTTGCAACTAAGTTCTGTTCTTCTTTCATTTGCATCATGATGGCAAAGAGATTGGGGAAAGACAGTAGCAGTCAGGATTGGAACACCTACGTTAATATCGGAAGTTCGCCGTCGCTGTGTCTTCCTCGCCGATCGAAGCGCCTGATATCACTTACCGTTGCGACTCTACTTTCTACGTTCCTATTTTCGACGGTGCTGGTGCATTCGTTTTCCCTTCATTCAACTTCCTCGAAACGACGACAATTTCGACCCATCTCCTTCACTTCTTCATTCAATCACCAGCAACCAATGAATGTCAGGCTTGGCGCAATCACTGATGACAGTATCGAGGAAGGCGGTAGCATCGACAACAATGACTTCGCTTCTCCAACCACACCTGATACCCCTACTGAAGCAATAATAACTTCAGGTGTTTCCGACGACGGTTTAGGCGCGTATGATCCCTCAGAGAATCTCCCCGAAACCAAAAGAGACGTTCCTAACGTTGGAGACCCTCAGCTTCGAGTGAAAGAAAAAGATTGGAGCGTGACAAGTATCCTAAAGGAACTCGCTGCCATTCAACAACAAGGACCTCAGAAATATTGCATCTTGGGAACCCGGCATTGTTCCTATCTACACCAACAAATCATTGAATTGCTGTATGTGCTCAATTGCCAGGATTAGCGCTCTCTATATACGCATCAGTGGTACTATTACGTATAAATATTCATTCCATCACATTCTCACTCTTCTACTGTTCACATTTCTTTTTTGCCAATTTACAACATTTGATGACATCTTTTGGACATTGTAATGATTCGGTTGCAACAACTCATAATTGATTTTGACGCGTGGGCGATATCAAAACACTCTTTCAAAATTTGGCTTGACAAAACAACTACCTTTGAAAACATTCTTCTCTCTAGCGCCTATGCTTTGGTACTCAGTGGTAATCACGTTTACACTTCTGGTGCGCCAGGTACTAACGGTAAGGATACGATTACGCTGCAGAGATGATCAATGGTTAAGTCTTGAAAGCTGATTAATTTTCTCCTATTGTTTTCTCTGATTGCTAGCCGCGACTGTTCGAGGAGCCCTTCGTGCAGAGCGAGAAGATTTGTTGACGGTCATTTTGCCCCAGAGTCTGGAAAAGCAAACAAAGGAATCCCAAGAATTATTGGAGAAAGTTGATGACCTCATCACCATGCCGCAAAACGATAATATGTCGTTGGACGTTGCTAGCCGGATTTGCAATTCCTACCTACTTAGCCAAACGGATCAACTGATCAGTTTTGCCTTTCACGAATCAACCACGGTCATCGAAGCGAGCAAGGAAGCACAATCCTTGGACATGTTGGTCACTACGTTGTATCTCGATTGATTGTATCGTCATTGAAAGCCAGTTTGTTGCTATCTTGAAATTCATGGCATTCCCAATGTCGTATCCATCAATTTACCAAAACACTACCTTGACCATAATTCACGAATAAGGAACGATAATTGAGAAAGCTTAAACCTTAGCTATTAAGATAATGTTAAATGCATTGACATCTTTCACGATGGTATTATATTTTTTCTCTGTAACAACGTCGAAACGAACGGTGTGGACAACATCATTGCGAGAAAGAATCCTTGTTTCATAATCGGTATTCTAATTTTATGATTATGCTATGAAAATATTTGTGGGGTTGTGCCGGTAAAATATCTTTGTTTTCTGACGCACACTAGAGTCAATTCAGGTCGGGATTTCAATTTTGAAATTTTTAATGTCGAATGTCAATTCAAATATCTATTATGCATGCACAAGCTTGAGTCGAAATTTATTCTTGAAATAGATGAGGATGTTGATCCCTCGCCATCTGACTCTCTGCAGTTTTCAGCATTACGCACTCTGTCAGGGTTTCTAGTGCTTTTTCGGTTTTGGCATCATCATCCTCCCCCACGACCTTGATAAGACTCTGGTGTTGTACCTGGCAAAGAGTTTTCCCAAAACATATAGTTAGATCCATACTAGCTTTAGGGAACTCTTCTTCAGACGTACAGTTATCCATAGCTTCCGCCGCATCAGTACAATCCCCCAAAGCCTTGGCGAAAACAATGGCAATTTCTTTGGCCCGCTCTTCGCTGATCTCATAGCTTTCCAAAATCTGGCCACCATCATCGTCACCTTCTGTCATCTCTTGCCGAAGTTCTGACTTCTGCTGTTCGATACGGGTTTTCTGAATTGACTTCCAAACCTCCTGTGATTCTTTGACTTGGCTGGCTAGTTCCGACGTTCCTATCAACGGCAACATCTCGTACTTAGTCTGTCCTGTGGCGATTTTATAGGGCATTTGAACCGCCCGTTGAAAGAAACTTCCTGGTCCATCCAAGGCTGGTCGTACGTCAACCAATAAACTAGGCGTTCCTGATCGATCGTGCAATTCGGGCATTGCAGATTCGTCGGACGAACTCGCCCTCGTCTCGTCGTAATAATAATCAATAACGTAACGAACGGTTGTTCCGTCGTCTCGTAATACGGTCCAATCGTGTCGATCGTAGGGCAATGGATGTCCGAATAAATAATGTTTCAAGGCACCTTTTGGAGATAGATCATGCGGGCGTCCGCAAAACTTTAATAATTTTGGTGCCGAATCTTCACTATAGGTCTGGCGTTCCCATTCAACAACCTTGGCCCAGGTCTTTTCGTTCATGTTGTTGTGGAGTGCTACCACACTGGTCATGTCTTCTTCTGAGGCAATCTCAGATTCACCGCCGTTCGCATTGAATTTTCCTTTGCGAGCAAGAGCATTGTAAAATTGTTGTGGACTAGGATATGTCCAGGTAGCTGCCGCTGAATCGTCGGTTCCACCCTTTGGAATGGTGCTCGAAACACGATCCGTTGATAATTCAATCGTTTGGGACGGGTTTGGAAGTTGAGTTCCGACACCTTTCGGCGTATTATTAGTCTTGTCAATGGGTTGAGAATATACATTATACTCAGAATGCACCTGGACCGGACAGCCGCCTCCTTCCTGTTGAGAAGAAGTACTTGCCGGATTGTGTTTGACGGGACAGCCGCCACTGTCGCTTTCTTCCTTCGTGCCACCCGTTGCTTTTGCTCTTTCCTCCTCTGTTAAAGGTTTAGATCCACCAGGTCCATGAATTGCAGTGGCACGAAATATCGACCTCCAGTCATAGCTATACCCACCACCATCCTTGTTATGCATCGGACACTGACTGTCTTCTTTTTGATCGGGTTGATGTGTCGATTGCTCCATCACCGGTGTCATAGTCGCTGTTTCACCTCCTTCAAACGAGATTTTATCTCCTTGATGCTTTGATATCCCACCACCCATGGTTGATCGAGGTATTTGATTCGTATAATATGTTTCTTTTTGTTTGAGTAATCGTTCGCCTTTTGGTTGATTCGGATTTTTCTTTTCTGATGACGACAGATGCTTGGTTTTTTGAAAAAATATTTACCACAAACAACGAAGTAGTACGCAAAGAACGTGCGACAGACGGACCATTCTGTGGGTTTTGCATTCGATAGAGCTCTTCCCACAACTTCGAACAACTCTCCCTCCCTTGCAAGTGCAATCCGGGCCCAATACATTATGTCGTTCGCGAAAGAAAACGCAAATCCACAGCTCTTTTCGATAGAGAATGCCGATCAGTATGCCCACACGCGACAGGCACCGTTGAATTGGACAAAACTGGGAAGCTTTCGACAAGAGACTGACCGGGGCGGTCGTGGAATATTCGGCATGACGACGGGCTCGACAACGGTTATTCCGACATCGGCGGAGGACAAGGCCATCCTCCGTGCCATAATGGATTCTTCAAGATCGACAAAAAATGGGAGAGGAGTGAATCTACTCCGCAAAGCGGGGCTTATCATTCCGACGCACTCGCGGAACGTTGCGGGCCCCGCGAAAGCAACTTCATCATCGTGTTATAGTGATTCATCCCGTCCTGTGTTTAGTGTAGATGACAACAACACAACTCCGCTTCCAAAAGTAGAGAAAAATTTAAGCAACCGAAACGAAAGCAAAATTTCCGAGGAAGAAATCTTTGACATTATCCGGACGATCCAAGATCCGGAACACCCAAACTCCCTGGAGCAGCTTGGTGTTGTGAGTCTCGAGCAAGTACAATTGACGTTGGCTAGTGATCGGGAGGGGGGAAATAAGAGGAACCAGGACGAGGTCGCGATCCGATTCACTCCAACGATACCGCACTGCTCTATGGCCACACTAATTGGTCTTTGTCTGCGGGTAAAACTCCATCGATCTCTTCCACCAACAAATTTCAAGGTCGATGTATCGATCGAGGCTGGAACGCATGTCAGTGAAAAGGCAATAAACAAACAATTACGCGACAAGGAGCGTGTGAGGGCAGCCCTCGAAAACAAACACTTGGCGGGGGTCGTCGACAAGTGTATACGCAATGGAATGATGATGACGTCGGACTGATGGAAAGTCGACGTCCGAGATGGAAATGTATATATGTATGTATAATAAAATTGTTTGATAACCACAGTTACAACGTTTGATACTATGAGATCTTAGTGACATCACTATAACTCCAAAAATAGATCTATTTCACTAGTGTACAAGCCTAATGTATTGAAAAACTGGAGTTATCAAAAATCAAAATCACTCTGCTATGTAAATTTAGATATCAATGACATCATGATTCTTTTTTCGTTCTTTGCTTATCGAATTAATGAATCTACAACTACTTGTGGCATGAAAGTATGTGTATAGCTCTAATATTTCAGCTTTTCAAAGAATAAATTTTGAAGTAGCCTTCCCAGATGACGTTGCACATTCGTCAGACGATCTACGGTAAGATTGGTAGCAAGTCAAGAGACATAAAAACAAAGTCAATGCCCTTCATCTCAAATTCTGCAAGTGGTGAGGATTCTAAATAAATGTTCTCGGTCCGTATGGTAGATACGTATCAAATAAACAAATTGATCCACCCTTCATTTTATAGGAGCGCTTGAGAATGATTCACCCTATGCAACGTAACTGTACAGACGGTGGTCAGCTTCAGATCTCTCAAGGTATTCCCGCTCGATAAGGCTTTCGATGCGCTTCTTCACAAATTGGGGCGAAGGATTGAACCGGACACTCAATTGCCGTGTTACTTCAGCGAATAATTCATTGTGTCCCAAAGCCTTCCGCGCCTTCATGATTCGAACGATTGCAGCTTCAACCAAATGACGTCGATCTTCTTCTACCTTCATTGGGACCGCACCATTCACGGCAGATGCTGCGGCCGAACCATTTCCACCGCCCGACGCCGTTCCATTCGCACCGTCTCCGCCACCTTTTGATACTGATGCCTCCTTTACCAATGGAATACGAACTCGCTTCAGTTTGCTGGTGTAGTCTGGGTTGAAAGTAAATGTGTCGTCGTCTGATGCAATCCCGCGACCTCTGCTCCCCTTTCGAAGAATTCGATGTTTAGGAGTACACAAAGAAACCAAATGTCGCCGCAATTCTGAATCCGGAATATGAGTTTTGGATCGAATTTGGCCGAGAGTCAACGACTTTTCATCATTGAACAAGAGTAGAATGCACATTTGGTAAGTTGAAACGCCAAGTATGTATCGTCGAAATTTTGCAGGATCGGTTCCGAACGTAGCCTTCAATTCAGCAGAACCAGCGGATGTTTGCCAGGAAAGCTTTCGTCCCGTGTGTTTTTCCAGGTAAAATTTTGTATACCTATCGATGGCATCCTGAACCAATTTAGGCAATGTACATGCAGGAATATTTTGTGATGGCCAGTACCCATTGGTTAGGACATCTACTTCGATATCGATAGGTTTCTCACTACCACTTGGCTCTCCCTGCTGCTGGGAAGTCTGGTTGCGTTTATATGCTTTGTATGCATCCTGCATATCCCTAGAGATTCGCATATCATTGAACATTCCCTCTAATTTGCTTGTGAATTGATATCCACATTCTGCCTTCAGTTGACTAACCATAGCTCGTTCAGCATCGTCGCTCACCGACCTCCCCATCAACAATCGTTTGGCCAAGTGTTGTTTGTAGAAACTCTCGAAAATGTCTTTGTCTGACAAATACCGAAATAAAATTATGATCTTGTTGAGCTCTTGCGCAATTTGTTCTTCTGTCGCCCCCCTTAATCCAACTCGCAATAATTCGTCCACGTATACCGATAAACACGAAGCCGCCCTTGCATCTGTGTTCAAAAAGTCCTCAAAGGATTCTCTCATCCGCTTTCGAGCTTTCTTTTCACCTCGAAAACTATACTCAACTACTTTGTCATATCTATCCCTCATCATTAATACACCTTTCACAAAAGCGGGTGGATCAGAAGCTCTCTTTTCTTGATCAGTGATCAATACCCTACCGTCTGTTTTAATCCGTTCTGCCAAAGCTTCTCTGAGATTATCAACGGAAGTCGGAACCCTAGCAAAGAGTGTATACATGTCTCGAAGTTCGTTCAACTTTGTTTCATCCTTTAGCATTGCTGCGAAGCCCGAATGTTCCATGTCGACCAGGGTGCGGGCATGTCTCTCCACCAATTCAGTTTCAATGATGGATTGCAAGGGTGTTTCCGTCGTCAAAGGCAATGCCAATGCTACCGACCGCTCCTTCTCTTCCTCCAAACGTTTTGTAGCTTTTGCAACGTAATCGGAGGCAGTATTCTGACTCAAATAACCCTGAGATTCAATGCGATAGAATTCTTGAGTTTGTGCCAAAAATAGCGTCTCGAAGTCGCCCTCGTACACATTCGACCCGTCCGATTGTCCAAGTTCTAGCAACATTCCTAGAGTTTGCTTAAGGACGGAACGATCATCTGTAAGCAAGCCATTTCGTTCTGATGCGATGGTTGCAATCAGAAGATCCCTAGCTCGATCTTTCACATCAGGATGTTCCCACACGGTCAGTCGAAAGAGATGAAGACCTAGCTGATAGACTGGGCGTCGCCGCTGTTGCTGGATATATGTCCGATCCATGTACATGAGAATATCCCGAACCATTATCATTGTTACCTAAGGTATTAAAGATAGAAATGGAAGAAGTCAGCGGACGAAAAACATGACATTGTACTAAAACAATAGAAACAAGAAGGATGGTTCACAAAAATCAGTGTGACACGAGTTCCCGAAACGCACCTGGTGTTCTGCCCATGTGGTTGATAATTCTTCTAACAATGAGTTACTTGGTGTGTTTGACAACCGTTCGGCTGTTTTATTTAGATGTGAATTGATTTTCTCGGTAACGCCCTCGTAAAGAAGCGTTCCATGTTTGTGCAAAACGAGATTGTATGCATTGCGATACAATTCCTCGAATGATAGCTGCGAGGCATTCCGGTTGTAAATTTCGTCAATCGCTTTGGCCAAGATATTCCAGGTGTCCTTAGCAACTGTCTTATCCATGGGCACATGAGACCGGAAGGGCTAGTCGCATGACGTCAAATCAGAATTACATCATGAAGATATTGTCAGAGACATGGTGGTGTACAAGATAAGGGTAGAGTGAACTGGAAGATATCGTGTTTGGATGTGACAAGGAATCAAGTGTAGCCGACAAAAAAAGACTTACCATTTTGAATCGCTTTCTCGAATCTGACATTGTGGCGTGAGTAGTCAGTACCTTAATTGAAAATTCAATTGAAAGTTGACGTCTTGTTTGACTGAAACTAACGGCGATACGTTTGTTTCGTGCTAACGCTCTGTTGATTACTCTTACGCTTTTCCCTGTGTTTTTAGGAGAGTGTTCGAGGATACTTTATGATGTTCGGTCGTTATTGATGTACACTCCAAGCCTTAGCGAGTATACTTTTTACTATCTTGTTCTCAGTGATTTCGAACAGGACGGTAAGAATTTTGCCGCGGACCCGTCTGTTTTGTTTCTTCTCGTAGAATGTACTAGGAAGACCCTGTTGTGTGCAACTCGGCACCACCAGGAATCGCGCACAAACCAAAAAAGGAGCTTCCGACCAGCAACAAATGGGAGCACACACAGCCAATGCTCCCTTGAGCACATCCTGGGCAGCACAACCACATCTCTGACTCTCATTGGCGCAAACCCATTTGATGATTATGGCGCACGCTCCCAAGAGCCCCACAGCACCTCACAAAGCTTGGGCCCCTGGGGCGGTGGCCCCTGCCCCCAGGCCAGCCCTGCTGGCGCGGGAGTGCCGCCACAGCCGCCCTGCCCCCCGTGCTCTTGCTCACTGGGCTGCTTTGCGATGCCAACAGGCTCCAAGGGGAGCACGGCTCAGCCAGCAGGAGCACTTGGCCGGCACCTCGCTTGGGAGCAAATGGCCACGCGGGGGCTCCATGGCTAAGCTGGGCCTCTCAACATGGGAGGTGTTACTGTCGTGAGAAAGTTTCCATTTTCAACTTCATTTTAATTTAGTTTCCCATATTAAATGTTCATATTATATAATTTAATCAATTATTCCACTTTGTGTACCCCATGTTCGTTACTGTTTATTACAAATTCACATATTAAATCTCGCTGTTGTTCGAATGCTGTCGCGCATCATATTCAATCTCTTGAAGCAAAGTTGGATCATTTGCGAGAAACTCCTTGACCTCATTGTTATGGTTCTTATATATCTCAAGCAAATATTGCATCAAATCTTTGAGAAGAGGGGAACGACTTATCTGTAGTTTGCCCTTCAGGTTACATAGAATTGGCAGCACAATTTCCACCATGTGCTTTAAACTGATCTTTGACAGAAGACGATTCTTTGCTACGGTCACTTGGCGCGAGGGATTAATTACTTGGTTTGGGTCTTCTATGTTACCATCCATATCATCCTGAACTTTCCCAACCTTGATATTCTTGTTCATCAACACATAAAATGTGTCAGCCAAAACATTCCAGGCACTTTTCAGTTGCTGAGAACTGGAATCAGTTGGAGGCGCGAGCTGTTTGCACGCACGAGATAAGTCTCCATCGTTGCCAACAGCCTCACCGAGAACCTCTTTCGCCAATCGAGCTGTCACTCCAATTTTTTCTTCGTCTGATAATTTCGATAAAAGGAAATCGTACATATTCCTACGTCTTGATTCCCCTTCATGTCCATCCAAGTTGATTCCGTCAAAACTTACTGCTATCCCGCTTCCACCATCACCTTGGCGTGCGGCAGAAATATAAATGGGATGCGCCACACATTTGTTTAGAACGAAAATAGTCTCGACGAAATGGTTGAAGAATATCTTGGGATTCCGTAACATTAAAGGTCCAGATAAAACTGACTCTGCCAGCATTGCGACTTCATGATCCTCATCCGAACAGGCTACGAGAAAACGATGAAACAAAAGGCCTCTCCATTTGATATAGTCTTCTAGTAAAAGGCTTGATAGTAGTAGGACAGCATGCTTCCGTACAACATTTGATCTCTCCAGTATTGATGTATTCTCAGTTGTTCCGTTTTGGAGACACGCTGCCATGACAGGGAGATAGCGATCTGTCATATTGGTGTATCGGACACAAAGGTCACCTAAGACAAGCAACGCATTACTTTGGACAGAAGGATTAGGATTTGGGATAGATGGATGAAGCTCCCGGGCAAGCAGAGTAAGCGACCTTCTGGCAAGATACTCATCTCTCAAACAGAATTTGCCTAGTACGGTGAACGCATGGGCGCGGATAGATGAGGGTATCTTTGTCTGTGAGTCACCAGGAAGATGGCCTGAAACAAGAATCTGAAGAAGATCTTGTAGTCTCTTCGATGGCTTCAAATACGCTGGAGTTGGAGACGTTTTTTGGTCGTCATCCAGTTTGAATCCTATCATTGAAGCCTCACCGACAGAAAACAGTGCGCGCAATATTTTTGGTTGGCGTTTGCCAGAGATATCTCTTCCAGCAGTAGCCTCTTGAACAAAACTAGCAATTTCCTTTTCACACCCGTCGAAAATTCCCTTGATCCAAGTCTCACTACTTTGTCGTCCATGATCAACATGTTTCGTTAGCTCAGTCATCGCACTTATCGCAGGTCCAACTGCATCGGGTGGAAATTGAAATCCCAAGAGGCATTCATTCATTTTCAATAATATATCTTCAGAATTAGTGGATGCAATTACTTTCGCCACCTTGGATAGAACAATTAGAGAAGATTTCAATATGCTTCTAAGTGGCAATGACTTTTGAGCAGACTGGTGTTTTTGTAACATCTTTTGCCAAGCAATTTCACAAAAAGAGAGATCTATTTTTTCCAATCGACGTTTTGCAACTATTTCTCTTGAATCGTTTGTCAGCATTGCCTCTAATAGACACCAAACTCCGACCTCAGTGTCTTCCGAGAGATCCGATTTGTTAAGAGTTTGAGCTGCTATCGTTACTGCATGATCAAACAAGTTGATATTTATCTCATCAGGATACTCACGACCCAATTGCAATAAGGCCTTTTGCAATGCCTGGGTGGCACTTTTGGAAGATCCTTGCTGTCCAGTTAAGTTACCTACATTGGCTAAAATACGCCATGCGACTTCTTGTTTTTGTCCGTGCTCAAATTCTTCCATTTCCACTATGGGTAAGATTACAACTTTATGGAATGCATTCCTCGCTTTCATGGAAGTTTCTTCATCAAGAACCATAGGCAGTACACAAGTTGACCAGGCTTCTTCAATCAATCTTATGTCATAAGTATCTTCATCGAGAATATTTTTGTTGGCATTCTTTTCATTCGTTGCACAGGCCTCTAGGAGAGTAGTCAGTGCTTCAGCTGCTGCTCGACGCGTCAAAATGCTTGAATCTTGACAAAGTTCGCAAATGACAGATACGTAGTGAATAGATAGTTTCTCCTTTTGCACTAACAATACTTTTGTCAATGCTAATACTGCAGCCTTACGAACAGTAGCCGTTTCATCTTTGATTGCCCGTTTCCTCAATGCCGTCAATAAACGTTCTGCGTCACTATCATTGAAATAATGTGACAGATGCCAGCTTTTTTCTGATCCCTTTTGAATTTCACTCACTACGCACTCCAAGGAAGTTGCTGCAGATGCACGAACAGCAGCAATGCGATCCATCAATCTACCTTGTAGTGCGTGCCAAAGAATTCGAGGTAATCTGTTAGCCTCATTCTCCCCGTGACAATCGTTTTTATCAGGGGTGTCGTAGAAGGAACGATCATCGTAGTCATCTTCGATAACTTTATCATTCTCATGCTCTGATATCCAATCTTGTGACAATACATATCCTAGCAATTCGCAAGCCACTAATCTATGCACAGAGACTTTCGAATGGCAAATTTTGAGCAGATATTCTAAAAAGTGAGATCGTTCCAAGTGCGGTAACCATTTCATACATGACTGTATTGTTTGAACTGTATTCTTCCGCAAAGATGCTTTTTCTAAACCAACTCTTCCAGTTGTTAGCTTTTGCAGTAACCCCAAAAAAACCGAAGGGACACCACGAGATTTTTCGATTGCTTTCGATGTCCTGGCAGAGCTATCGGATTGCGATGACCTATTTTCAACACTATAAGATCTCTTCAACACTGGACTTTTCATTGGCGTAAGACCATCACCTAATGACGTTCTTCTTCTTGACGATCCATTTCCAATTGATGTCCTTCTCTTCTCATGCCTACTTGGCGTCTTCGCAGTAGAAGGTGACGACAAATGCTCTTTTGCTGAAACTCTCGGAGAATTAATTGTTTGCATCAGTGATAATAAAATATCATTCGTGACACTATACGCCTCGAACTTTCCTCTTTCTCCATTTGGCAGCACAACTTTTAGCTGGAGGAAGTGCATTAGACCACGTAGAATGATAACTGCTGTCTCGTGGTGCTTTTGTTGTCTTTGAGAGTCTTCATTCTCTTCATCTCCCGTCTCGACAATGGTCAAACATGCTTTAAAAGACCGTTGACTGTGTTCTAGTATCGTTCTTTGGGGAGAAGCACTCAAATTCGAGTCAAAACTCTTGTCGAAAGTATTATTACATGAACCACGTTTGCCGGCTAATAGAGCAGCTGCTGTTCCCGCTGCTGCTAATACAGCTTGCAACAGGACTTCTCTGCTTTCTAATGACCAACTTGCAAACTCAGATTGTTGTGGTATTTGGCATACCTCCACTGCGACTAAACTACCCATAGTCAGAACTTTGCTGATTTCACTTTCCTCACTATTATCATCACTATCGCTATCACTTGGTGTCGATGTCATACGGACACTTCTGCGATCTCTCCGACTACGTTTTAGAGGGGGTGACTTAGAAGGGGATTGTAGCGATAATTTGTTGGTGAGAGACGATTCTGAAGAGTGCGATGAAGCATAATTTTCTCGTCCGCAGCACTCGACTGTCCAACGACGAACCAATGCAACTAGAGCCGTTAGGGGTTCCAAATCGACAAGGCCGCTTCCTAGTGCTCCTGGCTGATTCAATAAATGTGCGTATAGGAGACCTGCTTGCATGCTTGGTAGGGTTAAGGAAAATGCTGATTTCGTAGATTCTAACAACACTTCATCATTTGCTGAGTCATCTTGTGTTCCAGGCAACAATCGTTGTGTATCGACTCGATCATTCAAGAGAGGGTTTAACACGGATGGCAGCAGATCTGAAACTTTAGTGTTCGGGAAAAGTAGACGAATAGTTCTTGCAGAATCCTTTGAATTAGAATTGGTACCAGCGTAACTTCTGCCTCTATGACTCTCTGTTCGCTTCACCTGATGAATATCCCGTAACTGAGAGAGCAATTTCTCACAAAGAGCACCCTGGCGTTCTTCTGCCGTTTTCACTCTATTCTCATCACTGTCATACGATTCAATGCTGTCACCATCATATCCAGAATCTTCATAGTTTGAAGTTTGAAGGAGGGTATGAAATGTGTCAACGAGCTTTTCTTCGGGGATCAGCATTTTATATTAGCAATATAACTAGATTATTAAAATCAGTGTATTCAATCAATTGTCGCAATGAGTTCTCGTAACGTATGGTATGATGTAGTCTCGACGAAAGAATGTGCAAATCCAGAGATTGTCTACATACTGGACTTTTTAAATTTTTTTCAAAAACGACGTGCGCGCCTGTCGGTCTCGGAGCCGGGTGGCGGACGGGCTGCCGACACATTGAACTCCGCCTCATCATGGCGCAGGCTGCAAGCCTGCTGGGGGCGAGGCCACTCTGGGGGAAGCTCGTGGCACGCTATTGTGCCCGTTGCCGTACTCCCAGCCTCCTGCCCTCACCCCAGCCTTGCTGCCGCCCTGGCCAGGCCATGGGCACTGGGCTGGCCCAGGGGAGCCCTCTGCTCGCATCTGGCCCATTGCGGCCAGCCAGCTTGGGCAGCCTGCCACCCAGGCCCAGTGGGGGCTTTCCCTCCATGGGAGCTCACACTGCAGAAATGTGAGTCTTAATGCAAAATATGGCAATGCCTACTACAACATGCACAATCTCGGAATCTACGGATAATCATTCATTGATTCATTTATAAGAAATTAAAGTTAAACTGTCCTAAATTCACACATCAACCAATGCAGACAATCACCTCGTCATCACAACTAGTTTCCATTGTTTATGGACCGTTTGCATAATCACTCTTTGCAGAAGCTGGTAATACTTCCTGCGTGAAAGAATACACCACTCGTTGGAAATCGTACTCCCAAATTCCATCCAAGTTGATGCGCCAGTCCAAATTGTTGCAATCGGGATCACTGTCGGAACAGCAAATAGTACAACACGAACATGAAATTTCGGAATCACCACAATCAGCAGAGAAAGCAGTCGTATTGATGGTAGGAGTCCCACAAATGATATCAGCAGTACCAGTGATACTATTCCCATCTAACAAAAGAACATCTGTCGAAAATAGGGAGATGAAAAGTTTGAAATAAGAAAAGGATAAAAATTCCAAGGGTGGCTTCGTATAAAAACTTCGTACAATATTCTCTTACCGATATCAGTCAAGCCAGCAAACGAATCCGGGATAGTGCCATCCAAGAAATTCCGATTCAGCATCAACGTATCCAGTAGAGTCAATCTTCCAAGTTCCTAAATTAACGACGTAAGTTTCGAGAAAAAAATGTTAGAAAATGTTTGTTAGACTTGAAGAAAATTGATCGCATGCATAATATACATTAGACATTTCAGTGACTAAGAGTTCGACTCACTGCTGGGATGGCACCATTCAATTTATTAAAATCCAAATCTAACACTTGCAAATTAAGCAAATTACCCAAGAATCCTGGTATCGCTCCGGTCAATTGATTTTGTTTCATTGATAGTTCTTTGAGGTTGGTCATAACTGAAAGCCAAGCGGGCACTGGATGAGCAACAAATCCATTTATCCCGGTATACAATGCTTCTAAAGTGGTCATTAATTCCATACTTTGAGGGAATGGAAGGACCAAATTATTCGCTGAGACATCGAGATGTCGCAATTTCTCCATGTTGCTAATTGATTCAGGGATTGTTCCATCTAGACTATTATCTTGCACTCCAACATATACCAAGTTCCTGGCGACACCAACAACTTCAGGAATTTGTCCATTAAAATCGTTGCCGTGTATATCAACAACCTCTAAAAGTGGCATCGACCAAATCATAGATGGCAATGGCCCTTCAAGCCTGTTGGCACTGATGTCTAAATCAACCATAGACTGCCAACCTTCGCGGATGAGATCGTCTGTAAGCTCGCCGTTGATCATATTATCTTTCGATTCAGTGAGTGAAACGAAAAGTGTAGGATCATTTGATGAAATAATTTCGGCAATTAAATCAAGTTGAGAATATCATTGATGATAGACGAGAAATAGCAGGGGAAAAAAATTCCCAATCGCTTCGTATGGATTCGTACTTACCCTCCAAGTATAGTTTTTGCATTTGGTTAAGGCTTGCAAACTTAGAAATTGGACTCTCAAGTAAGTTGTCGTCCAATCCAAGCACTTTCAAATTGGTTAGTTTAAAAAAACTATCCGGAATTGGTCCTTCCAACAAATTATTTCCTGTGCATTTAAAATCAAAATGTGTTAGGCACGTAA
>Ga0115013_10000385_pt1 | contig 26814 bp, 14 predicted proteins | sample SouAtlMetagenome_2_FD_88686 | JGI IMG/M metagenome (GOLD analysis project Ga0115013, IMG submission 88686) | Marine eukaryotic phytoplankton communities from Atlantic Ocean - South Atlantic ANT15 Metagenome | ecosystem: Environmental > Aquatic > Marine > Oceanic | place: South Atlantic Ocean...
AAACGAAACTTCGTGAGATTTGTCAGTCACGAGGTTCGAACCCCCCTCAACACCGTCTGTATGGGACTCGGGTTGATTAACCAAGAATTTGATATCCGAAAGAATCAGATGAAGAAGAAAAGTACTCCAAAGGATGATGCTTCTGGGGCAACCCAAGAAGACTTTGAACGATGGCATACTTTGACGCAAGAGGTTGCACAAAATGCGGACGTGGCTGTTGGTGTCCTGAATGATCTACTTAACATCGATAAGATTCAGATGGGAGCCTTCAAACTAGAGATGGAGGTCCTGCCAATTTTAGAGATTATTGAGCAGACCACTGCTGAATTCACAATGATGGCTGCCAAGCAAGATACGAAGCTAAAGCTCAGCTTGTCAAGCCTTGCCAAGTCCAAAGAGGAGGAATCAGCATCAACTCCAACTCACACATCGATGCTGCGCCCATCGGTCCTCAACCAGAAACTCATCGGAGATGATCAACGTATTCGGCAGGTCCTTCGAAATCTACTGAGTAACGCCATTAAGTTCTCGAAGAACCGAAGTGTCACCGTAAAGGTCTACATGAGGGACGTTCCATCCACTAGGACCAGCACAAAGAATATTGCCAAGCCCACAAAGGAATTCAAGATGATGGACGGGACTCGTAAGTCCTTTGTGGCGAGTGGCCAACTTGTGGTAGACGTCGTCGATACTGGTGTGGGGATGACCCAGACGCAGCTCGAGACCGTGTTCGATGTGGGGACGCAGTTTAACGCCAATAAACTACAATCTGGAGGCGGCAGTGGATTGGGTCTAGCCTTTGCCAAGGCCATCGCTGAGCAGCACGGTGGATCGCTCAGGGCATTCTCTGGTGGCCGAGACAGGGGAACCACCTTCCGTCTGGACATTCCACTGCACCTCGACGAAAAAACTTCCTTGTCCTCGGAGACAACAACCATGTCATCAAACAAAAAGACGTTGGACTCCAGTGATGAATCTGAAGAATGCGAGTTGGGCACCAGCGGCCGCACGCGAGGAGATGATTTGGAGCCCATGCAAATTCTAGTGGTCGATGACGCTCCAATGAACCGCAAGCTTTTGACACGTTTGCTGGAAATGAACGGGCACACCTGCAAACAGGCCGAAAACGGCCAGGAACTCATTGATATGGTCAGGGAAAACCTTATCCATTATGACTGTATCCTTGTTGATTATGAGATGCCAGTCATGAACGGGCCAGAAGCCTGCAAAGGAGTCCGAGAGATGGGGTATACTGGCTTTGTGGTAGGAGTGACAGGAAATTTGCTTCCAGAAGACGTTGGATACTTCATGGACTGTGGGGCGGACGCTGTCTTGCCCAAGCCATTCAAGTACAAGGAGTTGGAGAATCTGTTGATTGAGCGCGGCATGTTTGACACTTTGTAATACGACGCAGCAATCACTTAAAATTTTTAAAATATAGAGCCACTATTTAAAAAAATACAATAAAAATAGAGCTTTAGCACCACCATTGTAATTGGAAATTTTCATTCTCCACTCAATAGTGGTGAGGAGGCACTCCAGCAGCCTTTTGGTAACCCCCCTCCCGTGCCACGGATCCTGTCTCCCTGCTGCTCTCGTGGCACCCTGGGTTGGCTGGTGGTGGGTGAGCAATTGCCCCCCCCCCCCCTGCTGTGGTGATAAGGAGTGGTTGGGGCACCTTGGGGACGCTACAGTGCCAATGGTGGCCCATTGGCCAGCAACAAAGGGGTGAGGGCTCTTTGAGCCTCTGTTCTGCTGCCTGCCAGCTAACGCTCTGATGCACTAGGCACGAACTCCCCAATGGCTCATTACCCATTCACAGTCACACAATTTTCATCGGCATCATTTGGAAGATTTTTGCCTTTCTTTGACACCACATGCGAAAAGAATTGCAGCACAATGGTCAAATTTCAACTCAAGTTAGATTTGCGTTTCGCATTCCGCTACCAGTATCAATAAACCTATCAATTCTTTTTTCAACGATGATGGCTCCTTCAACTCGTCATCTCCAATTGATGGTAATTGTCTCGATGTTTCTCTCGTTAGAAGCCTTTCACATCGATTCATTGTTGCGACCAACAAAAGCTATCAATACAGCAGCTACTGTTTCACTGATCCATCAGCGAAATTCTCGTGATTTAGTGCAGCTACGAAATTCCAATATGATTAGAAGATCTTCGGGAAAGCAGATTTTGAATGCCAAAGATGAAGCGGATAATGGCGGCAACATGGTGACACGATTCTCGGCGAAATTTTTGAAGTATACCGACAAAAATTACTTCTTGATGGGGATGCTTGTTGCGGTAACCATAGCAAAAGCATTCCCAACATTCGGAAAAAACATCGGTATGATAAGTTCAGACAAGTTGCTCGGGAATTATGGCGTGGCAATTATATTTCTGCTTTCTGGTTTTTCACTGCAAACAAAGGACCTGTTTCAAGCTGCTTCTAATTTTAAGCTGAATGGTCTAGTGAATCTATTGCTTTTTGCTTTTTGGCCGTTTTGTATTGGGGTGCCTCTGCGTAAATTATTCACAACCGTATTGCCCAATCTCATACCTTCTGGTTTGGCAGACGGTTTACTCATCATGACGACCTTGCCAACTACGGTCAACATGTGCATTATGCTTACGTCTACGTCAGGTGGCAACGCAGCATCAGCAATATGCAATGCCGTCATTAGTAATATCATGGGAATCCTCGTCACACCATTGCTACTACTGAAATTTTTTGGGACAAGCATTCAGCTGCCATTCGGAGAGATGGTTCTCAAACTCTGTCAAAAGGTCCTCCTACCTGTTACCATTGGCCAATTCCTACGTGCATCTGATCGCGCCAAATCGTTTCACAAAACTCATTCAAAAAGCTTCAAGAGGTTGCAAGAAACGGTGCTATTAGGAATAATCTGGAGAGCCTTTTGCAATGCGTTTTCGGATGGCATGGGAATAAATCTCAATCACTCAGTGGTCATGTTGTGTCTTCTACCGATTTTGCATCTGTCGGTACTCGCGGCAACTTTCAAGTTCTTTTCTCTTCCTATTCTAAAGTTCACGAAAGGCGAAACGATTGCTGCCATGTTTTGCTCATCACAGAAGACATTGGCTTTTGGTCTTCCATTGATCAACACCATATTCCAAGGCAACTCCAATCTGGCGTTGTATTGTGCCCCTTTGATGTTTATACATCCTTTGCAGATGGCAATCGGGTCTTTCCTGCTGCCTACAATTCAGAAATACATGGAGAAGAATTAAAATGACCAAGGCCTGCTGAGAAGGGAACGCTGGCGTAACATTTCTGCCGACAGAAAGTCGACGGAAAATGCACCCTACATAATGGCTTTTGAGCTCAAAGCTAACAATATAGACTACTGATTGAGTAATAAGCAGTACTAACTCCTAAGATTTTTGATTATTTCTTTAGTCTCTTCATACAAAGTATTAGATTCCTCATCAGTACGCTCTACGTCATATCCACATCATCATTGCAGCTTTCTACTGATACCGATAGGCCATCTTCCGTCCATACTGAGGATTGGTCTGCATTAGTGACGCCCATTCCTGTGGCAGTAGATACGGATCCCAAAGACCCGCGAGGGGGGCGCGGTGATGCCAAAGTATGGTGGTGGCCAGCCTTCTTGACGACTGGTTGGCCCCTCTGAGAGATAGGAGGCGATGCCAATATCCCACTTTCCTGGGCACTAGCATCAACTGCAACGTCGTCATCGTTCAAAAAGAAGTCAGTCTGGTCGAGTGCATCGCTCAATGCTTTTTGAAGCATTTCTGAGGCAAAGGGGTCGTCGGGCTTGGCTGCCAACGACTGATGGTAGGAATCAATAGCCCTGTGCAAGAGACTATTGCTCCTATCACGATCAGCTTTGTAGCCTTCCAATGAGTAGTTTTGCTTGCGCCTTGAGAGTGTGGTAATCACCATGCTCTGAAGATGTAAGGAGTAACCCAGGGCAGAATGGGCGCTTGCTGTTTCCTTCAGTGCCAAACATTGCTCTAAGCAGATGACTGCGGCGTCAAAGCGCCGTTCCTTCCGGTAGGCGTGTGCTAGGTTGAATAGCGTTGGTTCCCAGTAAGGATCCTGGATGACTTCGATCAGAGACGAAAGGGCATTGAGGTATTTTACGTTGGTATCGCTGGTCTGGTGTGAGTTCGCCGTAGAGGTTGCCAACAGTTTGGACATCGAAGAGGCCCATTCCTTGTTACCACCCAGTGCCATCAAAAACCATGTCATCGATTGAGTGTATTTTCGTTGGTTCAGTTTCAAAACACCCATCTCACTCTTGACCAGTGGGTCGGTGCCACCAGATGAGTCGTTAGCTGCCTTGAGAAAATGCTGTGCAAGTACCAAGTGATTTGTCCGTAAGTACTCCATTCCAATATACAATAGACTCGTATGGTTCCCAGGAGCTAAACGCTGAGCGGCTCTGAAACTCGCCAATGCCTGGTCAGACTCATCACAGGCTGCAAATGAGGCACCAAATGCGATCCAGGCCTCGACGCAATGTGGATCGAGTCTTGTCGCTCTACAGAAATGTCGCTGGGCAACGTGATAACGCTCGCAGGCATAATAATATGCTGCCACAGCAAACCAGGACCGAGCCTCTTTTGGAGAGGTTTCGACCCATTCATGAGCAAGTCTGAAGAGGGAACGCTTACGGTTAAGTTGAACGAGGGTGCTGACGTGACAGAAGGCCGCCTTGTTGGTGTTCGCAGACAATGGATCCACATCTGAGAGCTCTTCGCAATACTGCAGGGCAGCATTCCAATCATACCTCCTATAAGCATTTTGTGCGGCCATGGCCAAGACTTCTGGAGAGTTTCGTAGCTGAAATTTATTCCACAGTGTGTCGAGAGCCGATCCGACGGCAACAGCAGCAGCGGCACTGGTGGAAAGATCGGATGTGTTACCTCCTACAGAGTGATCACTCTGGTTATGGGACGAATTCTGGGGGAAAAAGAGGCTAGCTCCAGCTGCCGACATGTCTGCAACAGATTGTTGTTGAGGAATCGGCGTAAGGAGCTGAATGGAGGAGGCATCTTGCCAAAAAGAAGGATCATTGTTGTCATCACGGTTGACGTTCTCACTATTTCCATCGGAGAGTCTTCTAGAACGCTGTTGTGCTAGTGCAAAGGAGGAAGAAGCTCCAACAGTTCCTAGCATGTTTTCATCTCCAGTACCGTCGTCATTCTCGTCGTCTTCCATTGGATCATCTGCCTCGGTGGCTTTTGCTCCATTTTTATCCTTGCTTTTGTTGATTTCGTTTCCAACAGCACCAACACCGCCTGTGGGAACGTTGGCAGTATTTGGGGCTGCTGTGCACACCCGTGCCAAATATAAGGCTCGCAACCATTCTGCGTCGTCGTTCGCGTCCTCGCTATCCTTCATATCGGCAACATCTTCCCCGGACCCACGGAATGACATGGCCATCAGGACAGATTCCACAACACTGGCCGGAGACTGTATAGAGGTTTCCAAAAGGCCTTCCAGGGCGAGAACACACCAGGGATCAATTTGCAGGGCCCTATTCCAGTAAAGATTTGCTCTTAAAGGGTGTCCAAGCTCGGAATATGCCCTTGCCCTTAGCTGACAAATTCTAGACAACGGGTGTATTCGATCGGGCGTAATCGTGGCAGAATTTCCAGATGTCGCTTTTGAAGGACGCAGTGATTCTGCCAATTGCTGCCACGCTATATCATCATTGTCATCGAGATGAAGTGGAATGAGAGGTGGTGGTGGTGGCGCCACATTGGTCGTATTTGCACCTGAGGTTACAATCGTCACATGATTTGGATGAAAGCTGTTCTCTATATCATCATGATCCATGTTGTTGCTGTTGTTATTGGTTTGCGCCTGCCGATGTTGCAAGTGATCGCGGTGATCTTCAGGAAAGGTGCAATGTTGGGTGTCCTCTAACAACTGCAAAACTGCAGCCCAATCGTTCAATTCCGACAGGGCTTGCGCAGCCAAGAGCAAGGATTCGACTTGCAAGGTCTTGAGTTCTTCGAGTCTCTCATATTGGTTCTTTGTAATCTTCTCGTTCGAATTCATGTCCCCCTCTTTTCCCTGTTTGGGTTTGTCGCCAATGTCAGAGTAATAACACCTGAGCAAATTGGATTGTTCGATCCATTTGGCAGCCCGCTTGGGTTGGTCATTTTGGAGCAACGCCCTTGCATATATGTAAGCATCCTTGGGATTTTTCGTTTTAGAGTGCACCATTCCCGCAAAGAATACTGCCATTTTCGGAGACTGCGTAGTAATGCAAGTGTTGCCAGTCCTTCCCATTCCCAAACACGATAAGGTTAATTCCCGCAATCTCGTAATGTTCATTCCGTGCAAGACCAGATCCTTCTCGGTGGTAGTCTCGGTTTTACCGCCGGATTGATTGTGAGTTTCTTGGTTGCTCTCGCCCGCACTTTTAACAGCGCTATTTCTAGCTGCATTAGGGACGATGGGATCGGAGGCAGGGTTGCTTCCATCACCACCGCTACGATTTGCAGCCCCATGGTTAATGCTCCCAATAGATCCCCTGGGAGATTGACGACTTGGGAAGAAACGCCTCCTCCTCGAGTTCTTGGCAGAGGTACTACCACTTCCAGCGATTGGAGAAATCTTGGCCTGCACAAGTCCCTTTCCGATCATGTAGTCGCTTGCGGCAGAAATCTGCGAGGCAGCGCTCTGGGGTATTGCGGAAGCAACGTGGTGAGATGGAGCGTTGGCAGAGGGACCCGCTGTGGTGGCTCCAGGAGTGGAGAACAGCGAGGTTTGCCGTGGCTGTGATTCTGAGGAATCAGCGTGATGTTGAAACAGTTGTTGCCGCTGTGTTGGTCTTCGTCTACGGGTAACACTTGGTGGCAGTGTTGCACCTTCCGGGGTGGCGCTTGCTGTCGCAACCGAACCTGCTGGTTCCGTTAGGGCCGAAATGGTAGACCCATTTGCACTCCCCACGGCAGAAGCTGCCATACTGGACCCTCCAGAGGTACTGCGGGCTATTAATCCAAGGGGATCGGCCGTAAGCTGGTCGTCGAGCGTTCGTTGATGCTCGAGCTGCCGCCTACGGCTGCGGCTTCGGGTGGGATACGGAGACCGCACCAGCGGAGGAATGACGGGAACCATGTTGGCGGCCGGATCCTGGTCGCCATTGCTGCTTTCGTTGCGATTGCTCGTCATGATTGTTAGAAATAATAGTCAAAAAGATAAAAATTCACCGACACTCTCGACTGAGGTGATAACAATCGGCTGTAAACAACTCCAAAAATCTATTTCTGAACCCAAGCTCACTTCCAATCTCGAGGCTCGACGGTTTTCCTACCGATTGATATTGGTAATCTCTTTCTCGAGCGCAATTTGGATTGGGTTTTATTGATGTTTAACGTTCCTGGATTGTTTCTATTGTTGGTGGTCACACTGTTTGTTTTGCCAATGAGATGTTTGTTTTAACCGTCATTTTTGAATACTCGAGAGCGGAGCAAGCAGGCAAGAGCAAAGACTTCCAAGCGCATCAGCGCGTGTTTTGAGAAGTACGAGGACAGACTCTCAAAATTTTCGAATAACTCGATTGAGATTGATTCGATTGGGTGTTTTAAGAGTGACAGCTTCATTCAGTAGATTTCCAACGCACCGTAATTTTTACCCAATGAGCATTGTAAGATGCGCACGAACAAAATCACGGAAAGAGAAAAGAATTCTTCCTTCCCTCTACTCCTACATTGCAATCCAATTGGCATTGCAACTAGTATTACACAGCATAGCATCTCGCATCATTATTGTATAGACACACAACCAAGCATCGTGCTCTAGTCATGACAGTTTTAGGATCTCTACGCCGTGCCCGGGAATGGGCCTATCCCCAGCTGACGGAATCCGCCTTTTTGGAAAAGGGCGTATTAACACCAGAGGAATTCGTTCGGGCTGGTGATGAGTTGGTGTTTCGGTGCCCTACCTGGGAGTGGTCATCTTCGTCCAAGGCCAGCAAGCAAAAGTCGTATCTGCCCCCGGACAAGCAGTATCTCATCACACGAAATGTACCTTGCCGGAATCGTGTTGCCTCGCTGGAAACCAATCTTAAAATGGAGGGCATCGAAGATGCCACCGGATGCGGGGAGGACTGGATGATTTCCTCCATTTTGGCCGAGGGCGAAGGTGATGACGAAAATATTGAAGACGACTTTGACATTCTGGACGAGGACGGAGAAGTCGTTGAAAAGGCACCGGCGGAAGAAACCAAGGCCCCACAGGCAACAGCTGCAAATGAGGGTGGCGATGACGATGAATATGGTGACATTGACGACTACGAAGATGATGATATTCTTGTCGATGATGATGCTGCGGCTCTCCCATCAACAACTTCAAACAACGAAGTGTCTTCCACCATTGTCAAGACACGGACCTACGATCTCTCTATCACCTACGACAAATATTACCAGGTTCCACGGGTGTGGATGGTCGGCCGTGACGAAGATGATCAACCATTGACCTCAGCGCAAATGATGGAGGACGTCATTAGTGACTACGCCAATAAGACCGTTACAATGGAGGTTCATCCCCACGTCAGCAGCTCGTGCCCCCACGCAAGCATCCATCCCTGCCAGCACGCCAAGGTCATGAAGGCAATCGTCAAGAATTTGATCAAAGCGGATGGCAACAGCGGTGATGAACCAAAAGCTAGCCTTGATGGTGACGACAAACCCGCGGGACCGGCAGTGGAGACCTATCTCTTTATTTTCCTCAAATTTGTCTCGTCAATGATCCCCACCATCAACTATGACTTTACAATGGAGGTCACGGCCGATACCAGCTGATGAGAAGCATTTAAGAATTGTTTGACTGGTGGTACAATGTTCGAAATCAACAGTTTCTCTCATTCAATAAAAAAAGGGGAAATGGAAGAGGCAATCGATGAAGCAAGACGAAACAAAATAGTGAATCAATAACTGAATACAAGAACATCAAAGGATTTTTTTGACGTGGTCTCACAAACCATGTGTGCACAAGTATCATATTTAGAAAGTCATTGAAAGTTATTGCTAATAGTAGCATAGTAGTAGTATCAAAGTACGCATATAGATGGATATCTGAATATCATTTCAAACAAACAACTCGGTCGACTCGAACCTTCAAATTTTCGAATACTGTAAACAGTTCCCATGAAGTTTTTTTTACGTGTAGATTCAGCCGCAAGCCGCTTCGTACGTTTCTATTCTAGTTATTTCGTCTATCCATTCAATTGAAAGTCAAAGAATGCGTTTGATGCCTACGAGTGGATTTTGCGTGCTCCATCGACTTGTCACCCAAACATTGAGTGGCCCATCTCAGATCGGGCACTGACAACAGCAAACTCCATCAAAAGAAATTTCTTCTGTAATCCCGAGTCCAACTGGAATTCGTCACCTACTCCAGAAATCCATCGATGGTTGCTCCAATATCCCTGGGTAGTGGGGCAGGACAGTGTCCTCACTTTTGGTAGCAATCATACCGGAAAGCCATCTCGTGGATGCAGCCAATGGGTGGATCACAAAATCGAGCTCAACATTTTTGATTCTTGTTGTTGTTGGAAAGGCTTCGCAAGAGGGCAATTTGGGTCGAGACTAGACCACACGCCCCTCAATGCGAGTAAGAAGGCCAATAAAGTACGCCGTTTGTTGGAGGGAATTGGGAAGAAAGCATTTTGTGTATGAAGTGGATGATTTCGACAAATCTACACGAAATGGGAACGAAATGAAGCATGAAGAACGGAGAAATTCTTCCTCAAGAGGAACGGAAAACTTTAACTACCAATAGCACATTCAAAATGGAGTGTGCAACTCTGTTTTTATTTTTAACTTGTAGGTAAATTTTTTGATTCTTGCAAAATGCCATGCTTTCGATTTTTTAATCAATAAAGTACTGCATGCTTGACGATGCCGACTCCCCGATTCAGCTGGTTTGGCCGAAAATCACTCGTCATGATCTTAATTTACTGTACGTGAGAAGAAAGTCTTCTCCGAAATTTGTTCTCCGTCCCAACAAATATTATGTGTTCACTGGCGGGATCTCGTACTGAATGAGAACTCTTTCGAAGCCCTCGACGAATGCAGCAATTGCATTAATCAATTTTTGCGAAGAGGCTATTCAAGGATTTCGTTTTCAAAAATTTAGTGTTCTGAAATTTTACGTCTTTTCTACGCTCCAGCTAGTACAACTCCACGTGAATAAAATGACAATAATGAAACGCGCAATTCAGCTTTGCCGTCCGTTTTAAATCTATTAGCATTTTTGTAATAACTAGTCTTTGTGGTTTCGCATCTCGAACCGAGGATTTGCATTGGCGCATAAGCTGGTGCAGAAAAATAGCATTGCAACAATAGATTTTGTTTTATATCATTTCTATCACCTTTGTTCCAAAATGACGATGGACATAAAGGACTCCGATCCAGCGGCAACCACCCCCTTGGCACCGGACGCCGAGAATCAATTCAACGACGAATCGCCAGAGGATGGAACTGGAAACGCAGCCTTCGTCAATGATACGGGCAACGGAACGGCGGCTCTTATGAAGCCAAGAAAGCCTGTCACTCACGTCCGCGGTGGTCATTATAGCATCCAAGGCGGAAAACTCGAAGAAGACCTGTACGACGCAAGTCTCAACGAATTCCAAGCACAAAAGTGGCACATCCTGTCCGAACTCGTCTTTACGATTTCTTCTATCTTGTATTTGACAATGCCCTTATTTATCCTTCCAAAATACGAAGCATACAGAGGTATTCCCAGCTATGTGATGACTGCCGACGACGACGCAACCTGGTGGAATTATCTCCTCAACTGCACCGATGGCCCTCCCGAGAATGTGACCAACGCCGACGATGACTATGCCTGGTATGAATGGTACAACGAAACTCTCCCACACGAAGACGATGTCGTGTTTACTGTTGGGGAAAACGAACCAGCCTGGAGCACTGAAAACGATGTTACAACGTACCAGATTCTTTATTTTTGGGCCGCCTTTGGTTTCTTGATCACTGGTGTCATTCAGGTTGTCCTTGCACGAAGAGGACCATTCATTTTTCGCGCTTTGTACTACTTGATGATGCTTGCAGCAATGTTTGGAGTCGTCTCAGCAATAATCATGAACAAGGATCCCATGTGGAGTAATATCACGAACTGTGTTTCTGTCAATCTATGGGCTTTGGAGGCTTTAGCTATCGTGGCGCAGCGCCTTAACCTCGGAGGGATGGTTGATGAGTCGACTGATGTCTTGAGTATTGGTGGTATTGACATCAAAGTCTGGATCTGGATCTCTGATATTTCCTTTATGCTTGGTACTTTTGGCGACGCTATTGTGTCCTGGTTCTATCTTTTTGGATGGGATGTCTGGGGTTTTAACATTGCGGAAATCGTCTTTGCTGCCGGTTGGCTAATCACTGCATTGATATATTTGATGATTGCTATCTTTGATTACAACCAGTTCAAGAGCTACGTTGGTCTTATAGAGCAGTATGAGCAGGATGTCAAGGAATTGAAAGGCAAACAAGTCGCTGTGGAGAAGGGTGGCCCCGACGATGACAACGGTCCTCCCGTGAAGGACAGTACCAAGGCAACAGATACCAATGAAGTTACCGAAACGTCCCCAGATGCATCCATCAACAGCTCGGCACAGGAAGAGAAAAAGAACGACAGCGACAATAACAAGCCCGCGGAGGCCCAAGAAGGGGACATCGCCAGAAGCTCTACCGCAGACGTCGCGGACGATAGTTGCTGTGCTATCCCAGGAGCGTCTTCATAAAGACGATTCAATCCAATGACTACATCAACTTATATACTATACATACAACTATGCAGTTTCACATTCGTTTTTATACGAAGGTTTCAAGGCATTTTCGTCTTTGCGCATGGCATTTCTGCTGTGAATGCTATGGATGCTAATAATATATGTGTCAACGTTTACGATCAAACATGTAACAGTCTCTCTTACTAATTGATGATTTTATATGATTTATTCTTTATAGTTGATATACATTAGGACAGTCTTGATGCTTGATCTCGTGTCAATAGAAAGCCAAGCGATCTGTAACAATGCAAGAATATTTCACAAATAATAGATTCTAGGATTCATCTTAAGCATTACTTTTCGTTCGAAATACTTACGACCATCACGAAAACTGCTACAAAACATAATCGAGTTTCATCGTACGTTGTACTCTTTCCTGAAATATTCAGTGGGGATACAATCGTTCGTCTATAAATTTGCTACGCCATAAATGGGCAAAAATTAGGGTACCTATAGAATAGTTCAATAGCCAAAGCAATAAGGAATTTTCGCAGAAATAATTTCATTTAAGGTTTTTAATAAATTTATAGACAGAGGGTATCACAGCTGCGAAGAATGTTGTATCTGGCCCTCCTGTGTTTGTCCTTTCGGAGTGTGCTACATTTGAGCACTACGGCCGGACGACTTTCAGATCAAAGTCATCCTCGTCGGGTAGCAAGTGTAAATCTAGCGAGGGTGTCCAAACACCCTGAATAGAAGGCGTATCCGTATAGACCGGATTTCTGAATTTCTTAATCTTACGTCCACTTCTGTTGTACAATTTGTTCAGTGCTTTCTCGACGGGATTGTCCCAGGGAGCTTCAAGATTTTGTTCATCTTGTGAATTCTCTGATTGAATGACTCGTTTGTGCGAGGGGAGTCGTCGCTGACGCTGCTCTTCTTCCGTGATCCCTTTGGACTTGAGACACACCTGGTGGATGACGGGCCTGGATTTGATACCATTCAGCGCTGTTTTGTTGCTGACACTTTGCGTTACGTAATCGGCCTGCAGATTGGGATGTTTTCCGTTGGCAACCCTGACCTGGATTTGAACGGTGGGCCGTTCGGCTGCCCATTCCAATAAACGCCCGCTCGCAAGGTATTCGCGGACGGCACGAGAGGATCCCCCGTATTCGCAATACTTGATGGTCAGACGTTTGCACTGAAAGACGCCCCGCGTAGCCATGGTGTATAAACCAATTGATCAATCAATATTACAAGTTCCAATGAAAATAGGCAAGCAATCGATTGGGTATAGGTACGATAATGTATTGGCAATGTTGCGCTTGTCGATGTGTCAATCAAAAAATACATCATCTATCTTGCGTTGTAACAGCAACAGTTTTTCTGTGGAGGAGCGCAATCGTTTTAGTCGAATCGATCGAACACTAACGAAAGAAGCAGATTTTATCAGAGCTGAGAAAAAACAAGTCAGCAAGTTTTCAATTTTGTTTTTGGTTTGGCGATGGAGAAGAGAAATAGAAACAAGCAATCGTTTTGATGCCGACGATGTATTTTTCGGCCTCCACAACGAGCAAGCTCATTGCTAGGGCTACCACAACGTCTTTGAGACGATCCTTCTCGTCGGCAGCTCCGTCTGCTGCGAGTCGATTGATTCAGAGACGGGCGACCACCGGTTCGGTTTCCTCGGTCTTTTATCTCAAGACCCTTCCCGGGAAAGGTGGAAAGCAGCACAAGGAACAAGCAGCCTTCATTGAAAACGTATTTACGGGTCTTGTTGGGGTTCCGATCGCATGTCTGGGATTGGGAGGCCTTTACCGTATGGCTAGTGACGGCAAACTGTAGAGACACAATTGTTAGAGAAATATGTTTACGAGGAAGGGTTTCCATCTTCAGAGTGCCAAAGCCCGTAACTCGGTTGAGACCTCGACAACAAACATGAAACAGCAATGTTGTCAAAGCACGATGAATTTACTCTGTCTCTGGAAATGTTGGAAATTTGATCTATAGACAATTCATCGGATCTTTCATGACTGCATTTGAATCCAAAAGCAAGCAACGTACAGATGCAAAGAGTAACATCACCCAAAAGCAATCCCTACAGAAATACGGCGACAAAAAAACTTATAACTCAAGCGTCCAAAAGGTTCAAATGAAACGAATATTTTTCAAATGCAATTCAAACTAGATGTAACTTATTGTAATTAACTAGTTCACAGTATTTTTTTTCTAAATGGGCCTTCAAGTAGAATTCCATATGCGGAGTTGAACACTTTTATGTGAAAGAAACCTTGACAACTCTAAAATCGTTTGTGACTGAATAACTGGATCATCTGTCCGTTATAGTCAGCTCTGTGTAGTAAAGCGAAATCGATCTGCATCAAACTTGGCTTTCGAAAGGTCGTGACTTTCCATCTTAAATTGAGGGCTTCCAACCTTGACAGATATCCTTTTTGCTATTTTTTCTAATACTAACTCTTTTTCGAAGTTAACAAAAAATAATGGGCGTATGAATGTGTGTTGAGCTTTGTTCAATACTCCATCAGCCTGGCCTGGACCTGCAAGAAGGTATCCCGAACAAATGCATTGTGCGCCAGCAGTAGAGGAAGGCGGGGATGAGTGTTGAGATCTCTGTAGGAGGCCAATTCAGTCAGCTCTGCAAGATCTCCCAAAAAGGAATCCACGTGGCTTTGAAGAGCTGCTACAGTCTCGGAATAATATTTTCCGTGAATTGCCTGCTTGGTTTCGTAATCACCACTCATATGGGCATTGTACAATGCCTGTCGATCGTTGGCTCGTTCAATGCTATTATCGCTATCATTTCCCCCTAGCAAGCCAACATCATCGCTGCCAAGAATCTTATGATACAGCAAAACATCCCAAACCTCCTCGGAGACTTCCCCGGTATCTTTGTAGAACAGCATCCGGGAGTGATCATATCCCATATCGACAAGGTCGGGAGTTGGCTCTAGCATGATCTTACAAAACGTCGCCGGACTCGACTCATCTAAAAATCCATATCGGGCAAAGAGAAACGATGGATTTGTCGGGTCTCCATATGACATTCGTAGGGGTGAACCAGCGGCTACATCCCGGGTCGCGACAGCCACACAATTCCCCTCTGCATCGGTCTGGAGTTCGACCTCTGTCTCGGTTCCGTGATTGAACTGAATTGTAAAAAGAAATAACAAGGTTATGCATGAGCACATGAATCAACTTGTGTTTGACGTTGATTTTGGTATTCTTAGGAAATCCATGGTTTGCGCACGTACCAAATCTGCCACCGGGACAAGTTGCACATCTTGATAGCTACCTTCCCGATATAGCGGGAAGCTTCGAGTGTAGACAATAGCAAAGGCCCATTTCGCTAAGTCCTTGTCGCTTCGAACGTTTTCTGATAAACAATCGGCGTGCTTTAAGGCTCGAAAAAATTGTCGGAAGCGGACGCGTTCCAGGCTCACCAGGGTTCCAACCAGGGGCGGGAGCAAATCGCTGCACAGATGCGTCATGGAAGATCCGTTGGCAAAATACCGCGGCAATGAATCCAACCAATAGTACCATGGGGAATCCATGCCGGATTCATATTCTTTGAGGACTTTCAAAAATAGGTAAAACTGAGGGAGATCTTCCGTCTTTTGGAGCCTCTCGAACAGACTTTCGGATGTTTCCAACGGACCCAGCTCATTTCGAGCTTTTTCGCCAGTCAGTATCATTTCACTAGGCACTAGAAGAACAGGCTGTCCTGCAGGAATATCCAAGTCCGTCCCGACACCAACTTCTGTAACAATACCGTAGCTCGCTTCATTGGTGTACTTGAGTCCCTCGGCTTTCTGAACCCCACATCCTGTCGCCCATCGATCCATGGTCTTTATATCCCTAGGTGCATCTTCGGCAATGCTAATGGTACTGCTGCTACCGCTAGTCGCATATGTGGAAGATACCGATAGTGCAGTGGTTGTATCACGACAGCCAAGGGAAGACAATGAGGGAAATGACAAGACTTGTCCCCGGAACTGAAAGGCTGACGACGTTTCGATCAAAGAACCTCCCAATAGCAACAAACACAACAAGCTGGAACAACAAATATCTCTCGCTGCATTTCGATCAATCATGATTGCTGCCTCTTCATCGATCAGTGACTTCAATGAACCTTCTGCTTTTGTTTCTTTTCCCTCAACTATCCATGCAGTGCGCCTTTTTTTATAAGAACTTTCCTTTCTCCACCACATCACGAGTTCTGTCGATTTCTTGCGAAATTCAAAAATCGATTCGGATCAGCAATTTTAGACATTCCACGTGTAATAGTGCGACAATTGGGCTGCTGTGGCTGTTGAGGCCATGCTTGCCACTCTGTGAACACAACCAGGCGCTCGAGGAGGAGCTCACACCATAGGGAGTGGGATATCTGTGGGGCTGGGAGTTAAAAATCCACCTTCTGCGCTACGGTAGCCCAAGAGTGAGGTGGGCACTGGAGAGCAAAGGCTGGGGCATGCGCTGGCGGGGAGGTGATCACTCACAGTGGTCAAAGGGAATTCATCTCCCGTAGGAGATGTCTTGTGCGAGAGCCTCCACTCATGATTCTAGACATATGTATTGATTTGCGAGTCTCCTCTGCCAATCATCTTATGTACTAAAATGCCTTTGTTTGCTATGCTCCACCTCCTGTATCACGCTCACGCTAATCAACAAATATGGGGTTCAAATCTATCCCAGGACCGGCCAAGCACTAGAGTAGTCAATATATTCACAAGCTCTCCCAGACTCAATGGAACAGTGGAAATATCAATATAATTTTTAAATATAAACTCTAGCGTTGCAAATAATTTAAGATACATAGACAGCTGTGATAGAAATCAGCAACGTTATAAACAATATGTAGAGCTCTATACATCACTCCATCGCTAGAGAGAAGCATGTGCTCATATTCCGGGAGTGAAACTGGTGTTTACTCAGTCTTCTTCGGTCAAAATCTCTTCCAGGTTTTCTAGGGCCAGTAGGTCCTCACATATTCCGGTGGTGAGGAAACTCGAACGACGCCGAGAATTGACATCGGCAATCGAACGACGACGATTCACGGCATTGGCGTTGGGTCGTTTTTCGCTTTGCACCGGCGCGGAACCTCCCGAGATGGAACGTCGGACCAGAGACAATCGGCGCATAGATTGCATCTTGTCGGCTTCGAGGAGACTCAAGCGACGGGCTCGGAGTGTTTGTGGTTTTACCGGTTCGTCCGGTTTGACCACAGCGCTGCTCTCGTACTCGGGTACGGGGAAGTCAGCCAACCACGCAGCGTCGCGCTCCTCATCGCGGTGTTTGATTTTCTGGACCAGTTCCTCGTAGGAAATGCCACCCAGACGGCTGAGGCTCGGGTCAATTCCAAAGGCATCGTCGATTTCATCCATTACCGTCACGTCCTTGGCAGTTACATCGATCACATTGAAGGGCGTATCGACATCTCGATTCGGTGGTTCAAAGGGTGGAAGATAGTCGTCTTGGTACCATTCTACAAAGGAATCAAAGTCAACAATGTGTTTTTTATGTTGCAGCTTAAAATAGGTCTCTAGGGAGCACCCGGCCTGATCAGCTTGGCGTTGGGAGCGCCGAAAGATGGATTTCATGTGGCTCTCCTGCTCGCATCGCAAAAATACCGTCAGTATGTCTTCAGCCCCCGCCTTTAGGAGGTGATCCTTCAAGGCGTTGCGCAATACGGAAAAATAGGAGGCATGGGTCACCACAATCCCCTCACAGGTTTCTTCGTTGGCGGTCCGTACACCCTCGAGGGTCAGGTTAGCTACGGCTTTCATGTAAGCCATCCACGCCGCAATCATCCGTCCAATGTCGTCTGAATCGGTGTAAGCCGCATCGAGCTCATCCTTAACAGCCTTATCTTCAGGGGAAGGGGGATTCTTAAAGATTTCATCGCCGTCGATGTGTTTCCATCCCCGAACGACTTCAAGGTAATCTCCAACATAAGTTTTTCCTACGCCAGATTGTGCCACAACGTACACGATAGGGATGTTTTGGAGCTTTTTCGTCAGATCATCACTGTTGCCATTGGTGGTAGAAGTTTCTGCCATGGTGATGAACAGTATGCAACACAAAGAGAATGCCGCGATCAAAGAAAGGATTACACAAAGAGAATGTTGTGATCGAAGAAAGGATTTTCCAAGGAGACCGAGAAATAAAGAAAATGAAAAATCTGGAGATCGACTTTTTCGCTTTTCTTTTATGACGGCACAAGTCAGGTTTTAAGGTCATTGATATCTGTGGTAAGGTTAGTGTTAAAAACCGTAAAGCAGGGCGGCTTCTGGGAGCAGGTTCTTATTCTAACATTAGGATCAACATTGTTCACCATTTCAAAGCAATTGTCATAGTTTTTAATTGTAAAAGATAGAAGATGCCATGTTAGTATGCAATTCAAAGATCATGATTGCCCCAGTGGAGATTGGTCTCCCCACACACTGGCACAGATTAGATTCTCCCCAAGAAGGCCCCTCCTGCCACTTGTGGCCATTGCCTGCTGTGTGGATTTGGGCTTTCTCTGATATAACAATTTTTTCATTTCCACAATCAAGCACCTGAATGCTCCTCAACAGTGCACATGTAGATAACGTGGTTTATATTATATTTTTACTATCAAAACCTCCATCTGAGTAAAACTGGTAGCTTTCTAGCTCAGATTCTGTCAGGAGGCATGCGTCTAATGCGGTCCTAAGGACATATTCCTTAAGACCAGTGCCAATGAAAACGATTTCTTGGCGCCTGTCACCATGGGGTTTTTCGAACTTGGATAGGGCATACTTTATATCGTCCTCCGACATCTGTGCCCAGTATGGAGCAGGGATCGTGGCGTACCACTGCATCGCTTCCCTGAGTTCACAAAGTCTCCCGCTCTGAGCATACGAATACAAAGTGGAATCTTCGCCAGCTATCCAACAGAAGCCTTTTGCCCGAAGAATCGTCCCATACTGATCTACCATAATTTTTTGCTTCTGATCGGATAGGGCTGAACGTTGTTCGATTGGCATCTTCAACCATGCACTCCGAAAATACATGATATCATTCATGAATGCCAAAAGGCGACCAGGGTGAAATGGAATCCTGGCGCGATAGACAATGGAGCCTACGCCATACTCGTCAATTTCGCCTCCTGTATGGTTTCCTTCGGCTGATAGCAACCAATCTGGAGAATTCTTTGCCTCCTCTAAATCAAATAGACCTGTATTGAGAATCTCTGTGGGATCAACCTTGGCATACTGAGATTCAATCAGCTTGGCTTTTGGGTTCATAGTTTTGATGATTTTGGAAATTTTCGTAATGTCATCATTCGAGGAAAGATCTGTTTTGTTGAGCAGAATGACATTGGCGAATTCGACTTGATCCACGAGTAGATGGGCGATGTTCTTTGTCCCCTCCTTCAAACCGTCTTCGGTCGTGCGGTCCAGTCCATCGTCGAATTCATCCGAAAAGTGTTTCAGAGTCGATATATGCGACAGGAAAGAATGACAGTCGATGACAGTAACGCAATTGTCCAGACGACATTGCTCCCAAAGCATGAGAGATGTATCTTTGGCGATTGACGCAGTATCGGCGTCAAACATGAACCCCTCGGCGACCTGCTGTGGTTCTGCGATCCCGGTGGATTCTATCAAAATGCAGTCGTAATTTTCCCCGGAGGAACGAATGCCAGCAATAGCTCGAATCAAATCCACCCGCAACGTGCAGCAGATACAACCATTCTGTAATTCGATCATCTTGCGTTCTGCCTGGATGAGTTTGTTGGGATTGCCGTCATCCATCGATTCTTTCTTCTCCTCTTCATCGATAGCTAAATCTGTCTGTTTAATGAGAGATGCATCTATATTTAGCTCCGCCATGTCGTTGACAATGACAGCAATTTTAAGTCCGTGTTCGCTCGATTCTAGAATGTGTTTTAGAAGTGTCGTCTTTCCACTTCCAAGGAATCCCGACATCAATGTTACCGGTGTAGGAGCTCTTTTGGGTACTTTAGAATATTCATTGTTGTCGTCTCGCGTTGGAAGCGGTGTCACAAGGTCCCTAAGAATATCCAAAAAGGATGGGCTCTCCGGAACTGTGACAAAAAGATCATCCAAATTGTCTCTGGATGGAGGGATAGTGATGCGTTAGAGTGCTTTCGACAAAAACAACAAACAGGTCAAATTCTACGAGACTTACTCGTCTGTCGTCTTGGATGCCGAGGTTCCCATTTTCTTTGACTAGTCCTTTCTTTGATATGTAGGTCTATGGGTTGCAACGAAGTTGTCATTCTTTACGATTTTAAAATTTCTTGTGCTACGAATGAAATTGTGAAAAGGCCTTTTCGGAAGTTTCGTACGTAATTCTTGTACTGTACGTACAAGTAGCCTCATCTTTTTAGCCAGAAAACCTCAAATATTGGGATCAGGCTGTTCTCCGACTATCGTACAAAATCCAATTGAAGCCAATTCAATCACTCACCAAAACGAAAATTGGGATATTAAGGATTAACGTACAGATTTGTAGACAATGGCCACCCAGGGACGATAGCTCTGACACTCACTCTACATCGCAACAGGAATACGACAAAATCCATTAAATGCTCGTGCTTCATGCAAAAAGATATTTAAGCCGTCTGCAGTATTACGAAAAAATTGGTATTTCTAAGATGTACAAGAAGATCATGCATCATGATATGATATCTTGTACTGATGCATCGATACCGAATGTAACGCATATCTTATTGTTATTTTGAAAAGATTTTGTATAGATAATATAGATAGGAAACTAAAAGTGAAAGTCGCCTTTACTCTCTTTTATTCCAGTCCTTTTACAACATTCACTTATGGAAGGATGCACTAGCGATCGATCCGGGGTGGCGATAAAACAAAATGGCGAGATCGTGCATGTGCAGATTGTCACAAACGTCGAAGGTTCCCCCGGCATCGGCGAGAATCTGGGGGGCTAGGCCCGTAGCACGTCGAATGAGAATGCTCCCTCCGTCGCTCAGGGCCTTCTCCTTAAGGACCTTGATGCTTTCGGTGGCGACATCTTCCGGAGTAAAGTCGTAACAGTTGCTGAGCGTCATTACATCAAAGGGGGCCCCGTCAAATTCGTCGAGATCTTCCAGCTTACCACAGACCGTGCGCAGGGCACCCTGCTTGGCCTTCAGTGCAGCTCTTCCAGAATCGGTCAGCCAAGGGGGCAGCGCCATGGTATCATTGCCTTCACCAAATGGCTGACCAAACCGAAGGACGTTTGTATAATACTCGTTCAGGGGCAAGATTCCTCGGTCGGCATCTCGAAGAACATGGTATACACCCTGCAAGTTGATCGCGCCAGCCTGGTCGATTACCGAAAGAAGGTGCTCTTGCATGGGCTGGGGAAGCTTTTGGAACCATGGCGCGGCTTGGAAGACTGGTTTCAAGAGCTGGAACATTAGATCGGTACTTTCTGGTGCTTGGATAACACGGAACAACTCTTCCTTTTCCGCGACTGACATGGTATCAAATTGGGAAAGGTGAAACCCGTGGTGCTTCTCCAACAGTTCGCGAAGACAGGCGTTGAAGGGATTGTCGTTTGCCTTACGCAATATTCCATACTCAATGTCCGGGTCGAGTTCCCCCTGCAACCAAAACTCGGCAGAATCCTCGGGAAGGTGCGGCAGCAACTGCTCGCGGAGTACATCCCTTCCATTGTGCCCGTGGACGAGGAATTCTTTGGCCTCTGACGTAGTGAGTGACGAGACCGCAACAGCGTGCTTCAACCACAACAAATGCAAAGCGTTGGGACTCATATCCAAGCCCGTGACACTACCGACGTTTGGATGCATGAGGGATACTAAAGTGGTATCAGCACCACCCACTACCGTCAGCACGTTCAGCTTCTTGGAATCGGTCTCCTCGGCTTTTTCGGATAATTTGTTGAGGACCGCAGTTTCTGCGCGAAAGTCCTCGTTGTTGACGACAATCATGAACTGGGATGTTCGGGTTTCCGACGCGGGTGGAGAGTCTTCTGCCGTAACGGAGGACGCAAAGCGCTTACCGAAACTATTACCAATGGCTGAGGCCGCGCCAATAGAAGTGGCAGGCGCGAAGTGTCTCGCCATGTGCTGTTGGGATCGAAGGATAGCTGATTTCAAGAACATTGTTGTAACTTTCTTTCGTATAATATTGTAGTGTTTCGATACACTGCCTACAATCTCTTTCGTTGTGACACTATCATGTAGGACCAAACGCACGCACAAGTACCCGAGAGGAAGAAAGAATCTTTGAAAGAGAACCGCTATTTCATGTGCAAGAATTGCGGCAAAAGGATTCTTAATTTTTTTACGGAGAAAATCGTGGGATCTTTCTCCTCTCCAAACGCCGGCATTTTTTCATTCCCCAGATGAATTTTTTAAAGACTAGTTCTGTACGTGATTATTTATTTCTGCTTGGCTCACAAGTGGTGGGAGAAACTTGAGCCTAAGGACATCCCAAGCATCCAATTCTGGGAGAGGGCAGGCCAGGAAAACTAGCTCAAGCAGCATTTTGAAAATTCAAAGACAATGTTCCTCTTGCTGAATGGAAAATCACAGATTGAGCAGACCAACACTGAACAAAATGTTTCCAGCTCAACATTGAGAAGAGAGCGACCCTAAAAAACCGTGCTCTGGGCACAATGAGGGGGCCTGGAATGTTGTTCATTTTGATTGTCACTCAATCATCCTGGGACAGACTGGCAATCGTTTGACCTGAATTTCCGAAACAACACAGCGATGCAACCACAGTGACATATTGTGGGAGATGTCATTGCCTCCACATACAAAATAACTACCAGCACGGACAAAATAACTCTATTTATAAAAAGAATATATTTACAAGAGTTATAAAATTTCCATTTTGATGCATCCATTACTTCTTGTCGTCTTCGGTCTCTTCCTCCTCTGCTGATGGTTCGGATTCGGTATCTACAGGCACATCCTCCGTGAGTTCTTCTACAACCTCTTTCAAAGGCTGGCTTTCCACTGCAGCAGACACCGCGGCAGCTGCACTGGTGGCAGCTGCCGCGCTAGTTGTAGGTCCCTTGCCCCAGACCTCAGTGTTTCCATGGATGGTCTTTTCCAGCCAAGCCTTTTGGACTCCTTCGTAGATGTAGGCATTGTCTTTGGTTCTTGTGGGTTTCCAGGTCACCTTTTTGGCCTCCTCGATTGTAGCCACTCGCAATGTTCCGTCTTGCTCCACAAACGTGTTATCGGTATCATTGTTGACATAGGAAGCGATCCTCTTTCCCTTTTTGCGCATTTCCCGAGTGTTGACAATCTTGGCAACGTATTTCCAGCGATCGCGCTTTTTTCCCTGCCCGTTTGTTTCTTTATAGGGAATGGACGCAGCATTATCGTCTTGATTCGTTGCATCTTCCTCTTCGTGCTGTGCTTGTTGGGCCTTGATTAATCGCTTAGCCACTCCATCGGTAGTAGTGACGGGCACGACAGATTCATCGACATCTTCCTTGTAGATGTGTTCTTCGATCATGGTCTTGGCCCTTTCGTCGTCTTTGGCATCCGCTTTTTGTAACTTGGCCTCCACGTCAAAAATATCATCCGTGGCCGCCCACGAATAAGAAGTTTCGTCTGGGTTACCGAGCCCGTGAATTCCGACTGGATCCTCCACAAAGGGTTGGTGCTGGCCTCCGGGGCCTCGATTGGGAGGTTGCGTCCTTTCGGATCTGTAGGCACTCGCTATGTTCTTCATGATGGTTTCTTCGGCCCATTGAGCCTGTTCTTCACACAGCATTTCGGGATTGTTACGTCTCATTTGCTCTTCCGCGTGCTGTAGCTGGACAACCCCCGCTGCTCTCCAGGTGGTGATCTGAAAGCGCTGGGCCAACACCCGAATAACGTATTCGTGGGAGGTCCGTCCGGGGTGTTTGGTCTGGTGGCGGACCATCATGTCAACGTATGTCGAATAGATTTGCTTGCATGTCTTGGCGTCTAGCCACGACAATGCAATCATGGAATCCTCAAAGGTGCTAAATTCGTTTTCGAAGCCAACCGGTGGCCGGTTGGCGAAATCCTCGGCGCTGATGAGTTTGTTGCGGGGCGGTTTGGGCCTGTGGTACGGGTCTGTGCGCCCCATGTCCCATTCGCCCGGCTCGAGCTTGTACTCGACAAATGGTTGCTTGGTATTATTGTTGGTTCCTTCATCGTCGAAAGATTCGCTGTTGGTTGCTTCCTGGGGCGGGATCGAAGACAGTCCCCGATAAGCAGCAGCTATCTTGACTTGGTGCCGAAATGCTTCCTGCAGGCGATGCGTCACGCAGGAAGCAGCAACCGATGATCGGATCATTCTAGTGATGATCTTTTCGTGTTTCAGTAGTTTCTAAAAAGGTAATTGACTCTTCTACTGATCAATAGTTGGATTGTTTGCTTGTTTCAAGCAGGACTGTCATCGATGATGTCGTTGATGCTTTTTGAACATGCTGAGTATTTGCGTCTTGCCTGATGAAGGTCAGACTACCACAAAACGCTCCTCTACACCCACCAAACTCGATGAGAAAATTAAACACAACAACACGAATCCCGAAAGAATTCAATACAACAATTTCGTCTGAACCATATCACAATATAATATCGGTATCTAGAGACCAACAATAGCAATAGAAACGAAGGATCTTGTTGGTATAAAATTGGGAAAGACGATAGAACACTCAACATTCCTTATTTAAAATAGAATTCCCTCGCAAGAAACACACGCTTTCGTCATGTCCGTAACAGAAAATGCCGCCAACCCGGCGGTGGAAGAGACCAAGGAAGAAGCAGTAGCAGCACCCCTGCCATCGGAATACTACGCCATGGTTATCGATTCTGGACCAATTATCAAACAGGACGTTCGGAATCTCATGGGCAAGGCGCAAACCTACGTGACAACACCCTCAGTTATGAGGGAGATTCGAGATTCCAAGGCCAGAGACCATCTGGAACACTATGTGTTGCCTCTCCTAGATCTGCAGATTCGGGAGCCTTCCGATCGAGCAATGCAGGAAATTATTGCCTTTGCCAAGCAGACCGGAGACTATGCGAGTCTCAGTACCGTCGATCTACAAGTCTTGGCACTCACACTGGATCTAGAAAAGGAGGGCAATATAGTTACGGGCAACACCAACCTCGATCACATCCGAAAGACGCCCAAGAGAATGATTGGACTGGGATCCATACTTCCAATGAACGGCAAGGGTCTCGCCAAACCCAAAAACAGTGCTTCAGAAGAAGAGAAAAAGGGCGAAAATGAGGAGTGTGCAACCAATAATGCTCCATCCGAGGAACTACCATCATTGTTTGGTCCAGGAGATTACGATGTAATCGAAGATAGCGATGATGAAGAGGAGAAAAATGAAACAAATATTGAAGGAAACAATATCGCTGCTCCAACATCGACCGATCCAAAGGAACCACCGGCAAAGAAATCATGGGCAACCTTGGTGAACCCTAGCGCTGCTTCTACATCCCTTCCAGAACCAAGTGTTGCATTTTCGGAATTAAGTCTCAACGCTACGAGGCAAACCGTAAGCAATAATGACGATGCCGGAGGTATATTTGACGACGCCTCGGAAGACGGCGAAGAACAACCTCAGAATGTAGCTACCACCGCTGAGGAAGAGCTCCAACTGGAATTTCCTAGCCTTTTGGCTGCATCCACGGTTCCCTACGAGGATGAGGACGATGAAATCAATACCAGAGTCGAGTCTGAGACTTCCATTGAAGAAGCAAAAGAATCTACCGACCAGACTACGGATCAAAATCCCCATCACAAAACGAAGGCGTCTGTCTTCATGACAGAGGAAGAAAAGCAACAAAATCTCAAACCCATATCAAAATCGGGCAGAACCTACAATTCGTTCCGCAAGTACAAAAATCTGATGAAACCAAAACAACCCAAAAAGAAACCAGAGCCTGTAGAAGAAGACGAAGAAGCTCCAACACTCATTGTTGACGAAACAGTCACCGAATCTGATCAACAACCACAGGCCGCATCACGGTTCTTGGGTGGTGCTGGTGGAGGAGAGACCATGCTCGAAGAAGATGATGACGGAGAAGGCTGGATCACATCGACCGATGATATCAAGTTTATGAAAAATGAAGGCGGAGGACGTTTGGATCCGGGAAAGAAAGGTCCCAATAACAATGCCGATTCAAACGCAACCAAAAAGAATGCAGGTCCACACATGTCCCAGCGCACCGCCTGTGCAACCACAGATTTTGCAATGCAAAACGTTTTGTTACAAATGAATCTTATTCTACTTTCAACGGAAGGAATGCGAATTCGACGCCTGAAATCCTGGGTCATGCGATGTGGGGCATGCTTCCATATTCATGGGGCCAATGAGGACTTTCAGGATGAGACAAATCACCACATGAGGCGGCTCTTTTGTTCCCACTGCGGATCCGATATGATGCAGCGAATCAGTGCCAGTGTCGATGGAAAGACGGGTCGACTGAAGCTCCACTTCTCCAGGCGGAGACAAGGGCGCCACATGAGTACCCGTGGTACCAAATTCTCGCTCCCCAAGCCAGGATCTGGCAACAAGTATAAGGGAGATTTGCTCTTGAGGGAAGATCAACTGCTGAGCGGTGCCTGGAACCAAAAAGTGAAGATCAATTCGGGGCGCAAGTTTCAAACCTCCCAGACCCAATCTATCTTTGGTAGGGACATTGCGGCGAGCGTCGGTTGCAACGTGAAATCCAAGTCCTCTGCCACCTTTGGTGGAAAGGGCTGGGCTACATCAGCCAACACTTCGTCCTCGATGGGAGGAAGCTTTGGCTCAGAGGACATTCGGGTCGGTTTTGGTGCCCGAAGGAATCCCAACGCCGCCAAGGGAAGGGAGCGACGTGGCAAGAAGAAAAAGTCGAGCGATCGGGCCTGCGGGATGCGGCGATATTAAGTTGATTTCGATGATTTAAAAAAAAAATTAAACACATCTGATTGAACTTTTGTAGTAAAACATATTTCTTCTTTCTTCCATTCACTTTGTTACGAAGGAATTGCGATTTGATGTAGAAGCACGATTGATGCTGGGACAAACGG
>Ga0115013_10000386_pt1 | contig 26808 bp, 24 predicted proteins | sample SouAtlMetagenome_2_FD_88686 | JGI IMG/M metagenome (GOLD analysis project Ga0115013, IMG submission 88686) | Marine eukaryotic phytoplankton communities from Atlantic Ocean - South Atlantic ANT15 Metagenome | ecosystem: Environmental > Aquatic > Marine > Oceanic | place: South Atlantic Ocean...
TCAAGCTGAAGCGCAAGCGCCGCTAGAGTTCACTCCGACAAATTTCAAAGACGACGGTTCGATTCGGTCCGTCGTTTTTTACGTCGGGACATAAAAAATCACACGTGGCATTCTCGTGATTTACGAAAGTTTGTCGGCGAGGACTTAAGCGCGGAACTTGGTAACTTTCCGTTCGCCTCTTCCGTTGAGCAGGGTATCGAGTGCTTCAGCAGCTGACTGGGGACGATCATCTTTTTCCAAGGCGATCAATGACATGACCCATTCAGCAAGCCACTTGGGAATGTTGGGAATGATTTCCGAGATGTCGGTGACGATATGCTGAAGGTGGGCCGACATGATGGAGATGGGGTTGCCTCCGTCGAATGGGCGCCGATGCGTAAGCATCCAATAGAAGACTGTTCCTAGGGCGTAGAGGTCGGTGCGGACATCGAGGTCTTCTCTGAGAATCTGCTCTGGAGAGCAAAAGAAAATGGCTCCTTCGAGCCCACGCCCTTTTGGCGCATTACCGTTCTCGTCCCGGATGAGTTGGGCGCGTCCGTAGTCGATGAGCTTGATAATATCGCGGCCTCCACCCTGCTCGCAGAGCATGATGTTGGAGGGCTTCAAATCGAGGTGAAGCAAGCCGGCCTTGTGTGTTGCTTCCAATCCTTCGAGTGATTGCTCGGCGAAACTGATAAAGCGGTTGATGTCGAAATTGAGTTCTCGAAGTTTGATCGCTTCCTCCATATTGAAGCCTTCGATTAGCTCCATGGCAATATAGCGTCCTTTTTTATCGATATCGGCGTCGTAAATGCTTACGACGTATGGGTGGCTGATGTGCGACGCGGATTTCATTTCCAGCGCGTAGTCACGGTCTTTGTCGGTCCGTGAGATGGATTTGAATCGTTTGAGGGCAACGTTTCTCCTCATTCGCTTGTCTGTAGCCCGATAGACCACGGAGGTGCCACCCTCGCCGATTTCCTGTTCATCGAGGTAGCGTTCACCGGGATTACTTTCGTCAGCGACATGGCTGCCGGTGAGAGTCTGGAGGTTTTCGACGATCTGGCTGAGTGAGTAGTAAGGAACCGGTCCGAGGCTGGTGACTGCGGAGTCCAAGGCAGCTTCATCGACAGGAGCGGCGACTGCCTCTGCAGTAGCCGGAGCAGGTGTGGCGTCGACAGTGGCTTGGGCTGGTTTTAGATCGTCGGCTCTTCCGACCAGTAACCTTGTGAGAGGGGGAGGCGGAATAGTTTGTCCCTCAGGTCCCAGAGGGTTTGCCATTTGGGAACCCGCGACACCGTTGAGATAGGCAGGCACGAGAGCGTTTCCGCCTGAAGAGGTGCGTGCTTGCTCCACGTTCAGCCGTTGGGTGGTGGTGGGCGCGGGAATGACCTGGCCTTGATTTTGAGGAACACCAACATTAAGGGCTCTCGTGGGAGGAGGCACCGGGATTTCTCCGGTGAGTGCTGGGAGTCCGACGCTCACACGCTGGGTGGCTGTGGGCATTGGGATCTGTTGGGTTGCCGGAGATGGCATGGAATCGCCAGTGATCAGACGGCGTGTCCTTGGCGGCTCAGGGATGGCTTGTTGGTATTGTTGGGGCTGTTGAGAGTGAGTCTGCTGTTGAGCCGGGTAGTATGGAGCATGTGGCAGAGAAGGAGCGTGCGGCAGGGGATGCTGGTATTGCTGCTGTTGTGGCACTTGCGGGTAATGGGGAGCAACCGGTTGCTGATATTGTTGTGGCAGAGGCTGCTGGTATTGGAGCGGGGCTTGAGGATATTGTTGCTGCTGCGGAGCTTGGGGGTAGTAGGGCTGCTGCGCTTGGACCGGCATCGTGTGATGCTGCACCTGAATAGGATTGGGTTGCGTCCGCGAAAGCCTAGCCGCTTGGGAAAGCGGGTCGATCGGTCGATTTTTGTAGCCAGACATGGGGAATAGAAACCGTGAACCCTCAACTAACTTGGTCGCTTACATCAAATTGCAATGTTTGGGAGGAGTTGTGAGCTCTTACACTGCTATTTAATGTATGAATGAAGTTGAACCTTGAGCCTACTTGTTTTCGATAAAGGTTATTTCGTTTTGGCTTTGCTGATTCCCCGACAAATCTCAAAAGGGCGAAATGTGGTTAAAGAAAAAATTTTGAGGCGTCAACTTGCTTCCCCGGATTGCATCTTTTCAACCTCCCTCTGGCAAATACCGGCGCGCCACGACATCGATTGCAATTTTTGCGGAGTTAGCTTTGGCTGAATCATTGACGAGGACAACTAGGAGGGCTCTTCCTAGGTCACGGAGAAAAATTGCTAACAGGTGGGTGTCTAGTCTAATCTCCTTGGCATCAGGTAGTTTTGTGCGAATTGTCTCGAGGACGTTATACCCTTCCTCAGCCATTGCGGGTATTTTTGTTGAGTCGAGAAAGTCAGGAAGGTCACCTGCCAGATAAGAGCCGGAGGGACTGACCAGAAAGGAGCCTGTAATGTTTCCCGAACGGCTAAGATATTGAATGAGTTCGTTGTTGCCCATGGGATTTAGTTTAGAGAAGTGAAGTAAGCTCCACCGCCAGATGATCGATGTCCGTGGTGTGATCGGTGTGAAGGCCGACTAAGCGCGGACCGGGCGCGTTGGGAACCTCCGAGTTCAGGGCGAGGATGATGAAGTGATCGTGGTCGGAGCTGGCTTGCATTCGGTAGAGGATCCCAAGTTCGGCGTTGGCGCTCAGCTTGGAGGCCAGGCGGAGGCAGGTAGGTGCGATTTCTTGCAATTTCGCGGCCGCATCGGAAGAGCAGTGGATTTCCTGAAAATTGCGGTCGGTTTGGAAGCTGTGCTTAACGCCCTGAAGAGCGGCGATGGCATCGGGATTAAGGGGCTCCGGTTTCATGATGGAAACGATAGTTAAATCGAGAGGGGGTTGGAGGCGAGTCTCAATCGGATGTTCCATGCTATCTCGGTGGCCGAAATCCCGGAAGGAACGAAGTGTTGCCTTCTCTTCTTCACCTTTTGGTCCGGATGTCGCAGGTTCTTGCCGTGTTCGGAAATCTCATTCGATGGGCCGTGCTTCGTCCGTTGCTTAAACCGTTGACCAGGATTGTTGTTGGCTTGATTGCCATTCCTCTTTTTCGTCTCGTGGTCCGGCGGGGAATGCGCTTGGCGCAGGTGGAGGAGGAGCTGGAAAAAGATCTCGAGCAATGGTTTCGGGCGGCTCTGATTCTGTTGGCGGCAACGGCCAACATGGAGCACTTACTTTTTGGATGGGTCCCTCTGGATCTTGATGGTGACGAGGGATGGATCGGGGTCTTTTTTCGATTACTCCTGGTGATTGGAGTGATTGAATTGATGCCGGATCAGGCGATTTTTGCAGTCATTCATTCGGGCCCCTTGAATCTCCCGATGGGAAAAGGATGTTTGCGCAAAATTTGGGTGAATCGTGGCAGTTGGATTAAGAAGTTTTCCTGTGTGCACCTCAATCGTTCCTCTCCGGTATTGGCGATGATGGCAGCGATTTTTGGCGGGGAGGCCGGGACGACGGAAGGAACAGTCGGGTGGGTGTGTTACTTTGTTGCGATTACGCAGTATCTCATTATTGCCCTGATTTCATCCACTGATAAGACGGGTGATCTTCTTGGGAATTTCGACCGTGCAGTGGCGGAACAGCGGGAGGAATTGATCGAGGAGTTTTCGGAAAAGAAGGACGATTAAAGTCCGAAGAGCTTTTCCATCGCGCTGACGAAAATGTCTGAACTCTTGGCGATTCCCTGAAAGACCTTGGTGTCGACGAGGAGCAATTTGGGCATGACGACGCTCTGGGCGGAGAGAGTTTGATGGTCCTCGGTATTGGCTTTGATGAGGTCGTTGATCCAGGGATCCTTCAGGGATTGAGTCAGTTTTTCTTTGGGGATGATCCGGGAAATTTCACGGCGAGCCTCTTCCACGGTAAGAATAGGACGACTGAAGAGGCGCTTGTGGACCTCGGGGAAGGAATCAGGTTGGGCCCTCCACGCCGCCAGTCCAATTTTGGCCAGTTCACAGGCCCAGGGATGGTCCTCAATCTTTGGTTTAAGGTTAGAATTGCATTTACGATTCAGCGGAGTGGGGAGGAGGACCACCGCGAATTTTCCGGGATGTTTTTCCATCAGTTTATCGAGGTCTTCTTCCATGTTCCGGCAGGATCCGCAGGTGTAGTCGAAGTATTTGACGAAGACGTGCTTGGCGTCGGCGGGGCCGATAAAGGGTAGTTCCGCCATGTTAAATATCTTCTCGCCATAGGTAAGTTGGCGCCCACTACCGCGTTGGTGGATGGGTTTGTTTTTGGTTTTGGCCGCATATTCGCTAATGGCATGTGTGTCAGGTGCGGGCCCCCAAATTTGTCCGCCAATCAAGACGGAAAGGGGGGCGATGGCGAAAATGGAGCAAGCGGTCCAAGAAACCGGACCGGTCCGCCGGGTCGTCACGAAAATTGAAACTGCGGTGAGGATGCCCGTGATGTGAGTGGCGAGGCACCAGGGGCAGAATGATTCGATTTTGTAAGTCATGATTCCCAAGAACCAGAGAGCCGCGCCGATCAGGACGAGCGCTGAAGAGATGAGCAGGCTGCGCGATCGTTGAAAGGACAATGCAATCACGGCTGCGTAAAATAGGGCGGCGAGTAAACTTACTGGAATGTGAATCCAAGCTGACCATTTTGAGCCCAGGACGTTGGCGCATCCGCCTTCACTCCCGCAGCCGACGATAGAGCTGATTTTCCCGGTAAGTTTTATGGTCAGCAGATATCCGGCGATGCACAGACCGATCGAGGCAAAGGCGCGGACGAGAAAGAAATTGGCTTTGCTGAGACTGCGGCGGTTGGATGGCATGGCGGTTGGGTGTTGAAGGGACCGCAATCAGAATGAACAGGAAATTTGACGATCTCACGCATTTTTCGGGGAAATGGATTCCTAATTACTATTTGTCTCATTAGAGACTTCCCATGACTTTGAAGCTTAACTTTGAGAATGTCGAAATCAGGGGCCTAGTATTGGCCAAAGTGGGGAATCCTTCGCGCGATGAATCATTGCAGACCTCAAAGCAACTATTTCAGGTGGGAGAGGACGATCAGGCCCTTCTGACACCAATTTTTCTGCGGCCGTTTCGTAATCTCGTCGGCCAGCGCTTCACTCATCACAGCTCGTTGGAGAAAAATGAAATCAATGCCTCGGCGGCTGCGATTTTTGAAGATTCGTCGACGCTTCTCGAGAAAGGCTGCGAGATTGCCCAGCGGCTTTATTCCAAATCCTCCCACCCGAATATTAAATCGGGCGATCTCTGTATTTCCCTGATGACCGGGATCGATCTGGACGGCGAAATGAAGCGCGCGATTTGTATCCTCAAGTCGGAGAGCGTGACGCCTTTCCTGAGTATTTCGGCACGAGACGGCGACCTCCAACTCGCGACCGAACAGGGGATTAATCCCGAGAAGATTGACAAAGGCTGCCTCATTCTTGAACACTTTGAGCGGAAGGGTTTCTACGTTCTCACCTTTGATCGTGGTGGCTCGGAATCGCGATTTTGGGTGCGTGATTTTCTCACTGTTCGTCCCATTCCCGATTCGGCCTTGATGACCAAGCGCGTGGCCGAGCTCGCCGTGGCGGCTGTTTCGCCTGCGGAAGCTCCAACCAATGACATCCCACCGTGGGACGTCAATGAACCCGCCCAAGAGGCACTTTCGTATCTCAAGGGACAGAAGAATTTCAGCCTCCAGGAATTCGAGGAAAAAGCTCTCCGCACCGATGCCGCCAGGAAGAAGTTCAAAGAGGAGCGTGAGCGACTCGAGGAAGACGAAGGAATTACCCTCGAAGAGAATTTCGACATCTCCAAGCGTGATGTCACCAAGGCAAAGAAGTTCATGAAGTCCATTATGAAGCTCGATACCGGCGTGGAAATTCGCCTCCGCCCCAAAGTCCTTGATAAGCCCGGAGAAGTCCTCGAGAAAGGCTACGATGAAGAGCGAAAGATGAATTATATAAAGGTCTACTTCAACGAGGATCTGGCGTAGCTGCCTCGGAATTCCTCATAATTTGCGTTGTTTGCTGGTATTGTTGATTTCTATTTTATCGGCCGGAGCGCAGGACGAGGGTGCAAGGAATATCGAGCTTCTGGGGTTTTCAGACTTTTATTGATGTAACGGGGCATCCCGGCTCTCTGGAATCCGGCTTGATTTCCAAGGCCTTGCTAAAGCGAATAACGCTTCTGTATCGCGAGGTAGGTTTTGTTGGAAACTTCGCGGATGACATTTCCACGGCTTCTGATCCAGGTCCCGTAGGATTTGTTGCGACTGCCGCTCTCTATGATGCCGATGATGATGTAAGGGTAGGGTTGGCCGTCGGAGCCCCGGGCAACGAGAATCCCCATGTCTCCGCAACACATCGCGGTGCTCCCGGTCTTGTTGTAAACTTTAGTACCGGTGGGAACTCGTTTTGCGCTGGAGTAGAGGCGGTCTCTTCCGGGCAGGGTCATGAGGCGTTTCATTTCTCCGGATGAAGGAAGTTGGTCTTTCCACATCGAGGTGAGGAAGCGGGCATAGTCGCCGGCCGACAACCTGTTAAGGTAAGTCCTTCCGCCGCTGGGAATGTATTCCACGAGGTGCAGCTGATTGCACAGGGAGGGATAGTGTCGTTTGAGTAGGGCTCTGGTCGCGGCGGGCCCCCCGGTTTGTTTCATCACCCAGTTGGTCGAGGTGTTGTTGCTTTTTTGGATCATCAACTCCATGTGCTTGCGACTTGTCGGGCCGTATTGAAGTTTGCCCGCTTTCACTTGATGGAAAAAAGCGAGGGCCAAGTAGGGCTTGATCATGCTGGCGGCTTGAAGCGGGGAATTTTCGTTAATACTCGCGAGTTTAGTGTTGGAGGTAATGTCGTAGACCACCCAGGCGGTCCGTTCGTCACCTCGAACACTCCCTTTGCGGCGAAGTGATTTGACGTAGGTTTCGATCTCAATTTCGAGCTCGGTTCCAACCCCGGCGAGGCTTGAGTTCAGAGGTAGAAATCCTAAAACAAGGAGGGGGATCGGAAGGGGAGATAGGGGCCGGAGTCGACGCAGAATGGAAATCATGGCTGGCAGATTAGGCTTCGGGGTTCACCAATATAGGCTTCCTAATTAATTTCACAGGTCAAAATTCGGACGCTTGAAAGCTGGAAACCATCCCGGATGAAGGGGGTCAGCAAAGCGATGTGAGATTTTGCCGCCAAAGAGCTCTTCCTTATCTATCCGTCTCTTTCGTGTTGGTGTGGATGGTGACTTTTTTTGGAATCTCTATGATGGGTGGATGGCGGAGCCTGGCGGTTGGGGATGAAGCGACCATACCAACCCAGGGGAAGAGGTTCACGGTGCCAGAACCAGAAGGTGTCTTTGGATCAGCAATGCGGCCTTTCGAGCAGGGAGTGTAAGTGGTCTAGAACTTACTATCCCGGAAAAGCTCTCCCTGAAGACCAAGCCTTATCCGGCGGGCTTAATCGTCGGGTTGATTTTTGGGAAAATCCGTCGAAACTCACATTCGATGATGGAAGTTGAAAGAGGAGGCTTGTGCGGAGCTTATCAGGAGGTCAATTCTAGGAGGTTTGGCGATCAAGTTCTCAAGCCTTTGACGGATCCATCATGATCGCTTCGCCTCAACAACTTCTTCACGGTCCGGGGTCTCTCCGCGAATTGCCTTTACTGGCCGTCGGGAAAGTTCTCATCGTGACTGATCCGGGGATTGTTGCCGCAGGTCATGTCGCGCGGGCGATGGATTTGCTCGATGATGTGGTGGTTTTTGACGGCGTCCACGAAAATCCCACCGAGTCCGAAGTTGCTAAGTGCGCGGATTTTGCCCGGTCGGTGAATCCCGACGTCATCGTGGGATTAGGAGGTGGAAGTTCTATGGATACCGCTAAGGGAACGCTCTTTCTTCTGAGTGGCGGTGGACGGATGTCCGACTACCATGGTCATGGCAAAGCCAAGGGTGAAATGCTCCCCTTCATCGCGATACCGACCACCGCGGGAACAGGTAGCGAATGCCAGTCCTACGCCGTGCTCTCGCGTGACGGCTCACATGAAAAGATGGCTTGTGGAGACTCCCGGGCTCTGGCGCGTGCGGCGATTCTTGATCCGGATCTGACGGGATCGATGCCGCTTGGTGTGGCAAGGCTCACGGCTCTGGATGCCCTTTCCCATGCGCTTGAAAGTGCGGTCTGCAATACCAGCACGGAAGAATCCCGCGCGATTTCCTTTAGAGCTTTTCGTAAGATGAAGCCCGTGATTGAAGCGGTTCTTGCCGGGCAGGCGACGGTCGAACAGCGAGGCGAGATGCTCCTCGGGGCGGCTTTGGCGGGACAAGCGATCGAGGCCTCAATGCTCGGTGCCGCCCATGCTGCTGCGAATCCCCTCACGGCGCATTATGATGTTGTGCACGGACGCGCGGTCCTGACAATGCTGCCCTCCATCATGAAGTGGAATTCACAAGTGGTCGGGGAGGTTTATCAGCAACTTCAGCCTGATCTCATTGCTTGGGTGGAGAGTCTGCGCGGCCATGCCGGATTGGAGCCGGTGACTGTTTCCGAAAGCGACATCCCGCAACTGGCCCAGAAAGCCTCCAGGCAATGGACAAGTCAATTCAATCCACGACCATTGGAGGTCGAGGATTTTGAAAAGGTGTATCGGGAAGCCTTGCTTCTGGCTTAGTTGGGAAAGCTCAAGCCACTCGCTTTGGCCCTTTCGAGGACCATGGCTTCTTCTGACGAGTTACCCTAGAGGGTTTCCAGAAAATAAGGAGAGATCATCGTGTCAGGGGCTCCAAGGAGATACGAGGCAGATGAGCTTTTGGTCGAGTTTGTTGAAGACATTCTTGGAAAGCGCGGACTTTGCATTAGCTTGTTGATCTGGGAGAAGGTAGTGCACCATGAGGATCTGTTTGGCAGACAAACCCGCCGATTCTTCTCGAGGAAGATTTTGAATTCCGCATCTGAATCTCCGGAAAGTTGTTGGCGGGAAAGGAAGCGTTCTTCGAGAGGAATTTCAATATTGGGGTCGCTATTCATATCAAAAAGACGAGGTTCATGAAGGCGCCAGACATCAAAGTCACGGTTAGTAGCTCCGAGTTACTTTGGTCATATTCGATTCCTGCCCTTTGAGTCTGATCAAAATTGTGTCACGATCTGGCGATGCAACGCTTCACAATATTATTTCCTCTGTTTGGATCGCTGTTTTTGGCTTCGTGTGGAGAGCCCGAAAAGGAAGTCGTGAAAGACGCTCCGACTGAACCTGAATCTCCGTGGTCCCGTGTTGATTGGCCGGTGGCTCGTGGTGGGGCCGGTTTGAGCGGGCAGGTGGGAGACCCGGTCTTGAGGAGCCCGATCAGGCTTTGGACATTTGAAACCGAGGGACCCATTGCGGGGGAGGCGGTCGTGTCGCAAGGATTGGTGGCTTTTGGCAATGACCTGGGCTGGCTACACGTGTTGGACCTCAAATCGGGCGAGCCGAAATGGAAGAAGGAATTTGAGGACAGCATCGAAGCAGCTCCCGCCATTTTTGAGGATACCTTGTTCATTGGCTGTCAGGACACCTATCTCTACGCTCTCGACCTCGCAACCGGCGAAGAGAGGTGGAAGATTCAGACCAACGAGAAGATCACGGCTGGAGTAAACATCACCCCTAGCCCGGATGGCTCGACTCACTGGGTTGTTTTGAATGGCTACGACGGAGCCTGCCGTGCGCTCGATGCCAAAACGGGAGATCAGGTCTGGATCCATCAGACTGAGGAATACATCAATGGCACACCAGCGATTGTGGATGGAAAGTGGATCGTCTTCGGTGGATGCGATCGCATTCTCTACACCCTCGATCTCGCCACCGGAAAACCTGCCAAGCAGGTCGAAACCAATGCGGAGATTGTCTCTACTGTGGCGACGGAAGGAACCTTAGTGGCCTGGGGGAATTACGGAAACGAAGTGCTCGCCGCTGACGTTATCGCTGGGAAAACAAGTTGGACATACACCGATCGCAAGTTTCCCTTCATGTCCGCTCCAGCTATCGACAAGACACGAGTTTACATCGGGTGTCGGGACAAGAATATCCACGCCATTTCACGGGAGGATGGAAATGGAATTTGGAAATACAAAACCGGCGGTCGGGTCGAAAGCTCACCGCTCCTTTTCAGCAATGCCCTCGTTTGTGGCTCCAGCGACGGTCGTCTCTACGCCATCGATCTCGAAAAAGGAGAGGAGATTTGGAGAGTCGATCTCGGTGAATCCATCATCGCCGCGCCTTCTTTTGCCGATGGCATTTTGTTGATTGGGAGTGAGGATGGAACGCTCTTCGCGTTGGGTGAGAAGTAAGACAGCCAAACACCCTCATGGGTATTATTTTTTTGGGGCGGCTTCGAACCAATGAGGATAAAGGCCTTCCCAAAGTCAATCGCTGCGATTGAGGTAGACTTTGATTGGTTGACTTTTTTTGGGGGAGAATAAGCGCGAGCTATGCAGCAATATTGCTGAGTTATCATGAGTCGCTCTCATCGATTGTGAGCCGCGCGATGAATTTCGCTCAATGTTGGTATGCGGCGTGCTCCTGGTGACTCACTCCTTTGGAGACCCGATAGAATTTATTCATGGAATTACCCGATCTTCGACAAGTTCGCTCGCTGGTGGCAGTGGCGGAAACAGAGAGTTTTACGAAAGCAGCGGAGCGTCTTTATGTGACGCAGTCGGCAGTGAGCCATTCGATTCGCGCGCTCGAGACCCAACTTGATTGCAAGTTACTGGAGAGATCCGGAAAGCGGGTGGCTTTGTCTCAGCATGGTATGATTTTGGTTCGGCGTTTTCGGGCGGCACTTGGGGAGCTTGAGAAAGCTGGGGAAGAATTGGGCGTGCTCAAGCGTTGGGGGCAGGGACGCCTGCGGGTGGGTGTCACACATTCGCTGTGCAGTCACATGCTGCCGGAAGTGATGCGGGAGTTTAGAGAGCTTTATCCACGGTGCGAGATTCATATTGAATCGGAGGATACTCAGGAACTAATCGACATTCTCGAACGTGTGGAGATTGATCTAGTTTTGGGAATCGGAGGACGGTGCCCGGGGTGGGCTCGTTTTGAGAGGATCTTCGAAGATGAATTGGTTTTTGTGGTCTCGTCCAGCCACCCGTGGGCCGAGCTCGGGGAGGTTCCGTTGGCCGAGGTGGAGAAAGAATCTTTTCTAGTCTACGCGCGGGCCAGTGAAACTTATCGCTTGCTGAAAGCGTCCTTTGAAAAATCCGGGGCCAAATTGCGGCCGGGATTGAGTCTGGGCGACATGGGGGCGATCAAGGAGATGGCCAAAGTGGGTCTTGGGGTGGGCATTGTGGCACCGTGGACGGCACGACAGGAAATCGCATCCGGAGAGCTCATTGCTCTTCCGCTGGGCGACAAAAAATTCGAGCGGGAGTGGGGATACTTCTGTCAGGAGTCACGTCACCTTTCGATGGTGGAGGAGGATTTCCTGCGAATTTCCCGAAATGTTACGAAGGCCTTTTAAGATCAGGGTTGTCGCTTTTGTGAGGGGCGTGCAAATTAGGCCCGCTGGACGATGAAAATTTCTCGCATTGACCTCTCCTTTGTTTCCGTGGTGACGCGGGTGCCGTTGAAGTTTGGCAATCAGACCCTCACCGAAGTGAGTTGCGCAAGGGTAGCAGTGCATGTCGAAGGGGAAGATGGTAGGATCGCGACGGGTTGGGCCGAGACGCCGCTGAGCGTGGCCTGGGTTTGGCCGTCGGATTTGAGCTATGCCGAGAGGGAAGATCGCCTGAAGGAATTTTGTAAAGTGCTGCGAGGTGATTTGGTGGCGCATGGTGAGTCGGGGCATCCGATGGTGATTGGTCATCGATATATTGAGGATCGCTTGCATGATCGTCTGGATGAAGAGAATGAAGGGCTGGGTGAAGAGGCCCTCATGCCGCATTTGGCGGGCTTGGTATGCCTCTCAGCATTCGATCTCGCGCTCTATGATGCCTTTGGAAAATTGCATGAGGTGAAGGCCTTCGAAAGCCTCACCAAGGAGTGGTTGGGCGAGATGGATTTGAGTCATTTCCTGGAGCCTGCGCAAAAATTTCTTGGGAAGTATCCTGGCGACTATTTCGTGACGCCGGAGATGAAGCAACCGGTCTGGCATTTGGTGGGAGGGCTGGATGTCGTTGATGAAAGCGAGTTGACGGGTGAGGAGCCTGACGATGGCTACCCGGTGCTCTTGCGTGATTGGATTCAGCGGGATGGTCTGGATTGTCTGAAAATCAAATTACGCGGCAACGATCTTCCTTGGGACTATGATCGCCTCGTGGCAATTGGGAAAATCTCGCTCGAAGAAGGCGTGACGAATCTAACGACAGACTTCAATTGTATGGTGACAGACCCGGAATACGTGAATGAGATTTTGGATCGTCTGAAGGAGGAAGAGGCCGAGATTTATGATCGCATTGTTTATGTTGAGCAGCCTTTCCCGTATGACTTGAAGGCCAATAGGATCGATGTTCATTCGGTGAGCGAACGCAAACCTCTCTTCATGGATGAGAGCGCGCACGACTGGCGCTTTGTGCGTCTGGGCTTGGAGCTGGGATGGACCAGTGTGGCATTGAAGACCTGTAAGACTTTGACTGGAGCATTGCTCAGTCTTTGTTGGGCCAAGGAGCACGGGATGACTCTCATGGTGCAGGATTTGACTAATCCAAGATTAGCCCAAGTGCCGCATGTTTTATTGGCTGCCTACGCTGGAACGATTTGCGGCGTGGAGAGTAACGGGATGCAGTTTTATCCTGAGGCTTCGTCGGAGTTTCTCAAAGTCCATCCCGGCTTGTATCAACGGCGGGGTGGCATTCTTGACTTGAGCACGCTCTCCGGTCCCGGCTTTGGATATGCGGGGGTGGAATCTTTGTGAGAGGGATTGTCTTTTTCCGTGAGTCCGGCAAGCTCCGCTCCGATGAGTGCCAAGGATGATCTGAAGACAATGTTACTCGAAAAATCGGTTCGGACCGGGGATTTTACTCTTGCTTCGGGGAAGAAGAGCGACCTTTACGTAGACTGTCGGGTGACGGCGTTGGATAATAAAGGGGCGCACTGGATTGGTCAGGCGGGTTGGGATTTGGTTCTCGGGAAAATTGAAGCCGAGGGACTTGAGGTGAATGCGATTGGCGGGATGACGATGGGGGCGGATCCGATCTCTCTGGTGGTGGGAATGGCGAGCTCGGAGCACGAAAAAGCGTTGCAGATGTTCACGGTGCGCAAGGAGCCGAAAGGGCACGGACGGGGGAAACAGATCGAAGGGAATTTCAAGGAAGGGGATCGGGTGGTGGTGGTAGACGATGTTATCACGACGGGCGGATCGACGCTGAAGGCGATCGAAGCCATTCGGGCCGCGGGCGGTGAGGTGGTTTTTTGTCTGGTGTTGGTTGACCGCGAAGAAGGCGGCCGTCCGGCGATTGAGGCGGATGGAGTGCCGGTCGTGAGTATTTTCACGCGAAGCGAATTGATCGGGTAGAAGACCTGTTCGGACGGCAGAGCGCAGTGTTCGGACGGCTTCCTGCTCGTCCTTTCGTGGTAGAATTCGCCGGATGGGGTGTAAGTTGGCCGCATAGAGTATGGCGATGGGTAAGCTCGACGAGCTGATCAGAATAGCAGGAAAGATCGTTAACGATTGCAACTCTCTTGCACGTAATGAATGGGTCGCTACGCTGGGTTAATAATGAGTGAGGTTCCCGCAGTGCAGGTTAATCGATTGGTGAAGGATTTCAGGGGGCCCTTCCGTGGAGGAGGGATTAGAGCGGTTGATGAGGTTTCTCTCTCAATCGCGCCCGGTGAGGTCTATGGCCTGATTGGACCCAATGGCTCGGGAAAGTCGACGACGATGAAAGCGGTCCTGGGTCTGGTGAAGCCGACTGCGGGAAGCTGCGCCATTTTTGGAAGGGATTCCTCGAAAGTGGATTCGCGGATGGAGGTGGGATTTTTACCGGAGAATCCCTACTTTTATAAGCATTTATCAGCCGCCGAGACGGTGAGTTTTTATGGCAAGCTCTGCGGAATGCGCGGAGCGGCACTCAAGGCGCGAGTGGATGAGATGTTGGAGTTGGTCGGGTTGGAAGAAGCCCGCCATCGGAGACTGCGGGGGTTTTCCAAAGGAATGTTGCAGCGGATCGGGTTAGCGCAGGCTTTGGTGCAGGATCCTCGTTTGGTCGTGCTGGACGAACCGACGGCCGGGGTGGATCCAATGGGGTCGCGCCAGATTCGCGACTTGATTCTCGATCTCAAGGGGCGCGGTATTACTGTATTTCTATGTTCGCATTTACTCGAGCAGGTTCAGGAAATCTGTGACCGGGTGGGCATTATTCATCGGGGCAAAATGGTGAATGAAGGGGATCTTGAGGATCTCACTTCGATACACGATCGCACCGAGATTATTCTTCAGGATGCCCCGCCTGAGTTGCTGGAGCAGATTCGAAACTTGGTGGATCAAGCGAATAAGGGGGAGTTGGTTTCGGAAGGGCATCCGCGTTCGTCGCTGGAGAGTCTCTTCTTAAAAGAAACCATTGAGGCGGAATCCAAACAGAAAGCAGTCAGCACAAAGCAATCATGAGTGATCGACCTGAGACCAGTTTCTTTTCGCCGCGTCGTGCGGGAATAATTGCCCTGAGCACCGTGACGCAATTGGTGCGAATGAAGGTGTTTTATTTTCTCGCCCCAATCGCTTTGTTGTTTGTAGGGCTGCAGTTTTTTGATGCCTTTTGGTATGAAGGTCCAGAGGCTTCGCAGCCGCAGCAGGAGTTGATGATGCACAAGAATCTCTGCCTTGGCACGATGATGCTTTTCAGTTCGCTCTTTGCCATCGTCTCGACTGCTTTGTTAATTCCGGGTGATATCGAGGATCGCACCTTGTATACTATTTTGTGTAAACCGGTGCCAAGGTTGGATTATTTGGTGGGAAAATTGCTGGGAGTAATTTCGGTGATTTTTGTAGCGATGTTGGTGATGGATATTCTCATGGTGGTGACGCTTAATTATCGAACGCAGGTGGTAAGTGCGGAGCTAGGCGAATATTTGGGCGCGATCGGCTGGGGTGAGGAGGAAGTCCGACAAGGACAGGCTGAGGTGGCTTCCCATGGTCCGAGCTTGATTCTGCAATACGGAGTATTGGCACACTTTTTCAAGGCATCTATCATTGCCGCGGTGGCTTTGTTGATATCGACCTTCTCGACTTCAACGCTTTTCACCATCGCGAGTAGCGTGATGATTTGGATCATCGGAGCCGTTCAGTCATTGGCGCGGGAGGGTTTGTTTACGAAAGGTGAATATGGCGTGGAACCGGGAATGGTGGACCGGATTTTAGGAACAATAATTTCCTTGGTATTTCCCGATTTTCAGCTCTTTGAGTCGGTTTCGGATGGCGCGGCCAGAGTGATGGAAATCGGAATGTTTGACATGCTTCACTTGGGCGGGCTGACTTTCTTTTATATCGCGATTTATACTGTTCTGTCCTGGTTCGTTTTCTCCGATAAGGAATTTTGATGCGACGATTCGATGAAACGATTTCTAAAATCCAGAAATATTCTCGTGATCGCAATAGGGCTTGCGGTTAGCGGCGCGATTCGGATGCCGGTCGAGCAAAAGTTAGCTGAAGATTATCGGGAGCGCCGCATTGCGGCGCCGAAAGTTTCCGTGGAAACGTGGAATCAAATGGGGCAGACCGGATTGGCGGGAACCTTTGGTGGATTGCGCTCGGTGATGGCTTCGATATTGAGTCTGGAAGCACAGGACCATTTTTCCAATCAGGAGTGGTATGAGTTGAAACAGGATTATGACGTCATCACTTCCCTGGATCCCTACAACTCGTTTTACTGGTCTCACGGAGGCTGGCATCTGGCCTATAATGCGGCCTCGTGGGCGAGGAATCGCGATGACTTGAAACCGATCCAACGGGACACCATGGAGCGAGAATATCTTGAGGCTGGCGATGCTTATTATCGCGAGGGATTGAGACATATTCCAGATGCATACCACTTGTGGGGTGAGCTTGGTTCCCTGTGGTCTAACAGATTCAAGCTTCCGGATTACGAGAGGGCTTTGGAGGCCTTCAAGATGGCCGCGTCATTTGGGAAGAGCCCGATATACGAGCGGCGGTATGTTTATCTTCTCGCCCAGATTCCCGGGCGGGAAATTGAGGGATATTTCGAAGCACGTAAGCTTCTTGAGCAAGATCCCAGCCATCTGAGATTACCCTCGTTTCGGGCCATTCTTTATGCCCTGTGGACAAACCCACGTCTTCCTCTGTCCGAGGACCGGCCGGAGATTTTGAAAATATTTCGTTCGGAAGAGGAAGCCTATCGAAATCTCTACAATTACCGTTTGCGTAGCGAAGAGGAGGGATATTTTCGAGGGAGTATTGATGATACCTTGCGAATTCTCGCTAATAAGCTCGATGTCCCTCCGGATTGGATTCCTTTTTTGGTCAATTCGAGGTACCGAATTCCCAAAGATTTCCGTAGTAAGCGGAACGTGCTGCCGCATTCGAGGTCCGGAAATCCGTATTTTCAGGGTGAGGAATAACTCTTTAGATGGAGGGTTAATCTACTCTTTACACTTTTGCATCTTTTGGTGAATCTGAAAGCTCGTTTGCCCGCCCCATGCGTATTGCCCTTTTCGGAGATATCCACGCTAATTTGGAAGCCCTTGAAGCAGTCCTCCAGGATGCCGAAGAGCAGTCCTGTACGCATCGAGTCTGTATGGGAGATATCGTGGGTTACAATGCCGATCCTTTTGCTTGTCTTGAAATGATCCGGAGTAACGATTGGCCGGTGGTGAAAGGCAACCACGATGAGGATGCCGCCGGGAGTCACAGTCTGGAAGCTATGAACCCGGTGGCTGCGACGGCATTGCAGTGGACCCGGGATCAATTATCGGAGGAACAACGCGAATGGCTTCGCAACCTCCGCATGGTTCGCCAGGTGGAAGATTTCACGGTGGTGCATTCGACCCTCGATCAACCACAGTCGTGGAATTACGTCACCAATAAATTCGATGCCATGTCGAACTTCTCCTATCAGTTTACCAATCTTTGTTTCCACGGGCACACGCACGTGCCGAGAATTTTTATACGCGATAGTCGTGTGGGAGAGATCGAATCTGATTCGGTTGAGATCGAACCGGGGATGAAATATTTTATCAACACCGGATCAGTGGGCCAGCCCCGCGATGGTGACTGGCGGGCCTGTTACGCCATTTATGACATTTCGACTTCCAAGGTGTATTTCCGCCGAGTGGAGTATGATCTTGCCACCACCCAGCAAAAGATCATCGCGGCTGGATTGCCCGAGGTTCTTTCCGAACGTCTTGCGGAAGGAAGATAAAGCGTTTGTTGTCCTCGCAATGTGTGCGGGATTACTCACTGGTTGTTTCCATCGGTCGGTCGATGCCTCAGTTGGCGCCGGGGTCGCTGTTCGCACACCTGGGTTTGCGAAGGAATTTTCCAAGGCCTCCCGGGTGTTGTGGTGCGAAGGGAATGCGGTGAGAACACTTGTCAATGGAGAGGCATTTTTTCCTCCTATGTTGAAGGCCGTGAAGGGAGCAAAAAAGTCGATCACCTTTGAGACCTTTGCGTTTATCGAAAGTCCGGTGACACGGAAATTTTCGGAAGCTCTCGCGGAGCGCGCGCGCAAGGGCGTTGCAGTGCATGTCATTCTCGATGGCGTGGGTTCCCGGTATGTCGGAGAGCTTAATATCGGCTTGATGAGAGATGCCGGAGCCGAGGTGGAGATTTACCATCCCATTTACCACTTTGCGCCGAATACTCTGAGCAATCGGACCCACCGGAAAATTCTCGTGGTTGATGGGAAAGTTGGCTTCACTGGGGGCGCGGGCTTTGCCCATGCCTGGACGGGAAATGCGCAAAGTCCTTCTTTTTGGCGGGATACCCAATATGAAGTAAGAGGCGCGGCTGTGGGACAACTGCAAGAGGCGTTCTGCGAGAACTGGAGCGAGATGACGGGGAAAGAGCTTCGGGGTCGGGAGTATTTTCCAAAGCTTTCGCGGCGTGGAAATCTCCGGGCGCAGTTTGTCTTTGATTCTCCGAAAGATCGAAAGCATCCGTTAGCTCACTCGGTCTTGATGGCAATCAATTCTTCCCGCGAATCGCTTTTACTGGCCCAGTCTTATTTTGTTCCAACCAAGCCCTTTCGTGAGGCTCTTCTTAAAGCGGCCGCGCGCGGAGTGAAAATTGAAATATTGGTGCCGAACAAGGACATTGATTCAAAGCCTTCGCGCTATGCTTCCCAGAACCATTGGGTGGAGCTTCTACGGGGGGGGATTCGAATTTATCAATACGAAGCCACCATGATGCACGGCAAGCTGCTAGTAGCCGACGGCCGCTTGAGTATTATCGGTTCAGGCAATCTCGACGATCGCTCGTTTTTTATTAACGACGAGGTGAACCTCCACGTTGACTCTGTGGCTTTTGCAAAGGAGCAGACACGAATGTTTCGTAATGATTTGAAGAAGTCACGGGAGATTACCATGGTGAACCTGCCCGAGGTCCTAGAAGCATCGTACAAACGGTTTTTCTCCCGCTTGATTGAGAACCAACTTTAGTCCTGCTTTTTCTTTTCCATCAGCTCTTGTAGCTTGAGAGCGGAGGCGGCGTCGAATTGCAAGTTTTCCAGCGCTCGCTCAGGGTCGGTTTTTTGTGCGCGAATAATGGTCATGGCATCCAAGATCCTGGTAGAGGAATGCAAACCGTGGCTTTCGAGGAAATTGAGAGGATCGATTCGGTTGAATTTGGCTTCGTTGTGTGGTGCATTCAGGGTGAATCCTTGAATGACCTCCAAGTCTAGGTCGATTCCTGATCCCTGCCGAACTTCGAAGTAAAGTGAGTTTTCTTTTTCTCCGATCATTTCTCCACCGGCAACTCGCTCGCCGACTCGGACGGTATGGGAGCTCAGTCCGGCGTAGAGGGATTGCACAATGTTATCGTTGGGGAGGCGGTGCCCCATCAGGATGGACTTTCCGGGATAGCCGCGGGTTTTGGTGATGGCGAGAATCAGGCCGTTGCCCATGGCAAAGACGTTTTTTCCCGGACCATTAAATTCCACGGCAGCCGGAGATTGTTTCTCGATAGTGGCAAGATTTCCGCAAGGGTGGTTAAAACTACGTGCGATGGGGAGTTGGTATCGCTCCAGACTTCGCAGGTGGCTCAGATTGGGTTCGAACTCTGCGGTCCAGAATTCTCCCTCTTTTCCGGTGGCGATGGGATAGCCTGCTGGGGCATCTGCCTCTTGCCAGTTCCGCAGGGAATGGGCATAGAATTTTGGAATGGGCCGTTGCATCAGGATGCCGATGACGAGAAAAGCGAGTCCCAAAAGGATGAGAGCCGAAACAATGACTGTTCTTCGCCGTATCTGCACAGGAAGACTCTTGCCGTCATCCCGCCTTCAGGCAAACCTGAAGTCAGTGGAATTTGACGGGACAATTTCTTCGGTCTAGCCTCTCAATATTATGAAACGCATTATTTCAATCTCTCTGGGAGCTGTGGCTGCCGCCGGAATTTTTGCCCTCGCCCAATCTCCCAAAGAAAAAGTCATGGAAACCTCTCAGGAAAAGCCTACCAAACTCACACAGGAAGAGATTGCAAAAATGACCGATGAAGAGTGGAAGAAGAAGCTTACTCCCCAGCAATACGCTATTCTTCGCAAGGCTGGGACCGAGCGGCCAAATGGACAGGTATACAAGGAGTTCAAAGCCCAGAGTGCGGGGACCTATTATTGTGCGGGATGCAATGCCGAGCTCTTTTCGTCAAAGACCAAGTTTGATTCCCATTGCGGATGGCCGTCATTTTATGACCCGGCTAAAGCAAAGAATGTGAAGACTTCGGTCGATTACCATTTGGGATACGCGCGCACCGAGGTGCTGTGCAAAGTTTGTGACGGTCACCTCGGCCATGTTTTTGAGAACGAGTCGTTTTCAGCGTTCGATGGAAAGACAACTCCAACAAAGCAACGCTATTGCATCAATGGCACCGTGTTGAAGTTTGTTCCGGCAGATCCCGAGAAGGATAAGAAAGAAGAAAAGAGCGTGGAGAAGAGGGAGTGAATGCCTCCCTCTCTTCAAGAGGCCTCTCGGCGTCGATTGGCGCTCGTTCTCTTGGTCGTCAAACTGGTTGCTCTTTTCCGAGTAGTTTTCTTCCGTTGTGATGTTCTCAGCCTGCTCGATCTTTATTGGGCGGAGAATGTGGCAGTTGGACTGGTGGATTTGCTCGCGACGCGTAAAAAATGACGGAGATTTTGGAATCTCTTTGTGGCCGGGTGAAAAGTTTTCTAGGTCTGGGGGATGAAATGGCAGTTGTTATGGTGTTTTCCTCTGGGAGTCTTTGCAGTTGAGCCTCTGCCTAAGAGTGATCCTGCCAAGGTGGGGATGTCTGGAGAGGCTTTGGCAAAAATCGGTCCGGCGGTGGAGTCTTTGATTGCAACGAGGAAGCTCGCAGGGGGATCGGTCCTCGTCCTACGGAAAGGACAGATTGTCTATCAGGAGAGTTTCGGGCGCCGCGACATTGAATCCGAAAAGCCGATGGAGAAGGGCACCTTGTTTCGGATTTATTCGATGACGAAGGGGTTGACCTCGGCAGCAGCCCTGATGCTTTGCGAGGAAGGAAAGCTAAGTCTCGATGATCCGATTGATTTGTACTTGAAGGAACTCAAAGGACAGGAGCGTTGGGAAAGTCTGGAGAAAACAACGCCGCTTCGCCGGAAGACAACAGTGCGGGATCTCTTGCGGCATACCTCTGGATTTCCTCCGACCCGGGGAAGGCAGGTTCTCAATTTGAGATACCGCAAGGCCGGCGTGATGGATCGCGAGTTGCCTTTGATGAATACCGTGGAGGCTCTGAAAGGAATGCCCTTGCTGGATGAACCGGGAAGCCGGTGGCTCTATGGAATGAGCAGCGACATGCTCGCGGCGGTAGTGACGAGGGCGGCAGGCGAGCCCTTCGAGAATTTTCTCCACCGTCGCTTGATTGAGCCACTTGGGATGAAGGACACGGCCTACTCGGTTCCGGGAGATAAAGCCGATCGGCTCGCGACGAGTTATCGACGGGAACTGAAGGGATTGAAGGTTCTGGAGACGGCGGCGGAGAGCAAATATCTCAAGGACCCCGCATTTAAAGGAGGTGGGAGCGGATTGGTTTCGACGATCACCGATTATGGTCGTTTTCTTCAGATGATTGCCAATGGGGGCGAGTTTCAGGGAAAGCGTTATTTGCGGGAGGGCACCGTGAATTTGATGAGAACCAATCAATTGCCGCTTTCGATTCCACAGATTTCATTCGGCAAAGAGCAACGTTTTGGGACTGGATTCGGGTTGGGATTTTCCGTTCGATTCAATCACGACGATCGCTGGGATAAGGATGCGGCGGTCGGTGAATACGGCTGGGGAGGGGCTGCCAGCACGCATTATTGGATTTCGCCGAAGCATGAACTCGTTGTCGTGACGATGGAGCAAACGATGCCTTATAACTGGAATATGGAGAAGACGCTCAAGCCCCTCATCTATGCTGCGGTGGGAAAATCCGAAAAAGAGTGAATTATTTCTGAGTCCAGAGTGTCCTACTTCTTGCTATGAAAACAATTTTTGCGTTGATCGCTGGTGTCGGGATGTTGTTCCTGAGTTCGTGCACCGACTATGGCTATTACGGGAGTTACAGCACCTACGGCTCTTCTCTGGCGTATAATTCTGTCAGTGTCGGCTTCGTGAGCACGGACTACAGCCGCTGGGCCTACGATCCTTATCGCCGCTGCTATTATGATCATTCCTGCGGACGATACTATAATCGCCATTCCCGTTGTTACTACACCTCGAAGCCCCATCGCTATAGCAGTCCGGTTTACCCGCACGGCTATCGGCACGGGCGCCGCCTCAGTTGCCCGACTTATCTCCCCAGACATTCGAGTTCGTCATACTCATCGCACCACGGGAGCAAGTATACGCCACGCGCATACCCCAGTTCCTACCGGAGTTGTTCCACGGGACTCTTCGGATCCAGTCTCTTCGGGAAAAGCTCGTCGAGCAGCCATCGGGGGCATGATGAATCAAGCGGGCGTTCGTCTTCGTATCGGGGTTCTGCTTCCAGGTCCTATTCTTCCAGTCGCCCAAGTGGGGCTTCGTCCAGTTCATATTATTCCGGAAGCTCGAGAGGTTCTTCCTCCAGCTCGGGTCGTAGCAGTTCGTCGCGAGGATCATCGACGCCCAGCTATAAAATGCCGGTCGCACCGCCGTCGCGCCAATCGATCCAGCCTCGTCCAATTCTCCGTCCGTCCACACCGGCTCCACGCATTCAGTCCCCGCCATCGGGCCGACTTGAGGTTGCGAGGCAATCAAGTAGCCGCACGATGCGAACCGTGCCCACCAGTATGTCAACTTCACGAAGTTCCAGAAGCTCATCGCCCCCGCCCTCACGTAGCAGTTCGGCAGGACGCAGCAGCAGCGGGGGACGGCCTGGTGGGCGGGGAGACCAATAGGGCTGACACAAATATTTTACTTAAACAAACCTAAGGCCCTGACAGCCTTTGGTTTTGTGTGTGTCCGTCGCGGAGCATCATTTTACAAAAGCGATACATACTTTGTCGCTTCCTTGGGAGATTCTATTCGTAGGTTAAAATTGACAGTCGCTTGGGCCGATCTTCCAAGACCTAAATTAAATGGGGACATTTCAGATGTATTTTTTGCGTGTTTTTCCCACCATTCGCGGTTTCTCTCGCGCCCAACATCATGTCCGACAAACGCAAGCCCTACCCTTTCGACCAATTCGAATCAAAATGGCAGTCCCATTGGGCCAAAAACAAAACCTTCCGCACTCCCGGTCCCGGTGAGGAAGGCTTCGATGCGTCAAAGCCGAAATACTACATTCTCGACATGTTCCCATATCCTTCGGGCGAGGGTCTGCACGTCGGGCACCCCGAGGGTTACACCGCCACTGACATCCTCGGTCGCTATAAACGCATGAATGGTTTCAACGTCCTCCATCCCATGGGTTGGGATGCCTTCGGATTGCCTGCCGAGCAATACGCTATCAAGACCGGCCAGCACCCTCGTATTACCACCGAGGCCAATACTAACAACTTCCGCCGTCAGCTTCAGGAACTCGGCTTTGGCTACGATTGGGATCGCGAAGTGAACACCACCGACCCCAAGTATGTCCGCTGGACCCAGTGGATTTTCCTCCAGCTGTATAATTCTTATTTCTGCGACGAAGACCAGAAGGCCAAGCCTGTTGCTGAACTCGAGACGAAAGGCTGGAGTCAGGATCAGATTGATGATGTCCGTCTCGCCTTCATCCACGAAGCACCTGTGAACTGGTCGCCCAGCATGGGCACCGTCTTGGCTAACGAAGAAGTTCAGGAGTGGAAAGACAAAGGCGAAACCGTCGAGCGCCGTCCGTTGCGACAGTGGATGCTTCGCATTACCAAATACGCCCAACGTCTCATCGACGAACTCGAACCACTCGATTGGCCTGAGTCGATCAAAGCCCTCCAGCGCAATTGGATCGGCCGCTCGGAAGGTGCCGAGGTCGTCTTCGATGTCGAGGGCAATGACGTCACCGTTTTCACTACTCGTCCCGATACTCTCTTCGGCGCAACCTACATGGTGCTCGCTCCCGAGCATCCGCTCGTGGCGGAAATTACGGCCACCGGGCAAAAAGAAGCCGTTGAATCCTACGTCGCGGCCTGCGCCAGCAAGTCCGACATGGAGCGCGGTCTCGACAAGGAAAAGACCGGGGTCGACACCGGAGCCTTTGCGATCAATCCGGTCAACGGAGAGAAGATCCCCGTCTGGATCGCCGACTACGTCATGATGGGTTACGGCAGCGGAGCAATCATGGCCGTGCCGGCACATGACGAACGGGACTTTGAGTTTGCCGTGAAATTCGATCTTCCGATAGTTCAAGTCGTCCAGCCGACTGGTGACCAGGATTGGCAGGGTTACACCGATCCGGGAACCGCAATCAATTCGGGATTCTTAGACGGCCTTAAAACCAAGGATGCTAAGAAGAAGGTCATTCAGTGGCTTGGTGAGAATGGAAAAGGCGAAAAGAAAATCCAATTCAAACTCCGTGACTGGCTCTTCTCGCGCCAGCGTTATTGGGGCGAGCCCTTCCCGCTCCTTTGGGACAAGGAAAGTGGTCAGCACTCTGCGGTGCCTGAGTCCGAGTTGCCACTTCTCCAGCCAGAGATGGAAGACTTCAAGCCTACTGGAGATCCCCGTGGTCCGCTCATCAATTGTAGCGACTGGATTAACTACAGCGACAAGCTACAGCGTGAAACCAACACCATGCCCCAGTGGGCCGGATCCTGCTGGTACTACCTGCGTTATTGCGATCCCCACAATGAAGAACATTTCCTGAGCCCAGAATCCGAAAACTACTGGGGTAACAGCGATGGCTTCGTCGACTTCTACGTCGGCGGAAAAGAGCACGCCGTGCTGCACCTTCTCTATTCCCGTTTCTGGCATAAGGTTCTCAACGACCTTGGCCACGTCAAAACCAGCGAACCCTTCAAGCGCTACTTTGCCCCCGGGCTCATCATGGGCGAGGACGGACAGAAAATGTCCAAGTCTCTCGGGAATGTTGTCAACCCCGATGACGTTGTTTCCAACTACGGCGCCGATTCTCTGCGCCTTTACGAAATGTTTATGGGCCCTCTTGATCAGGACAAACCCTGGGCCATGAAGGGCGTGGAAGGGGTGCATCGTTTCCTCGCCAAAGTCTGGCGTCTCGCCTTTGTCGAGAATCAGGAAAGCCAGTGGGAGTTGAGTGGGAAAATCGTGGCTGGTGAAAATGCCGACCTCGCCAAGATCACCCACCAGACGATCAAGAAGGTGCAGGAGGCCATCGAAACTCTTCGCTTCAATACCGCGATCTCCTCCATGATGGAGTGCACCAATGCCTATACCGCAGCGGATGAGATTCCGCGTGATCTCTTTCTGACTTTCCTCAAATTGCTTAACCCCTTCGCTCCTCATCTTTCCGAGGAGATCAACTCGGCGCTCGGCGAAAGCGAGCTACTTAGTGAACAAAGCTGGCCCGTCCTTGACGAGTCACTGCTTGTGGAATCGGAAATCCAAATAATCGTGCAGGTTAATGGCAAGCTCCGCGCCCGCCTTACCGTGCCCGCCGACATCAGTAAGGAAGGCCTCGAAGCTCAGGCTCTCGCCGACTCCAACGTCACCACTCACACCGACGGCAAGACCGTCCGTAAAGTCATTGTGATCCCCGGCAAGCTCGTCAACATTGTGGCCAACTAAATCGTGCTTAGAAATCCGATCTATCTCTACAATTGAATTGAGTTACTTTTCTCGAATGGAGCGACAAATGATGAAAGTCGCGCAGCAGAGAGAGGTCATCAGCATTTCTTTGAAGAGAACGTCGCCAGCCCCCACAAAATAATTGCAGGGGTGAGGTGCTTCACCTTACCCTCAGCACACCGCGCATGGCCTGCCAGTGGCCGGGGTAAGTGCAGATGTAGGGGTAGTCGCCGGGTTGCTTGGGGGCGCGGAAGTGGAGTGTGTATCCGGTGCCGGGGTTGATGACGGGAATGTGGGTGATGACGGAGGGGAGGTCGGGGACGTAGCTCTTTTCTCCGGCCTTGGGGTCGTTGAGCATTTTGAAGGACGCTTCGCCGACTTCCTGGATTTTCCCGGGACTGAGAATGACGAGATTGTGCGGCATGACGTCGGTGTTACGGAGCGTGATCGCGAGGGCCTGGCCGGGTTTGGCGGTGAGTTCCGTTTGCTTGTATTGCAGACCTCCGATGGCATCGACCGTGAAAGCAATTGCTCCTTCGGTCGGTTCGCCGCTGAAGTTGACTTTTTGATCAGAGTTTTTGGGCTTGGCGATGCGCAAGGAGATGGCGGTGGGTTTGCCTTCTTGCTTGGGTGCCAGTCCCTCGGCTTTAAAGTGCGGGCTGGGATACATCGGAGAGGCGAAAATATCGGTCTTGAAGTTGTGTCCGTCCTGACCTTTGAGATGCATGCGGATGTGGAGTTGCATCACGGGCTCGAGCGAGGGAATTTCCACGAAGATGGATTCCTGGCTGCGGAGGAGTTTGACCGAGCGGATCTTGACGGGGTCGTGTCCGAGAGACTTGGGATTCTTGGCGGAGAATTCGGGTGAGCCGTAGCGCTTTGCGTATTCGTAGTTCCACGATTGTGCGAAGTAGTTGGCGAGTTTAGTGGTCTCGTCGGAATCGAGTTTGGTGGCAAAGTCGATACGGATGCCGTTCTCGTGAACCTGAAACCCGCGAGGTTTGTAGACAGGTTTGTCGATGTAGCGGACGCGGTGGAAGCAGCCGTCCTCAATCGAGTAGTCGCCCCAACCGTCAAGACCGACAACGTAGAGTTGGCCGTCTTTGGGATGGAAGGCGCCTCGCATGGAGCCGGAGATGAATTCGCCTTCAAGTGGGACGACGGCGCCTTGCGGTCGGGAACCTTCATCGTCGCGGAGGATGAGGTAGTGGAGACCGGATCCGTAGCTGATACCGATGTGGTCGCCTTTGAAGGGTCCCCATTTGTCGCTGGTGACCTCGACCATTCCGCCGGTTGAGTTTTCGATACCGCGTGGGATGAAGCAAAGCGGAGAGGCGATGGTTCCGGAGCGTTGGTCTTTGTTGGGGAGACCGTAGAACTCGCCGCGATTGACTTCGATGATCGCGGAGGCAGGCGTCCAAGTGCCCTCCTGCGGGGCGACCCAGAAATAGTCGTTGGCTCCGCCGATGCCCATGCAGTTGCGGACTCCGCTGCCTTGCAGGACGGTCTTGCGGTCGTAGCCGGTGCGGA
>Ga0115013_10000388_pt1 | contig 26704 bp, 23 predicted proteins | sample SouAtlMetagenome_2_FD_88686 | JGI IMG/M metagenome (GOLD analysis project Ga0115013, IMG submission 88686) | Marine eukaryotic phytoplankton communities from Atlantic Ocean - South Atlantic ANT15 Metagenome | ecosystem: Environmental > Aquatic > Marine > Oceanic | place: South Atlantic Ocean...
AAATCGGGGTTGATGGTGTTCGGCTTCTGTCCTGCTGGGTCCACAAGTAAAGTGGACTTTACAATGTGACTTTGCGGTGAGACGCAACATTTGAATGCCAGAGGTCGTTCAGTTTTCATGAAACAGGTTCATTATGAGATGGCATTTGCCAGCGTCATCTTACTCTTGACGTCTTGCAGTCGCAATTGTGCGTCTCTTCCTACGCAATGTGACTTGACTCCCGAGAGTGGCCCTTGTGAAGCTGTTATCGAGAAGTACTTTTTCGATTCGGAAGACCAAGAGTGCAAACCTTTCATTTGGGGCGGTTGCGAAGGGACTGTCCCTTTTGACACAATCGAAGAATGCCAACAGTGCGAATGCCATGAGAATGGCGGTTAAATTTGTAATGCCTACTTGACCAAATCAGGGTCGAGGGTGTTCGGCTTCTGTCCTGCTGGGTCCACAAATGAAATGGCTTTCGGGAGAGGGCTGCATGGTGACAAAATTTGAGAAATTGGCACAATAGTTGGTTATCCAAGCCCGATGACCATTCCCACCAATCGCAAGCAACCAGTCGTATGCTTACTCGTTTTTTTGATTCTTCTGCCGTCTTGCTCCACTAGCATTCTCATTTCTTCATACCCAAGTGGAGCAAATGTCTTTGCGAACGGAGAGTACATAGGTGAAACACCAGTGCGCCATTGGGACGCAGAGCCCAGTGGAAGTTTGTTGGATGTGCGGATTGAAAAAGATGGCTATGAGGACTTGACTGCCAACATCGAAAAAACAGGACGAATCAATTTCAGGGCTTTAATGTTTTGTTGGTTGTTATTCCCTCTGGCATGGCTGGAGAAGTATCCTTCAAGTTTTTACAGCCATTTACGTCCAGTCTCTGAAGGTTACTCCCCCCTCCGTGTGGAAGTTCAGACAAGAGAGGCCTTAGGCTCGAATATTTTTGTTGTTGCACTCGAGAATACGCCTTGTCACGGGTCATCAAACACCACCGTTCTCGAGGCCGCTCTTGGCATTCGATTGATGGAGAAGTTTCGCGTTTTAGAACGACAAGCTCTGCACGTCGTAAGTTCAGAACAACAACGAAGTTTGACGGGCCTCCATGACGAGTCTAGCATCGTGGATGCGGGTAAATTATCCGGCGCAAAGGGAGTTGTGTTGGTCAGCCAATTGTGCGATCAAAAAGCAACTTTAACATCGTTGCGATTTGTGGATTGCGAGAGTGGAGCGCTACACTGGGCTGTGCTGGCCGAAAACCAAAATATGGACGATATCATTCGAGAATTGTTTCGTCTCTTGGGCTCGTAACAATGCTTCAATCCTATGGGTTGCTCCTCGCGCGCCATGGAACAAACGTGTCAGAAGTATTCCAGATTGGTCCTTTGCAATGAAGAACAGCCCCGTTCTACTTGACCAAATCGGGTTTGAGGGTGTTCGACTTCTGTCCAGCTCGCTCCACAAGTGAAGTGGTCTTGATGTTTTGACTTGACAGTGCGTGGTAGCTGGTTTGTTGCTGTAGTCGACTGTCCAAAATTCAGAAACCTTTATTCTTCGTAGCGAGAAATCACTTGTTTGAGGTATGCTCGTACAACGACAACTTTTAGATTTTTGAATCGTGCTATATTTAGGAATGTCGCAATTGCAAGTCTGAATTAGAAAAATGGAAGGAAGTGATCACAACCCACTAGGGATAGAAAACAGGCAGTACTCGATTGAAGAATTTGGTCAAGAAGTGAGAAACAAGGTCGGTGGGGATAAGTACGTTTCCAATCTGATGCTTGGGGAGCTTTTTTTAGCTGCCTATCCTGTCTATCGTTGCAGAATAATTCAGGCGAGCAAGGGCGAGAAGCATCATGGCTGCAGTTGCTGCTAAAGGGGAAGTGGAGACTTAAACTTTTGACTTATTGTTTGGTTAGTGCGGCCAACAATTTTGGTCGACAAGGCGGGCTGTTGTTCGACATCGCGGAAGTCAAGCCTGCTTGACCAAATCCGGGTTGAGTGTGTTCGGCTTCTCTCCTGCTGGGTCCACCATGTCTTCACGCAGTCCTCCGAGCTTGACGAGGTCGACAAGCTGATGCGCTCGCACCGTAATATCTGAATTGTATCGTCTAGGTTGCGCTTCACGAGGCCATTCGGATTTCAAGACGTTTCAATCGCACTCCGAACCAAATTCGCCAAGAACCAAGAGAAGGTCCATGACGTTCGTTGTTCCGTCAGCATTGACATCGGTGGCACAATCGTTGGAATTGTTTTGGCCATTGCCACATTCGCCTTGCGTCCAACTGATGACACCACCTAACCGCATGGCGTAGCAAGCGTTCCCATAGGTTACTCCATCGCATCCGCAAACAGGTTCGTATTCGTCTGTACACGGGTAGTTGGGGTCCATCAAGTCAAGGACGATGCAATTGTTCCACAAACAAGAGCCGTCATCCACAGTGGCATTGGGATTGTAATTGATGGCATCAGGGTCGGTACATCCTGAAATGTCCTCACACAAAGGCAGTTCCGTACAAGCCTCGAGGTGGCAGCACTCAAGCCATTCTCCAGCATTGCCTGCCTGGAAGAAGACCATGTCCATGCAAAACGGAACCGCAAACAATACGTTGGGGTCTAGAGTGACATTCAAAGGTGAAGACATGAATGCCCCAAGAGACACCCCCGTGACCAATTGAACGATGGGTCCATTTGACCCCGGATACGTCAGTTGAACTTGGCCGAAGTCAAATGGAAGGTGATTTGTAATGCCCAATTCCAGCTCATAGCCGTCGGCTGTGCAAGTGACATTGAAGACCTCGACGTCAGCGCAACCACATGCAGGAACTTCCGTGCACACTTCTAAGTAACAGCAAGTGGCAGAGGGAGAGAGGTTGGGGTTGGCCTCGTGAAGAGAGAAAAACAAGCATAGCTCATCCATGGCACTCGCGCCCTCAACGAGCACAGAGAAATTGCCACAGTCTCCAGGAGCCAATCCGCTGCCAGAAAGATCAAATGTGGTGTTGTCAAGAGTGACGCCTGGAGGTCCAACCGCATTCAAAGAGAAGTATTCGATGTCAAATGGCGTGCTTGCTGAATTGCAGAGCGTGAAACTGTAAACGATGCTGCCATCGTCCTGACAAATCAGGGAATCCTCGATAATAGAGGCACAAGAGGAATCTCCATCACATTCTACAGGAAACTCTCCGCCGCACAGTTCATCTTCGTCGGGGTTGGCCCATTCCCATCCGACGTTATGGATGGGAGTCGATTGGGGGTCGACAAAGCAGATTTTCACAGCATCTTGAATCAACCCGACGGGCGCGACCCCACCAACGTAGGAAAAGTGGGCTTCAGATGAGGTGGAGGTGATGAGAGAAAAATCGCTGGAGTAGTCAAAAACAGCAGGCTCACCGTGAGTGTGAACGGACAATTCATAGAAGCACCCTGTGCTGTTGTTGTCAAACGATATGGTGGCGCAGCACTCCTCGTCTACCTCAACGATGGGCTCAAAATCACACTTGCAATCGAGAAGGGTGAAATCAAGGACCTCCGACATTGAAGAACATCCGTTGACGCCGACGACCATGACTTGATATTGCCCTGTCGCATTGACCAGGTAGCATGGGTCATTTGCTGTTGGGATTGCAATTCCATCCTGGTACCACTGATAGGATGAATGTCCTTCCGGTGCACAAATGAGTTGGTCATAACAGTCCTCATGACAGCCAGAGGGCACGGTGCATAGATCTGGTGGAGGAAGAACCTCGAAGGATGCACTATGAAAGCATCCGTTGGCGTTGATTCCGGCAGCTGTATAACTACCTGCATTTTGAACAGTAATACTTCCTCCGGTTGCCCCAATATTCCAATTGTAATTGACTGTAGGGTCAAATGGGTCAACCTGAATCAGTACGCTCGTCCCTGCGCAAGGCGGATTGTTGGGACTTGTCAGGTTGAATTGAATGTCATCGACCCATTCAATGTTCAATGAAGAACTGTGAGTGCAACCATCAGCGTCGATGACGTTCAAGTCGATGGTGCTCGTCTGGCCAGGTGAGCCCGCTACATTGTTGAGCACGGAGGTGTTCGAAAGCGCAACGCCATCGACCAGCCATTCATAGGATATGAAGCCTCCAGTAGTGGTGTATGATGCGTTGTCAGTGCCACACAAAACGGAGGGACCAACAATGGCAGGCGACTGATCCGGAAGGACTTGCACAACAACGGGACCACTGGTCCGAAAGCACCCATTTCCATCTTCGACAGTAAGGATATATTCTCCCGCGGTGGCCCCCGAGAGCAAAGCTGAGCTCCCGACCACATTTGAGGAATGATCTACCCATTCATAGCTTGTGAATGACGGGGCTGCTTGGATATTCGCTGTTCCAGGATCGTAGCACACGATTTCATCCAAAGTTGCTGCGAGTGGGTCAGCGGGTGCAGGGTAAACTGTGATGGACACACTGCCTGTTTGGCTGCATCCCTGGCTATCTAATGCAGTTACGGAAACAAGATTGCTTGTTGGAACAGAAGAAAAGGTGTGCTCGAACGGCGACCCTTCGAATACAGAGCCATCGGGGAAATTCCAGATGTAATTGACCGCATTCAGTGCAAAGGCGATATGGCTCTTCGCATCGCCCACACAAGCAGGTTCTTCGAGGGTGATGATTGGCGCACCTACGGAGCCGATGTTCACGGGATATGTCGCCGTGGCGGAGCATCCTCCGAGGGTTGTTACCGTCAAACTGGCTGTGTACGATCCTCCCCCAGGATAAGAATGCAGGGGTGGATTGGGAACTGTTGCATCAATGACACCATCACTGTTGAAATCCCAAGCCCATTGGTTGATGGTGTTTGACAGATTGGTGGGGTCTGGAAGGATGAAACTCGATCCATCTGTGAAGATGACGTCGTTGCAATTGACGATGTCAAAGGAGAAATCCGCCGCGACAGGCACGCAAACTTCTGCGTTGTCTTCAATCGGACATGCACTTGGCGGTTGTGTAAGGTTAGGAGCGTTGGTCCCTACAGCAACATTATAACAGCCAGCTTGGGAGTAAATGTGACTGTTGTTGCCACTGGTTGCTCCGTCACCCCAGTTGTAGGTGATTCCAAATGAGTGGGTTCCTGGTAAGTTGTCAATGATGACCGCTTCAGCACAAGTCACATTGGCATTGACCACAATGCCATAAGATGGATTGCACGGAGGTGGTGGCAAGCAATCATCTTCTTCAATGACATAAGGTGCCGAAGTCGTGCTGCAACCCGTGGCATTGATGGATGTCGTTACGGTATACACTGCTGTGTTTGGAGTGCCCGTAGGAATGTATGAGGTAGTCGAACTTCCTGGAGCCGGGCCTGCGGTTCCGTCCGACCACATATGGCTCCAACCTGCTTGCGTAGGCGTGACCAAAACGACAGGGTCGGGGTGAGGTATACACAGTGCATTGGGGTCTGGAGAAGTGATGTAGGCTGTTGGAACTGGACTGTTCTCAACGGTGAAGTAATCGGTCCCTACACAATTGTTGCCGTCAGTCACTGTCACACTGTGCTCACCGGCACCAACGATGACGTAATCGTCTTGGTTGCCTGGACCACTTGGGCCGGACCAACTGTATTCGTCATAGTTGACGGTGGTTGTCAGTTGAGCTTGGATGAGAGCGCCATTGCACAGGTGACCCGTTTGGTTGATAATCGGTGTTGGTTGTGGATGCACTGTGACAACGAAACTGTTGTTCTCTTGCTCATTGCAAAGGCTTGATGTGACATGAATTGTGGCAGTCGGGGTTGTTTGGCTGTTCCACTGAATGTCAACCGAGGTTGACCCTTGACCGCTGATTACGCTGCCGGCTGTAGCCGGGTCGATGGTCCAAGTGAACTCCTCAACGGTTGGTGTACTGGATGTGGTGAGAGAATAGCTCCCGACTTGGTTTTCGCAGGTCCCATCCTCCACGAGACCCGTCGGCTCGACTGGCATGTGAGGCTCAAAATCGAGCGTTGCAGAGGCAAAACAGAACGGCATCGTTGTCTGGTATGCACTCACAGTGAGACTGTGCGCCGTTGCTCCACTCGTCCAATTGACAGTGGTGTTCGTGCCGAAGGTGTTCGACAGGGTGCCTTGACCTGTGCCTACACTCCAATAGTAGTTGACACCGGGTTCGACAGGATCAATGGAGTAAAGCAAGTCCCCCCCCGCGCATCCTTCTGTGGGGCCAGCGATGGTGGGGCTGGGCGGCGCGACCACCACTACAGTGGTTGAGATTTCAGAATTGCAGTAGACGGAGTTGGGGTCGGAAGCGGTGACCGTGTAGGTGCCCGCTAAAGGGAAGTACACGTCAAACGAGGCGCCTGTCGCCACTCCCGTGGCTGGCGCGCTAACCGTCCAGTTGATGTTTATTTCATTCGTGGAAAAGGTGAGATTGCTTTCCTCACACGCGGTACTCGGTGCTTGAGTGAAAATCAATTCCGGCAGAACTTCAACGGTGAGGCTTCCGTGACCTGAGCAATCGGGAGCATCGTGTTCCTTGAGGCCAAGCAAGAAGGGGCTCTCGTAGTTGACCTCGATTGCGCCTGAACCTGCGCTGCCCCACATGATGGTCACTTGATTGCCATTTGTGCTTATGATGTTTCCGCCTGTTACACTCCAATCGTATTCAACATCCATCCATTTGGGAACGGCATACACAGCCACTTCACCAATGCATACGACGTCCGGCCCGGAAAGGACGCTGCTGGACGAAATGATGGGGACTTGAACCGTCGTAGGCTCGTCACAAACGCCAGTGCACCCCGATACAGACAACCCAATCTCGCCGAAGGGGCCTTGATCCCATTGCAAGCAGATTTCAGGCGTTCCTTGACCATCAAAAGAGATGCTGTTACCAAACGCATCGTTGACTGTCCAATTGTATGTCGCACCAGGACAAGTTGTGGTTGTCCAATAACAGGCACTGTCACCCTCGCAAAGGGTTGTGATGCATTCGATGTCAGGCCCCTCTTCATCCAGCACCTCCACTTCGAGGACATAGGTGTCCTGGCAGCAGCAAACGGTATCTCCTTCGGCGTTGAGCAGTGGAATAGTCACCGTAAGAAGGACTTCCTGTGTGCCCGGAGTGCTGAATGGGTGAGTGGGATTGACCGCATTGGAGTAGTTGCCGTCGCCAAAATCCCAAAAGTGCGAAGAGCCTGGTGTGGAGAGACTTTGAAACTGTACTGGTGTGTTCAAGCATGCCGGTGAATTCGCCGTGAATTCCGCATGAGGAGCTGCCCCGATATCCACACATTGCTCAAGAATTTGTGTGCCTCCTGGGCCAGAAATCAACACGCCGATGTTGCCCTGTCCAGGTCCCTGCCATTGCACTTCCACAGAAGCTGGATCTTGGAGGGTGTTGATTACCGAACCATTGGTGATTGACCAGGTGTAGGTGTTTTGGTCAGAATAAGGAGCCAAAATGGTTGTGATGCCATTTTCACAAACGGAAACGCATGTGGTGTCGATGTCTCCTGGATCGTCGGGATTGATCGTCCCCCCTTGGTTGTCACCTCCCAATTCAATCACACTGCAATCCCCTTTGCTTTCGCCACATTCTACAACGATTCTGACCGTTGCGGAACAAACGAAGTCTTCGTGATACAGTTTGTAAGAAAATGTAAACGTGCCGCAACAGTCCCCGCCATCGCCGCTCCCCCCACTGTAAAAGATGTAGCCAGTGCCTTGCTCGACGCCAAAACAGGGCGGTATGCCTTCCACAGACACCCCATCATAGCCCATGTCAAAGACGTCGTTGTCGAGCAAATTTTCCGCGAATTGCGGCAAATCGCCTTCGTCGACGTAATACGTATCGTCGATTGCTTGGAAAGAGTCGGGGTTGCAGTCGGTGATGACTTGAGCTCCAACGCTTGCGGAGAAAAACAACAAAATAAGGGCCTGAAGAATCTGTCGCATGCATTAAGATACTGAAAACGTGGCGATTTGTGTCAAGGTTGCCAAGGTTATATTGCACCTTAGTCACTCATCAAGGCTGCACCAAATGAGACGATTCGTCATTTTGAACATGTGCGTTTGGATTTCCATGAACGTTAGAAGTTTCTCATTGGTGCTTTGTGTCGGCGCTCTATGCGGCTGCACAAGAGAGTACGATTGTCTGTGTGGTCAAAGTGGTCCAGAGCCCTACGTTTATACAGTGTCCGCTCAAAATTTGGATGATGCCATTGTTGAATGCTCGCCCTTGGGTTCTGATTGTGAGATCATCCAATAAGGGTTATCGACCTCAATGGACCACATCGGGGTTGAGGGTGTTCGGTTTCTGTCCTGCCGGATTCACAAGTAATGAGCGAGATTCTCGAGAATTGAGCATGTTTGGTGGCACGTTCACCTTTTCATGAGAGACTCCCCCAATCAAGGTATATTATTTAGAATCATTCAAAATAACGCGATTGGGGGATGCTGCGGAAACGACATCTTCTAGAATTTTGGACAAAACAGATTTGGATGCTCTAACGTGTCCCTGAAATTGGTTTTCAACGATTTGCATTGACGGCTGAACGCAGCCTCATGCATGGCAGCAGGTTTTCAGAATATTCAAAGGACTGTTCTTCTGGGTGAGCCAATTGCTCACCCAGATTTTTTTAATCGCTCAATCAAAGAGGCATGAATCAAAGAGGCATGATACAACTCTATTACGGTTCGGACACACAGAACACTCACCGGGTGGTGCAAGAGACGATTTTGCCACTTTTGAGGCGAGAGGGAGTGGCCGTTCACGATAAGCTGATTCCTGAGCTGTGCGACAATGACTGGCGCGAGCATGACTTTTTTGTGTTGGGCGTTCCCACGTGGTACTATGGCGAGTTGCAGAGTGATTGGGAGGCATACTTTGACCATTTCAAAACAATCGATTTCAAAGGAAAAACAGTTGCCCTATTTGGTCTTGGTGATCAATGGGGTTACGATGAGTGGTTCATCGATGGTGTTGGCATCTTGGCAGAAGTATTAATCGCCAATGGTGCGGAGCTTGTCTGTCCATGGCCAACCAAGGGGTATGACTTTCAGAAATCCCGAGCCTTGAAAAATGAGGGTGAGTTTTATGGGTTGGCCCTGGATGAGGACAACCAATATGATCTCACTCAATCGAGATGTGAAGCTTGGGTAAAGCTGGTTCTTGCAGAGTTGGATACGAGACTTACCTCTATAGCTTTGGCGGTATGACGCATTGCACAGGCGAGAGGTCAACATTTTCTTTGACGCCGAGAATTGAATTTCTTGCAACGGTGATTGCGCTGTTCTGCTTGGGTTGCAATGGAGAGGATGACTCGAATGGACTCTTTGACTTTGACGTATCCAATGAATTTGTCACCCAAGGGTCCGAAGTGTCTTATGGAATTTCCAGGGCTTATCTGGACACAGAGTTCCAATGGACATCCGTCCATGTCAATTTGAACGATGGTGTTGTTGGCGATTCGCTCGTGACCAGTTGTGGCAACTGGAGTTATGAGGTCAATCCCAATTCCACAGTGGAAATCTGGTTTCCCGACGCCTTCGTGGACGATGGCATTTATCATTTCTCTGACCAAGACGATGACAATGACTTTCAAATCCTCATCAAACGTGATTTGAGTTTCGGACCTACTTTTTCAGGTCCCTTTCAGCTCACTGAAAATTCATTACAGCAACAGGTTGTTGTGGCGCGAGGCTTCACAGAATTTGACACTGACCAGCCTTTTGAGGTGACTCAGGCAACAATTCAAATTCAGAACATCCGCAGCGCGGAGTCGACCATGCGATTTGTTTTGGAGTTGGCGAATGAGGATTGTATCAAAGGTTCCTTTCAGGGAGCATTCGAGCCTTTCCGTCGCATCGAAATCGAGGGCGACTGCGATTGAGTCTGCGTCGCCATTGACGATTCCTCAACAGACCAAATCCGGGTTGGGGGTGTTCGGCTTCTGTCCTGCTGGGTCCACCCAGAGGAACCTTTTAAGGCCATTCCCTCGTTTCTCGACAACACCGCTCATGCGCCTGCCAAATTCAAACCGTCAGCCTAACAATTCCAATTGCATTCTTGTGTTGGCGCGTTACCATGCATTGAAGTGCGGCATGTTCATTCGTTCGAAATGAGCCTTAGCTTGCGCGACATGCGTTTATATTCTACACTTTTCTTGGGCCTCTTCTTGTTGGCCTCGTGCAATCCTGGAGGGGAGTCTCCCAAGGATGCATCTGCTACCCCTTGTGCAAATGGGTTTGCCCCAACTGGAAATCCAGTCAGCATGGGGTCTGAATCTGCGGTTGAATTGGTCAAAGCCATTGACTTAGAATGGGCCAAAATGGACTTGGAAGCCATGCGCAAGTTTTACTCTGATACTTGTGTGTTTGAATGGAACGATGGCGATCAGTTTCAAGGCTTTGAGGCATTTGCTGAAAAGCTTTCAAAAGACACCCTCGAATACACTTGGAAGATGATGTGGGCTTTCAGCGTGGATGACGATGCCAACGCACCTGGGGAGTGGGTTCATGCTGGGTTTGATGAAGTTGGGATCTGGGAAGGAGATACCGTGGAAAAGGCGATGATTGAGGAGTGGTACATGGTTCAAGACAACCAAGTTCAGCGCTACTCCAACTCCAAGCGTTTGACGCCATAACTGACATCTGGCGTTCTTCATTGCATCAAAACACATTGTGATGAAAAGAGCAGGTCCAATGGCCTGCTCTTTTTGATTTTGGAATCAAAACACCATTCCAAGGTGGATGGTCTAGGGCTTCTGTCCTGACCGGTCCATTAGGAGATGATGATTTTTCTGCTGAAAACGAGGTGGTTCCTGCTCCGCACGCATAAGATGTACAGACCCTTCAATGACAGGGTCGAAATGGCCCCACGACCGTTGGTCGCTCTGCTACTCGTCACGAGTCTTCCATTCAAGTCAAACAAACTAACAAGTGCCTCTTTCGGCAATGACGTCATTAAAAGCTCATCAGCTGACTGCTGCACTGTGATTTGAGACGGATGGGCAACTTCGGTGTTCGACAAATCTTCGAATGACGCCATCCAGGTGACGACATCTTGTTGTACACCATCTGTTTCAATCAACATCCTAATCGTTCCCGTGCCAGGAAAACCATTCGGATAGACGTGGCAGTTCAAGTATTGCTGGCTGTTTGACGGGAATTCATTTGTCGATTCCGTTACGCCGATGGAATAACAAATGGGGAAACAAAATGAATACTCCCACCCGTCGGGGATTTGAACATCGAGGACATGCCATGATACTTCAACATCCGAGAATGTGTTGTAGTAAGTATGTGCTGCTACATCGTTGTCAGATGAGACTCCGGAGATGTACAAAGTGTCGTTGACAATTGTGTGTGTTTGACTTGTGGCTGTCGCAGATACCATGACCAACACGAACAGCATCTTGAGATGTTTCATAACTCAAAGTAACGCAAGAAGAGAACCCGTCACCGAAAGTGGCCTTGATGTTGCGAAATGACGTTTTGTTCGATATTGACAGACATGAAGCTGAAAGACCTTGCTGTAAAGTACTCCCTTGAATTCCTTGTAATTGTCCTGGGCATTTCGGTGTCTTTTTGGTTGAACCAAATCGCCGTACAACGCGTGGAGGAGCAAGAACGAATCAAGGTGCTCCAGAGCCTGCATGCCGAATTGGACGAGATTGACAAGTACTGCCGAGAGCGCAAAGACAATTACCGAGACGACATCAACATTCTGGATGCCCTGCTTGAAAAGGGGTTTGATCCGAATCGCTTTGAAGGTTTGACCACGAGCAAAGCGAGAATCGAGTTCATCTTGACACGGTACAGGGTTTTTGAGCCACCCATGAACCAATACCAAAGCATCATCCACGCAGGATCACTCAAGTATCTGAAGTCGGACAAGGTGAACGACAAATTGGGTCAGCTGCACAACACCTTCTTACGTTACATGCAGACATCGGTGAATTACGAGCGCGAACTCAAACAGGGCTTCACGCCATTTTTAACCTCTGAGCATCCTGAAATTTTGCTGGCAAAGGGTCAAAATGCCATCGGCTTCGACACCTACCTAGGCATGTTACACACCGCAATCTCCAACGACAAACGCTTTGAAGCCAACGTGCTATTGCTGTCTGGCTACCTCGAGAACAAGATGTATTTCCTCAAGCTGTACGAAGCCATCTTGCTCGAGCTGGACGGAGTTCTTGTGGAAGAGCTTGGAGACGACTTGAACGTCACAACGTCCCAGGAGCGTAGTCGTCTACGTTGACTTCGCCTTTGGCCTCTTGCAATTGATCGAGCATTGACTTCATGTCGAAGAAGTCCTGTTCGCTTGCCACTCGGCCATCTCGCATGGTGACGAGGGTGGTCCCTGACAAATCAAGCTTGTTGCCCGTGGCTGGGATGCCAAAAAACGCGCCTGTATGCGTGCCTTTGAAATTCCAGTGCTTGACAATTTTGTCACCCTGTCCGAAGGCATCCACAATGGTGAACTTGATGTCTGAAAATCCGTTGAGGTAGTTCATGTAAAACTGTCGCAAACCATCAATGCCCACGATGTTTCCTTGATCGGTAATGATGGTCACATCCTCTGTGAAGTGTTCTGCACTCACCGCCAGCGTATCGCCGTTGTTCAAGAATTCAAACCATACGTTTTCATACATCTCCAAGTCTTTTTCAAGCTGCTCTTCTGCGGTCAGTGAAGGGGTAGTCCCAGTGGAAGACTCTGGAGCGTCGCTGCAGCTTGTGAAAACGGTCAACAACAAGGCAAGGCCAAAGGTGAAACGGATCATGGTTCGAAATTTTGGACAAGATAGAGATTTGCCCAACACCCCATCGGTTCCCGTGGCCACCTGAACATGATCCCTTGCTCGAGGGTTTGAACGTCACGCCATGGGACAAAACATTGTCAATCGCCCCACGGAGAGTGAGTCTGAACTTCGAGCCTTGTTCGATTCGAATGGCTGGGCAGGGCAAACACTTCAATCATGAGCAGAACCAAAGTATGTGTGCGTTGTGATGGAGAGGAATCCGTGATGTTTCGCGTCCAACACAAGCCCGGTAAGACATGGGCCTTTCTGTGCAAGCCGTGCGTGGAGGCCGTGAAAGTGGACAACCCCTTCTACCGCTACGGCGGGACGTGGAAAGGCTAACCGCGGGCGAGGTTGATCCGGTGACTGAAGTTTGATTTTAGGGTATACACCCAAATGGCCGTAATTTGCGTTTTGGGTGTTCGCCCAAATTCAAGTCCGCAGTCCATGAAAGACCTCAAATACCTTCTCGCGTACACCGTGCCTGTGTCGGCATATGTGTCCTTTGAATCGACCGGGATTTGGACCTATTCCGCCGTCTTTTATGCGTTCATCGTCCTTCCCATTCTCGACGTGCTCGCCGGCGAAAGCGCCACGAACCTCGACCGTGAAACGGCGGAGGAAAAGAACCGGATGTGGATGTTCGATTTGATGCTGTACACCAACGTGCCCTTGGTGTTTGGGCTGATGGCCTTCTTCTTTGTCCAACTTCAAAGCCACTCCTACGCCACGTTCGAATTGGTGGGTCTGCTCTTGTCTGCCGGCATTTTACTCGCGACCAATGCAATCAACGTCGCCCACGAATTGGGACACCGCGCCTCCTTGCCGGAGCGATTGATGAGCAAACTGCTGTACATGCCATGCTTGTACATGCACTTCTTCATCGAGCACAACTTTGGCCACCACATGAACGTGGCCACGCCGGAAGATGGCGCCACGGCCCGCTACAACCAGACGGTGTATGGCTTTTGGTGGACGTCGGTGACAAAGCAATACCTGAGCGCTTGGCGCCTCCAAGCCCAATTGCTCAAGCGGCAGCAGTTGTCGTTCCTTTCACCCAAGAACGACATGTTTTGGTACCACCTCATTCAACCGGCTTACTTGGGGGCCGTGTGGTTCCTGTTCTCCTGGCAAATCATGCTGTGTGCCCTTGGCGCAGGGGTCATCTCCTTCTTGTTTCTCGAGAGCATCAACTACATCGAGCATTATGGACTGCTGCGCCAAAAACTCGACTCCGGCCGTTACGAGCGGGTGCAACCCCACCACTCGTGGAATTCCAACTCCCACATTGGCCGAATCGTGTTGTACGAATTGACCCGCCACAGCGATCACCACTACAAGTCAGTCAAGAAGTTCCAGATTCTGAACAGCCACGAAGAAAGCCCCACGCTGCCGTTGGGGTATCCGGCGTCCATTTTGTTGAGTTTGGTCCCGCCGCTTTGGTTTGTCGTGATGAACCCACGTGTGCCTGCCCAAATGACATCCCAACTGGCCCATGACTGACGCCACAAGTGGGCTATTGACCCCGGGAACGTTGGACTTGTTTTCGCAAAAAACGCGGGACAAGATTCTGGCCGCAAGCCTCGTGCTGTTCAACCAGCGGGGATTTGGCGCCGTTACCACCGCGTCGATTGCGGAACAAGCGGGCATTGTGGAAGGCAACTTGTGGTACCACTTCCGGGCCAAAAAAGACATCTTGCCGGCCCACATCGCCTTGTTACAGACGGTGTTCTCGCAGGAAAACACCAAGGCCGATTCTGGCAATCCTGAAACCATCGTCGACGGCATCTTCCGATCGTACGATGTGATTTGGGACTTCCGGTATTTGCTGCGGGACGACTTTAACGCGCTTCTGAACCCGGAGGACGACGTGCTCGTCACCGTCCAAGTCGTCAACGACTTTCTCGACCAGTGGACGGAAGGCCGCATGCTTCATGCGGCGGACCATGGTCTTCTCTCATTCGGAGAGGACGATTCAGGGTCCGTCGCCGAGATCATTCTCGTGCTGGGCCGCTACTGGATGGATTTCTCCCACAAGAAATATCCTGCGGCCGAGGGTGTCGCACTTCGGCACAAAGGGCTCAGCCACATTTTCACGGTGCTCCGCCCCTACCTGTCGACCCCAGCCTCTGAGCTGATTGAACAACGACTTCATCGCGGTTGACGAAGTACCTTCAGGCCCACTCCAAAAGCCTCGTGCCATGCTTCCGATCGATCTCGCCTCCAAATTTGACCTGATTGACGACCACTGGCACCCCCGGGTGGTGGCCTCCTTGAACGGACAAGACGTGAAAATCGCGAAGGTTCAAGGGGATTTTGTGTGGCATGCCCACGACAACGAAGACGAGCTCTTCTTCTTGTTCAAAGGAGAATTGACCATGCACTTCCGCGACCGAACGGAACGCGTCAGGCAAGGAGACATGATTTTGGTGCCACGCGGAGTGGAACACAAACCTTGTGCAAAGGAAGAGGCGTGGATCGTGTTATTCGAGCCTCAGGCCATCGACCACACTGGAGGGGTGGATTCTCCCCATCGGAGAACCACCCTCCAGCGAATCTGACATTCAATATTTCATGCTGCCGACTTAACGGACCACCTGAAGCTGTGTGGTGGCAGAAGCAGATTCTGTTCGCATTTTGACGACGTACGTTCCTTGGGGCAAGTTGAGGTTCACCATTTCGTTGCGGACAACTTGGGTCAGCCCTGCCACTTGCCGGCCAGTCAGGTCGAACACCGCGACATCTGCGACAGACTCCATCCCTGGCCAAGAAAGCGACACACTTCCCCCAACGGATGGATTTGGAAATGCTGTCAATGAAACGGGCTCCAACTCGTCAATTCCATTGACATTCCCTGGGAAGGCCTGCAAGCAAAATGCGCCGTTTGCAGTCCAAGTAAAGCCATTGTTTTCCCAGAGAAATCCGTCAAACCGCAAGAAGTACTCCACGCCTTCTTCTGAATCGAATCCAACCTCTGCCCACCACTGATTGTCTTCCGTACTGAAATCTTCGGCGCAAGCGACAGGAACGAGCTCACCACAAACTCCTTTGTAAAGTGCCATTTGAGAATCCCAGCCAAACCACCACACAATGTTGTCTTCGTCGCAAAAAGTGTGGCTGATGGTGTAGGATTCTCCGTCCCCTGTAAACTTGAACCAAACAGAAGCATCTTCATTGGGTCCATCTTCCCAACACTCTATGCCCAAGGTTTCTGAATCGTCGTTGGGCAAAATTCCGCTTCCTCCCTCGGTACCGTCAAAAGGCCCCACTGTCGACAGGGCATTTCCATTGGCTTCGAAAATTTCATCAATGCCCAAGGCACCAGCGCATGCATTGTGATCACCCATGTTGGTGGTCTCCGTCACGGAGATGCAGAAGGTCCCCTGGGAAACCCCCTGGAAAGTGTCTCCTTCGTTCCAGTTGTACCCATCGACCATCAGATGGTATTGAACACCCGCTTCAAGACGCGCATCGACCCAGGAATAGTACCAACCGTCATTGGCGCTCCAAAATGGCATCAAATCATCGTTTGCCAACACCAATTCCAGGGCATCACAAGAACCTTTGTAAAGCGCCATTTGTGTGTCGTTGCTGTAAAAAGCGGCACCTGCGCAGTTGGTGGTCACAATTTGATACGTACCCCCATCTCCTTGCATGGTAAACCATACAGATTGATCTACGCTGACGGCATTTCCAGCAGAGTCTTGGTCAAACCAAAAACCTTGCAATGCATCTACCAACTCGGGTTCACCCGTGGCATCAATGTTGGTGTAGGTATCAGATGTTTGTTGAACTCCGATGCCGTTGCCCAACAAGTCTGACAAATCGATGGCGCCTGAGCATAAGTCATTTGCCGGGGCCTGGGCTGTTGCCATGTGAGCCAACAACAGGGCCGAGAAAAAAGTGAAAAATCGCTTCATGAGAAAAGTGTTTTGAATAATGTCTGATTTTAATCGTTGGTCCCCACGTGGATTTTGTTGCTGGCCATCAAATAGATGCCTATAAACGGCAGCACAGCCAAGACGCCGTGAAAGACGCCAATCATGGTCCGCAATCCGTCGGTGAATTCTGGAGGAGTCGGCATCACCCTTGTCAGCACAACACCAAATATGTTGATGGCGGCCAAGCTCAAGAAAGTTTTGATGCCAAAGGACTTGAAGACCTTGGAGCCATCGTAGTTCAATTTGTTGGGAAAGGCCAAAATGGCTTGGAGAATCCAAACCACGGCCACAGCAAGACGTTCCATGGAGCCGGTGGCCATGTATTCGCCCAACTCATTGGGAACCACAATCAAGGCATACAACAAGTATCCAAGAAGAAAGAAAAAACGTTGTCGGCGGATAACGCCGTAAAGAGCCACGAGCACAGGAATGCCCGCAATTATCGCAAGGATGTTCATAATCACAAGATTTTGAGGTGTCGCCTTAAATCTAGGACCCTCATGGGATTCTGACTAAATCAGGGTTGCAGAAGTTCTCCAAGTCTCTTTGTGTGTGCCTGTGAAAAACAAATTGATTCACAATAGGTTATAGAATCATGCTGCAAAACTTGCTCTTCAACCTGGCCCAACGCACCCTCAACCCTGCAGTCCGTACGCGGGTCGAAGGGACCTTGGTCACCACGGCGCTCGTGCTGTTCGGACTGCACCTTGCCCTCTATGGATTGCACGCATTGTGGGGTCTTGGACTTCCTGATTCTCTCTTTGCGCATCCCCTTCAAACGCTTTACACCCCCTTCTCCGTCATCTTGATTGCGGAGGTCTACTTGCTGGTGTACTACCTCCCCACCTCCTTCGCACGGTCACTCGGAAAACAGGTGGAGATCGTGGCGCTGATTGAAATTCGGTCGGTGTTTAAGGACCTTGACGCCACCTCTTCATGGCCATGGGAAGCCACCTTCTTTCCCCACATGTTGTCGGCCCTTGTGCTGGGTGGAATGCTCGTGCTATTCTACCACCTTCTTCCGCGACGAAAAGCAAGGATCGAAGAGTATGAATTGAAGCAATTTGTGCGCTTTAAAACCGCCCTCGCCGGGTTGCTCGCTGTGGCGTTTGTGGTCCTCAGTGTCTACAGCTTGGGCTCTTGGTTGTGGGAAATCGTCACCACACCAAACCACCTCCACTCCGACCTGAACCACGTCTTCTACAACGAATTCTTCACCGCCTTGATCTTGGTCGATGTCTTGTTGTTGGTCGTGTCGTTCCGATACCTCGACGACTTCGGCATGGTCCTGCGCAATTCCGGATTCATCGTGGCCACCATTCTCTTGCGCCGAGCCCTCGGTATCGAACCCTGGCACGCCTTGGCCTACGAAATCACCGCAGGAGCCCTTGCCGTGGGCATGCTTCTTCTCGAACGCGGTTTGAACGCACGCGATTCAGGCCTGCTTGTGCAAGAGTCCAACTTGGACGTGCCGCCCAATCACTCACAGAACGAAGTCAATTCCTGAGTTTGTAGCCTGGAGGGAATGCATCGCCTCCACTTGGCAAAAGGTGCCGCCCCGAATGTCATCACAAGCCCAAAACAAGCACAAGACGCCATGAATTAGACATGATGTGCATGATGTGCATGATGTGCATGATGCCAAAACAGCGCCTGCTCCAGTGAGGGGTGACCGCAAGGCCCCGCTGAACATCCAAGCCAATACGTTGGTTGTCAAGACATGACTCATCAGCCCCCCGCCCCTTACAACGTGCCTTCGGTGTTGCATGGCACCCGGTTTTTGGTGAACGGCCAACTCGAATCTTGGACCGGGCCCTCAAGCGAAGTACGCAGCCCCATCATGACTGAGCTGGAAGATGGTGCGGAACGCACCCTTCTCGGGTCGGTGCCCGACCTGCCCGCCGAAGAAGGCATCCGGGCTTTGGAAGCCGCATGTGACGCCTACGACCACGGGCGGGGTCAGTGGCCCTCTTCCTCGGCCTCCGACCGCATAGAGGCCATGGAGAAGTTCCTTTCCTTGATCGAGCTCAAGCGCGATCAGGTGGCCGAATTGTTGATGTGGGAAATCGGCAAAAAGCGAAGCGATGCCGAGAAGGAGTTCGACCGCACCCTGGTGTACCTGAAAGACACCATTGAAGAGTACAAGAACCTCCACCGTGAAGGCAGCCACATAAGCCAGGTCTCTGGCGTGCTTGCCCAGATTCGTCGTGGACCACTCGGCGTGGTGCTTTGCCTCGGCCCGTTCAACTACCCCCTGAATGAAACGTTTTGTGTGCTGTTGCCTGCCATTTTGATGGGCAACACGTGCGTCTTCAAGCCCGCCAAATACGGCGTGTTGCTCATGGTACCCCTGTTGGAGGCGTTCGCAGAGAGCTTCCCTCCGGGCGTAGTCAACATTGTGTTTGGGAGAGGCCGCACACTGGCGAGCCCCATCATGCAATCGGGCCGCGTGGATGTATTGGCGCTCATTGGCAACAGCAAGAGCAGCAACGCTTTGATTTCGCAGCACCCCAAGCCCAACCGGGTGCGACAAGTGCTGGGGTTGGAGGCCAAAAACCCGGCCGTCGTATTCCCAGATGCAGACCTTGAGTTGGCTGTGAAAGAATGCGTCAAGGGCGCATGGAGCTTCAACGGACAACGGTGCACTGCCTTGAAAGTGGTCTACGTGCACAAGGACATCCGAGAGAAATTCCTCGAAGCATTCGCCCGTGCCACTGACAACCTTGTCATGGGCAGTCCCTTGGTGGATGCCGACATCACCCCTCTTCCCGAAGTGGGCAAAGTCGAAGCCATGAAGGCCTACATCGACGAAGCCGTGGAGAAAGGTGCCTCGGTGATCAACGGACGAGGCGGAACCGTCGAGGGCAACATGATGTTCCCGGCCATCCTGTATCCTGTGGACCGCGACACCGCCCTTTTTAAGGAAGAGCAGTTTGGCCCTGTGTGTCCTGTGCTGGAATTTGAAGACTTCCACGACGTACTCAAAGACATCGCAGAAAGCGACTACGGGCAGCAAGTGAGTGTCTTCACCGCCAACCACGCAACGGCAGGCCGCGCCATTGATCAACTCGTGAACCAGGTGTGCCGTGTCAACCTGAATGCGACTTGCCAGCGCGGACCGGACACCCTCCCCTTCACAGGCCGAAAGGACAGCGCCGTGAGCACCTTGAGCGTCAAGGCCGCCCTTCGCTCGTTCAGCATTCGAACGCTTGTGGCGTGCAACGCTTCGCAAAAAGACCTTGTGGAGGGCATCGTCGCCGGCGGACACTCTGAGTTCTCAAGCATGAACTACCTGCTCTGATTCGAGGTACTTTCGTGGCATGACGTCACGTGTCTTCCTTTTGGCCTCCCTGTGGGGTGCACTTCTTTCTTCAGAAGCCCAAACCCTGCCCGCCCCAGACCAACTCGCCCTGGGCGAACTGGTCCAGCTCGCAGCCACCCACCCCACGTCCAAGGCGCTCGTGGATGTGGCCCAAGGCCATCCCATAGCCCTCATTCAAGGCCGTGCCTCCGTGGGCTTCATTGGGCGCTTGGATGACGACGTTTCTGAATTTGAATGGCGAACCTGGGCCGCAAACCATTCGGCTGTCGATGCGGGTGCGTGCCGCTCCGGCATTGCCTCCTTCAGGGTGGACGCCTATGCCTTGGATGTGATTTCGGAGCTGCCCATGACCCTGGTAGAATTGGCCTCCCGGGCAGTCCCTGACGTCAACAAAGCGCGATACGGCACACGTGTGGATAGCGTTCACGCAGGCCTTGATTTGCCCCAACCCTTTCATGGTGAAGGGGTGCTGATTGGGGTGCTGGACTGGGGCTTCGACTACACCCATCCCATGTTTTACGATACGGCAACGACCGCCTCGCGCATCCGTGCGGTGTGGGATCAGTACCGCCAAGCCGGGCCCGCACCAAGCGGGTATGGGTACGGCACGGAAGCGAACCTCCCTGAGGACATCGCGGCGATGGGCAGCGACACCGCCAACGTGTACAGCTACTCCACACATGGAACGCACGTGGCCGGCATCGCAGCAGGGGGTGGCGCCGGCGTGGGGTTGACAGGTATGGCACCCGCCGCAGAGTTGCTCTTCGCCACGCTGATGGTTGACGAGGCTGCAGCCCTCGACGCCTTCGAGTGGATGTCAGGCGTTGCGGAGGCGGATGGCAAGCGTTTGGTCATCAACAACAGCTGGGGATTGCCCCAATGGGGCACGCCAGACGGCACCGCATTGAGCAACCAATTCATCGATGCCCTGTCGGAGGATGGCGTGGTGTTCGTCAGCTCCAACGGCAACAACGGCGACAGCAATTTTCACATCGACCACACTTTTGCAGGCGTTGGCGACACCATCCGCTCCCGGGTTCAATTCTACCCGTTGTCGGCCAACCCCAATGCTTGGGGACAAAATCTGACCCTCTGGGGCGAACCTGGCGAATCGTTCAATGCCGGATTCATGCTCACCCAAGGCGTGAGCTCGGTGGTCGGTACCAGTCCGATGTACCACACCGCAGACGGTCCCTTGGTATTGGACACCATTCACGTCGTCAACGACGACACCCTGATCTACGACATCGCCATGGAAGCCGCCCACCCCAACAACGGACGACCCTTCCTGCAAATGCGCATCCACAAAGGCTCCTCCAACCTCGCAGTCGTACTGCAAGCGACCGCCGAAAGCGGTCGGGTGCACGCTTGGAACCACACCCACCTTTCCAACAACGTGGGCAACTGGGGCCAAAACTTCCAAGCCGCCCAATCCACATGGCTTGCGGGGAATCCCTACTACGGCATCCAGCAGCCCGCCTGTGGGCACAGCGTCATCGCGGTGGGGGCGTACAGTTCGGAATACCCCAATTCGCAGGGCACCGAAGTGGGCGGCAGCCTCGCCAACTTCTCCACCTACGGTCCCACCTTGGATGAGCGTTTGAAGCCCAACGTATCGGCGCCAGGGGTCAATGTGGAGTCGTCCCTGAGTTCGTTCCGCGACGGCTCGTACAGCGTAACCAGCCAGGCTCAATGGGCCGGAACCACATACGACTTTGGCAAGCTGTCCGGCACGAGCATGAGCAGTCCGGCGACGGCAGGCGTGGTCGCTTTGATGCTTGAAGCCAACCCCACACTCAGCGCCGAGGCTGTGAAGACCATTTTGGAATGGACCGCCCGTGAAGACAGCGACACGGGGTCCCTTCCCGCGGAAGGCGATTGGGTCTGGGGGCACGGAAAGGTGACGGCGTCTCAAGCCGTGATGGCCACGCTGGGTTGGATTTCAGATGTGGGGCCCTTCCTGCCCGCGCCAGCAGACGAAGCTTCCCTTTTGGCGCTTCCCAATCCCACAACCAATGACGTTTGGGTGACAGGGATGGAGGCCCCCGAGGGAACGTGGACCCTTTTCAATGGCCATGGTGCCATGGTGTTCACCGGCCGAGCGACCTCGCGGTTTCGCATCGACATGGGGGACCTGCCGGCAGGTATTTACATCTTACGGACCACAAACCCCAAAGGCGAAACGCGCATCGCCCGCATCGTCAAGCAACTGAACCCATGAGAATATTGTCGTCTTTTTCGATGGTTGTCAATCGACCTTGGCTCGCCGCATTTGCCATGTTGAACATGTTTTGGAATCCAGCGCGCGCCCAAAACGCGGAATTCCGCGCCGTGGTGGCCCCTGGGCTGCAGCGTGCCGAGGCGGTGGTGCCTCACGCCACGGGCGCATTTTTGGTGTCCTCCACGGTCCTGCCCGAATCGAACCTCCTCCGCGGCTACGTGGCGCATTTTGACGCAGAGTTGAATGTGGATTGGACCCGGCTCCTGCCCTGCCCCGCGGTGTTTGAAGAAGTCCTCGATGCGTGGAGCGATGCTGCTGGCACGCTGACCGTCTTGACCCAAAGGCTGACGCCCCTCGACGGATACCAAACGGTCCTGCACCAGCTCGACTCAGCCGGGACTTGGTTGGGCGAATCGCTTCCTGAAGTGCCCCAAGGATTTCGCGCCGCAACCAAGGTCGACTGGGTGGGTGCGCCCTGGCTGGTCGGTGCCACCGGTACGCAACCTGTGGCGGTGAATCTGAACACCTGCGAGCTCAAAACATGGGGCGGTGCCCCTGGCTCCCTGGACGAGGTGACCGACGCCGTGGTGTTGGGTAGCCTGATGGTGGCTGTGGGGTCTCGCACCGACGACGACACGACGTCCACCGCGATTTGGGGCCTGTATCCCTTGGGGACGCCTGCCTTTGAAATTGTGAACCCCGATCCGGCCGCAGGCGCCTTCAGCAGGGCGGATGCCGTGGCCACGAATGGGAGCAGCGTGCGGGTCTTGCACAGTTTTGAGCCCGACACCGCGTCCAACACCCTCCACAGCATGTTGTCTGTGGGCGTGCAACAGGGCGAGGTGGTGGGCATCCTTTACGGTCCTTCGGAAGGAGAGCGTCCGGGACGCGATTTGGCTTGGACGGACGCCGGCTGGCTCAAACTCACCCAAACCGACGGCTTCACAGAACTGGGCCAGAGCATGCTCCTCACGCACTACAGTCCCAACGGCACCTATCTGGATCAAGGGGCCTGGGGCACGGCTTTTGAAGACGAACCCGCGCACGTCACCCAAGCCGAGGACGGCACACTGTGGGTGGCAGGCAGCACACGAGGATTTGCCGGGGGAACGTGGGATGCATGCGTGTTGCGGCTGGACAGCATCGGACCCTTGGGAACGTGGTCCAACGATGCGCTCGGGCTGGGCGTGCACAACGACGATTTGTTCGATGACGTGCTCTCGATCGGCGGGCCCCAAGCGACGGGATCCAAGTGGACCTGCAACCCCAACCCCGCATCTGACGTCACCATGCTCGTCCCACCCCGCGCCGGGCTCCTCCCTGACGCGTGGACGTGGAGCCTCGTGGATGCCCGCGGACAGGTCGTATCCTCCGGAACAGGGGACCACATCGACGTCTCGCGCTGCGCGGCCGGCATGCACACCGTGTTGGTCCAGGCAGGAACCCAACGTATCCACGTGAACGTCTTGGTCGCTTCGGCCCGTTGACATTGTTTCCACCCGTCCTCTGCACCATCTTCGCGTCGTGAATCGTCTGCCCCTTTTCTTCGCCCAACTCGTGGTCGTGCTCACGCTTCTGTCCGCGTATGGCTGGGCCGTGAAGCACCGCACCAAGGGCGATTTGAACTTGGGTTGGGCCAATGCCGTGGTGGACCAGTTGTCTGGCTTTCCCGACCTGTTCAAGCAGTCGGTCAAAGAAGCCCAAACCCTCCCCCAAACCTTCGTTCCGACCCCTGGCGACTTTGTCCCGGTACAGCGACTTGAGAACGACGTGCTGGCATTGACGGCTTACAGCAACAAGAACGGCGGACGGAACATCGACTTGCGCAACCTGCGGACAGGCACAACCAAGCATCAATGGGTGGTGCCCGAGGACATTCCGATGAAGCCGCACTGGCGCGTCCATCACCCCTTGATGTTGCCCGACTCGTCGATCATCTCGTTCATCACCAACCGCAGTCCTTTGTTTCGGCTTGACGCCAGCTCCAACTTCATGTGGCGGCAAGACAGCTTGAGCTTCCACCACGCCATCAATGTGGATGCGGAGGGCATGGTTTGGGCGTGTGTGCAGCAATGGGAGCAAGGCGGGCGCCACATCGGGTACCGCGGACGGTACGGGATGGACGGCAAGACCGTGAATTTCCTCGACAACAGCATCGCCCAAATCGACCCCGTAACGGGCCACATTCTCTACACCAAGTCGTGCGCAGCCATCCTGCGGGAAAACGGACTCGAGCACTTGATTTTGCGCTCCGGTGACCCCCAAGACCCCATGCACTTGAACGACGTGGAACCCGCCTTGTTCAGCGGTCCACACTTCGAAGCGGGTGACCTCTTTTTGAGCTTTCGAAACCTCCAGGCCGTGTTGCAGTACCGGCCTGCCACGGGCGAGGTCATTCGGTTCATTGACGGCCCACTGGCGGCGCAGCATGACGTGGACATCCTCGACGACGCAACCCTCGCGATCTTCAACAACGCCACGCAAGAGAACGTCGGCAAGTACACGAGCGGCGCCCACAAATACCCGGTGTCCAAGGACCAAGTCGAATTGAAGCGTTGGTACTCGCGGGTGGAGCGTTACGATTTGGCCTCGGACACGTTCACACCGCTTTGGGAAGACCTCATGCGGGAACAAGAATTCATGACGTTCAGCGAGGGCCTGCAGGAATTTCTGCCCGACGGCTCGGTCTTCCTGGAAGAACAAAACTCCGGCGTCCTCTGGGTTGTCAATGAGGAGGGGGTGCTCTACAAGGACGTACAACGCTCCCACCACGACGGACACCATCACCTCCCCAACTGGACGCGCATCATTCCTTCGACCCCATGAACTTTCTCCTTTACATCGGCCCTTCCATGGGCGCAGGCGCCATCGCCCTCACCTTGGTCATTGGAGGCATCGTGGTGGTGTCGCTCGTCTACATCATTTGGCTTCGCGTGAAGAAATTCCTCAAGAAATAAAGCCATGTCCGGGGCGTGGGTCTTGCTGACGATCTCGAGCTACGCCGCACTGTTGCTGCTGCGCAGAAATGCGCCCCTTCTTCATCGCCTCGCCATCCAAAGTGTCGCGGTCCTCGACGGCATGCTCTCGGACGGTGACGACGACGCCAAGCTCGCCGCCCTCGAAGCCGCAACCGGCCGCCTGCTTCGCACCCTCTTTTCCTTCCTCTTGCTGTTGTGGGTAGGGGCGTTGCTCATCGGCGTGCCTTGGCTGTTTCAAAAGGAAGGGTTCCTCGACCTGCTGTTGTCTTGGAAAGGCATTGTGGCCGTCTCCGCAGGCGGAACCCTCGCCTTTTTCCTGCCCAGGACCCTTCCCGGCGTGACCGCGGCTTCCGGCCTGGGTGCATCCAGTCACTCTGCGCTGGACCAGCTCCTGCACCGCATGCTCCTGGGCCACCCCCACGTGCACATGCGTCTCATGCGGCGTGAAGTGGCAAGGTGGCGCAACCGCGGGGGCGCCCCAAAGCCTTCATTTCTGTGGGTGACTGGGCTCGCCAGAGCCGGTACGACGAGCGTGCTCGTGCGATTGGTCGCCACAGGCGCGTACCACAGCCTGAACTACGCGAACATGCCTTTGGTGCTCGCACCCGGGCTTTGGAAGCGGTTCCACAATCCCGGTACGGGCGAGCTGCAGGAACGCAGTCACGGCGACGGAATCCTGGTGGGCCTCGACTCGGCAGAAGCCCTCGAAGAAGTGTTCTTCCAAGCCGTGACGGGGCGGTGCTATGTGACCGACGAAGCGCTCGAGGCCCACGACGTCACGCCTGAACTCCACAGCACCTACCTCGATTACCAGGGCATTGCCCTCGCTTCAGGGACGCGTCCCGACGCAATGTATGTGGCCAAAAACAACAACGCGCTGCTCCGCTACCCCGCCATGCGTCGCCTGAACCGCGACTTTCACGCCGTCGTCATGTTCCGCGATCCCTTGACGCACGCCGAGTCGCTTCGGGCGATGCACCGCAAATACGTCGCCATGCAGGCCGACGATCCGTTCGTGAAAGAGTACATGGATTGGCTGGCGCACCATGAGTTTGGGCTGGGACACAAGCCCTTCCGCCTTCCGTCGACCCAAGACCTTCCCAGCGGCGACCTCGACAGGCTGGATTACTGGCTGGATTTGTGGATCAACCACTACCGTGAAGCCCTGAATCTCGACCCCCATCGCCTGCACTTTGTCTCCTACGAAGCGTATTGCGCCTCACCCCAAGATGTGTTGCAACGTATTGTGGACGCCACGGCCCTAGAAGCCGCCGTGCCCGCCTACGAGGCCTATGTCAAGGTGCGAGAGGTCGAGGATGACGTGGACGCCAAGCGTCTGGCGCAAGCGCGTGGGCTTTATGCTCAGATGGTCAACAGAGGTCAGTCCTGAAACGCGACTCGGCGTACGACGCTTGCCGTGTCGCGCAACACCACTTCCAACGCCGTCAAGTTGCCGACCTCTTCACCCTCCTGTTCA
>Ga0115013_10000392_pt1 | contig 26566 bp, 17 predicted proteins | sample SouAtlMetagenome_2_FD_88686 | JGI IMG/M metagenome (GOLD analysis project Ga0115013, IMG submission 88686) | Marine eukaryotic phytoplankton communities from Atlantic Ocean - South Atlantic ANT15 Metagenome | ecosystem: Environmental > Aquatic > Marine > Oceanic | place: South Atlantic Ocean...
CGGAATATTTTCTTCCTTGATGGCGTAGACATCCGGTGCGGCGAACCCTCGTGCCACGACATGGATCGGGCCGAAAGCAATTCCACGGGACACCGCAGTGCCGTTGAAAGTATGTTCGCGATTTGATTTCGATGACATGTGCCCAAGCGTATTTTGACGGAATTCAATCCCGCAGCGGTTGGCGGGGAGTGATCGAGGCTTAGTTTGCCGTGGAGACTTCCTCGAAGTCGCGGGTGATCAACTCACCCAAAGCTTCGAGGGCTTCATCTGCCTGCTCGCCTTCCGTTGTGACGGAAATGACCGAGCCGTGACCTGCAGCGAGCATCATGAGCCCAAGGATGCTCTTCCCATCAACTTCATCGTCATCTTTCTCGACACGAATGTCGCAAGGAAAGGTATTGGCGATTTTCACAAACTGCGCGGCTGGGCGAGCGTGGATTCCGAGTTGATTTGTGATGGTAAAATCCTTTTGAGGCATAAAAATGGTCTTGTGGCGCAGCCATAGTGACGGGTGGGAAGAGTCCAGAAAAGACAAATATTGCGCTCTCAGCTACCAAAATGATCATTCTCAGGTGTTATAATCCCTCATTCATCTGCTCTAGGATCCTCTTATTGAACTCGTCGGCCATATCATAACCAATTCTTCGGAGCTGTAAATCCAGTGCTGCCACCCCGATTAGGCGGGCAGTTTCACGCCCGGCAGCAACGGGAACCTCTATTAGTGGGACCTCAACATCGAGAACCTGGAATTTCTTTCGCCGAATGCCGGTGCGGTCGACCTTATTGAGATCAGTGTCAGGTTTCAGGGCAACGACCAGATCGAGACGTTTTTCGGGCCGAATGGCAGACAATCCGTAGAGGTTCGCGACGTTTATAATGCCGATTCCCCGCATTTCGAGGTATCCTCGGGCGAAGTTTTTGGCCGAGGTGGACAGTTCTCCGCCGATTTGGCAGATTTTCACGGTATCATCGGCGACCAGAGCTGCGCCCTTTTCGAGGAGTCCGATGGCGGTTTCGCTTTTTCCGGAGCCGCTTTTTCCGGTAATGAGGACTCCGATTCCCCGATAATCGACCATACAACCGTGGAGGGTGGTGCGTGGAGCAAATTCCTGTTCCAGACGGATGGTGGCCTCGTTGATAAAATTCATGGTGAGTTTCGGTGAGGTAATGATCGCAATATTGAGATCGTGGGCAATTTTAAGCAAAAGGGCTGGGAGGGTGTGGCTACGTGCGAGAACGAGACAGGGCATCTCTTGTTCACAGAGCTGGGTAAATCGCTCAACCTGCAGTTTAGGACCAATTTTCTTCAGGTAGGATATTTCGGAATTTCCAAGGACCTGGATCCGTTTTTTCGCAAAATAGGTAAAGAATCCGGATAAAGCTAGTCCAGGTCGGTTGACGGCGGGCTCGGCTATTTTGCGATCGAGGCCCACGACCGGGTGTTCGACGGTCAACTCGAGCTCTTTACCGTAACGGTCCAGAAATTCCTGAACGGTGATACTCGATGGGTTGATTCTTTTTCCTCCGGCAGGCATGGAGGAATTCTATGGGCGAATGAGGGGAACCAAAAGAAAAAGCTCTTGTTCTTGGAATCGACCACTTTTTCCAATCGAAAAGAGACCAGCATCACTTTTATTTAGGGAACCGGCACGCGGGCCATGAGACGTTGGATCACATCGTCGGTAGTGACATTCTCCGCTTCGGCCTCGTAGGAGAGGAGAATGCGGTGGCGCAGAATTTCGGGGGCTAGTTCTTTGATGTCGGCGGGGGTGACAAAGGCGCGTTGTTCCAGGAAGGCCCGGGCGCGTGCGGCGAGGGCGAAATTGATGGTCGCCCGAGGAGAAGATCCGGATTGAATGAGTGACCTCAATGAACCTTCATATTTGTGTGGATCGCGGGTGGCTTGCACTAGGTCAACGATGTAGCCTTTGACGGCAGGGTCGATGTAGATTTGGTCAACGATTTGGCGACTTTCGGCAATCATCTCAGGATTGGCCACGGCCTTGGTGGTATCTTTCACCTTTGAAGAGGCCATTCGGTCGAGGATGTTGAGCTCTTCGTCGCGGCTAGGGTAGTCTACAATGACCTTTAAGAGGAAGCGGTCGAGTTGAGCTTCGGGAAGGGAGTAGGTTCCCTCCTGGTCGATCGGGTTTTGGGTTGCAAGGACAAGGAAGGGCGCCGGAAGGGCGTAGGAGTGATCGCCAATAGTCACCTGGCGTTCCTGCATCGCTTCGAGAAGGGCGGCCTGAACCTTGGCTGGCGCGCGGTTGATTTCGTCCGCCAGAATTAGGTTGGCAAAGATAGGGCCCAGTTTCGGAGAGAACGATTTCTCTTCGGAATTGTATATCATAGTGCCGATGAGGTCGGCAGGAAGGAGATCCGGAGTGAACTGAACTCGGGCGAATTGGGCCTGTAGTGAACCCGCAAGTGCCTTGACCGCGAGGGTTTTGGCGAGGCCCGGAACACCTTCGAGGAGAATGTGCCCGTTGCTCAGCAGTCCGATAAGGAGTTTGTTGACGAGGTTTTCCTGCCCAACGAGGACGCTGGCCATTTCCTCTCGGATTGCGTTCACCCATGTGCTGGATGCGGAAAGTTTTTGTTGAAGAGCCTTTGGGTCCATCACTGGCGGGATACTGGCAAATTCCCTCCGCTTTGAGAAAGAAAAACTCTGGAGCAAACAAGAATGTCGGTTAGTTGGAGGGCTTCTGAATCCCAACCATCATTTTGTGGATCGATTCGGTTGAAGGCGTCGGTGGGCTCAGGATTGTGACTCTTTTACTTCAGAGCGGGATTTACCGACGTGCTATCGCTCTGGGCAAAGATCACTTCAGAGAGGAGCAGGGTGAATGCAGGGACAGTCTAGATCATATGGAGAATTAAGGAATCCAATCGACATTCATTTGTTGAGATTGGAGATGTGAATTTGAGCCCACAATGAATGAAATTTGTGGATTTAATGGAAATTGGTGTTACTTCCCCTATGAAACACGCTTGAAACCCTGACTGCTCCACGGCATGTTTCCGCCCCGCCGCACGAGCGGTCCATTTTTCGATGAGTTCTACGATAGTTATTCCCGACTCCGCTCCGTTTACTCCTGAGCAGCGCGCCTGGCTCAGCGATTTTCTCTCTAAAACTCTCGCGGGAGGTGGTTCGGAAGGTTCCGTGGCTGCCGGCCCAGCTATTCCGGTGTCAATTCTTTGGGGAAGCCAGACTGGAAATTCCGAGGGCTGTGCCAAAAAGTTGATGAAGGCGCTCAAAGGTGGGAATTATCAGCCTGAGGTCTTCGACATGGCGCAATATGACATCTCTCGGCTACCTTCGGAGAAAAACGTTCTCATTATCACGAGCACCTACGGAGATGGTGAACCACCTGATAATGCCGCCGAGCTTCACGCCCACATCATGGGAGACAGTTCTCCCAGCCTAGAGAACGTGAATTTCTCAGTCTTTGCGCTGGGTGATTCGGAATACCCTGACTTTTGTCAATGCGGCATCGAGTTTGACACTCGCCTTGAAGCTCTCGGCGGGAAGCGCATGTTTGAGCGTGTCGACTGCGACGTCGATTTCGACGACCAGTTCAAGATTTGGAAAGATGGTGTGATGTCCGCAATGGGTGGTTCTTCTGCTGCCCTGGCCGAACCTGAAGTCGTTGTTGATGAGCCTTATAGCAAAAAGAATCCCTTTCCCGGGCCGGTTCTTAGATCTTATAATCTGAACGCTGAGGACTCCGAGCGTGAGACTTATCATGTGGAAATCTCCCTCGAGGGATCGGGCTTGGAATATCAGGCTGGCGATGCTCTTGGGGTGAAGCCTTATAATCCGGAAGAGGCCGTCGATGAGATTCTTGAGATGCTTCCCTTCAACGTGAAGGACGATGTTCCGCTTCCCGGCGGTGGGGAAGCTCCACTTCGCGAGGCCCTTATCACTTCATACGATATTCGTAGCCTGAACAAAAAGCTCCTCACTTTGTGGCAGGAGCGTTCGGGTTCGCCATTCCTTCGAGCCATGGTGGAAGCTGGTAATAAGGAAGAGATCGATGAATTTTGCTGGGGACGTGAGTTGGTCGATCTGATCATCGATCACCCGGCCGATTTCTCGGATGGTGAGGAATTCGTCAGCGTGTTGCGAAAGCTCCAGCCGCGTCTCTATTCGATCTCCTCGAGCCCAAACGCTCATCCGGGTGAGGTGCATATGACAGTTGCGATCGTCCGATACAATACTCACGGACGTGATCGTGGTGGCGTTTGCTCCACTTATCTATCGGATCGTGTTGGTGGCACCTGCTCGGGTGTCTTTGTCCACAGCAACAATGCTTTCCGTCTTCCCGAGGACACCTCTAAGGACGTCATTATGGTGGGACCGGGGACTGGAATCGCTCCATTGCGTGCCTTCCTCGAAGAAAGAGAGGTCTCCAAAGCGACCGGACGAAACTGGCTTTTTTTTGGTAACCCTCATCGCGACAAGGATTTCATTTACGAGGCTGAGATTATGGCCCGGAGAGAGTCCGGTCTTTTGACTCGTCTGGACCTCGCATTCTCCCGTGATCAGGCCGAGAAAATCTACGTGCAGGATAAGATGCTGGAATCCGGGGCAGAGCTCTGGGACTGGATTAACGGAGGCGGACATTTCTACGTTTGTGGAGATGCTTCCCGCATGGCCAAGGATGTCGACAAAGCTCTTCACATCATCGCGCAGAAGCACGGTGGACTCAGTGAGAAGGCTGCTATCGATTACGTCAAAGCTCTCAAGAAAGAAAAGCGCTACGCCCGCGACGTCTATTAGACGAAGTCCGCTCTGGCAATTGGGACCAAAGCATCGACACTATCTCCATGAAAGATCTGGTCCGAGTTGAGCCTGTGGCCCTTTTGCCCACCCAAGCTGGTTGTGCTGTTTTCCTTGGCGACGGTAAGAAGGTCATCGTCTTTTATATCGATCCATCGATTGGAGCTTCGATCAATGCAGTCTTGGCCAAAGCCAAACCGCCGCGACCATTGACGCATGACCTTTTTAGCGATGTCCTGACGGCCTTCGGCGCGGAGGTGCTTCACGCCACTATCGTTCGGCAAGAGGGCGAGGTCTTTTATTCGCGGCTTTTCCTGAAAGCTGAAAACGAACTCATGGAGCGTAAGATTGTCGAGCTTGATGCTCGACCCAGCGACTGTATTGCTCTTGCTGTGAGGTATGGAGCACCGCTTTTCGTGGTGAAATCTCTGTGGGGAGATCTCGAAGACATGACCAATATCCTCGAAGACCTCCGTGAGCAGGAAAGCCCGCTGGGTGGCTTTGGAGTTGATTTGTAATTGGGGCTTTTCCAGCATTATACGTCTCCGGATTTTGAGGCTTGAGGGAGGGTCTCAGGGCAGAGCCGAGCCGAGGCTCTATTGGTATTCGACGATAACCGGCTCTGTAGTGGCGGGATATGATCTGGACCATGTTTTCATGACCTCTGCGGTTTCCTTTTTGAGCGTTGGCCCCTGAAAGGGCAAGTAGTCCCACGAGAGTGCCATTTGGCGCACTTCTTCATAAGGGTAACACGCCATAACTTCCGTCGTGCTACCGCTTTTTTTGATTTCTGGGTGGGATTCAGGGAAGGGAGACCTCGATGCGGTAGAACCGCTGGGAACTTAGTCCGGGAAGTCCTCCGGTTGTGCTACCATCGTCGCTCCAAGAATGGTTGTCATTTTCCGCAGCGACGGATATCGGGTTGGAGGCGTAGGACCAATCGGAAAGGTTGTCTGAGTATTCAACGCGATACTGACGGCCTGGAATGACGCGGAATTTGAGATCAACGGTATTGTCGGGATTCACGGTGAGATCGGGAATCAGGAAAGGCGATACGTCTGGATCAATTGGATTTGATCCAATGAGATATTCCATGAGATTGGTTGCTCCGTCGTGGTCGAAATCACCAAGGGCTCCGTGGATCCCGGTCGGGTTATTCCGGTCGAGAGAATAGAGGAGTTCCCAGGAATCGGGGAGTTGGTCGCCATCGGAATCGGGTAAGGCGGTAACGGCGGATTTGACAAGGCGAGTGTCAGTGAGGGTTGTGTCGCCGCGCAGGTGGATCGCGCGTATTTCGTGAAGGAATTCGGGGTCGCCATTGTAGCTATTAGGAAGACCAACCTCGAGGGCGTCGTCAGTGGGAGTTTCGCCGCGGAGGATAGAGAGAGCATTTGCGGCCAAAGGAGCGCCATCGATCGTGATGGTGAATTCTTTGAGAAGTTGAGTGTCCGTGCTCTCAGAGCCGAGCGATTTGTCGAAGAGAACTTTCATGATGTAGTTATCATCGACGACTTCACCATCGTTCATGGGGAAGGCGATGCGGTAGTTGGCGGGGAAGCCCGTATTCACGGTACGGGTAATGGTGGTGTAATGTCCCGCTTCGTCGGTGAGGTTTTGATTGCCGGAAGACGAAGCTTCTTTGAAGCGAACTCTGATGGTGGCAGACCCGGAGGATGGAATTTTCAGGTAGTCGAAGCGCCACTCCTTGGTGAGGTCCGTGTTTCCGAGCTGGCTGGGAACTGCCAGTTCGCTGGCCTTGGCCCAGTTGCCTGTTCCGTTTCCATTGCCGGCGGAGTCGTTGCCGGAATCACTATCGAGAATCTGATAAAAAACCTCCGTCACGGATGAATCACTCAGCGCGACCGCGCCGTAGCTACTCCCGCCGATTGTATCGTTCTCTTTGGGAAAAAGGCAGATGCCATCGGCACGAGCGAGATCGTAATAGAAGGTCTGGGTTTGGGTTCGAAAGATCGAGGCGCGACCACTTCGGTTTAGGAAGGCCTTGCTGCGCAGGACGTGAAATCCTTCAGCAAGTCCGGTCGCTTTTTCGCCGTGATCGTTGTGTGGGTAGTAGGTGACGGTTGTGGGATCGAATCCGGTGATTTCGAATTGGGTTTCCATGCGTTTTTTGAGATCGATGTCCCGTTGAGAGAAGGGGAAGCGGTCAGGAGCACCGTTTTTGTGAGCGCCGACCTTGTATCGCAGCACGGTACCGGCAGGAAACGAAGGAAGGTTCGCGGCCCACCATGATGGAGTTCCTTCGCCGTCGGCATTTCCATCGTAGCTTCGGAACATGGAGGCGACTTGAGTTGTTCCTGCGCCGACGCCAAGTGATCCTTCAGGGTAAGTCGTGCCATCAGTTGTGTAGTAGACCCAGGCTGCATTTGGGTCGCCCTTGTAGCCGATCTTGACAAGGAGATCGACGAAGTTGTTGGGAGTGACAACGAGTTGCGGGGTGCTGTTGTCATCATCGGCCTCAGGATTATGGTAAATCCACCGCACAGCTCCGGTGTCGGACCTGATCGCGGTACCATTGTTTCGGGAAAGAGTCGCGGTAGCATTTCCCATGACCACTTCCCAGGTTTCGGAGCCGGCCGAGCCGGTTGAGTTTCTCGCGACGTCGGCAGCTGCGAATTTCTCATTTGTGCGTCGCACGAACTGCGTTTGTTCGTAACCGGCGAAGAGATCCAGGCCTTGATTGAAAAAGCGATCCTCCGGCGGCGGATTGTCCCGACCATTGTTATTTAAATCGATGCCGCCGTCGAGCTTCATGAGCATGTTAACGGCGGAACCATCAGCCCGCCCAAGAATACGAAGATTGTTCACGTCTGTGATGCGAGGAATCATTTTTGTATAATTGCCGTCGCCATCGCGGCCGTCCTGGCGGACATGAGCCATCATGGGGGCGCGATTGGCTCCTTGATAAAATTCGATGGGGCGGGCGCCCTCGTCATCTTCGTCTTCAAACACTGACGGGATGCGTGGGTTGTCCCAACTAAAGGCGAAGTAGCCGCCACTCGGGACAATGAGAAAATTCCCTTCACCGTTACGAAGTCGACCGTCGTTGCCAACTCTCACGGTAAAGCTTCCCCCGTGTTCGGAGTAGTTGCGGAGATGGGCATCAGCCGGAAAACTGGAAACGACATCGTCGCCTAATTGTCCATCAATGTAATTACGTGCCATCATGACGAGGAGAATGGTGCCGTCGGAGTCTGTCATGGAGCCGTTTTCTCGTTTGTCTCGAATTTCCCAAGCGGCGAAGTTCTGTTCACTCCATATGGGAATTTGTTCGCCACGAATAAAGTCGCGGCGAACCTTGAGAGGTCCAGTAACCCACTTCTGATTGAACTGGCCGAGGAAGGGCGTGTAGGAGGGCTTGGGGAAATAATCAGGTCCACCCTGAATATTATACCCATCGGTGTATACGATGGGGAGTCCTTCGCGAGTGAGCATGTATTGAAAGGCGGCCGGACGATCTTCACCGTTCATGAAGTTGTTGTCGTGACTCAGAGGGTAGGTTACCACTTCGACAGGTGAACGACCATTGTGTCCGTAAGCCCTTTGATCATAACCCGAGAGGCTGCTCCCAATGCCGGAAAAGCCTCCGACGGCGTTGAGAAAGTCATCGTTTGCAATGCGCATGCCCGCTTCGATATATTCGCCGTCGGCAGGTGGTGCTCCAAGGTGCTCGCCAAAGAGAAGCGCGTCGTCGCGGTTGAGGGCGTTTTCGTAAACGGTATTACGGTGGTTTCCCCAGTCGGTGTGACCGCGGGTGAGATTAAATTGCTCCTGGATCTGCCCGTTGTATCCAGCACTGGAGTTATCCTTGTTGACTCCGCTTTGCTGGCCAAAGAAATATGAGGGAACATGCTTCACGGCGTCGAGTCGGAAGCCATCGGGCTTGGCGACATCGATGAACCATCGTGCTTGTCTGAAAAGCATTTGGTTGACGTCTTCATTAAGGGGATCGCCCATATTAAAGATGCCATCACCAAAACCCCATGTGGTGTTTTGGTGATCGGGGTTGCTGGGGTCAATACCGGTGTCGGTGAAGGGTTCGGATGTTTCTCCGGCATCGTGTTGTCCATTGGAATTCGTATCATCCCAGTCGAACTTCCCATTATTCGCGCCGGTGTTGTTTAATCCATATCCGGTGTCGTTAAAGGGTTCTTTGTCGGCAAAAGTGTAAACTGGATCTCCGGCGAAATTCGTCCCGATTGGGAGGTCGTTGTCGAGGTAGAGATGTGTCTGCCCCGGATGGCGAATACCGCTCCACTTGGGGTAGTCCTGTCCCTCGGTGGTGCCATTTGGGTTGAAGCTGGTGTTTGGATCCTCTTGCGCGATGTCCCAGCCAAAAGGATTGCGATTGAGAACTTGCCATTCATCTGAATAGTTAATTGAGTCAGAGGCTTTACGCCATAGATTGCCGTCACGGACGAGGTGAAAGTCCTCGGGCACAAATCCAGGTAGATTTAATAAGAGCTCGCTGACACCGGTGTTGTTGTCGAGCGGCCCGCCGCAATGAGCCATGACATTGTCGAAGTAGACTTTGAGCCCAAATCGATGAGCGATGAGCACGAGGCTCAAGAGTTCTTCCTTTGTGCCATATTTTGTGGGGATGGTGCCCATCTGGTCCTTGTCGCCGAGATCGAAGCGATCAAAGGTGTCGAAGCCCACGGAGTAAGTTCCGGACGCTCCTTTGAAAGGTGGGGGAAGCCAGAGTGAGGTGTATCCTGCTTCGGCAACTTCGGGAATCCGACGCTCAATCTCGGACCACCCGGTATTGAAATACTGAAGGATAACCTCTTCCGCCCGGGCCGTGGATAAGAGGAGGGAAAAGGCGAGCAACACCGAGAAGCAGGAACAGGGAGACATCAGAAAGTTTCCCTCGAAGCTAAGACAATGGAACGATCTCGCAATAAAAAGAGACCGAAGTTGTCCTATCGGTAGCGCAAGAGGGCTTCAATCGGGTAGTGGTCGGAGGGATGGCGGCCATTTTCTTGCGTGTAGTTGATCGTAGCATTGAGAGTGGTAAATTTCTCCGAGTGGAGAATCCAATCAATGCGCGACCCTTTTCTGACACCTTTAAATCTACCAAAAGTAGCCTCGTCGGGCTGTCGCTGTGGATGAATGACGCGGTAACTGTCGACGAGCTTTGCGCTTCCGTCGTTTGGGCCGTTGATAAGTGATGCGTAGGGCTTTCCGTCTTCGGTTGTATTGAAATCCCCAGTGATGATGAGGGGGAAATCTTCTTCGACTGACTCCCACTGCTTGCGCATAAGTTTGGCTGATTCGAGACGGGCGACTTTTCCACGATGATCGTAGTGAGCATTGGCAAAGATGAAGATTTCCTCGTTTTTCAGATCACGAAGAGCCACCCAGCTGAGCATTCGCGGAAGTGAGGAATCCCAACTCTTGCTACCGGCTTTATCGGGAGTTTCGCTGAACCAAAAATGTCCGGAGCGTTCCAGAACAAAGCGCTTTGTCCTATACATCAGTGGAACGTATTCTCCTTTTTCCTTTCCGTCCTCACGTCCAACTCCGTGGAAGGCGTAGCCGGGGAGGTTTTTTTTGAGGAAGTCGGCCTGGAATCCAAGAACCTCCTGAAGACCAAGGAGGTCGGGGTCGGAATCCTTGATCGCACCAAGAACAAGATTCTTTCGATTCTCCCATTTGTTAATGCCATCCTTCGCTGCTCCGTAGCGGATATTGAAGCTCATCACCCTGAGTGATTCGGAAGCTGTGGTCGGGAGGATTGGAACGATTATCAGGAGGGAGAACGTCAGGATATGATTAATTCTTTTCATGGGGCGAGTTCAGTGAACTTTATTTTTGTTAGATCTTTCAATGAGAAATGAGTCTTTCGCAAATTACCCGGAGTAGTTGGTCTTATCATCGTCATAGGAAGCTCTTTCAATCCAAGCTTTAGCCGTGGCGTAGTTTGGCGAATCGGTTTTAATTTTCCTAGCTTGAGAAATGGAGCGTGCGGGGAATCTCTGTTCGTAGTAAAATTCAGGAAAGAAGATGTTCTGGCGGTCGAGTTCAGCTTTCCTTGCATCGCTGGTTCATGAGATGAAGGTAGAAACCGGAGGGAGGACAATGAATCGGATGGGTATGTCCTCTTGTAGGCTGAATCTTTTACAAAAGAATAGATTTTAATGGTGATAGTATGCTTTGTCTTTATGAGTTCGCTCGACGCTCTATCTCTTGGCATGCTCCACGCGGTAGTCTCACGCGTGGTTTTTTGGGCGGTTTGGCGGATCTGACGTCTGAAAACGTGTTGGAGTGCCCTTGGAGTGGATGGCCGCCAATTCGAAGGCACCCGCAGGGAATATTATGGATACTGGTCCCGTCATCAGCGATACCTTTCGAGCTTTTGACCCGAAAGGAGAGCTGGCATAACTCAAGGGAATTACTTCACGATCATTTCGCCCTTCATGATGGTCCAATGACCGGGGAAGGTGCAGAGGAAGGGGTAGGTCCCCGGAGAGGTGGGGGCTTTGAAGCGTAGGGTTTCGCTTTGTCCGACCTTGAGCATTTTGGTTGAGTGCAGGATGCGTTTATCGTCGGGAATATAATGTTTTTTGGCCGCCTTGGGGTCTGCGGCCATGAGGTTGGCCTTCTCTCCGATTTGCTGGATAGGAGTATTCTTGGCCAAAATGAGGAGGTTGTGGTCGGTGGCATCAGGGTTGGTGAAGACCAGCTTCACCGGTTGCCCGGCCTTGACAGTGAACTTATCCTCAGTGAAAAGAAGGCGCTCGGGGATGGTTCCGATTTTGACGGTGGCAAGGTTCTTTTGTCGATCGAATTGCTTCTGCTCCCGGGTGAGCTTTGTTTTTGTTTCGACGCTCGGTTTGGCGAGAGCTGCGAGTTTCTTTTGGGTATCAGGGAGCCAATGGGCTTTGAGTTTTTCTGAATTGAATGACGAGCGGATGGCGTAGGCGAGGTGCGTGTCTGCGGGTTGCTCGAGGACGGGTGTAATTGCTTCGAGTGAACCCTTTTCTCCAATGTAGGATGCGCAAAGGCTGGCTTCGCGTCGGACGTGTTGAGATGGGTGGCTTGCTCCAAATGCAAGAAGCTTTGAAGTGAATGCTGGTGTAGCATCAACGAATCGAAGTGGACCGAAGGCCGATGCTGCTACGAGATGGTCGTCGCACTTGATGAGATTTTCAAGGAGTTCAAGATTTGCGCTGTCGAGGGCTTGGTGAAGCCAGAGAGCTTCGAGGAGGTGGAGAGGATTGGATTGTTTGGTAGTCCACGCGTTCAAGGACGCGAGAAGATCGTTGGGAGAAGTCAGAGGTTGAGAGCCTTCGCTACGTGCACGGAGTTCGAGCTTCGCGCGATAGCGGGTGCGGTAATGGGGAGACTTGAGGAGGTCTAACAACTCTGTTATCGATGCGCCGTTAATTTTAGGAGCTTCGGCGAGTTTGGCTCCTTTGGGGACGATTCGCCAGATGCGGCCGGCTTTACGGTCGCGACGAGGGTCTCGGAGGGAGTATTGGGCGTGTCCTTTTACGGGGTTATACCAGTCACAGATGTAGCAGGCTCCGCGTGGTCCAAAGTTGAGGTCGACGGGGATGAAGGAGAGATTGGTCGAGAAGATGAGGTCGAATTGAAACTTCTCGGAGAAGTGATCGTCTTCTTCAGTCCAGGTATGAAATTCGATTTTGTTAGTGGGCTTGTAGCGGGCCTTGATGAAGCCGCCTTGCATTTCCTTTGGCCAGAAATCATGGGAGACGAAATCTTGTCCGCAAACTCCAGAGTAGGCTTGCATGCCATTGGCCCTCGGATGTTGTTCAGGATATGTAAGATTGGTGGCATGGAATGTTGAGGCAAAGACGGGGTGAGAGGCGACATGGTTGCCCCAGGGGTCGAATGTGACGCCCCACGGATTTGTGTTGGGATAGGCTCCAAAGGGAGTGAGCTTTTTGTTTGAAGGATGGTAGAGAAACCAGGAGGAGTTCTTGGCGCGGATTGGTCCGTAGGCGGTTTCAACCTGGCTGTTATGGAAGATGGATTCGCGGAAGAGGAGGTCGCCGCCGGGAGTCCAGGTGAAGTCGTGAAGGGCATGATGGGAGTCCTCACAGCCGAAGCCAGTGAAGAGGATTTGGCGGTGATCCATTTTCCCGTCGCCATCACGATCAGTGAGGTGTGTCAGGTGAGGTTCTTCCGAGCAATAGACGCCGCCATTTCCATCGAGGACGAAAGAGAGCGGGATGTGGAGGTCATCGGCCCAGGTGGTGCATTTGTCAGCTTTTCCATCTTGGTTGGTGTCTTCGAGGATGATAATTTTATCGCAGGGTTTCTGCCCGGGATAGACGTGCGGATAGGTCACGGAAGTAGAAACCCAGAGGCGTCCGCGGTTGTCCCAACGCATTTGGATGGGGCAGGCCATTTCGGGAAAGTCTTCCTCGGAAGCGAAACAATTGACCTCGAAACGAGGGTCGATTTTAAAGGCTTTAAGTTCGTCGGAAACAGAGAGGAATTTGTTAGCTCCTCGTGAGAGGAGGACGTCGTCCATTTTTGGAAGATTGGAATCGTCAGCCTTGGTTGTCTCTCCAGTGGAAGTGGTGGTGTGAATGGCCTTGTCGCGATTCGCGACCATGAGATCGAAATTCCGCATCGCGGGAAGGAAATCGAGATAGCCGTAAGATTTGTTGCGAGCTCCGGTGTAGTAGAAGGTATTAAGAGGTCGATAGCGGTAGAAGAACTGGGTGGCCTTATCGATGACGAGGGAGCGGAGCTCTTCGTTGATGGCGGTGGGATCTTTTTGGAAAAGGGCCTTGAAGGTGGAGTTTGCAAATTCGGCGTGACCGTTCAGGTTGAGAGCATGGCCATCGATGGTGATGACTTGAGGAGTTTCGTTGACTTTTTTGGAGCTATTTTGAATGAGGTCGACGAAAGCAATTTGATGTTCCAGAGCCGCCGACTTTATAAGGCTTGCGTAACGAGCAATGAGTTTTTTTTGATTGGCTATTATCGCTAATTCTTTTTCGGGGCTGTGGAAATAGCCATCAGGCGCAAGATGTGGGGAGAGGAGGATAATCCGAGGTGCGGAATTACCGTTATAGGCTTGGGTTTTGAGGTGAGTGAGAAATTTGTCCAGACGTTTTTTGAATGCAGGAAGACCTTCTTCCCCAGCGAATGATTCATTGTATCCATAGGCGGCAATGATCACATCTGCCTTGAAATAGGTGAGATGTTGATCGAGGTCGCCGAAGTTATCGGGGCGTGGCATGAGGTCGACTTCGTCGGCCGGCCAGGCGAGATTGCGGATGGTGAGTTGGTGGTTGGGATGATGTTGGTGGAGGAGGGTTTCGAGATGCCCATAGCGACGTTCGGCATCAAGTAGGAGATTCCCGATGAGAGCGATGCGCGTTCCTTTTTCTAATTGAAGAGGCAGTGTGGTTTCTACAGGAGTTGTGGTCTTCGCGCGGGGTGAGGTTTTACGATTGATGTAATACTTGGCGAGCTCGGGATCCTTCACCGGGGGAGTTACTTTGATTTTCTTATTTTTGGCGTCCTGAACTTTTGGCTTTTGGGCTTCAGAGATTGAGTTCGAGAATAGGCTGAGGATCAGAAGGATCTGGAGAAATTTCATTTTTGGGCTGATACGATGTTAAAAAAGTTACGTGAGTTTTGCGCAAATTGTTCAACAGGAATGTTGAGGACTTGGGAGCATTGAGCTACAATGTTGAGCAGGTTTGCGGGATGGTTGAGATCTTCAAGCTGATAATTTGGAGATGGAGGGCACATGTCTGGCGCGTCCGTTTCCACGAGTATGCGGTCCGGAGGAAGCTTGCGGAAAATTTCCCGAACCTTTGCCTTTCTTGAATGAAGGAAATATCCGGAAAAAGAAAAGTGAGCGCCGAGCTTTAGAAGTTCTTTCGCCGTTTCCAGAGATCCGGAGTAGGAATGAAGGAGAAGGCGAGTAGGGAGAACTGTGCTTTTCTTGAGGATTGAGAGAAGAGGACCCCAGGCTTTCATACAGTGAATGGTGATCGGGCGATCAAAATGAACCGCTAGATCCAGATGTTTTTGAAAAATGGGTAGTTGAAGGTCGATGTCGTGATCCTTGAACCAACGATCAAGTCCACATTCGCCAATCGCGGCGGTTGGTGACTCTTTTAGAAGGCAGACAAGAGTATTTAACCAGTGGTCTGAGCGTTGCTTGAGGTGCCAAGGGTGTAATCCGTAAGAGGGAATGACAAGGTCCGGGTGGTCTTGAGCGAGTCCTTTTACTGTGGGCCAGTCTGATTCAGTTGTGCCATTGACGATGCATTGATGGATGCCGACTTTGCGCATTTCCGAAATCAAACCATCACGATGTTGATCAAAGCGGGGGTTTTGAAGGTGATTGTGACTGTCGACTAACATCACCTTAGAGGCAGGAATGATTTACTTGGAAATTCGTTCAACTAACTTTCGATTCCAAGCAACAGAGTCACGCAGGAGAGTGATCTGTTCCAGAAGTCCCGAGTGTTTGGCATAGACCTTCTTGCAGGCAGGATCCTTGAAGTTGACGTTGAGATAACGACCGATTTCACGACAGAGCGTGTTGTCTTCTTCCTGTAGTAAACCAAGTTCGGCCTGATACTTCGTAATATCTTTGTTGGCCCGACTGATTTGAGAATAGCTTTCGGATGTTTCGTCCTTGGTGCCTTGTAGCTTTTGATCAATTAGCGCCTGGAGTTCGTTAAGGTCACTTTGTTCGGCGTCGATGCGATTCTCAATGTTTATCAATACTTCCTTAAATTCGTTAAAAGTGTCCCTGAGTTTGATCAGCATCTCGCGGCATTCTCTATATTGCTCAGTATCTTTCTGTCCTTCTTCTTGGAGGACGCGGGCCTTCATTCTAAATGCCTCGTACTTACGTTTGACGTGTTGGGCCTCTATTTTAAGACCATCCCGCTCGCTCTTGAGGTTATCAAGGGTCGCGAAAAGTTCTTCGCGTCGTTCGTAAAGCTCCTGCCCCATGTCTTTGGAGCGGTCAGCGGCTTGGGCGCGACGTTCGTGAGCTTCCTGTAGAATTTGTTCGGCCTCTTCGATTTTTCTCTGAATCTCTTTTTGTTCTCGTTCGAGGCGACGTATGTTCCAGTATTCCATCGAAAGGTCTTCGATACTTTCGATGTTTTTCCAACAGTATTTCCCGAGTAATTCTTCGCCATCCTGCATCAGATGTGTTTCAAAAGCCGCATCGGTCATACGCTTGGTTTTGCGAAGGAGGCCGAATGACTGAAATATCACAGCGAAGGCGAATCGGGTGCGGGTCATGACAAATCTTACTTTTTGAGGTTCTTCTGAAGATCGGCGATGACGCTGTAGTCTTCAAGAGTGGTGATGTTCCCCGAAATTCCGCCAGTAGCGACGAGTTCCTTGAGAAGACGTCTCATAATCTTCCCTGAACGGGTCTTGGGCAGCGATGGGGTAAAATAGATTTCGTCAGGCTTGGCGATTGCACCAATGACTTTGCCAACGTGGTTTCGGAGTTCCTTGGCTAGTGCGTCGGATGTTTTGACATTGCCTTTTACGGTGACGAACGCTACAACCCCTTGTCCTTTGATTTCGTGAGGACGTCCCACGACCGCAGACTCGGCGACAGCTTTATGTTCAACAAGGGCGCTTTCTACTTCAGCAGTCCCAAGACGATGGCCAGAGACGTTAAGGACGTCATCAAGACGACCGACGATCCAGAAGTTGCCCTGCTTGTCGGTGCGAGCTCCGTCGCCGGCAGTATACATGCCTGTGTAGTCGTTCCAGTAAGTGTCGCAATAGCGCTTCTTGTCGCCATAGATGCTACGTAGCATTGATGGCCATGGCTTTCGGATGACTAGCTTGCCTCCCTCGTTGGGGCCGCACTCTTCACCGGTCTCGTCGAGGATGGCAGCATCGACTCCGAAGAAGGGCAGTGTCGCCGTTCCGGGCTTGGTGGGGGTGCAGCCGGGAAGAGGTGAAATCATAATGGCGCCGGTTTCGGTCTGCCACCAAGTATCGACAATGGGACAACGTCCGCCGCCAATCTTTTCGTGATACCACATCCAGGCTTCCGGATTGATTGGCTCACCCACCGTGCCGAGGAGTCGGAGCGAGGAAAGATCGTGCGAATCAGGGAATTGATCTCCCGCTTTAATAAAAGCGCGAATGGCGGTTGGAGCAGTGTAGAAAATGGTGACCCCATATTTTTCGACGATATCCCAGAAGCGACCGAAGTCGGGATGATTCGGAGCACCTTCATACATGACCTGAGTCACCCCATTGGTAAGAGGTCCGTAGGTGATGTAGGAATGGCCTGTTACCCAACCGACATCGGCGGTGCACCAGTAGACATCGTCATCCTGCATGTCGAAAATGTATTTGCAGGTCGAGTAAGTGCCGGTGAGATAACCGCCGGAGGTGTGGAGGATGCCCTTGGGTTTTCCTGTGGATCCGGAGGTGTAGAGGATGAAAAGCGGGTGCTCGCTTTCGAAAGCTTTAGCTTTATGCTTTGTGGAAACCTTGGCTGTTTCGTCGTGCCAGTATACATCACGCCCGCGCTTCATAGGGATCTTGTCTCCGATGCGCTGATGAACGATGACGGTATCTACGGCCTTGTATTTCTTGAGTGCTTCGTCGACGTTGCTCTTCAAAGGAACGATTCCGCCGCGGCGGTAACCTCCGTCGGCTGTGATGACAGCCTTGGCTTTGCAGTCGGACAGTCGATCCACAATGGACTCGGCAGAGAATCCACCAAACACGACCGAATGAACAGCTCCAATACGGGCGCAGGCCAACATCGCGATGACAGCTTCCGGAACCATGGGCATGTAGATCAAGACACGATCTTTGGACTTGATGCCTTGAGCGAGCAGGACGTTGGCAAATTGGCAAACCTCGCGGTGAAGTTGGCGGTAGGTGAGGGTGCGAGACTCGCCAGGTTCACCCTCCCATATGATGGCGGCTTTGTTGGCCCGGCCATTGGTGAGGTGACGATCGACGCAGTTTTCGCAGACGTTGAGTTTTCCGCCGACAAACCACTTAGCGTATGGGGCCTTCCAATCGAGGGGTTTGGTCCATTTTTTTTGCCAGGTCAGTTCTTTGGCTTCACGGGCCCAAAAAACGCCGGGTTTCTCGATCGATTCCTTATGCATGCGCTTGTATTGCGCCATGCTTTTAATCCGGGCGTTTTTCGAAAATTCCTTTGAGGGTTTGAAGACGCGGTTTTCGCTCAGGTGGCTCTCGATATTATCGCTCATGTTTTCTCTGGAGAAAACTTAACAAGATGAATGATGAGGGCACAATGCCGGATTATGGTAAATCCCTACTTCTTTGGGGCCTTGGTAAGGGCAAGAAGGGATTCCCGTTCAATAGCTTCCAGTGCACGCCATTTCCCCGGTGTGAGATTGTCGAGATTGAGGTCGCCGATCCGAATTCGAACGAGACGCTTCACACGGTGGCCCACTGCTTGGACCATGTAACGTATCTGTCGCTTGAGGCCGGTTTTGAGAGTCATTTCCATACGACGGGAGGAGAGGCGCTTGACCGAGGAGGCGCGAGCTTTGCCGACCTCGGTGTGGACGCCTTTTTTAATCTGGGAGAGAATGGAGTTCTCGAAGGCGTTTTGCACGGTGACGTGGTAGACTTTTTCGATACTATGCTTGGGGTGGGTAAGGGCCTGGGAGAGTTCGCCGTCATTACTTAGGATGAGAAGTCCTTCGGAATCCAAATCGAGGCGACCAACGTGCATGAGGTGATGCATTTTTGGCGGGAGGAGTTCATAAATGGTGGCGCGTCCGTTTTCGTCGCTGCGGCTACATACCAACCCGGGAGGTTTATGGAGGACAATGGATTGGACCAAGAGCGGCTCAATACGCTTTCCTGAAGCCCGAACGGAATCTCCGGGTTGCACGCGGTATCCAGGGTTGAGGCAGACGTCGCCATTGACGATCACTTCACCTTGTTGGACCAGTGTATCGCAGCCGCGGCGGGAACCGATTCCAGAGGAAGCGAGGTATTTGTTCAGTCGGATTCCTTCAGGTGTCATAACAAAAGAAAAAGCGGAGCCCGAAATGAGGCTCCGCTATGAAAGTATTCGTAAAATAGGTCCCAGCGGAGATTAACTCTCAGCTTTGGTCTTGGGCAGGCCGATGGCGCTTTTGCCTTCTTGCCATTCGCCGCGCTCTTTCATAAGCTTCACGCGCTCAAAGCGCTTCATTACTGAGCGCTTACCAGTGGCGCCGCCTTGTCGTTTCAGTGAGTTGTGCTTGGACATGAGATCTTGAATGAGCTGAGTGCGCGGACGCTAGGAAGCAATAGTGACTTTGGCAAGGATGAACTTTTATTAATTTGAGTTAAGCAAAAGGCCTGAGATTGCGCCTCGCCAGAACCCTTGGGCGGCCATATTTTATCCCTGTGCCCGCGGAATGTGAAGAAAGCCAGATTAAGTTGGAATTCGAGACCCCTCGATTTCTACAGTCTCTTTTTGCCCATGATGAAAAGGTTTTAAAGTATTTGGAGGAGGAGGCCGGTGTCAAAATTGTCACCCGTGACGGTTGGTTGCTGGCTAGGGGGTATCCAGAGGATTGTGCCATTGTGGAACAGGTTTTCGGAGATTTGGAGGAAGCGCGGCGAAATGGAGGGGAGATCGCACCCAGGGATTTTCGGACAGCAGTGGATATTGCCTTAAGTGAAGACGGAGAAGGTAGTGTCTCGGATTTGGTGAGTGTGCAGTTGGTGGGAGCTCGCGGGCGGAAGCCCGTGGTGGCAAGGACCCGGAATCAGTTGCAGTATCTCAATGCGATGGTGAAAGACGAAGTCGTCTTCGGTTTGGGACCCGCAGGAACGGGCAAAACTTATTTAGCAGTGGCGATGGCGCTCCATATGCTTAAGAACAAAGAGGTCAATCGCGTGGTGCTCACTCGTCCGGCGGTCGAAGCTGGAGAGGCCTTGGGCTTTCTACCCGGAGACATGCGAGACAAGGTTGCCCCGTATTTGCGTCCACTATACGATGCCATCGACGATATGTTGGGATTTGAGGAAGGTGACAAGCGTCTAGAGGACGGCAGTATCGAAATCGCTCCGCTGGCATACATGCGTGGACGGACGCTTTCGAAGTCTTTTGTCATTTTGGATGAAGCGCAAAACACAACCAGAGAGCAGATGTTCATGGCTCTAACTCGATTGGGGGAGGGGTCGCGTTGTGTCGTGACCGGAGATTCCTCGCAGATTGATTTGAAGGAGCAACGGACATCGGGACTTCTGCAAGCTGAAAATGCCCTGAAAGGCGTAAAGGGAGTCGGCTTCAATTATTTTGAAACGAACGACGTTGTGCGCCACGCCGTTGTTGGACGAATCATCGAAGCCTATAATAAAGAGCGTTCCCAGTAAGTTACCATGAATATCATCATTGTCGGAGCCGGAGAAATAGGCCGCCATCTTGCGATTGAGCTTTCTCGGAAAGAACACCAGGTTTCCGTGATCGAAAGCGATGCCAAACGTGGAGCTGAACTTGAGCGCGAGATTGAAGGGAAGGTCGTCATTGGCGATGGCTCCAGTGTAAACACGCTTTCCGAAGCAAACGTTGGGGAGTGCGAATTGTTTCTCGCGCTGACGAGTGACAATACTGTGAATCTGATCAGTGCCTCGATGGTTAAGTCGATGGGGGTGGAGCGTGTTATCAGCCGGGTGCATCCTGGCTTGCAGAGGGAAGAGTGGTTATTTGATTTTAGGGGGCATTTTGGGATCGATCATATATTTTCGTCTGAACGTCTCGCTGCGATTGAGTTGGCTAAGTTTATCCGCAATCCGGATTCCCTCGTGGTGGAAGAAATTGCGCGTGGACGGATCGAACTGCAGCAAGTTTGCGTCAGTAGTAAAAGTGACGTCATCGGAGTGCCCTTGAGGGATCTCAAATTTCCCGCCAATACACGGATTGCCTTGGTGAGCCGGGGACAGGAGCATGAGGTTCCCAATGCGGAGACAGAATTGCAGAGCGGTGATATCGTCACGGTATTCGGGGCTCCGCGTAAATTACGGACTTTGGTGGAAAAGCTTCAAAAAGAAGTTTTTACTAAAGAGGGTCCAAGAGTGGTGGTGTTTGGAGGCGGGGAATACGGCTTTGCCCTGGCACAGATGTTGGAGAGTTGGAATTGCCGCGTGCGAATTTTTGAAAAGGATCCGGAACTAGCGCGAGATCTTTCCGAGAGGCTCTCCAACACGACGGTGATCAATGCGGATGCGACTTCAGTGGCGGAACTTGAGGAGGAAGAGGTGGGTGGAGTTGATTTCTTTGTCGCGACCAGCGGGAGTGATGAGGATAACGTTATGACCTGCCTTCAAGCGCACAGTTTGGGGGCCGAGAATTGTCTGACTTTGATCCACCGTGCGGATTACGCGAAGGCGATCAGTGCTTCAGGGCGACACTTCGGAGTAGTCGCAGCGGTCAGTCCGCGGGAAGCCGCTAGGAAAGAGATTTCGCGTTACGTCACTTCCGAGCGTTATCACATGGTGCGACGACTCGGGGATGGAATGGTCATCCAGACCCATGTGTCGTCGGCGTCACGAGCTGTGGGCAAAACAGTGAGTGAAATTAAATGGCCCAAGGGCTGTGTTCTTGTTGGCTTACTTAAAGGACTGCAAGCAATTGTCCCTGGACCAAATGATGTTCTCGAAGCCGGTGATCAGCTCTTTGCGGTAGTGGCGAACAAAGCCGAGAGGAAGTTCATTAAGCTGGTTCACTGATCGAAAGGAAGAGCGTCTTGAATCTCGTCTTGTCGTAAATTGGGATTCAGGGGGAGTTGGTCCGGTGTGTCAGGAGTTACCAATTTGGCAGTAGCTGGTGAAATAGCGGCGCTTTTGTATCCAAGTGGGTCGGCACTTTTCATAATGTCGACCCAGATTGGTAGGGCGAGAGTGGAGCCATATCCTCCTTTCAAAATGGGGGCCGGAGTGTCCAGCCCAACCCAGACAGCGCAACTGAGAGAAGAGGTGTATCCGGCATACCAGGCGTCCTTGTAGTCGTTGGTGGTGCCGGTTTTTCCTGCCGAAGGCTTACGAAAACCGAATTTGTGCCGGATTGCCCGACCGGTTCCAATCTCGTTGGTTTGCTCAAGGATACGAGAAACATCCCAGGCGGGCCCGGCCTCTGTGGCGCGGTAAGCAATGGGGCCATTTTCCCAAAGAATGTTTCCTTTACGGTCTTTGATCGATTGAATGTAGTAGGGTCGGAATCGTTGCCCGCCATTGGGGAAGATGCTGTAGGCGCTTGCAACTGTCTCTGCAGGCGCGCTCCAGGAGCCGAGATAAGACGAGGGAACACGGTCGATTTTATCGACGTTGAATCCTGAAACCCTAGCGATTTCGATTACGTCATCTAGGCCTGCCTTTTCTGCAACGCGGATGGAGGACGTGTTTCTTGAGTCGGTGAGAGCACGAAAAACGCTGACCGAGCGGTAATATTTTTCGTCGGAATTCTTGGGAGACCAGCTTCTCGGTGCTCCAGTGATTTCACCCGGCCGAATTGGTACATCGCTGATAGAAGCTCGTGGACTCAAGCCATTCTTAAATGCGGCGAGGTAGATGAAGGGTTTGAAGATGGAGCCGATGGGGCGCCCTCCTTGCAGGGCGCGATTATACTGCGATTCGCTGGCATTGCGGCCACCGACAAGAGCCAGGACGGCTCCGGTATTGTTTTCGATGACCACGACGGCCCCTTGAAGGTATTGAGGATCTCCCTGTCCGTTCCAGCTGGATCTTTTTTGATGGCGGTAGCCTGGGTAATTCTCGACGTGACGAAGGCGCTTCTCGACTGTTTTTTCTGTGAGCTCCTGGAGGTCGGGATCGAGTGTTGTTGTGATGATAAGCCCGCCGTCGCGGATGTTTTCCTCCTCGAGAATTCGTTCCAGATCCCGTCGGATGGCATCGAGAGCATAGCTCCCCTGGATGAGGCGGTCGGCGGCAGCGGGTATGGTGAGCTTGGTGGCTCTAATTTCGTCACCGACAGATTTTTCAATGAAGCCATAGTGCTCCATGCGGTGGAGTACGGTATCGCGTTCCACTTGGGCTTTATCTAAGAATCGGAGTGGGGAGAAGGCATTGGGGGCGCGAATGATCCCTGCGAGCACAGCGGCTTCGGAGAGGGTAAGGTCTGTGGCCTTTTTGTTGAAATAGGTTTTTGAAGCTACCTCGATGCCCTGAATGGAACCGCCCCAGAAAATGCGATTCATGTAATGTTCAAGAATCTCATTTTTGCTGAATCTGGATTCGATTCGGACGGCGATGAGGGTTTCCAAAATCTTTCGATGAACTCCTCGCGGGAAACTTTCGCCCCGTTTTTTGAGGCGATAGCTATTTCTAGCTAATTGCATCGAAATTGTGCCACCACCTTCGAGTTTTCCACGCGTAATGAAACGGAAAGCCACACGGCCGAAGGCTCTCAGATCAACAGCCCCGTGTTCCCGAAAGCGGGCATCTTCGCGAGCAATGAGAGCGTCCACGAAATAGGGCGAAACCTCGTCATAGCTGACGATCCGGCGATTTTTTCCGTGGAGATAACCGACTTCCTGTCCCTTGCTGTTTTTGAGAATGTTGCCGTTTCGGTCGAGAATCTCGGTTCGGGCCGACATGGTGACGACTTCATCAAGATCATATGTGCTAGCGATGATGTAATAGGTGATCAAGACAAAGATCGCTAGCGAGCTAGCGACCACACCTGCCGAGAGTCCCAGGCGGGAAGGCCATTTTAGCCAGATGGGCATTCTTTTTGTGACCCACCAAATGGCGTAAAAAGGAGAAAGGAAGAAATGACGGGCCTTGAAGGCGATCGAGCCCTTTTTTTTGGCGCCTTTATTTCGGCCTTTTTTCCTAGCTGGCATCTGAGGAAGTGAGCTTACGGATCTGGTAGCGGAGTCCAAGACAGGATTTTCCCTGATCGCTTTAAAAAGATGCCGCGTAAGGGTTTGGATGCGTCTCAAAATTTTAGCTCGTTTGAGATCATCACTTGAATTTTCTCAAAACAAAGGAATCTTTAGGCGCAGCAGGGTCCAAGAATTGAACATGAAATCATTGATTGTAATATTAAGCTTGGCGGTTTCGGGTGTCCTCAATTCGGCCCCGAGAATTGAGAGTTTGACTGACCTCCGCAGTTTGGAGAAAAAGGTAAAGGCGGTGGTGAAAAAACATACCAGCGCGACTATTTCCCTAGTTTCGACAGAATTGGGCTCCTCGGGGAGTGGTGTGATTGTCAGTGCCGACGGCTTGATCTTGACCGCCGCCCATGTCACCGCTGGAAGTAAGGTGATGACTGTCATCTTTCCGGATGGGAGGCAGGAGAGGGCCAGAGTGATGGGGGCGAATGATACCCGGGATGCCTCGATGGCTCAATTGATTGGTGCAGGTCCTTGGCCTTTTGCCGAAATCGGAAATTCAGACGAGCTCGTGGTTGGAGATTTTGTTGTGGCGATGGGGCATCCGAAGGGATTTGACCCAACCCGGCGTCCCCCGGTTCGCTTTGGGCGAATCATGACAAGGGGTGAATATGGCTTTATTACGACCGACTGTACCGTGGTGGGAGGAGACAGTGGAGGACCACTTTTCGATCTTGAGGGCCGGGTGGTGGGGATTCACTCTCACATTGCAAAAGATCGGAAAATAAACAATCACGCTGGCATTTCAGGATATGTTCGCTCGTGGGACAAGATGCGCAAAGGTGACGTTTGGGGGCGACTCGGAGGGATTGATCGGGATGAGAAACGCCCCGTGCTGGGCTTAGTTTTGAGCAATGAGAATTCGGTAATGACTGCGGTGAAAGTGCCTGAAAAATCGCCGGCTTTTGCGGCTGGTTTGCGTGTTGGAGATCAGATTCTCAAGGTCGCTGACGAAATTGTTGATGACCCGACAGAAATGCGCGATGTCCTGATTGATTTAGAGCCAGGGGATGAAGTAGGAGTTGTCATAAAGCGCGGTGAAGAAAGCAGGACCTTCGTAGTCAAGCTGGCCGCCCTTGGAGATGTCTACGAACTTTACTTGCGATAGAATGATGAAGACGATAGTTCCGACGTTCATGATTGTGATGCCGCTCCTAGTCAGTGGTCAGATGCGGGTTCCACACATTCCCAAGGACGATCTTGCGCTCACTAATAAGCAGGCCATTGAAGTGTTTGATGCTCTGCGTGGGGTGTCACACCGTTGCAAGGAAGTGGTCTTTCCGATTTATTCTTTCCGAAATCGAATTGCCTATGGCGTCTCCATTGGTAAAGGTCGTGTGATTGCCAAGGCAAGCGAGGTTGCGATTCAAGCGAATCTAGTGACGCTAAGTAAGGAGAACGAAAGTGTGCGTCTGACCGTGATCGGAGCCTATCCGGACCATGATTTAGTTGTATTGAGCGCTCCCGGACTGGGGGCGCCTGCGGCCCAGTGGGCTGACTCCTCGACGTTAGAGGAGGGTTCATTTTTGACCGCAATTCGGCCCGATGGCGAGGCGCAAGCGATGGGTGTTCTGAGTGTGCATGAGCGGAGTTTGCGTCAGGCCGACCAGGGTTATCTTGGCGTCGCCATTGACCCTCGGGAGATAGGGGAAGGGGTCGTTATCGCGAGTGTCTTTAGAGACTCGGCTGCTCACAAAGCTGGGATCATACCCGGTGATACCCTCTTAAAGATCAAAGGGAAGATCGTTAAAGGGTATTATGAGGTCTCGACGATGTTGCGGCGTTTGACGGTTGGTGAGAAGCCCGAGCTGTTGATTGTTAGGGATGGGAAGTCTCGACTGGTATTTCCAACTCTTCAGCCCAGGGAGGTTCAGCAGTATGAATCCCGGCGCATGAAATCAATGGATGGAGAGCAGAACCGGGTGAGATCTAATTTTTCAAATGTCCTGCAATCAGACATGGAATTGGGTGTCGAGGACACGGGCCTACCGGTGGCGGACTTAGAGGGAAGAATCGTTGGGATGGTTATTGCGAGAGCCGGAAGAATTAGCACTCTTATTCTTCCGGGCGATGAAATGAGGGAGTTACTCTCGAAGGAACCGCAAGAGCTCGATATGAAACCGAATCTACCACTTCGTCGGGCGAGACGATCAACTGAACGCATGAGTGCCGATGATCGGGAAGAGTTGTTGCGTAAGTTACAGGATTTATTAGAAGGTGGTTAACTTTGTCCTTGGGCCTAGTCGAGGTGCATGATCGCCACGTCTGTGCCGGGCACCTTATAACTTTGGGAGTTGCGGATCGCTCTCTGGGTAAATTGGTGCGCTTGGTGTGCGGCTTCGAAAGGTGCTCGCTTCTCAGCTAGTCCGACTGCAAAGGCTGCAGAAAGTGTGCAACCGGTCCCATGGGTTTGCGGGATTTTCTGGAAAGGCGCTTTCAATGCTCTTTTTACCCCGTCTTGGTCGATGAGGAGGTCACAGATCTCTCCTTTTAACGTCGAGTGTCCGCCTTTCAAATAGCAGGCGGTAGTGAATTTTTTGGCGAGAGCATAGGCTGCCGATTCTTGATCTTCACTTGTCTGGATTTTTCTACCTAGCAGGATTTCAGCTTCTGGAAAGTTGGGGGTAATTACGGTTGCGAGTGTGAGGAGTTTCTTGAGAGCGCCGAGAGAGCCGCTTGTTTGAAGGGCATCTCCCGTGGATGCAACCATGACCGGATCGACAACAAGCGGGATGTCTCGGTCCTGCAGAAGTTCAGAGACGATTGCGATTTGTTCCGGTGTGCAAAGGAGCCCGGTTTTAATGGCATTGATGGGATAGCTCTCGAAAAGAATCTCCAGCTGATCTCTGAAAATATCTCGGGGAATCGGGTGGATGCTCCGAAC
>Ga0115013_10000393_pt1 | contig 26561 bp, 12 predicted proteins | sample SouAtlMetagenome_2_FD_88686 | JGI IMG/M metagenome (GOLD analysis project Ga0115013, IMG submission 88686) | Marine eukaryotic phytoplankton communities from Atlantic Ocean - South Atlantic ANT15 Metagenome | ecosystem: Environmental > Aquatic > Marine > Oceanic | place: South Atlantic Ocean...
AATCTTTCGTAAAATATTATTTGTTTAATTAAATTTAATAAATATTATTAAAAGTATTTAATAGTGTGTTATTTTTCAAAAAATAACGTAACATTAGTTAAGCGGTTGTTACACAAGTTACAGTAGTCTTTGATATAAAACCCGAAACTAAGTGATTTAACTATGGACAGGCTGAACTTACAGCGTTACCGCTTATTGAAAGGCCGAACTCGTGTATGTTGAAAAATACTGAGATGATCTGTGGTTAGGGGTGAAAGGCTAATCAAACTTAGAGATAGCTGGTTTTCTGCGAAATCTATTTTAGTAGACCGTTTAAAATTCTTTATTTTAAGGTAGAGCACTCGATAAGTAATGGGGACGTAAAGTTTTACTGCACTTAATGAAACTCCGAATGTAGAATAAAAAGATTTTAAACAGACAGACTCTGAGTGCTAAGATTCAAAGTCAAAAGGGAAACAGCCCTTATTATTTATTAAGGTCCCCAAAAGTAATTAAGTGAAAAAGAAAGTAAAAAAATGTTAACAGCTTATAGGTAAGCTTGGAAGCAGCCATCCTCTTCAGAAAGCGTAACAACTCATTGGTTTAGCTTTTTAGCGTCGAAAATGTATAAGGACTAAAATTACTTGCCGAAATAATAAATTTAATTCAATTTTTTAAACATAACTTAATAGTAATCAGTTATATTTTAAGTATTAATACGTTTTTTCAATTTAAATTGAAAAAAAATAGATTGTTAAAATATTTTTAAAATTTTACTTATTTATATAAATTGTAACATTTAATATTAAATGAAATTTTTTGTAGTTTTTAAAAACTTAAAACGCAGTAGTAAAGAACCAGTATTTTTCTGTGTTTGATTTAATCTTAAAATAGCATTGCAGTAAACAAATTAAACTGGCTTTTTGTTTTTCAATTTTATTTAACTTAAAAGCATTCCTAAAGTTTGTGTTTATTTATTGTTTGCTTTGTTTAAATTAATATAAATTACTATTTAAAAAAGTCTATAAAAATAGTAATCCATGATAATTATATACGGTGGTAAGCTATGTTTCTGTAAAATTATTAAAAACAATTGTAAGTTTTTACTGGTGTATGTTATTACTTAAAGATTTTGTATATTAAACTATTTTTAATATTGGTATTGTTAATAAGTTTAGGATTAAAAATAGTTTTACTTTAAGTGTGCGTTTTTGTATATTGATTAAAATGGTAGCAGAACGTTTTGTATTTTTGAGAAAATTTATAGTAATATATATTGGAAAAATCAAAAATGAAAATATTGATATGAGTAGCGATAAACGTATAAGTGCAATAAATCTACGTCATCTTAAGTTCAAGGTTTTTAAGATAAAGCTAATCTTTCTTAAAATTAATCGGTCCCTAAGATAACAACGAAAGTTCTAATTAATGGGTGATAATTTTTTATTTTATCATAAAGTGACAAAATATAAATTTAGTTTTAATCGATAATAAACAAATAAAATTTAAATGTTTTAATTTTGATTAAATTACTTTTTAATATTTTCAAGAAACAGCTTGTGATAATACCGTACTGTAAACCGACACAGGTGAACAAATTTAGTAAATTAAGATGCTTGAGTTAATTATATTGAAGGAACTCGGCAAAATGACTCCGTAACTTCGGAATAAGGAGTAGCTTTTTTAAAAGAAATATTTAAAAAAGCTGTCACAAAATCGAGGACAGCGACTGTTTAATAAAAAGTGCGACAATAAGTTATTCAAAACAATATATATATATATAGAATATATCTTCCTTTCTAATTGGGATGAGTTTATGGAGAGTGCGTTTGAAGTGACTCAAAGGTGCAAAGCAACCGTACAATGTAATCTGCTGGCTTAAGTTTTTATAACCAGTATTTGCTAAACTAAATTTATATGGTCAGCGAGAGCAAACTGCATATTATTAGGCCTCGTGATAAAACAGTCCGTTTGAAAAAAAGTTGATAACGAAAATTTTTTTTTAGATATGCTTGTGCTATTGATCCTTTTTATATCAACAGTAATTAGAACGATAGCTATCGGGGTAGAGTGTAGGGCCTAAGTAAACCCATGTGTTTTGGATAGAACTTGGTAAGCCTGATATCCTTTTTCTTTATATAAATATATAAAGAAAAAAACATAAAAGTAATTTTGTGCATCGGACAGCAGGTAAAAGATGATGTAAAAAGCTAATGTTCGATTGTAATGATCGAAATAGAATCTGAAAATAAAGTTTTTATGATTCAACTTAAAAAGGGTGCTAACTTACACGTATGGCTAATTTTATTTAATGTTTTATTTTGTATTATGCTATCTGTTTCTTACTAGAAAAAACTGTTTTTAAAGCGTGAAAATCGGTAAAAAATATAAATCAGAATTGTTAAAATTCCAAAGTAAAATCTTAAAAGCCTTTAGAACTGAAAATACTAAAAATGTATTAAAAAAGATTTATAGTTTGATGCTAAAATCTTAGTAGTTCAAAAAATGATTATTAATAAAGGAAAAAATACTTAGGAGATTAATACAATTATGTTAAAAACTAATGAAAATAAACTTAAAACTATTTCTTTAGTGTAAAGGATTTATTATCTCTATATAAAATTCAATTAGTTAATGGTAAACTTTGTCTTTTAAGAATCCTGACTGTTAAAGATGAAATAGTTCAAAAGTTGAATTATTTTGCTATAAATTTTCTAGTAGAAGAAATTACATGTAAAAAAAGCTATGAATTCGGTATACATCGTGATTTATACGACAATGTTATATATTTTACATTAGTTTTAGGTTTATATGTTTTTATAAAAAGATATGTTTTGAAAGAGAGGTATTAAAAAATTTTCTCTGTCTTCTTTAGTCATAATTTAGTAGTTAGAAAACATTCTAATAGATAAACAAATTTTAAAAAAATTTTTAAAAACTGGTTATTTCGAAGACTTTGTTTTTCAGGATATCTCTGAAGGTTTTTTCTTATGAAAGCCCAGTTTTTTCATCATTAGATAATCAAACATTATATAGTTTAGAAGAGTATATTAAGAAAGAATTTTTAATTCCATGATATACCAATAATTTTATCGTTGCAAATAAAAGTCCAAAAGAATCGAATAATGCAGTTTTATCTAAAATAAATCTTTTTCTTTTAGAGAAAAATTTAATATTAGATTTAGATAAAAACACTTATATTTTCTATTAAAAAAGGCTTTAATTTACTTGGTTTTAACTTTAGAAAATATCCTAATATAAGACGAATAAAAAGTACAAAAAAAAGTATTTTTTAGTCAAACATCTTCATCAACAATAAAAACTTTTGTTAGAGTTAAAAAACTAGTTGTTATTATCAAAGAGTATAAAAACTAGTCTTCTTATAATTTAGTTTCGAAACTTAACTAAAAGTTAAGAAGAAAGATTGAGCAGTATAAGAAAGTCATCTCATAAAAAGTTTTATTTATTATTTACTATTATGTTTAAAAAGTACTCTAGTTTTGTAAAAAACATAGACGTCGTTCAAAAACATAGTTATATAAAACATACTTTGAGAAAGTTGTTGAAAATAGATAAATTTTTGTTGGAAAGAAAAGAAATTAATATTATTTCAAATTTTTTACGTTTTAATCAAACGACATGCGTTTTGTAAGGATTTAAATGCGTATGACCCTACATCGATTAAATATTTTTGTAAAAGAAATGTTAGTAGCTTTTAAAAGTTCTTTTCAACGGAGGATCAAAAAATGTATTAGCAAAATTTCAAAAAGGTTACTGTCTTTTTTGTAAGATAAATCTATTTAACAGTGAGAATTTAGAAATATATTACATTTTCCCTTCAGGAGAAAGTTGTGAGCATTTTTCAAAAAACTTTTAGTTATTAAATAGCTTTGTGACAAACAAGTTGAATATTTTAAAGATAGTAATATGAAAGCGGTATGGTCAAAAAAGGTATTTTATTGTCGAAGAAGAAAAATACTTTTACTAAATTCGTGTTAGATAGTCGGAGCTGTATGAAAGGAAACTTTCACGTACGGTTCTAAAAGGGGGGAAAACTCGCAAGAGCCTACCTATCCAACTCACAGGTCTTTGCAAATTTGAAAAAAGAAGTATAAAGACTGACGCCTGCCCGGTGCTACAAGTTTAATAGAAAAAGTTTTGGCTTTAACTTTAATCCCTAGTAAACGGCGGCTGTAACTCTGACGGTCCTAAGGTAGCGAAATTCCTTGGCATTTAATTGGTGTCCTGCATGAATGGCGTAACGACTGTCCTACTGTCTCCAATGTAAACTCAGTGAAATTGAAATGTCTGTGAAGATGCAGACTACTTGCGGCTAGACGGAAAGACCCTGTGCACCTTTACTATAGTTATAAATTGTAACAAAATTTTTTTTGTGTAGAATACGTGGTAAGTTTTTATCAAATCGTAACGCAAGTTATTTATTTAAACATACATGAAATACCACTCTTCAAAACTTTTGTTACTCACACTTTTAACACAGTTTATAATGGGTAGTTTGACTGGGGCGGTCGCCTCCTAAATTGTAACGGAGGCGTACGAAGGTAAGCTCGAGTTGGAGATAATCAAATTTAGAGCATAATAGTATACTGTTTACTTGACTGAAAGATTGACAAATCAAACAGAGATGAAAGTCGGTTATAGTGATCCGATGGCTCTGAGTGGAAAAGGCTGTCGCTCAACGGATAAAAGGTACGCCAGGGATAACAGGCTAATCATTCTTTAGAGACCCTATCGATGGAGTGGTTTGGCACCTCGATGTTGGATTATCGCATCCTGGAGCTGTAAGCGGTTCCAAGGGTTTGGCTGTTCGCCAAGAAAGGCGGTACATGATCTGAGTTTAGAACGTTGTAAAACAGTTTGGTCCCTATCTACCGTAAGTGTTAAAAATTAAAAGGAGTAAACCTTAGTACGAGAGGACCGGGAAAAGTAAATCTCTGGTGTATCGATTGTTATTAAAATAGCATTGTCGAGTAGCTATATTTGTAATAGATAATTGTTGAAAGCATCTAAACAAGAAACTAACCTTAAAAAAAATTTTGTAAAAGTCGTAACAGATTATTACGTGATAGACTTCTTGTATAAAAGTTGTAAAATTTGTAGCAAAAAAGCACTAACATTATTTAGAATATTTAAAGTCCAATCTTGGTTGGACATTGATTTCTTATACCATGATATTAAAATCACCATTTGTTTTTAATAGTGATGAATTGTTAAACTCATCATTATCAGAAAGATCATGTTTGCTGACATCCAATTCAGGCAATGACTTTAACTTTTTAAAACAAATGATGCTATCGGGAATTGTTTTCAAAGACTCACGAAAGTCTGGCGTGATTACTGAAGTCAAAGTAGGTGTTTCTAATAGACTTAACCTAATTTTGGATACACTATGGCAGTAGGGTATCTTAGTACCTTCTCTAAATCGAATACCGACCTCCAAACTTTTTCAATCAGAATGGGGTTTCTTTTAATATTCGTATTAGAATAGATATTATCACCTACATGCTCGTAGATGTTGAGAAAAGCTGGAATTGGCCAAATAGGTGGGGGAAGGATCTTGTGAGATAATACTCTTACGGTGGCCACTGCTTTTCCGTTATGATTATAAATATTGTAGTATTTTGAAATTAACATTTTATACTTTTGCTCGCTTGTCAAACCTCTATCATCATTACAATATGCCAGTGAATAAACCGTAGAATGATCAAAAAATAAGACAAGGATAACAATTATAAAGCAATACCCAATAATTGGTGAAATTGCTGTAATATTTTTTATCATATTAACATAAATATAAAAGTTTACGGCAAAAATAAAACATCTACAACAAAATATAATTGCAAAAGATTTCAAAAAGTTTAAAACTAAAAGTCAAATATCAAATAATGAACAAGACCTTGTTGAAAACAGAAAACCAATTTTAAACTCGACAAAAAGAGTTAAAATGCCAAGGACAAAACCAAAATCTCCAATTTGGTTTAAAATCATAGCTTTCATTGTTGCTTTATTACTTTGAATTCGTGTGAATCAAAAATTAATAAGTAAATAAGAACAAACAATGATAGTTTCTCAACCCAAAAACATTTGTATAAAATTATCTGCAGTAATTAGAACTAACATAAAAAAAGTAAAAAGAGATAGATAAGACATAAATCTCGTTACCTTCGTCAAAAGAAATTTACTCTTACAAATTTTAAAAAAGATAATTAATCGAGATAAAAAAATTTTTCATTATAACCAATAAAATCAACAATTCAAATTTACAAATTCATTTTAGTCTGAAATATCCTGCAGCTCCCGATGGATTGAAATCAGCACTAAAATTTAACGGTGAAGTATTAAATTGAGCAAACCTCGATAAAAGTTTGTTACACAACGATATTAATTATGAGATATAATGAAGAGATTTACTAAGAGGTAGTTTGTCAATTTTATTTTTTATTAGTTATGCTGGTAGTTTTGAATTTAGATTACTTGTATTTGAAGATTGTATCTTTAATTTAGATACTATCATAAAAAGATATAAATTCTCTACAATAGTTTTAATAACAAAATGTTTGGCTAAGGTAAAGTTTTCGTATGTTTAAATTTGGATATTACAACAAATTACATACAATTTTAAGATTAAATATTTTTTTAAAAGATAATTTAACTTCATAATAATTTGTAAATCACAATTAAATTCTATTATTTTATATTTTTTTTTAAGTATTTTAATTTTAATGTATTTAATCGTTGGTGTATGAGGCTCTAAAGAAAGAAAAATCAAGGCTGTGTATTTTTTTTATACACTTTATTAGATTCTGTTTTTATGTTATTGGCCATTTTATATATCTTCTATCAAAAAGGAATTATTAATTATAAAATTTTATTAATATTTGTTTTATCTAAGATGGAACAACAATAATTGTGGTTTTCTTTTTTTGCAATTAAAGTTCCAATGATAATAGTTCATTTATGATCACCAAAAGCGCATATATTGAAGCACTAATTATTGGTTTTGTTATTTTAGTTTTAATTTTATTAACATTAAAAATATACGGTTTTTTACGATTTTCATTTTTATTGTTTTTAAAAACATTTTTTTATTTTGCGTTATTACTATATTTGGAAAAAGTTCTGTTACTTTTAGTAGATTTCGTAGTAATATAGAAAGCTTACGACTGCAATACTACTGATCAAAAAACCGGTGTTACTAGAAGTTAAACGACCTCGATTGATTAGAAAATTAGTAGCACACAGGAAATACTGAAAATACAAGAATATCAAATGCCGGTCAAGGGTTTTAGTGGTCAGGGAACCTTTGATAATCGAAATTTCGCTGGAGAAGGCACTCTAATAGCGAAATTGGGTTTTTGCATAGAGAGTAGCTCGCGTTTAATAGGTAGACACGCGCGGATGGTTAAAAAGATTATTTTGATTATAAGAAGTACCCACCAAGACGATAACATTAATGAAAGTTAAATAACATAAGTTGGTTAATGTGTTAGAGACATCGTTAGTTTAAGCTTAGTGTTTTAAAAAATGTATGCAGGGTTCCAAAAAAGGTTTAAATAATAATTTTTTAATCTAAACCACATTCTTTAGAGAGTACTTTTTCTTTGTAAGGTAAGGTTATAACAAATATCTTAAATTAGTTATATGTTATCATAAACAGCTAAATTTATTCGGATGATTTTAAGTGCTGTTTGCTAAATTACGGATTGTAATAAAATAAACACTGTAACAACCATGTGTTATTTGCGGTGAACTACATATCGTAATCTATTAAATCAAGCACGGGCGTAAGATTCTGCAGAAAAAAATTGGTAGTAATAATTATTATCTGGAAGTTATGCGATTTGCAAAATCGTAAAACGATTCCAGTCTGTTCTCATTAGCATAATTTTATTCATTCAGGTAAATAGGATAATGTTTTTTTTAAAACTATTTTTAACAACTTTAAAAGAGAAAAAATCGGTTGTAATAAAAAATGGAAGTGTTTCTCAAAAAAGAGTCTTAAACTTAGATTATGAGAATAAATAAAATATTGTTTAGAAATAATTTGAAAGATGTTTTGCGAATTGAATAAAGGTTAATCAGCTTGCGTTTTTTATTTTATTGCTTAGGGCTTATTTTTATGTTATTAAAAAAAAATATTAATAAGATAATTAATATTAATGTCAATTTTTAGTGAAAATTATATAGCGCATAAAAAATAAAAATTGTTTTAAAGCTTAATTTTTATGATCATAGTCTTAATTAAATCACTTAAGCATTTCATAATGTCCTCTAGTATATAGTTAAGTTTTATATACAATATTTTAACTTGTCTAATTGTAATTTTTTTAGTTATTATAAGTTGAGGAACATGAATAAAAATCTTCTTAGTTGAGTTAATAATAATTTATTGAATTGTGTTATTTTTGATGTAATAAATTCAAACATCACAATTTCGCTCAATAGTACTATTTTCAAAGTGTTTTTATTTAGAAAAATGTTTTATATCGTTATATTTTATTTTAGGTATATAAAATAAAAGGTTGATAAATTTCAATTCTTTTGTTAAATAAGATTACTCTTTAATCTTTATAAGTTTTTTGGTATTTTATACAATAATTACATTAAGTTGAATTAATCATGTGAGATAGATGTGTGAGTATGTTTATAGTTTGTTAAAATGCTAATCAAAAAGTGATTTTATAAAACCATTGGGTAAATGAATTAAACTTGATAATATTGAAATAATAATTTTTTGATGTATATATCGAGCTTATTCAATATATATAATCATTTTATTTAACAATATTAGAGTATTCAGTGATAGGCAAAAGTTACATTCTTTTTGTAAAAACAACAAGGTTAATTGATTAATTAAAGTGTACCTACCTATTTTATATAGAACATATTTAACAATAAATATATTGGAACAAAGTTTTTCAGAAAGCGAGCTAAATATTTTTTTTTTCCATCTATTTAATCGTTTTCAAAATACACAGTTTTATCGTTTTGAAAAATTAGTATTCATTAATTTCAAAATTTAAAATCATTTTTTATTAAAAGATCTTTTAATTTATGTTTTCTATTATTAAGATTTTATTTTTGTTAATTTTTTTGTCTACAAAAAGCTGGTTCGTTGAAGGGATAAATAATAGTTTTGTGAAAAATAAATTATTTTTTTATGTTTTTAATTGTTATAATTTGATTTTTCACATTGAGGTATAAAATAAAAAATGTATGATTATATAATTTTATGTACTATAATACTTTAAAAGTTAATTAACATATAAAAGTGTTAAAGAAGAGCAATTGGTTTGCTCGCTAGGCTCATGTTCTAGAGGTTGTAAGTTCGACTCTTGCCTTTAACATTATTTAATTTTTTCTATTCTGCAATTCTCGATAGTTTTAGTTTGTAATTTTAAAGATTTTTTAGTAAAATATTGTTATTTCAATTTATGATATTGTATATTATTAAGTTTTCAAAAATTTTGTAAATAAAACTTAAATAAACAAATGCAAATTAAAAAATTGATTAATAATATTATTTAAATAAGATTATTCAATAAAATATAATTATTATTTGATATTATTTTAGATGTATATTGAATTAATATATTATTTTTCATTGGCAAATAAAAGTGTAATAAACAATGGATCTTAGATTTAGAATAATATTGTTGTAATTGATTTTTAAGACAATTGTCATTTCATATAATGTTATTTTTATAAGCTTCATCAAAGATACATACACAAATTTTAATAAAATTAGGCAGTATCTATAAAAATGTGTTAAGTTAGAAAACTTAAAGATTTAAAGAGTAAAAATCAATCTACAAGCATTCAATGTTTTAAAGTTTTTAGAGTAAATAATGTAGATTCAAATATTTATTTATTAATTGTTAGATAATTTTGTTCTGCAACACCAATATTTGGGCTAAATTTGATATTTAAACATAAGTACATGAATAATGTATTGTTAATTTCGAGTAGTAGAAGAATTTAGTAGGGGCCATGAGTTTATAGTGAACGATAAAAATTTCATATTAAGTTTAATATACTAAGGAGGGCTGAGCAGGCAAGCGATACTTTTGGAACTTGATAAAATGTACTAATTCTATAAATAGACTTGTGTCTAATATTAAGGTATGATGTTGTTTAAACTATTTTATCTTGTTTTTTACTTGTGATATACAGTGATTAGCTGAGTTTATGTTTGAGTTCCTAAGAATTTATTCGATCAGATATTCAGACATTTCAATATGTTCCAGACGCTTTTAATTAAAAGGTTGTGGATGTTTTATTCAGCAAGACGAAATTGAGAAAAATCTTTGGAAGTTTTGTGTAAAACTTCCAAAAGTGTAAACGTTTTTAACATTAATCGCTTAGATGGTCCAATGAACTCTAATCAAAAGCAAGAGACTGATCAAGTGAGCCAATTAGACAATGGTTTTATTAAAAATGCATGAATTAACGAAGAAATCGATAAAAAGAAAAGATTAATTTTTTTAATATTATTAAAAAATTGAGTGCTACGTAAGTCGTATACATGGTTTTCAAAAAAGTTTTTGGTAATTGTAAAAAAATTATTTAACTTTTCGTTTATGTATTGTAAATATTTAAAATTAAATGAAATAAATTCTAGTACGAAAAGACTAAGAAAAATAAATTTCTAGTGTATATTATCAAAATAACATTACAGAATAGCTACATTTGTAATAGATAATCGTCGAAAGTATTTAAATAAGAAATTAACCTTAAAAATTCATAAATAAAGATTTAAAGTTAAATAAATTTAAAATTTTATAAATAATTTTAAATTATTAGAAATGAGTTTGATCCTGGCTCAGAGTGAACGCTAATAATATGCTTTACACATGCGAGTTGCACGTAATTTATCGTAGCGAACGGGTGAAAAATACGCAATAGTTTATATTTTTTTTGTTCAGTTAAATGATGTTTGCTTATCAAAAAGTAACAAATTTAATGTTTTGGATTAAAATTTAATTAAACCAATCTACCTTTTAATCTAAGATAAGCTATACTTTTCAAAATTTTTGATTTTGTTAACATAATAGAAATGTGATGTTTAAATCATAATACTACTGAAGTATAGACTAATTTTTTTTAACTACGCCTTACAAGAAAATGTAGACACAAAGTCATAACTTGTTGAGTTGTATTAAAGAATATAGTTTCTGTTACAGTATAAATAATGTTAAAGCATAACAAAGTTAGGTCATAATCTAATTCTTGAGTCTAGAGTAAAAATATACATTTGTAGTTTGTAGTAATATTAGATAATATAATTATATCAAAAAGTTTGTTAGAGAGAACAATCTAAAAAGATATTTTCAAAATAAAGGTTACAACATGTAAACATAACCGTTAAAAGATGATGTTGCGTAAGATTAGGTAGTTGGTAAAAATAATAGTTTACCAAGCCTTCGATCTTTAGTTGGTCTTAGCGGACGTGCAACCACACTGGAACTGAGACAAGGTCCAGGCTATATTAGCCAGCAGTGAGGAATATTGGACAATGAACGAAAGTTTGATCCAGCAATATTATGTGAATGATTGACTGCTAAATTTTGGTTGTAAAGTTTTTTCGTTAAAAATGATAATGACGTTATTTAAAGAAGTTTTAGTCCCGGCCAATCTCGTGCCAGCAGCCGCGGTAATACGGGAGGGGCAAGCGTTATTCGTCATTACTGGGCGTATAGGGTCCGTAGATTGTAATCTAAATTATATCTCAAAATTTAAAGTTTAATTTTAAAAAAGATATAAGACTGTTTTACTAGAGTTTAATACAGAAGAGTAGAATTTCATGTTAAGGAGTAAATTCCAAAAATACGCGAAGGAATATCATTGGCGAAGGCAACTCTTTAGTATAAACTGACATTGAGGGACGAAAGTGTAAGAAGCGAACAGGATTAGATACCCTGGTAGTTTACACTGTAAATTCTGAGTGCTGTAATTTAAAAGCAATTTTAGATTTTTCAAGCTAACGCCATAAGCACTCCGCCTGAGGAGTACGATCGCAAGATTGGAACTCAAAGGAATTGACGGGAGCCTACAACAAGTGGTGGAGCATGTGGTTTAATGCGATAATCCGCGCAAAACCTTACCAACCCTTGACATATTGAAAAAAAAATGAAATTAAAATACATTTTTTATTTTTAAATTAGAAAAAACTTAAATAGACTAGAGATCCTTATGAAATTTGAACTAGAACTGTAGTTTGATTAACTTAAAATCTTCTTTAGAAAGTATTCTAAATCCTTTGAAAAAACTAAAGACTCTATAATAAAAACAGCTGGATGGTAAAATCCAGCTGCTTAGATTCCTTGAGTAGTGGAGGATACACTTATACCATCGCTAGCAGCGATGGTCCACAAGGCGAAAAGATTTCTGGCTCTGAGTTTCCCTAATGATATTCAAGGCCAGGAAACATGTCAGATAAGTTTGGTTACGATAATACTCCTACTAAGAATTAAGTTTTGTCAACGATTGAGTATAAGTACTGTTCATTCAGTTTTCTTAGATTTGTGTAATGTGTTTAGTTATGATAAATTAATCAAATTTCACTACAGGTGTTGCACGACTGTCGTCAGCTCGTGTCGTAAGATGTTAGGTTTATTCCTTTAACGAGCGTAACTCTTATTTTAAATAATTTACTATTAATTCAAAAGATCTTTTGAAAAAATTTTTCACTGTATTTGGAGAGTAAAAAATGGATTGATAATTTCTTTCATGTTTTTTTCCAGTGTTTAAAAGTGATGAATTTGATTAAATTATTATGAATTGTGCTTTAAAAAAACTGTAAATTTAAAAAAAAATTAAAGGAAGGTGAGAATTAAGTCAAGTCACTGTGGCCCTTATGGGTTGGGCTACACACGTGCTACAATGAAAATGACAAAAAGTAACAAAAATGAAAATTTTTAGTTAATCTTTAAAAGTTTTCTTAGTTCGAATTGTAAACTGCAACTCGTTTACATGAAGGTGGAATCACTAGTAATCGCAAATCAGAATGTTGCGGTGAATAAGTACTTTGGCTTTGTACACACCGCCCGTCACATGCAGAAAGCTAGTTCTATCTGAAAATTATACTTTTTTATTTTTTTATATAAAGGTTAGTTCATTGAAAAATTAGCAATTTGGATGAAGTCGTAACAAGGTAGCTGTACGGGAACGTGTAGCTGGAACAAATGAAATAGTTTAGCTGGTTAGAACGTTGGAATCATAATCCAGATGCCGAGGGTTCAAATCCCTCTTTCATTATCAAAATTTTATTGCTACATTTAATGTATTTTTTTCTATTTTTATTGATATAAATGTCATTTGTAGTCAAATAAATAAATTTTATATCTTAGAATCGTATATTTATTTAATCCTTTTTTTGGTTTAGTTAGTATTATTATTAGGTTTATTACACGTGAGTTAGATATGGATGTATCCATTAATATAGAGTTAATGTTATTGTGATTATCTGAACGATATTTTCATATTAATTCATATCTTTATTAAATGAAGCTGTATTTTTGCTGTTGGTTTTTAATTATTAAATATATTTTATAGATTTTTGATAAAAAATATTAAAAATAATGTGAAAGATTTAGTAATAAATTAAATTTTAATAGTGAAAAAATGATAGTCAACATTGGAAATAATTTTTTAAAAATACCGTTGTTAGTGTATATTTAAAAGTAATATGTAAAAAGAATATCATGAATGGTATATTAAACATTAAAGGTCATCAAAAGATTTGAGTCGAAAGTTTTTTAACTGCTGTTTAACACAAAAAGATGATTCAACAACAAACAATTTTGAAAGTAACAGATAATTCGGGTGCTAAAACTGTAAAATGTATTAAGGTTTTAAAAGGTTTTAATAGACGTTTTGCCGTTTTAGGTAATACCATCATAGTCTCTATTCACAAATTGCGTAATAAATCCCGAATTACATCAAAAGTACAAAAAGGCGATATTCATAAAGCCATTATTCTTAGAACTAAATATAAAACAATTAAAAAAGACGGTACAGTAACTTTTTTTCAATCAAACGTTGTTAGTTTAATAAATAAACAAGGAAAACCATTTGCATCGCGTATAATAGGTCCTATACCCAAATTTCTGAAAAAAAGAAAAAAACTCAAGTTTGCAACACTTTCGGCCGGAGTCGCATAAAAAAATCAAAATGTTTTTTATTGAAAAATACATACACAAAATAATAGCTTATGATTTAATTAATGCCTTTTTTTATACAGATTTAATAGAAATCCCTAAATTAAAAAAGATAATTTTGAATTTAGGATATCGAAAATCAAATTTCAAGCACCTTGTATCAAGTTTATTAGCTTTAGAATTTCTTACATCTAAAAAAGGTAAAATAACAACATCTAAGCGTCTAAGTGTTTTTCTTAAAATCAAAAAAGGTAATCCTGTCGGTTGTAAAATAATTTTAAAAAAGAATACTATGTATCTTTTTTATTTGAAATTATTGACCTCTATTTTTTCAAAAATTAAACAATCACAAAGGTCTCGATCTCAATGAGATTTGACAACAATAAAGTTTGCGTCATTTCAAATAAAAAATCCTTTATTATTTTCAGAATTAGAAAATCAATTTCAATTTTTTAAAAATATATCACGATTAGACATAACGTTACTTACAACTACTAATTCGCAGAAAGAATTTTATTTTTTATTGAAATCTATTAAATTTATTTTATAAATCTGACCTTAATTAAAGCTAAATAACATAAGTTGGTTAATGTGTTTCATTGCAAATCTTTCGAGATCGGTTCAAGTCCGATTTAGCTTTTTCAACATTTTTAGCTCAGTGGAATAGAGCAATAGCCTTTTAAATTGAAAGTCATAGGTTTAAGTCCTATAAAATACTTATGGTAAATTTTTAATGAATAGATAATGTTTTAATTTTTTTATGGTCTTACCTTTAATTAGTTCTTTTTTATTATTAGTTGTCCCTAGTTCTAACCATTTTTTATTAAAATTCATAGCTTTAGGCACATCTTGTTTTTCATATTTAATTTCTTTATTTTTATGATTTTTTTTCAATAACTCAATTGGTTCGTTTTAATTTATAAATAAATTATTATGAATTTTTTTTATAAATTTAAATTTTAGCTTAAGAATTAATGGTATTTCACTTTTTTTATTCTTTTGACTACTTTATTAATTTTTTTATGTATATTAATAAGTTGAATCAGTGTTAAAACAAATATAAAAGAATTTTTAATCGCTTTTTTAGTGATGGAATTTTTTTTAATTGGAGTTTTTTCCATTTTACATTTTTTTTGAAAATATTTTAATTCCAGTCTATTTAATTGTCGGTGTATGAAGCTCTAAAGAACGAAAAATCAGAGCTGCGTATCTTTTTTATACACTTTATTAGGTTCTGTTCTCATGTTATTGCCCATTTTATATACTTTTTTTCAAATAGGGACTATTGAGTATGAGATTTTATTAACATTTGTTTTCTCTAAGATTTAACAGAGATTGCTGTGATTTTCTTTTTTTTTTGGTTTTTTTGCGACTAAAGTTTCGATAGTACCAGTTCAGTTATGATTATCAGAAGCATTTTTTTACTTTGAAGCATTAGTTCATCTAAAGAAAGCTTTTTTAGTAGTAATTGAAAGTTTGTTTTGAATTTTGACAGACTTTTCGGCTTTAAAAATAAAAAAGCCCAATGCTGAAAAGAGAGGGGATTTAAAAATCAAGATGCGAGTAGCGCCCCAAAAAGTGGAAAAAAATGCTACGGACAATAATAAATCGGGGTTTACAATTCCAACTGGTCAGAGTATAGGAGACTTCCAAACTACAACTCAAAAGTCAAAAAAACCTACTGCTCAGGCGTCTTTTTCTAATAATGACAAAAATTTCAATGGGGAAGAAGCACTGTTGGCGGAATGCAATGCAATCTTTGAGCGGATTGTAATTCACGCAGTATGCGCAAACTGGCGCGAATGATTAAAAAGGATTACTTTAATTGAAAATTACCAAAAAAAAAAATAAAACATGTTATTAGCAATAAACTTAAATTTTGTGATTTTTTCTATTTACTTATATAACATTATAGGTTATGTGCTTGTTTTATTTATATCAATTATCGGAGCAACAAAATTTGTAGTAAGAGTAACTATTTTAATAATTTATTATAGATTAAAAATACTACTCAAATAGATGAAATAAAAAGGTCAAAGGATAAGACCTAATAAATAACCGAAACGACAGGATTTAAATTAGTAATTTTCGGCTGTGACAAGTCGACACCTAAATTATTTTAAACTACGTTTCCTTAAAAAAGTATGTTATTTATAACCCAATTTGATAGTCCAGTATTTTGGCAAACTTATTTATCTGATCTTGCTAGCATTACTATGGAAGAAATCCTAATTTTTAATAAACATCTATTGTTTTTAATAACTATTATTATTTTATAGAATATAAAAATAAATCTAGTTCCAAATTTATTCATTCCAAAGAATTCGAAATAATTTAAACTTCTATACAGCTTTTTTAATTTAATGAACACCTTTATTTATTACTTTATTATATACTATGAATGAAATTTTAGAAGCGGAGCGAAGATAACTTTAAAAGTTTTAAAGCATCAATGATTTTGAAATTTCAAAATTTAATTTTTGTCAAAAACAAGAAAACAATTATTGCATTTTTTAACAAAGTTTAAAATATTTGGGTTATCTCTTTTTGTCGGTGCAAGATGGGTTTCTTAGAGCTATTACTGCATTTTATGATAACGGAACTCTATTTTATAAAGATTACACGAGGCTGATGGATAAAAATTTATATATAAATGCTTTGATAGTAGAATATTTGGTAAGAGGCACCACAAAACTGGATGGTAACCAGATATTATAAAACTTTGCTGTATTTTATGTTATTTAAAATTTTTGAGTTGTTAGATGCAAAAATCGTTTTAGATGTATGCATTGCATCGGCGAATATAATTAAGTTAGGTTAGAGTCTTCGATTATGATTTTAAATGTTATGGGTTCAAATCCCATTATTTGCCTTTTATTTAAATTTTTTGAATACATTAAGAAGAATACCTCAACATTTTATATTGTGAAGAACGTTTGTAACACGATATGTTATTTAGTTAAAGAATAAAAACTATAGCTTATAATTTTGCTAGTCCTAAAGGAGTTTTAAGAATTTAAACAAATATTGATTGTTTTTCAGTCAATATTTTTCTTAAGCTAATGAACCGAATCATTATAGTAACTAGAAAAAAAATTAACCAAGAAATCGTTAGAAGTGGTAGTGGTAAGCAAAAATGATTAAGACTCATTTTAAAAATTATATATAGTTTGTTTAAATTTAGAACACAGGTATGAATTTTTTTGCCCTGTTCCATGTTTGTACTTAAATAACCATAGAAGGTAACATAAAGTAAATAAAGTCCTGTAAAACAAAATTTAAGATTTTTAAATTATAAGTAAAATGGCACATGTCATGTGTTGTTTTAATATTGGAGCACCACCCTCACAGTATACAAAATATCAATGATTGATAGTGAACAAGTAACGTAAAATAAAATTTAGAAATTTAATGTATTTAATCGGTTGTAACTTATTAAAAAAGTAACAGCGTTCCTTTTGCAGAATGAATCAATGAGTTTATATCAATGCAAAGCTAAAACTGTTTAAAGTGTAGGCTAAAAAAATTAAGTTTTAAATCGTGTTTAAGTAGCGAGTCTAAGGTGATAATGAAATAAATTTTGGTGATAATAATTAAAATATATTAAACATAGTCTTTTATAAAAGAATTAAATAATTTTTCGTGAAATATTATTTGTTTAATTAAATTTAATAAATATTATTAAAAGTATTTAATAATAGTGTGTTCTCTTCCAAAAAATAACGTGCTATTAGTAAAGTCGCTGCGACAAGTTACAATAGTCTTCAATATAAAACCCGTAATTAAATGACTTAACTATAGAAAAGTTGAGTTTAATTAGGATAAGTGGTCGAGTGGTTTAAGGCGTTAGTTTTGAAAACTATTGTATTTCTAAATACCGTAGGTTCGAATCCTACCTTATCTTATAGTTACGATCAAATAAATATTAACGAGTTTTATCTAAATACATATAATTTGTATTTGGTACTATAAAAATTTATCTGATTTAATTTCATTAGTAATTTTTAAGACAATTTTTATTTTATGTCATCCACTTTAAGCACTTTTATAACGCTTAATTCAGTAATCTAAATTAAATTTTGATACGTTTCTTGAGAAAATCTTTTCAAAACAATGTCAGTATCTTTATACAATTCTTTATAAGTAAAACCCTTTTTTGCAAGCTTATTTTATAACATTTTGAAAAAATTTTTAATAGCCTGTGTTGGGCGACAACTGCCATTGTCTAAAATGATTAATTTATTTTTTTGTTTTAACAAAAACTTATTTGATAATTCAAATACAAACTCTACCAGCAATATAAAGATCTTAAAGTTTTTAATTAAATATGCTAATTTGTTTGCATGGTTCTAAAATTAAAATCAATTAAATATTTTAAACGCCACATTAAATGATGTTGGGTTTGTAAACTATGATATTATAAAATCCATCGAATATTCAAATTCTAAGAATTTCACTAGAGTATATTTTATAAACAATTCATTTTCAAACCCTAATATTAATTATTTATCACTTAAAATAATATTTTAGATACAAAATTAATAAAATGTTATATGTTACAAATTTAACACATTAGTTTTTAATTCAAATACAATTAATTGTATTTGAAAATTATATAGAATTTCCATTTTTTGAAAAAATCAGAAAATATTTTTTAGTTATTAAAACATTAAAATCAAAAAAGAAAAAAAATTGGATCGAACAATTTTTACATTGATGATTACTGACAATTAGCTAATGTTATGTAAAATTAAATAGTAATATTCATCTCTGAGAAAGTAGAGCAAAATTTTGAAAATGTTACTCAGTCGACACTGAGGTAAGTCAACTTGTTAATAATATTAAGAAACCAAAAGTGTAGGACATAAATTATTGCTGAAACTTCTGTTGAACAAAGGCTTAAAGTTGTTTGTGTTCAATTTTAAAAAACAACTAATAAGCATGAGATTTTTGATAACTCTAATTACATTATATAAAACTCTTTAATAACTCTTTTATATGGTTTGTCTTTACAGTTAGGAAAAAACATTTTAATTTTAAAAGTCTGAAAGATTTTAATACTAATCGGATTAATGTTCAAATGCAGTTTGACTTAAAACCGGATGCTAAATTTAGATACAGAAATGATTTAAGAATTGGGGGTAAATAGTGTTGAAATATCTATTTAGACTGCCCTAGTCGGCAAAAAATCAGCAAAGAATGAAAATGATGGGGGTTCAAATATTTTTCTTCTTAGCAACTCAATTTACCCTCTTTGGACTTAAAAACCTTTGCAGCTTAAAGAAGACAATCAAAAGATTAAGAACTGCAAACATTTAAAAATGTATATTTATTTCGAAAAAGGTATTCAATTCTAAAATTGAATACCTTAGGAAGATAGTTCAGTAGGTAGAACAGTGGTTTTCAAAACCAAAAGTCAGGGGTTCAACTCCCTTTCTTCCTGAAGTATCTATTGTTTTGCAAAATTAAATGTTTTATTTTTTCAAAATTAATGATAGTTAATTTAACTTCACAGAGTAAGTTATTTTGATTTTGTTGCTTTTGTGTATAAGAATATTTATGAATCATGATAATTTAGAAAGTTTAAATATGGTTTTAAATCTAAGAATACTGACAAATCTCATATGTTATGGTTATTTATTTTTTTTTTTAAACATTTTTGACTTGTTTTTGTATTTAGTCGTATTAAACTATTATTATTTATTTGTAAACTTATTAATGTAGGTGTTTGATTGTTTGCAAAATTAATAGCTAAACATTTTTTATTAAAAGTAATTACAGTTTTTTTTTGAAATATGTTGTTATTTAAAATTTTTTTAGGAATTTCTTGCGTTATACTTTTATTAACATTAATATTGCTGCACGAGTTTAAAGTAAAAATGTTTTTAATATTTTAATCTGTATTTATTTTAATAATGAGATGAATTTATATTCAATCTAGTAAAAGTGCTAACATTACTTACAATTTATTTAACAAAATGTATCTTTAAATAATAAATTATATTGTTTAAAAAATAATTAATAAAATGAAAATTAAAGAATTTTTCTAATAAAAGTCATTTTAATTTTTGATCTCAGTTTATGTGTATAAAAAAAAGTGTTGTTGGAATCAAGATTGTTTCACTGAATATAAGGTTATTGATTTCTAACTTTAAAAATTTATATCTTTTTATGTTACTGTGGACGATTTTATAGAAGTATTTGTTTTTATTTACTTATAAATTGTTTGTTCATTTGAATTTTAGTTAACAAAATGGTAACAAAAGCTATTTTCTTAACTTATCTTATGAGCATTATTAATTTATTTATTGATATCGGTTTTTCCTTTTTGATTGAATATTATTTTTAAAGATCAAACCAGTTATGTAGAAAATAATATGTTTATTATTTACGTAATTGTTTATTTGATAGATTGAGAATAATTAAATATATTTTGTATGAATTTAACTCAATGAGATTAAAGTATGTTTTAAAATAGACTTAAATCAACGATTCCAATTCTATAGCATTGAAAATTTTTTATACGTTCTTAAATTCTATCTAAAAATGAAGAGGAAAAACTAAAAAAGATAATACAACTAAATAGTAAAAAACCTCAATTAAAGAAAAAAAATAGTAGAAATAATAATAACAATCTTCGAATTCCATCCGTTAGGTATATTGGACATTTTAAGAATGATTAAACAAAGAAATCAAAAAAAAATGACGCTGATAAGAACTGATAAAAAGTTAAAAGAATTAAAAAAGATTTTTTGGTAAATAAATCAGAAGAAAAAGAACCATTACATAATTTTATACTGAAGTGTATAAAAAAACTAAAGTAAGAAGAATTAAAATTGAATTTTAATTAGAATATAGTTTTTTAGGTACGTTGAAATTTTTATTCGTTATTTTGTAGGTTAAATTCCTGCTTTAAGCTATGGAAATAAATCGATTAGAGTTATTACGGTTGTTAGTAAAGTTATTAGATAAAATTATTCGAACAAGAGGACGTTTTTTCCACTATTTTTTTACTTCTGAATTTAGTTTTAATTAATATAAAAGTTAAAAATGACTAATAGCATATTTCCACTTTTAAGAGATTTAATTCGAAAAAAACCTCAGTTACGTAGGTCAGGTCTCAATTATTTAAAAACGAAACATAGTTGACATTTAGTTGATCCAAGTCCTTGACCATTAGTGGCATCTTTCGGTGCATTTTTTATGACTCTAGGGTCTGTATTATATATGAATAAATTTTTAGGTGGTGGTCAACTGATATTGATTGGTCTTACCGTGTTGTTTTATGTGATGTATACCTGATGGCGTGACATTATCAGAGAAGCAACATTTGAAGAACAACATACCTTAGCCGTTCAACGAGGTTTGCGATTAGGAATGGTTTTATTTATTGTATCAGAAATTATGTTTTTTTTTGCATTTTTTTGGGCTTTTTTCCATTCAAGTCTATCACCTGTTTATAATTTAGGTGGAGTGTGACCTCCAGAAGCAATTCAAACAATACAAACTTCAGGAATTCCTTTAACTAATACGTTTTTTCTGTTAAGTTCAGGTGCTACAGTTACTTGAGCTCATCATGCAATAATTGTAAGAGCAAAAAAACAAGCAATACTTGGACTTTTATTTACCGTATTATTAGCGACTATTTTCACCTTATTACAAGGTATGGAGTATGTAGAAGCTCCGTTTAATATCAATGACAGTATTTTTGGTTCTTGCTTTTATATGGCTACTGGTTTTCATGGTTTTCACGTTTTTATTGGCACTTGTTGTTTGATTGTATCGCTTTTACGACTTGTTTTTAATCATTTTACATCTACACATCATTTCGGTTTTGAGTCCGCAGCATGATATTGACATTTTGTGGATGTTGTATGGTTATTTTTATTTATTACTGTATATTGATGAGGAGGTATTCATTAAATTTTATATTAGATGAGTAGATTTTCATATCATTATTATAATCAATGAGCTATCGCCGATTATCAAGCTCATTGTAAATTTTATTACAGTAATTTATCTCCTTCGTGCTATAATGAGTGAGTTACGGCTCACCATCACTGCATGATTAGTAGAGAGAGCTATTATGCGTCTAGGGCATTAGATGCATTGGCGTTTCGTACTGATGAGCACGCAGTGGCTCAAGGGTATGCAATTCTACAGCAGCACACCTGCGCTGCGAAGGTAATCTTCCAGTACTGTGTGGAGTTATTAGATAATCATCCGTTTCCGCCTTGTTGTTAGATGTAGACGTTGATTTTTTATTTTCGTCAAAAGAAATTTACTCTTACAAATTTAAAAAAAAAATAATTAATCGATATATTAAAATTTTTCATTATAACCAATAAAATCAACAATTCAAATTTATAAATCCATTTTAGTCTGAAACATTCTGCAGATTATAGTAGATTGAGATTAGTATTAAAATTTAACGGTGAAGTATTAAATTGAGCAAACCTTGATAAAAGTTTGTAACACAACGATATTAATTATGAGATATAATCAAGAGATTTACTAAAAGGTGGTTTGTCAACTTTATTTTTTATCAGTTATGCTGGTAAATATAGTTTTTCAAATATGTTTAAATTTTTTAAAAATTAAAAGTTATAGGTTCAATTCTTCTTTTTCTTAAAATGATTTTGATGTTATAGTTTTTAACGATTTATTATTTTAGTATCAGTCTTTATATTTTTGTAAATAAAAATAACTTAAATATAAAATTATTTATTAATTCTAGACATGACTTTAGATTCAATAAAATTAATAATTTATAGATGTGATTGTTATCTTTTACTTTTATAATATAATAATTAATTGATTTTTTAAAATAAAGTATCAACAATGTTTAAAAAAACGATTGTATTAATTATTATTTGCTGAATTATCTTTTAAGTTCTATTGCTCCGAAGATTAATTTTTTTTAAAGTTGCACCCATTAAAACATAATTTCAAAATATTGTTTACAGTTGTCAATATATTCTTTACAAAAACAATTGCTTTTAAGTTAATTAGTTGTTACAAATAATGAAAAATATTTTGTTATTGGTTTAGGTAATTTTCATAGAAAAAAAAGTAAACGTTAAAAGCTAAAATATTTATGCATTTCACAAAAAAGAGACGAAATAAACCATTATATAAAAAATTTTTACCATTAAGAAAAAATATTCAGAATAGAAACAAATTCTTAAGATTTAGAAAAAAGAAATGGCAAAAGTTTCAACATTTCATTTCTAAATATAGAAAAAAAAAATTTCCTGATCCTGTGTCGTATTTTTTATTTAATTTCAAAAATTTTTTCCCTAGAAAATTTAAATATAATTTACAAAATAAACAAAGATTGAGCCTTTTTTACGGAGGTATAAAAAAAAATTCTTTAAAAAAGTTGGTAAAATCTACTTTGACGGAATTTAAAAGTTTAAATATACATGCTACTATCTTATTTATTCAAAAGTTAGAAACTAGACTGGATACTGCATTATATAGAACACATTTTTCCTATAGTTTCAAAAATGCGAGACAACTAATTTCTCATAAAAAAATTTATGTTAATAATAAAATGATCCAATTCAATTCTTATGAATTGAAGAAAGGAGATTTAATAACACTTGACAAAAACATATTTAAATTTGTAATGTTAAATATTCGCGAGTCTAAACAAAAAGTTTGATCAATACCCCCAAAACATTTTTATATAAATTATAAAACGCTCCAAATTTTAGTGATAGAAGAAATCAATTATACCAATTGTTTTATTTATTATCCTTTTTGAATCGATTTTCATTCTTTTATTAAATTTTATGAAAGATAAAATATATAAATTTTATCTTAGTTTTTTAATCATTAAATCAATTTATATTTTCTTTTCGAATCCAGTGAAAATCTTTTTTAAGTCATTTTTTTTATTGTCTTTAGTAGCTCAGAGGTAGTAGCGAGTGGCTGTTAACCACTAGGTCGTTGGTTCAAATCCGACCTAAAGAGAGTTTAGTTTACTTGTATGATATTCAAAATAAAATAAAAAGTTCTATACTTTTAAAGTTTTTACTTTTTTACCTATTAATGATTTAGCTTTTAGTATTTTTTGATTTTAAATTTATCGTAAAAAATATTAGTTATATTTTTGGTAAATTTTTTTATATAAAGTTTGAAATAAAAACACTTTAATAATTAATATTAAATAATATAGTTAGAACTAAACCCAATGTATGATTTATAATTAATAAAACTTTAATTACTTTAACATTAAATTTTTTTCTTCTTTTGAAGATTTTTAGTGTTAAAGAAAATAATTTATCTAATATCGTAATTTTGATCCAAATATGTTACATTTACAATTACTTAAAGAATAAGTTCAAAAACATTTTTAATTTTTTGTTATAAATAAAAGTAACACAAATAGCATTTAGCTTTTTGCCTTATATTACGTGTTTGTCAATTTTCAAATATAAGAGTTAGTTAATGTAGAATTTCTTATCAATTACTACAAAAAAGATGATTATGCATCAACAAATTTAAATAAGATCAAAAAATGCATTAATTAAACAAAAAAGCTTATTTTTAATTTTTAAATATATTTAATAAAACTTAAGTTTAAAACATTCGAAAATTACTATGTCAGTAGTTATATATATATATATAAATTAAACTATTTTAAGAGTGATTAAATACATAATTGGTTCTTGTCCTCATAAAATATTTTACTATAATATAAAAATGTTAATATTTAAAGAAATACAGCTACTACCTGAAATTTTTTTAGGTATTTCTATAATATATTTGATTATTCACGGCACTTTTATGTCTGTGAATATCAAATATTTACTAATTCAAAACTCGGTTTCATATTTGAGTGTATTAATTGTTATTTTATTTTGTTTTTTACTGATAAATAATGTTGTTGAATATAATGAATTCCAAATATGCAACAGTACAATTACAATCGATTACTTAAGTTATTCTTCTAAGATTTGAATAGCTATTATGACAGTTTTTTGTTTTTTGTTGATTCAACGTTATATAAGTATACAAAAAATCAATTATTTCGAATATAGTATTTTAATATTATTTGCTTTGCTTGGTATTTTTTTTATATGTTCTGCAAATGATTTAATTACCACATATCTATCGATTGAATTGCAAAGTTTGGCTTTTTATATCATGGCATCTATGAAAAAAGATTCGGCTTTTTCAGTTGATGCTGGTTTAAAATATTTTATTTTAGGTGCTTTCTCATCTAGTTTATTTCTGTTTGGATCTTCTATTTTGTATGGAGCTAGCGGTAGTGTCAATTTTGAAGATTTAAAAAACCTTTTTTTTTTGATAAATTTAGAGTCTGATAATATAAACGAATTTTCTTCACATATTTTTACTAAATATCTTTTTCTTGATGGAAGTTTAATTCAATTTGCTTTGATATTTATACTTGTAAGTCTGTTATTTAAATTAGGAATTGCACCTTTTCATTTATGATCTATTGATGTTTATGAAGGTTCTCCTTCTAGTTCAACTTTTTTTTTCGCGGTAATTCCTAAGCTAGCAATTTTTATTTTACTTATTCGAATTTTTTACTCAAGTTTTTTTGAATATGTTATTAAATGACGTTATTATATTGTTATTCTTGCTTTATTAACAATTATTATTGGTTCTTTTGGAGGGTTAGAACAAAAAAAACTTAAAAGTCTTTTAGCGTATAGTTCCATCAGTCATATGGGTTATACATTAATTGCTTTTATTACAGGAACTTTTGAAGGAATGCAAGTATTATTTTGTTATCTTTTTTTATACATGATAGCAAGTTTATACATATGGTCAATTTTTTTAGTGTTGCAACTAAAATATAAATATACCAAAAAACAAAATAAAGATTTAGCGGATTTAGATTCGATAAATAAATCTAATAATATTTTAGCTTTATGTTTTAGTACAGTTTTGTTATCTATAGCAGGCCTTCCACCAATGATGGGGTTTCTAGTTAAAATAGGTATTTTTTTAGCTTCTATGGAAGCGTCGATTTATTTCGTTGCAATAATCAGTATTTTATGCAGTGTCATTTCTACTTTTTACTACATACGAGTAATAAAAATCATGTATTTTGAAAGTTCTGTAGCTGGTAAATTATACTGTCCTATCAATTCAGATATGTCAGTATTAATAGTTTGTTTATTTTATTTTCTATTATTTTTGTTTGTAAATCCTACATTGGTTTACTTAATTTCACACAAGATAGTTTTATTGTTAAGCATTAAAATGCTGTAACTTTTAGATTAAAAAACACGACTTAAACTTTATAATTATAATATTAAAATAGGTGTTATATGATTTAATTTTTCTTATGATATTATTTTTAATTGGCTTTTTTAGAATTGTCTTAATTTTGGTGGCAATTTAAACTTCCCACAATTCAAT
>Ga0115013_10000397_pt1 | contig 26485 bp, 20 predicted proteins | sample SouAtlMetagenome_2_FD_88686 | JGI IMG/M metagenome (GOLD analysis project Ga0115013, IMG submission 88686) | Marine eukaryotic phytoplankton communities from Atlantic Ocean - South Atlantic ANT15 Metagenome | ecosystem: Environmental > Aquatic > Marine > Oceanic | place: South Atlantic Ocean...
CGTATGTAAAAAAACTGCGCACATCGCCTCACCGCCACAGAGTTAAAAAAACGGGTGAAATGACTTGAAAATAACCAAATCCATCAAGAACAACACAAACAAACAAACTATTGGAACAATCGTCTTCCATTCACAACAGATATTTAGCATTGACAAATAATTTCAGAATGAGTGTTGTCGGTCTTGATCTAGGACTTCAAAACTGTGTGATTGCGGCTGCCGGTCGCGGTGGCGTCGATGTCATTCTCAATGGGAATTCCAACCGTCTCAATCCGTAAGTTGTTGGCAAAAATCCTCATTGTCTCGGTCGATGAAATTTCGAGTCTCAAATTTACACTTTGTTCCTAACGCATCCTTTGTATTTGTGTCTATTTCTTAGATCCATGGTCAATTTTGACGAGTCACGAAAGATGGGTGAACAGGTTGCCGGGTCGACCTCCATTTCGAAATTCAAGACCACTATCAAGAACATGAAGCGTCTTGTGGGCCTCGCATATGACGATCCGCGAGCTCAGAAGGAAATGAAGAGGGTACCTTTTCAATGCGTTCCTCTCGACCATTCTACTGGAGGCTTATCTTCCATTGCCGTCAAGGTATCAAGCAACGGGGAGGATGTTGTTATTCCCATCGAACAAGTTTTGGGAATGATCGTGCATCACATGGGGATGATTGCAGCAAAGAAGGCTTCAGAGACAGCTGGAAGTAATGCTACAGATGTGGCAGCCTTGTTCCCACAAGACTGGGTGATTGCTATCCCCCCGTACTACACCGACGCCCAGAGAAGGGCTGTTCTGAATGGCTGTAAAATCGTTGGAATCCCTGGCGTTCAACGATTGATGCATGAAAATACGGCAACGGCTCTGGCGTATGGAATTTTCAAAGACATTCGTAAAGAATTCACAAAGGAATCTCCTACCAATGTCATGTTTATCGACATTGGAGCATCTGCCTACACGGTTACTATCGCAGCGTTTGAGCCTGGCAAACTCATTGTCAAATCTTGCAACTTCGATGATTCACTTGGTGGAAGAGACTTTGATGAAGCTATCGGTAACTGGATCGCATCGAAGTTTGTTGAGAAATACGGCAAGAAGCTTTCTTGCGCCCCGCAGGATAAGCCTAAGGTAATGCTCAAGATTTTTGCTGCAGCCGAGAAGGCGAAGAAAACCCTAAGCCCTCAAGGTGTGAAAGAGGCATCCATCAATTTGGAATGTCTAATGGATGACTTAGATTTCAATATTATGCTAAAAGCGGCTGATTATGAAGCAATGAGTGCACCTCTTCTCGCTAAGTTGGAAGGTCCCATCCAGAAAACTTTGGCCGAAGCCAAATTGACAAGTGCTGATTTAGCATCGGTAGAAATTGTTGGTGGAAGCACACGAATTGGTTTCCTCAAGAAAAAGTTGCTAGATATTCTAGGTGTCAAAACTTTGTCAACTACAATGAATGCCGATGAGGCAGTATCTCGCGGTGCAGCACTGCAATCCGCAATCTTATCGCCACGTTTTAAAGTCTTACCATACGAGATTATCGAGTATGGACAGCTCCCAATTAAACTTGCTTGGGATGAAGATAAGAACGAACAAGGGATGGAAGTTGATGCCGAAGGGGCTGATATGGCCACAAACTCGGTCGTCATGTTTGGTCGAGGACTTAATTTTCCGATTGTGCGACGTGTCACGCTCCGTCGCGAGGGAGAGTTCAAGGTTTCCAGTAGCTACGATGCATCTGCCGCAAATTATGGATTGGATTCTGGCGCAACCCAGGAAGTATGCGACTGGGCCATAAAAGCGCCAGCTGGAGACGAAAAGAAGGTCCGGGTCAACGTCAAGCAGGACATTCATGGTATTATCCAATTGAGCTCCGCGCAAATGGTGGAAGAAATAGAAGAAGAGGAAGCTCCACCTAAAGAAGAAGAGAAAGCCGCTGAAGAAGGCAAAGAGGCAGAACAACCTGCTGAGAAAAAGAAAAAGGTGAAAAGAACCAATTTAGAGTTCACAGAATCGAAACCGTTGGATTGGACGGATGCTGAGATTAGTAAATTCACCGAGACAGAGATGACAATGAGAAACACGGACCGTATTGTGCAAGAAACTTCCGATATGCGCAACGATCTTGAGTCGTATATTTACGATATGCGTGATAAGATTAGCATGGATTCAAGCTTGGGAGCTTACGCCACCCAAGCCGAGAAGGATGCGTTCATGAAGAAGAACGAGGAGACCGAGAATTGGCTGTACGAAGATGGGTTTGATGCCAAAAAAGATGTACTTGCCACTAAGTTGGCCGAGCTGCGAACACTTGGGGGACCGGTAGAAAAGCGTGCCGCGGAAGCATCTGCTCGCCCAGCTGCTGTCGCCTCACTTCAAAAGAATGTTGAAAGCTACAAGAAGTGGCTAGCTGACGCGCAAGCGAATGAAGCCTTTTCTCATATTACAGAGGAAGAATTTAGCACATGTCATAAGAAATGCGATGAAGTTTCGAGTTGGCTCTATGAGATGCTCGACAAACAGGGCTCTTTGGCACAGAATGTTGACCCTGCATTCTATGCTTCCGAAGTAAATGACAAGAGTAAAGGCATGTCAAATGTCTGTAATCCAATCGTGCATAAGCCAAAGCCCAAACCAAAGCCCGAACCAAAGAAAGAAGAAGCGAAGCCAGAAGATGCGCCAGCTCCAGATGCAGAAGCTACGAAGGAACCTGTTCCTATGGAAACTGAGGAATCAAAGGAAGATAAGATGGAAGTTGACGAGGCGTAAACACCAACGCGTATCACACGAGCTTAGAATTTTCCACGAAACCCTTTTACATAACGAGCGCATAGTAGTTTAGTTTAATATCACGTATCATAGTTAGTATAAATTGCTTAATTCACTCATAGGCTTAGGCTTTGAAACGGAAAGTCTTTCGAAACGATTGTATTTGAAGATTGCTCGAAAGTCAATTTAATCCCTCTTTCAACATGCGAGGAATAGATGCTCAACTTCTCTTTTGAGGTCGTTAGAGATAAAAAATGATTGTGAGAGAAATCAGTTGAGTTTCCCTTCGTAGAGTTTTAGTTTTTAGATACTCTGCCATTTTTGGTGTTTTTCCGCGAAAAAATTCTGAGCGTAAAAATTAATGCGCTGGCATGGGAATGAACTTGCTTTTTGGTGCAAGACGACCCATCAACAATTTCCTTTAGATCAAACCAAGTAAGAGTAAGTAGGTTGTGGCAAAGTTGAAAAAAAGAAGACGTTCGTTTTGTAGATGTATTATTCTTCAACAACGGACAACCATCTCGAAAAGCTTCGTTGGTATAGGAACAGTAATTTGGATGCAAAAAGATGAAATTCTACTCAAGAGTTTAGGTTAGGGTTAGGGTTAAATCATGACTGAAATTTCTCTATCTGGCTCGACATGCTCGTCGTTGAACAATTGTTTACAACACCCGGAGCAATAAATTTATTCTCGTGTGTTCTCTACGCGATGTGTCGTATTTTTTTGCTGTGGGGTGATTCCGTACAGGTTTCGGTACTGGATGAAATTACCGGAGGCACTTGCTCTTTCGAAAAGTGGCTAACAACAAGCTTTACCCTCCTGTTATATCTTGTCGCGATTGTAATAGAGGTACTGCACACGAATTCATTCTATTGAAACTACCACTGTATCTTGTGCGACAAAAATTGCGAGATAAAGCTAAAGGACCTTGGTTCAAAGCAACTGGGGTTATTGAATCAGCGCGGTCACTGGCATCCCTCAGAAGACTCTTAATGTTATAATGACGGGCCAATCCGACGAGAAAGATAATTTTGACCTTAGCGAACTTAGAGGAACTGCTGCAAGTTTCGAAAACAAGGTCGCGGGGAAAAGTGCGGATGACGATTTAAATGCGTTATCGGAGCTTGTTCCTGATTTGAAGAACCGTAAAACAAGTATGGAACACACGGGGATGTCAATGGAGGACCAAGCGTCACCGCAAGTAGGAGAGCAGGGTGTTGAGATCGATTCACCACAGGTCGTTCAACAAAGCCAAGTTGCAGATGTTAAAAACCAACCACTTATAAGTAAGGAATCATATGTTGTTGAAGATGCTTCGTCGTCTGGCGACTATAAGGAGAAAGATATAAACGATGTCTTGTACGCTGGTGATGATGCGAATTCCGACCATGCTTTAAGTAACGATGGTCGAGCGCAAAGTAATGGTCAGCACGGAAATCCAAACAACGACGACAGTCTTGGAATTGGTGATTTCAATAATATTTCTTCCGGTCAGTCATTGTCTACAGCAACTCAGACGCACGAAGTTCGCATGCCGATGTACTTGCCCACGTTCAAACCGGCAACCGGATGCACGAATGCATCTGACTTTATTGTGCGATGTTTTGCTGCGAGGTTAAGATCTGGCATTACTGTTGTAAAGCACGGAAGATCAAGATGGTGTAAATCACGGTTACGTGTCTTGCACATACATCCTGATGGCCGCTCATTGAGCTGGAAACCGGCGATGGGTGAGCCACACAGCCCAAAGAGACCGCCGAAACTTGATCTGACAACCTGTGAGGAAGTACGCCATGCTTGGAGTCCCGATCCGCAGAATCCCATGTACACAGGAACACCAATCCTGAGACAGAAATGCGAGGCGGCGAATGCGCATAAATCTTTCGCCCTAATATTTCCGAAAAGAACGGTTGATATAACCTCAGTGACAGCAGATCAATGTAAAGTTCTCATGGAAGGTTTCTCAGCGTTATGTTTTCGGCTGCAAGTCGCTAATCTTGCTGGAAAAGGTAACAAGAAGAGCACGCAGAAAATGCCCGAAGAGGAGGACCGTATTTCAAATACCGCATCGGCCCCTTCGACCAACACTATAACCCAAGGAGCAGGAACGACTTCTACTCCGAATAGACGCTAACGGTTTTGATTCAGTCTTTCCTACTAGCTCTACACCACCCATTTTGTTCCATTTTACCAATTCCAAAAGGTTGCAATATTTTTTCATAAAAGATAGATATCTTCGATAACTATAATACTAATCTGACGAATAATATTTCTGTAATTTTGAAAGGACTCGTGTACAATAGTTTTGCAAGTTTCCGTGTCTGCTCTTTCCTCGCATTTTCTTGCACCCTCTGAAGACGTTCCTAGGAGTTTCCTAATGGACTTTCAATGATCGGCGCCATGATGACTGGCCTCTTTTTTGGAAAATTGCACAACATCCCAATGAATGAACTCCATTTTTTCAATCATTTTTCATCACATGGGTTAATCCTAATTTTGCTTTCATCAAGGAGATTTTTTTCAATGGCATTACCACAGACTCCATGGTGATCATCACCTTGGTTGGCACAACTCCTCTGGGGGACCAGGTTTTGCCCTCAGCGAAGCATCCACAGTGTCTGCGTGTGCCAAAAATGGACAAATGTCTTTTTCCTGTGCTGGGACGAATCCTCTCTCCGAATCACACACCATGGCTCACAAGGGGGGAGTGTGTGGGGAGTGCAACACAATAGTGGTTGTTTGAGGAGAGCTTCGAATGTGTTGGCCCACACTTCTTCTGGCTTTGATCCCACATGAAGGCAAACATCATTCCACTTGTCGATTAACATTGCCATTGCTACTAAATATGATTTGTCTGTCACCGAAGGAGCAACGATGCAGACAAAGTCTTTCACTGGCTCGTCCTTGTGCATCCCATTCTTGCCTGATCGATCCATAATTTTGTGACCTTCTGCTTTCTAACTCTAACCCTAACAATTTGACCCGTCTTTGAATTCGTAATTATTTTCGGGGGATTCTGACGGCTTCCTCAGAGAACTTACCTCGAATAGTGACACCTTTTTTCTTCGCCTTTTTTTAAACGATCCCTCTTTCTTTATCGAAAGGCAGCTGCACACCGAAGGGTACGTTTGAGTACGTTACTTCAATTCAAAGGGAAGAAAATCCAAGGGTGTCACAAACGGCAAAACCGAGATCTTCGACGCCTTTTCTCATTATTAAAAAAATTAAAAGTCATCAACGACAATATAGCTGCCCAAACAGGATTACATTCCGAACACACCTACATCAAAAACAATGACTCGATCTACCCATTTGATGCTATTATTGTTAGCGCCTTTGTCGGTATCTGCCTTCACCGGTCATTCCTACCCAGCGGCGTCAAGAAATCCTTCGACAACTGCTGTCTTTATGGCCGACTCGGTTGACACCGGCACCAACTTGGTGCTCACTGGGAACAATATTGACCTTACCCCTGCTCTAGAAGACTACGCCCAAAAGCGCATCGGTGGCCTACTTGAAAAACTTGGAGGCGGAGGAATCGTCCGGGAGTGTGAGGTTCATCTTTCCGTCAGCAAAAACCCCAAGGTAGGCATTTTGCACATTGTGCTCTTAGAACTATTTGAACTATTTGCCGAAGACGTGTTATTTCATGGCCGTCTATGTTTGACTTCGGAAACGATCTGTTGACAACAAAAACATTGAATACAGGCATCTAAAAATTATATATTGTATCACTTATTTTGTATTGCAATTTTGTTTTGGGTCGAATTGATTTTGATTTTATATTCAGGTAAAAAATGGGCACAGAGTTGACTGCACAACTTCCCTAAAGGGTCTTACTGTGCATTGTAAGGAAGAACGCCCTGATATGTACGCTTCGATCGATGCTACTGCCAAGGCGTTGGCGTCGAAGCTACAAAAATACCGAAGCCGCCGGAACGAGGGATACCACGCTGGAAACAGCATGGGACAGGATCTGATGAATGCATTGGAAGCTATTGAACTCGAGGATACTGCAGAGGAAGATGATGACGTCGCGGCCGACATCATGTATGCCGAGCAAGATTTCATCGATGTAAATGCGCCAAATTTGATGAAGGTCAACAGTTACGATCTTGAAAACGCCATCCCCATTAACGAAGCCATCTTTGCGTTGGATTACGTAGATCACGATTTTTTCGTCTTTAAAAACGAAGAAACAGGTAAAGCATCTATTGTATACAAGAGAAATGCTGGAGGGGTTGGCTTGATCGAAATTCCGTAGGGAAAGTTTAAAGAAATTCAACACATGTGCGAACCAATAGAATTGTTTTCGACGTCTTGAAACTAGACGATCATCTACCTTTTGATGCTAGCTAAGAGGTAAAGTGTCGGTCAATGAGTCACCAGAAAGGCTCTTTCAGTAGGTACAAAAAAAGAAGGCACAGTGTTCTAAAATTTGATTATTAGATAAGTCAAAAAATACCAAGATTTGATAAATATGACTAGTTGCAAAAGGCTTCGCACAGTCTTTTCCATATTGATTTATCCACGAGGGATGATTGGAATCCAATTGTGTGACTGTCTATGCGTCGTTGCCTTGGGCAGCACATGCTTGTTGAGTCCTATTGCCATGCTACCAATCAGTATGTGGTGCATCCCAGCCCTCCTGTCTGGCCCCCGCTGCTGGCGGGTTGATGGAAAGGAGGGGCAACCAATGATGCATGTTGTTGTTTTCATTGAATGCCACATCTCGCCTCATGGTGGGTGGCTGATCCCTCCCCATGGCCCTACCCGACCATGGGGGCCCCCTGCTGCTGCCACAGTGCTGCCTGCTGGACACCACTCTGGCCCCACGCACCCCCATGGCTTCGGGCTGGTTGACCACGAGGCAAACCCTGGCCGCATCGCTTTGTCCCCTGTTTGGCAAGCATCCAAGTGGTTTGGGCTCCAACACTCACAATTTGGTCAGGCTGATTGGATGCCCCACTTTTGTCTCAGCAGATGGTCGTGAAAACAATCGCGCGACTCGCCACACGTCAGGTCGGCTCTTAGTTTTTCTTACGACGTCAGATCGCTCTTCAACTTGTACTACAACCATCGCGGAGGAGAGAATTAAATAATTCTCAAGAGGTGAAAGAGCATGGACAGAACAGACACATCAAACACATCACGAGAACAACCCGTTTAATCAACATCAAAGTTTTCTTTCCTCTCTTTAATTCTATCAAAAACCCACGATTGCCACGACAACTTATAGAACGATGATGCAGAGATTACAAATCCGAATAGGTTTAATTACACTATTCACCATATACTCCGTGATCAATTGCAATGCCTTCGTTTCAAGGATTACGCAAACGCATTCGGCGACCAGAAGAATTGGAATACGGCAGAATACTCCTCTGGATAGGCGGTATAGAGGATCCGCATTTTCTTCAACAACCACAGACGACATCAATGAAATCGAGCAGCAATCTGCAGAGACGATAAGTACATCAACATCCGAGGTTGCCCCGGTTCCAACAGAATGGCAAGGGCAGATTCTGAAAACTCTCTCTGCCGTCGTCGATCCCGACCTAGGCCAGGACATTGTTACCCTTGGTTTTGTCCAAAATTTGGAACTAGACGAAAGCACAAGAAAAGTTTCCTTTGATGTCGAATTAACGACACCCGCCTGCCCCGTTAAAGAAGCTTTCCGAACCGATTGCCAATCCCTAGTCATGGATTTGCCCTTTGTGAAGAGCGTTGATGTGACAATGACGGCACAAGCTCCCGCTGCAGAAACGGAAACACAAGGGATGGCTGGTATTGGCGCTGTTATTGCTGTGAGCTCCTGCAAGGGCGGTGTCGGGAAGTCGACCACTTCGGTCAACTTGGCGTATGCCCTTCAGTCCCTGGGAGCGACCGTTGGAATATTCGATGCCGACGTTTATGGGCCATCACTTCCTACTATGGTTGAGCCCGATGACGATATTGTAAGGTTTATTGGGAGACAGATCGCTCCTCTCCAGCGAAATGGCGTTCGGTTGATGTCTTTTGGGTACATTAACGACGGTTCAGCTGTTATGCGTGGCCCGATGGTCAGCCAGTTGTTGGATCAATTTTTAAGTGTCACCCAATGGGGATCTCTCGATTACCTTATATTGGATATGCCTCCAGGTACCGGGGATATTCAGCTAACGCTTACCCAGCGACTCAATATTACTGCCGCGTGAGTAGACTTTCAATTTGATTTAATTCGGTACTATTGTCTTTGTTCCCGGCGCTCACAAGAATTTTCAATTTCTATTTCTGTTGGTCCGGCTTCATTTTTCGATGTGTTTGGGGGGTCTAAATCCACGCAACAACACGCAACATTAACGATTAACTAATTGTTTTGCATCGCATTGATAGAGTGATTGTAACAACACCCCAGGAACTGAGTTTTGCGGATGTTGTAAGGGGAGTGGAAATGTTCGACACGGTGAACGTCCCGTGTATTGCTGTGGTTGAAAATATGGCCTATTACGATAGCGATCCTGCCACAGCGGTCAAAAATAAAGACGAGCTGGGAAAGGATGTTCGAGCCATGTTAGCGGAAAAGGGATTAATAAATAATGACAGCGAGAATGATAAGCTCTCCGAAGAGCTGGTCCAGCTGGTGTTGAAGAACGCCAAGACAGAGCCAGTTCGCATTTTCGGGCCGGGACACAAACAACGTCTGTCGAATCAATGGGGGATCGAGCATACCTACAGTATGCCTCTGATGGATACTATAGCTGCCAACGGAGATTCAGGTACGCCATTTGTATTGGGGAACCCCGATAGCCCGCAAACGAAAATTTACCAGGAGCTGGCGACAGCAGTCGTTAGTGAGGTAGCGAAAAATAAGTATTCGTCTCGCCGGCCGGATATCGAATATATTGAGGAGTTCAACTTCATTCAGGTTGACGAAGAAATTTTAGAACCAGCGGAGCTCCGACGAGCATGCCGGTGTGCGGCTTGCGTTGAGGAAATGACAGGTCGGCAAATCCTCAAGCCGTCTGATGTTTCCGACAACATCAAACCACTGCGAATGTCTAGTACCGGGAACTACGCACTCTCTGTCGACTGGTCTGATGGTCACCGATCCCTTTTTCCTTACCGGCAGATCATGAAATTGGTATATGGTGATGACTACGAACAGGAAACACAACAACAACAAGTCAAAGATGAAAAAATGCCAGCGTCGTCAAAGCCAGCGGCGTCGCCAGAAATGGCAAGAATAGAAAAACCCGAGCCAGTATCAACGCCGACACCAGTACCTTCAGCCAACACGACCGAGGCTAAGACATGTAGCTGCTGCTAGCCCATATTTAGAGGTAGATGATGCCTTTATTTAACTAATAGAACTTCAGCGTTATGTTTGCTGTCACTTTTTACGGTTCACCAGAAATTCTCTATTTTGAAAAAATGTCATTCATGTTTTTTTAAATTAAAAATAGTTATCACACAGCTTGTGAGCGTATTGAGAATAAACCTCCCAGAATTATTCTCACTTTTGAAGAATCATATATTTGAAAAATTGTTCCCTACCGATGGATTGTGCACATGGCACGAAGACGCGTTTCTAATCAACCATTCATCAAGTAGTTTCAACATTACCAGTTCAGCCAAGGAGTTTGTTCGTCTTCCACGGGATACCCCCAGTATTCCAAAGCCTCCTTCATTTGATATCCAGGTGCGTCTCGGTTGGGATCTTCCGAGACAAACTTTCCTGTAATATCAAGCTGGTTGTAAAAGTGTACCCTTAGATCCTTGTAGAGACCAGCCTGGGAAGACGGCATATTTTCAACAAACTGTATGGCATCGTCCCGGTCCTTGGCATTAAACATGATCAAATCACCCACGGCAATGCTAGATGGATCGTTTTTCAACTCCGTTGGTAAGTGTAGTGGGCCCCCCATGATCACCTTTTTGCTCTTGATGAGGTATTCCAACAGGGGGTTTCCGTTTCTTGTCGGGTATTCCCGATCACTTCTGGCTCATCGTCCAAAGCAACCATCATACACGGATACCCAAATCTACCATCATCCTGACGCAAAGAATAGTCGCGAATTTGCCGCCATCGATATAAGGGGACATCATTGACACGTTTTCCGTCATCGGTGAGACTTTTCAAAATAGGGTCTTCCCGTAGAAGGTCCTTCACATATTTTATATCTGTTGATTCCAAAACCATGCAGTGTCCAACGATGCGCTTTAAATCTGAAGCAAGACTATTTTTACGAAAGATATGTAATAAATGATAACGTTTGTGAGGATCTGATTCGATTTTTAATTTTGCACAATGTTGGCAGACATCACAAAGTCCCGACGAAATTACACCAAATTTCGAACACTTACATAGGCAAACTCCTCATGACATCAACCATACTGTCTTGGTTGAATGTTTCATTGTATAAAATTCGTTTTCGGCAAAACATTACGTGATCTTCGTTCAGATCGTTCCGGTCGTAATGCAACCACCAGGGCTCTCGGGGTTCCCCCTCTAGTTTATTTTGTTCCAGCTCGTGATCCCAGTAGAGTGCCACGAATCGGTTTCCTGCGTTTTTTGACATGGGGACAGGTTTTAGCTCGGTTGTTTCTGTATCATCTTCTTCGTTGTCTCGGTATCCGTTATCGTCGTCCCAACCTCGTTCCTCGTAATCATCCTGTTCGTAGTCGGAATCCTTTGACTTATAATCCGACGAGTCCGCCGAATAGGACGACATGGGCATGCATGTGGAAGAATGTTGTCCTTTAGCAAGGCTAGCTCCGAACGAATTATATCCCAAAGAAAAGCCATGAATAATCGGAGCACTATAGAGTGTTGCAGTGATAACCACGACAAGCCAGATGGTATTTTTGCGACTTGTCGTTGTGTCTCTCAACGGGGACGATGGTAAATGAAATAGCATCGTCGATTGTAGATGTATCTGGGAACCTCTAGCAGTGAAATATGGGTACGAATTTGAACCAGACGTTTGACTGTTTTAGTGCTGGAGACTTCGGTGCAATGGCAAAGTGAAAAGATGCTGACTGCGTTATGTTTCACCTACTGAACGTTTTTCTACGGAAAACAGAGGAGTTTTTGATGGCTCTGCGACACTTTTAATTGTGATTGATGGAGATCGAATGATGACAGAACGCACGTGTCAGACCCATTCCAGTCACGAATTCCGTCAGAAAGGTTTTTCGGGTTTTAAATTTTAGACCAGGAAGGAAATTGAAATTGTTTTCGCATGACAAAACAAAGAGTGGCGTATTCAAATTGAAATCTCGCCAAAGTATTGGATGAAGTCATTGCAACTGTAAACGATGCTAATTTGTTGTATTTGGAATATGTGACAAATGTTGCAAAATCTTAACGCTCAGCTGTCTTCTGCATGTCGGTAGATTGGACAACAAAGATGACGAAGCCATTACTTTTGAATTCTAGTCGTAATCAATACAGCATGTCCGAGTCATGAATAAAAGTGTAATAGTACTACTGTACTGCATATTATTAATGAGTGAAATAAATTACTGGTAAATCAAACCAGTGGTCGTAAATTTGAAGAGTTTCACGCATTGTTACCCTGCAACTTCCACCACTCAATGTTTCCAAACTTTGCACTGGATTCAATCAAAAACACATATGACATCAATTTTCCATTTTTATATTGTAGCAAAAAGAATCCTCTTCATTCCATGAATTTTTCTATTTCAGACTAATTAGCCTCCACCATCCTAGCTATCACTGTCACCATCACCACCACTCTGCACAACATTCGGTGGGAACAGAGTTCGAAGTTTGTCGATGGACATCGATTGTAGATAGATAGTTCCCGGACCTAGAAGATGGTTATTTTGAAATACATCAAAGTTAAGAACATATTTTAGTCAGTAAAGTATGATATGCATTGGAACAGATCGTTGTGAACGAACAAAAATACGATAGAAAAAGGACACCGAATATATACGCACCCGTGAGCTCGGTGTTGAAGATGCCCTCTCCGCCGCAACATATAGCTGCGATTCCGCCAACTGGACGTACGTCCACTGTTACAGACGATTCAAAACAAAGAATACTATTTCCATCGACAAGTATTGTCTCGCGATCGGCTAGCGTCTTTTTGATCACTGTTCCCATGGCCATGAGGAATGCCCACTCTCCATTTTCGACCGTTTGGACAATAACTGTTGTTTGCAGTGTTAACATTTTCACATAGCAAAGTTCAAATGAAAGCACATGGTGAACAAGAAATAGGTAGAAAACGTCGCAAAATTATAGTTAGTACGTTGAGAAATGGCAACCAATATCTGAATCCAACACTTGAATCCAACATTTGAGTCCAACATGCTTTACACTCAACAGTAAAATACGAGTGATAAGTTTTCACGTACAGTCCATCCCGCTGCAACAAAATGATAAGGCCGTTGATGCGGGGTTGAAGCCGGCCCCAACGTCCGTCATTTGATTGCCAATCCCGACAGTCGCACAAAGAAAAGAATCTCGGAGGGCAACAACTTTCCCCGTGATGCTCATATTAATGGGAACAATCATCCCCGGATAATCGGGTGTCATGCCGATGTAACCATCCTTCACAGAGTCGTTGTTGGTGTATGTAATTTGAAATAGCGAACCGCCTCCCGCCAGTCGACCAAAGGTTTTGCCAAAACCCGCCAATTGGCATTCCATGGACATGTTGTCGCTCATGTAGGCCATAGCGCCCGAAAAGCACATGACTTTTCGCCCTGCCCGAACCGGGAACTGGACAATTTGGGCGTCAGTGCCAATGATTTCGTAATAGGGCATATCATCTTCGTAGCACGGCGGCGTTGGGGGTATCCACAGCTCGAACCCTTCTAGCATGGTGTCTACTCTTTATCACAATCAAACTCTGAAATTCTTTCTTTTGTTATGCTTTACGATGCTGGCAAGGCAGGAAGTAAATTTTCATTCCTTTGTAAAATATTCAAAACAAGGAGAACTCTTTGAAGACTAACGGTGTAAGGTAGGTTGATGAACAAAAAAAGATATTACTCCGTTGTGCTTCTGATTTCTCTTCGTTGCGCTGCAATCTTTATTTATGACTTCGGAGATCGCTTGTTCAAGTAGTCGAATGAATCGGATTCACTTCTTGACACCATACGCGAAGAAAATGATACGTGAACATTCAATCGTGACTTTTTTTAAAAAGATGTCATCTTTCTCATCAAAACGAGAATTCTAGGAATTCTATTCTTGTGGCCATACACCTTTTGCGATGAGAACAAGAAGGATCCTAACAACATCGCACTCGATAGTAAGGACATAGTTTACCGAAAAAAACACGGATCGAATCGATTCCAACAAGATATGTTGCAGCTGAGACAGATTGTTCGCTTACGCTCCCTGAAAAGCGCACGCTTGTCGACCAATCTGGAAGTGCCACAAAGAAGGCATCTCGCGACAATTTCGAGAGTTCAGTTGTTGCCTAGCCACAGGCGTCAGCAACAAAGACTATTTCACGATCGCCCTTCATCTACGACAAAGCAAGAACCCTTGTTTGAAAAGGTTCTTATTGCCAACCGCGGGGAAATCGCAAACAGGGTCCTCCGGACTTGTCAAAACCTAGGAATACCAACCGTTGCACTCTATAGCGTGGCGGACGGTCCAAATGCACTGCATGCCAAGAATGCCGATGAGGCTTATCAGATAGGTTTTGGAAGTGCGCCCAACGAGAGTTATCTCCTCCAAGACGAGGTGCTAGAAATTGCTGAACGGTCGGGCGCAAAAGCCATCCACCCGGGATACGGTGTAGGTATTCTTCGAATTGATGTTGGATTGTTGCTTTTTCTAGTGTCTAACTTCTATCGTAACTTTTGTTTCTTGCATGGCATGGACGCTTGATGATATTATCGGTGATAAGTTTTTGAGTGAAAATGCTGAGTTTGCCCAGAGGAGCGCTGAGTGCCAAATCAAATTCGTTGGTCCACCACCAACCGCCATAACAGCGATGGGATCAAAATCGAAATCTAAAGCTATCATGGAAGCTGCAGGTGTAACAACAGCACCTGGATTCTATGGTGATAGTGACGAACAGCAGGAGCCATTGTACTTATTAGAGCGCGCCGTCCAAGATGTGGGATTCCCTCTCTTGATCAAAGCGGTCATGGGAGGCGGAGGAAAGGGAATGCGAGTGGTATGGTCCGAATCCGACTTTCTCGAAAGTCTTGAGGCCTGTAAAAGGGAATCATTGAATGCCTTTGGTGATTCGAAGGTTCTGCTTGAGCGATTTCTGGTACACCCAAGGCACGTCGAAGTCCAGGTGGTTGCCGACGATCACGGAAACGTCGTGAGCCTGCACGAACGGGACTGTAGCCTCCAGCGACGCCACCAAAAAATCATTGAGGAGGCTCCTGCATCAGATCTTCCTGATGAGTTGAGGGGGAAATTGGGTGATATGGGTTGCAAGGCAGCCAGGGCAGTGGGATATGTGAACGCTGGGACGGTCGAATTTTTGCTTGAATCTGGAACCAGAAAGGGTGGAGATGATGGGTTCTATTTTTGTGAAATGAATACCCGCCTCCAGGTCGAACATCCGATCACTGAACTCATCACAGGAGTCGATCTAGTAGAGTGGCAGCTCCGCGTGGCTGCGGGAGAACCGCTCCCAATTACGAATTCTTCTGAGATTCCCTGCAGTGGTCACGCATTTGAAGCACGCATTTACGCCGAAAAGCCAGGAGATGGAACCTTCCTTCCAGCGTCTGGAACGGTGTGGTACCACGATCCACTGCTCCCCCAAATGTTGTAGGTGTGGATGAAACTTCGTTATCTTTATCGAAAGGGATCAGAGTTGATACCGGGATCCGAAAAGGACAAGCGGTCGGCGTCGATTATGATCCCATGATTTGTAAGCTGATTGTCCACGACGATTCTCGTGAAAAGGCTCTCAACAAGATGGTGACAGCCTTAAAGGACTACCGTATCGCGGGTGTTCCTACCAACATCGATTTTCTAATAAATTGTGCTCAGCATGGAACTTTCCGGAAACCTGGGGCCACCAACACGGGATTTCTTGACGATCATTTGGAAGAAGTTCTATCTCCTGAACACCAAAGCATTCCGGAAAAAGCGATTGCAATAGCCTCTCTTGCAGTCCAATTAGTTATAGAAGGACGGGTGGGAATCGAAGACCTAAAAATGGCCCGTCGGAAGCATCCTACGCCATGGAATTCTTTGTCAGGATCTTGGAGAAATTCGGCGAGTCCGCGTCAAACTCTACAGCTGACCGACGGAACTATCGTCGATTGCACCTCTCTCAGGGATGGCTCATACAAGGTTCAGGTAAAACCAAATGTTGGAAATGATGAGGAAGAAAATATGGCAACGGTCTTTCATATGACTGGAACCCTCTCGCTCGACCATAAGATGAATGTCGTTGTGAACGGATCAGAGAAGCTTTCCCTTGTTGCAGCCCTGAAGGATATGGACGGAACATTTCAGGTTTGCCTATGGCCACAATCAGCGTCACTGAACAACGAAGGTCACTATTTCTGGGAATTGGCAATACCAAATCCAAAATTTCCCTCGTCAACCGTAAAGAAAAACGATTCGGTCACTGGATCCGGAAAAGGCACACTGTTGGCCCCGATGCCTGGCAAGATATCTGAAATTCGATTGAATATTGGAGATAGCATCGAAGAAGGGGATATACTAGTAGTGATGGAAGCCATGAAAATGGAACACACAGTCCGAGCCACAGCTAGTGGTACAGTCGAGTGTATCAATTGTCAGGTGGGAGAAGTAGTTGCAGATCAAGCAGTCCTTGCGACAATCATTGATGAGCGATATCTTGAAGCTGATGCCGACTCATCAAGTTATGAGGAAGAATCTAAAGCTATTTAGGGTAGATGACGAAGCACGCACGAAAAAAGGAATAGAATATTGGTCGTAATCAATTGTAGATACAAATATCAAGGACAAAGGCAAAGGAGTTCAGTATCAAAATTTGGACAATTAGTGGAAAAGCCTATGAAAAACTAATAACTTTTAGCCTTCAAGATGAAAATCGAAATAGTAAACAAATTTACGGCTTAAACTACCATAAGATTTTAATTCCTGGCAATATATTCGTTATCATTGTCAAAGTCCCCGCTCTCTCCTGGCTTCGTCACTGACAACCTCCGTGGCGCATACATGGCAAACTCAAACGGAACGAAATGTCCACTGTCTGATATTGTATCACGTTTGGCCAAAATCGAAACACCTGTGATTCGAAAGGGATGAATTGTGTATTCCTCAAGCGTAGTGAATTTAAGGATCCCAGTTTGAAATGGGGGCAAAATTCCTACGGCCGATGTTCGAGTCATGTGCTGTTGTTGATGATACATAGGTGATACACTGATATTCAAATGGGAAGGATCGAGGATAACGCTTGTTGCGGCAGGATTTTCGAAAACTTCTGCTCGAATCTGTCCGGTTTGTGGTGAAGGCAGTCGATGTTGAGGTGCCTTCGGATCTTCAACTACCATCTGAACCTTTGTCTTAGGATACACCTTGTTAGACGCAATTTCTGAAGTCGTCAAATATGTTAGGTATACCATCCTACTAGTATCGAAGGGGTTGCGAACCTTCAAGGTACCACCTATAGAGGCCCTAACTTCTAGAGCGTAAAGGTTCGGAAAAATTTCGCTGGGATACATCTCTTTCGAATAGAATTCTGAGTTGGGTAGACTCTCTTTCGCATCATACCAAAATGAGCAAGAGTCCCCCGATCCCCATGTATTGAGTTGCTGGTGCTTGAAACGAGAAGACGTTCTTCTTTGTCTTTTGTGAGCTTTAAGAACTACATCAGAGCTCGTCAAAATTTCCCGAATCCCCCTTGCCACAATGCTGTGACCTTCTTTCGACAGGGTGTATACGGAATGAGGGAATAGGAAACCATCGTTGATTTCCTCTTCAGAATGATCCCATTCTTCGAGAAACCAGTCTTTTAAGCTTTCGAGAATATCCTTTCTGCTTTGGGGTCGGGGCATTTTATATATAAGTCCTCCTTCGGATTCCATAGTTGATTCCAGATATTCGTCAACCTCTCGCGCGGCTTCTGACTGCTCTGCAAAGGTCCAAGCGTGTCTTTGAATCGCATCCCGAAGTCTTACGTCATCGAAGAAAGAAGGTGAAAGAAGTTCTTCCGTGATTTTTGTTTCCCGAGATGGAGTCAGCTGTTGTTCTTGTAGCTTGTGTTCATGTTTCGTCCTCCATTCTACGTAAGATATTGTGCTGTTAGAGGTAGTGTCGAGATAGACTAAATCAGATGGTGTCCAGAGCTGTACCAAGACTATTTTGGCAAGTGGGTACCGTTGCCTTAGTCTTCCTACCAGCAACTTGATTGACGATAGGAAGGTTTCTTTAGTGGTAGCGGTATTTGTAGAGGCATATGGGTATTCGAGTGTTATGACGTCGTACACTGCAGAACCGGAATGATGCTCCCCCGTGAAATAGCTATGGGAAAGCTTTTCTAAATTACAGTCTCCTTCTACTATCGATTGTGTGCACATGGCCGCTAATGTCGGTCCCGAGATTTCGTAAGTTGGATGAGCCACATTTCGAACCGTATTTTTATGAGCACTTTTCGAAGAAGGCAACAAATATGGATATGCTTGTAGCGTGCGTTTCGATTTCTTAAGGCCTCTTCCATAAGTTAATGGTCCACCAAATGAAAGATATCGAAGGCTCTCTCGGGACTTCTCAACTTCATTTCTTTTGGTTACTGTATCCCTACCATCCCATTTCTTTCTTCGAGGAGATTGTGAGGGAAGCAATCGACGCCGTAGCGCCAACTGGTTTCTGTTGACTGAGTCAAAAATCTGTATTCTAGAATCATGTGTAGTGCTTAAAAAGAAACTAGCAATGAGACAAGTTGCCGCTATGATTACGATAGCGATAGACTTTTTCGGAAAAGACGTCAGCGATGCTTTTTCTCCAATTGTAGGCGATGCTGACGGTTGTACAATTGACGCAGTCCCAACAGTAGAGGATGCTTGTGATGAACTCGCAAATGGTTTTGATTTTTGTGACAATGGAGGAACAGGATGCTCGTGTTCTTTCTCTGAATAGTGTTGGTTCCAATTTGGTCGTGTTCTTCGGCGACGCGGGAAAAGAACACTACATTCAACGACGGAGGTCTTCATCCTAGATCTTCTCTTTTTCAAATGCGCCACCAATTAAACCAGGAAAGGATCAACAGAATGGTTATGCGTCAAGTGCCAAAATGATTGCCACATTCGATTTGCTTGAGCACAACTTGGTATCGAAGACAAGAGAAACTTGGCAATACATTCTTAGATTTTCCACAGAGCTCAATTTCCGTTGATGCCAACAAAAAATTGCATGCCACCAAAAATTATTAGGAGTATTTGCAAATTAGGGTAGAAATTAGTCCAAGTTTGTGCCCTGACCCCTAAATCGCTTACTTCCCCATAATAATTCCCCCAACCGAAAATCGTATGTGAAAAATTCATCGACATCCATAATTGTTTGAAATCCTGCATATCTTTTCTCGAAAGCGATGTTTCATCGAACTTTTCGAAATTATTTCGAAATTACATGGGCGAAGGATTGAACATATCGCACGTGCTAACAGCAGCTGTTTACGAACAAGAATCCTCCTACCCACAACCATCCACTGTACACAAAAGCAAATAACAAAAGCCCAACATCGGATTGTGCGTTTCTTGAGGGATCGTTTGTAACGCAATGCCTTATTATTACCAGCTTCCGAGACTATCATGTCGGAGCGTTGCGAGTGGTGGCCCGCGTATTATGACGCGATGATCGGTTTGGCCAGCGGGCTGAACCTGGTAGCCTTTGGCGTATGCCTTTATGCTGAGATAGCCATGGTGTCCCGCAGAGTGGTTCGGAGCAACACGTTTAACCTTTATGTGATCTTTCTGTTGCTCCCTGATATGCTCAACAACCTGATTCAGTCGCTGCAGGGCTTGCAAAGGGTTTCGGATTGCGGCAAGGATACGGCAATGATGAGCGATATTTATGACGCCAACATCTTTTTCTATTATTTCTGCAACTTTTCTATGAGCTGCCTGGTGGCCTACGAGCTCCACTTGCTGCTGGAACGCTCCCGTCGGTACCTCCGGACGGGACCCCCCTCTACAAAACGAACCCTCCTGCAGATCGCCGCTGTGTACTGCTTGGCCGTACTGTTTGCGTTGTGGGGGATCCTTGATTTTCGTTGGTCGTGGTGGTACCGCAAGGAGAGCCGCTTCGGATCACCGCCTCCGGATGGAGTCTTCAATGAGATACAAGCCATAAGCATTGTTGCAGCCATCATGCTCGCCTTAATAACATTTGTCCTGGTTATCCGATTCAACATCTGGAGAAAGAACCTGATTCCCACCCAGGGCCGGACAAGGGTGGTGGCAATCTTTTTTCAGCACATTGTGGGCGTCTTTTTGGTTTTCTACGTACCCTCAATTGCCCTGTTGGCCTACTCTACAGAGCTGGAAGGACACACGTCATCGGCCTACTTTTGGATCGAACGATCAACCCAGCTCCTTGCGGCACTCCAGGCCCTGTCAACAGTGTACGTGGCGATCCAAAAACCTGACATTTGCACCGCTTTCTGCTGCGGAAGGGAAGCTCCAAGGCAGCAGTGGTCCATTATCACAGGGACGGGACGGGCGGCAAGCCAGACCCAGCAGGTTTCGGGGCTACGTTCTGCCGAAAGAGAAAACGAATCGTCGTCTCCGAGGAAAGCACCACCGAGCGAAGGACTATCCTCGCCTCGACAACACAGCTCGCACATGGTTGGCTCGTCAGAATTCGTGAGCGGCGACCGTGCTAGTCTCCCCTTCTTTCGCTCAAGCGAGTGGGTCATGGACGACGTGTACGGGGACACGCAGGACGACGACGAAATCGCGGAAAAAGACAACGATGTGGAAAACGCCATCGAGGGGGTTGGTGATTGATTCCAAGCCAACATGCAGCGATTCTAATAAAGGATGGGGAAAGATATGCACTTTATTTTTGCTCAAGACCCCCTAATTTTCGAGGCCAACCAGGCGAGAAAATTCGAAATGCTCGAAATGGAGTTTGGAATTAACAAGGGTTGGTTTCACTTCGTAAAATGGTCTTCTTGCGAGCCCGATATTAAAGTATTTTTTAAGGTTGGCGTCATGCGAAAAATGACATAACTAGTTTTTGGATGATATTCACCCAAACAAATAACAAAGTGTCTATGCGCGAGTGTAATGTGTTAGCAAAAGAAAGATTGCATGGCTTGTCAATTTTCATTTTCTGTGTTTAAGTGAGGCCGACTTCATCTGTGTCCGAGTCAAATGCAGGCACAATTCTGGTTCGTTTCGGACAAATAACTTGTGGTAAAAAGCGCCCTTATCTGTTCCATTCCTGATTATTACAAAGCCCCAGCTTCGAAGCGTGTCGGCAAAGTATCGATACTTCGTAGACCGAAAGAATCGATGCATAATCTTTTCTTCGAAAACTTTGGGCTGATATATCTGAAAGGCCTTCCCATGAACCAGCCAACTCACGACATGAGTGTTTCCCTCGTCCCTCGCCAAATCGAGCATTTCCCTTAGGCTTTCTAATATTGTACCACGCAAGTATTTGGGGTCTATTTTAGGTTTCAAATGAGATGGTGTTGTTCCTTTGCTTCCGGTGGTAGTAAAAGTCGCGCCAATATCATCGCCGTTGTCAGCATTGGATTTCTCTCCGCATGTTTCAGGGTCAATTTTTCTTGCCTTTTTCTTTTTCCGCACCTCTTCGGGTGGGAGTTCGGATAGAGCGTCCCCTACGCCTGAGCAATAAAAGTCGGGTTCTTTACCAGGAGCCCTCCATTCTTTCATAGCGGCGAAGAGCTGTGGTTGTGTAAGATCCTTGAGAAGTTCAGTCACTCCCCGGACAAAGAGTCGATGGTACCAACACTGTCGGTCCTTGCCAGATAAAATACGCAAAAATCCCCAGTGATTTAGCCAACGGGAAAAGCTAGTGAAAGAACTAGCTGAAAAGTATCGTGGTAGAACCGTTGATACAAATTTATTCTTGTCATGGATCTTGAAGGCTCGTCCATGAGGTCTCCAAGAAATGATGTGGCTGTTTCCATTCTTTTCGACGTCCTCCAGCATCATGTGAATTCGAAGAACATACGATAAGCCTGTTTGACGATCGTCAGACGCTTTGAAATCTGGCGATCTATTCAAAATTACTTTATCCAGATTTGTCTTTACAGATTTTGGCAATTCATTTGGTTGTTGTGTATCTTTATCGTTTGTTGTGAGATGAGGATCAGTGGCAATGGTGTCAATTGTCTCATGGGGTAATATCGTGTAGCAGGGATACATAACACCGTTATCGCGATTTGTACGTTGAATACTATTTTCCACCTCTGAAATATTGCTGTTAATATTTCCATGACTGCTACTATTCCGATTTTCATCAGTAGAGTTAGGTAAATCGGAGTTTGGGATCGAATAATCCTGTGGTTTGGAAAGTTGAGATGTTTTAGCTGTTTGATCTATTGCGCGAGCAAAATCATTTTCGATGTCTCCAGTAATATCATTTCCTCGCACGACAGTATCACTATGTTTTGGCTCCAATATTTTTGGTGTTACACCTGTCATTGCGTTCAGAGAACTTTTGTTGCCTCGTCGATGCTGCTCGTGGTCACGTTGGAAAAGCGACCACGATAGCTCTTTTTGTCTTTTTTGTTCTTCTCGAAAATACTCCATTGCCTTCAACATTTGTGTTCTAGAATGATGCCGACAGAGATGGGGCTTGCCCTCCTGAAAGAGCCGATGGTAGTATGCATTTTGTTCCTCCCCGCGATTCTCTCGGAGACGACAAAAACCCCACGTGCGGAGAGTATCGGAGAAGGAGGAAAGCTTTGACGTGTTGAAGTAAGTTCCACACACCGTATCTTGAAAGGCAGCGGCATCGTAAATCTTGAAGGCTTTTCCACCCGGTATCCAGCTGATAACATCAGTGAAGTTCTTTTCAATGGCATCCTGAAGCATGCGTCGGACATCCTCGAGAATTGTCCCCCTCAACAATTTCGGATTTTCATACAGGATAATCGATGCATCATCTTTCTCAGCTATGCCAAGTTTGTTATGATTCTTGTTTTCAATTTCATCTACTCTTGCAGGGACACAGCTGGAAGATGGATTTGATTTGTCATGTTCGTTAATGTGCTGTATTTCACAGCCATCTTTCTTATATCTATTCACGTCCTTCTTTGCTACAGAACAATCCTTTCCAAGATCCGAAGCACTCTTGCCGTGGGCCTTTTCACTCTCACTATTATAAAAGTTCGGAACTTCCCCCGGTGCAGGCCACCCCTCCATCGACTTTACCATTTCTTCACGGGTAAGCTTTTTCACAAGCGAAACCACGACTCCTCGGACAAAGTATCGGTGATAATACGCGCCTCGGTCTTTTCCCTCGCAATGTCGGACGAAGCCCCAAGCATTTAGCCACCGCTGAAATGACTTCCATTTTTTCGTTTCAAAGTATCGAGGCATAATCTTTTCTGAAAATTCATCGAGGGAATGGATCTTAAAGGCCCTGCCGTGAGGCTGCCAGCTGACAATGTGATCAAACCCTTCACGATTAGCCTCCTCGAGCATTTCATATATACGTAAGATATATGTATCGCCACCCCTTGGCTGTCTCATCTTCACTTCAGATTTCAATTTCGTCTTCGTCGTCCCCTTAGCGATTTGTAGAACACCAGTGTGGCAATTTCTATTGTTTGTATCTGCTTGTCGATCGTTCGGACAACATCGAATGTGCCTTGATCGTTTCCGTTTTTGGGTTGCACTGTCAAGTGGAGTTGATGGATATTGATCTTGTATTTGCTCCTTCCCTGCAAATTGCATAGGCTTCTCTTTCTGCTTTTCCTGGAGTGGAAACGATTGTGCAAACTCCTTGCGATGAATGGAAGTAGAATTTGGAGTCACATCGCGTTGGAGTATTGGGCCGGTGGCATGAGAAGGACCTTTCTCGGTACGTCCACGAACTGTTTGAGACACTTGCTGTATTGAATTGAAGCGTGAATCGGATCGATTGGAGAAATTTGTTGTCGTGGAGCGAGTCAATTGGTGCTGATGTGGGCTTATCGGCGGCGGCATCATTGGCTGTGGCGGATAAAAATGTCTTCCCTGAAAAGAATCCACCATGCCTTTTCGTTCGTCAACGCTACATACCATTGGGTTTGATTTGCCCTTATTTTTCGAAATTTTCGACCCAGAAGATTGTCCTAGTTCTTCTTGTTGTTTCGAATCATCTCGTGCGTAGTCTTGGAGCTGCTGTATCGAATGAAACCGTGTTTGTTGTATGGGAATGGGGTTGGAATCATATTCGTTCATAACAGGATGAACACCGGTAGGACACCTCCCCTTTTCCTGCCTTATTGTGTTGTTTGTATTGTTCGTGATACAGGTGCTAGGATTCAACCATTCAGACGCCGGTTCTATCATCAGAGATGAATCTTTATTATTCATATTGTGGTCAACACTTGTGCACCGTGTTGTTCTGTCTACGAAAGTGAGAGCATCTTGATGTTGTTGTTGCTGCTGCTGCTGTTCTGTGCGTTGGAATTCGTTGTGATGGGAGAAAGAGTCGTAATACAGATCTTCGTCTTCTAATATCTGCTGTCGTCTTCCCGTGACTCCTGTTCCTTGTGCCGAAGAATCGTATTCTCCCATATGGCGTTGTTCCTTTGCCAATGGCAAGGGATCATAATGAGAATCATACTTGGCCGTCGTCGTCGTTTTGTTTGTAGACAAAGTTCTTGAATCGTTGCAATCCATGTTCTGTGTTGTGGGGTCGGCCCCGGCAGCAATAGCATTCTCGGTGTTGGCAATATTTGAATCAGCAGGAGATCGCTCAGAAATTTCATCTGCAGTGACTTGTAGAGGTTCGAGAACAAGTGGCAAACCCTCTGCCAACGATAAATCTTGCTCTCTTTGTCGTTGCTGTTGCTGCCCGTGTGGACGGGATTGCTGATCTTTAGTATTGTTCTGACCCTTCATCTTCTTCTTTTATTCGCGTGTGGCGGCCATCGAGGTCTGCGAAGACATTCTGCTCTTGGCATTGCTGCAAGAAGGTCAAGGTAGTAATAGATAGATGATAACAACGGATGGTTGTTGTTATCATTCGTATACTCTAAAATACCTCTAAATTCTTCCTGTCTTCCGAAAACCCAAGTTAATTTTGTGCATTTGGGTTTTGGTTGTTGATACTGAAGTGAGAAAAGAGTTCAAAATACACTTCTACTGACAATGCGAGTTTTGGTACAGAACCGTAATTTTTAATTTTTTTGTTGCGCACAAGCGATCAACTTGATGCAATTTTGTCCGTCACTCCATCAGACAAAAGATGTCACGAAAATCACTCGTTTACAAAACCTGTAGTTACCGTTAGGTTTAAAGATAGAGCACTGTACCGAGTTTTAAGCAGAGCGTAATCGTAAGAAACTCTCTCAGCAAATCCTACTAATGGAGAATGACAGCAGCAACTGCTACTTCGAGGAGGATAGCAGCGACGACGAAGCCCCAGATTTGATTGAAGTTTTGGACGAAAACCCGACTTCCGCTGCCGTTGCATCCACTGCACCAACGAGACGAATAAATGAAAACGTCAATGTCAAGGAAAGCTCTGCCAATGCCTGCCCGGTGACTATCTTGTCGGGATTCTTGGGATCGGGAAAGACGACGCTCATCCAGCATATTTTAAAGTCACCCGACCATGGCAAACGAATAGCTGTCATCGAAAACGAGTTTGGAGAGGGACTTGCCATTGAATCTCTCATTGCCCGGGACGGCATCGACCCTGGATCAGGCTCTCTTCAAGATTTGATCGAGCTACCCAATGGGTGTGTCTGTTGCACAGTCAAAGACTCGTTGGTCGAAACTCTAGAGATTTTGATTTCAAAGCGCTCGGACCTCGACTATATCCTCATCGAGGCAAGCGGGATGGCGGACCCTGGGCCTATTGCCTCCGTTTTTTGGCTGGACGATGCACTGGAATCTAGACTCAAACTTGACGGTATAGTCACTTTGGTAGACGGTCGACATATATTAGGTCAGCTGGAGGCAACTGAGGAAGCCGCCCGGCAGATCGCTTACGCCGACCGTATCGTTCTTAACAAGGTGGATTTGCTAGCAGGAGAACCAAAATCTAAGGGAGGTACAACAAAGAAAGTAAAAGCAGCAAAGCCAACCAGCGTCCTCGAGGTGGAGCAGGCATTGCGAAACATTCATCCCACGGCACCAATCTTGAAGACGTCCTTTTCGAAGATTCCAGATCTGAATTGGATCCTAGATGCTGATTGTTTTAGTGGATTTGAGAACCTAGAAGAGGTTCAAAACAGTCTTGAGATCGCTCAGCACGCTTTAGAGACGGACCATATCGATGATTGCGACCACAACCACGATCATGGACACGGGCATCACCATAGTGAGGAAGATGACCATGATTGCTCGCAATGTTGCCATGGAGACGAGACGAACGACCGGAATCTCGACCATCACGATCACAGCAGCCACAACAACCATCACAACCACCATCACAAACATGAGCACAAACACACAACCTCCATTACTACCATCGCGTTAGAACATTCAGGGTCGGTCAATGTGAGAAAACTCAACTCCTGGTTAGCAGAAATACTGTGGCCAAACCAGGACGAGACTGATGAGGTCCTGACCGCCTTGCTGTATAGCCAAGATCAAGAAA
>Ga0115013_10000398_pt1 | contig 26467 bp, 17 predicted proteins | sample SouAtlMetagenome_2_FD_88686 | JGI IMG/M metagenome (GOLD analysis project Ga0115013, IMG submission 88686) | Marine eukaryotic phytoplankton communities from Atlantic Ocean - South Atlantic ANT15 Metagenome | ecosystem: Environmental > Aquatic > Marine > Oceanic | place: South Atlantic Ocean...
CCTATACAGATTATATGTTCAAAGCCATGCATCGATTTGACTACTCTGTAGAAGATTGTTTGATATTCCATGATTCAATTGAGAAGGTGTGTATGCCTATTATTAACGATATAAATGAGAAGAGGCGAATCGCTTTTGGTTTAGAGAAATTATCGCCTTGGGATGTTAATGAAAAGTCAGGAAGTGGCCCTGATATTAATGGAAAAAGCCCTCTTAAACCATTTGATTCGGTACAAGAGATGGTGACAAAATTATCTCAGTTATTCCATAATATGTCAAAAGATTTAGGAAATAAATTTGATAAATTAGTAGAGATGGATACATTAGATTTAGAGACTAGAAAGGGCAAAGCACCAGGAGGATATCAGTATTACTTAGAGAAAAGCCGAGTTCCATTTATATTCATGAATGCAGCAGGTTTACAAGGAGATTTGGAAACTATGATCCATGAATCAGGACATGCTTTCCATTCACTTTACTGTGGTCATTTAGATTTAATTGATGAAAGAAACTATCCAATAGAGTTCGCAGAAGTTGCATCAATGTCAATGGAATTATTGACTCAGGATGAATGGGGAATTTTCTATGAAAATAGTAACGAGGTGAATAGAGCCAAAATGTCTCATTTAGAAGGAGTAGTATACTTACTACCATGGATTGCTACAATAGATGCATTCCAGCATTGGATATATTCTAATCCAAATCATACGAGGGAGGAAAGGAAAGAATATTGGTTGTCACTCAGAGATAAATTTGGTTCAAATATGAATTGGTCAGGTAATGAGAAATTCCGTGAATTATCTTGGCAACAACAAGGGCATTTGTATGGAGTACCATTCTATTATGTGGAATATGGCATAGCACAATTAGGCGCATTACAACTTTGGCAAACTCATAGAAATAATCCTGAAAAGGCATTAAAAGACTATTCTAATGCAATGGAATTAGGGAATACAAAGACTTTGCCGGATTTGTTTGCAGCAGCTGAATTAAAACTTGGTTTCGATGAAAAGCATCTCAATTCACTGATTGAAGAAGTCAAAGTTGCAATGTCTGAAATGAAATAATAGTCGGACAAGCCGAGGTCTAAAATCAATCTTTCAGACCTTCGGCTGTCACGGTAAAGACCGCTTCTCCTTCTGGAAGGTTAGGGCTGTCAATGAGACGCGCAATACGTCGACCACCCTTTGATTTTCTCAGATAGAGACGGAATGTGCTTGCATGACCTACGATATGGCCTCCGATTGCTTTAGTGGGGTCACCCCATAATGCTGCAGGATTTGACATTACTTGATTTGTTACAAGTACTAGAGCATTTTGAACATCTGATAATTGTTTTAGTTCTTTCAGGTGTTTGTTTAATTTCTGTTGTCTTGAAGCTAACATCCCTCTACCTACGAATTCTGCACGGAAATGACTAGTTAGAGAATCTACAATTACTAACTTAACATCAATTGATTTTGCCATTCTTTTAATCTCATCTACAAGTAACATCTGATGGGCTGAGTTGTATGCACGAGCCACATGAATTCTATCTAAAGCATCTTGCGGATCCATGCCAACTGCTTCTGCCATTTGTGCTATTCTTTCAGGCCTAAATGTATCTTCAGTATCAATATAAAACACTTCACCGTTTAATCCTCCTTGGGATGTAGGAAGTATTGTATTTACTGCTAACTGGTGTCCAATTTGTGTTTTACCACTTCCAAATTCACCGAATACCTCGCAAATTGATTGTGTTTCAAAACCACCCCCCAATAATTCATCCATTGCTGAAGTACCTGAAGTTAATTTTTGGACTGTTTTACGTCGTTCTAATAATGCATTACCACTAATAAAGCCGCCTATATTTGCTAATTTCTTAGCCGCTTGAATTATTTTTGAAGATACTGCTTCACCTAACTCTGCCTGTTCAGCTAATTCCATAGGACTCATGACTGCGATCGCCAATAACTCTTCAAAACCTGCTTCTCTGAGTTTTTCGGCTGTAGCTGGACCAACCCCTGGAAGATCTTCTATAGTCATCTCTGGTTCATCTATATCTATTGTAATTTCATTTTCATCAACATTTTCACTAGCCGTTTTCTTCGTCATCTTATCACCTGTTTACATAACTTGGGAATGTTAGAAGGTATATGAATAAATGAAAGACCCCTTGTATAAAATAAAAGTGAAAAAAACTATATCAGCCTATCAGTTAGCCTTTTTTTCACTTTCACTTTATTTTCAATTTTGGTATCGAGTGGTGGATTTGAACCACCGGTCCCGAGGTTATGAGCCTCGTGAGATAACCTGACTACTCCAACTCGATAGCCTGCCCTGAGGCCTTACTTATTTGAAGACGTCTAGAAAGATTTTTGCACATTTACATATGATAACAGTCATGTGGTGTCAGTTAACCCGAGAATATGGAGAGCACTATGAACGGCAGATTACTAGTACGAAATGCGATGATGGTACTTCCCAACAGGATTGTTGAAGGGGACCTTCGTGTTAGTAATGGTTTAATCAAAACTATAGCACCTTTAGGAGGCCTAAATCCAGAGACAGGAGAATTAGTGATAGATGCTACCGGATTGCACTTGTTGCCTGGCGCAATAGATCCACATGTACACTTCAGAGATCCAGGGAATCCTGAGAAAGAAGATCTAGAAAGTGGAAGTAGGGCTGCGGCTGCAGGAGGAATTACCTCATTTTTAGATATGCCAAATACGTCCCCTAATGCTACCAATCGTTTAGCTCTGGAAGCAAAAATTACTTCGGCTGCAAAAAAGGCAGTGACGCATCATGGATTCTTCATTGGAGCCACAACAAACAACGTTTCTGACTTACAAAGTGTACAGGGAATGGATGGAGTTTGTGGAATTAAAATATTCATGGGAAGTAGTACAGGAGATTTACTAGTTCATGAACAAAAGCATTTGGAAGAAATTTTTGCGAATACAGGAGGAATTATTGCTACACATGCAGAGGATGAGGAAAGATTACAATCAAGAATCTCTAAATTCAAACATCGCACAGATATTTCTGCACATGCAGAATGTAGAGATATTGAATGTGCTCTAATTGCTACGAAAAGAGCTGCTGCTTTAGCAAAGGACCATTCCCATCGTTTACATATTGTTCATTTAACAAGTGGAAAAGAAGCAGACTGGTTAGCATCAAATAAAGGAGACCTAATCACAACAGAAGTTTGCACGCAACATCTTACTTTTGATCAAGATGATGTCGAAAGGTTAGGAGTTAGAGCCTTGATGAATCCTCCAATCCGATATACAGAAGATAAAGAAAAGCTGTGGAGTAGACTCAAAGACGGAACAATTGACTGTATAGTTACTGATCATGCCCCACACACTCTAGATGCAAAATCTGTTGGATTCCCAAATGCACCCGCTGGAATGCCAGGTGTAGAAACATCACTTCCTCTAATGCTTACACATGCTAAAGAGGGGAGGTGTTCTGTTTCTGATGTTGTAAAATGGATGTGTGCAGGACCTGCAAAAGTCTATGGAATACAAAATAAAGGGTCATTAATCGAAGGATTTGATGGTGACTTGACCTTAGTTGACTTAGAAAATCATAGAGTAATTCAAGATTCTGATACATGGACAAGAGTTGGTTGGACGCCATATGCTGGTATGGAACTAACAGGATGGCCTATGTACACAATTGTCGATGGTAATATTGTCCACAAACGTGAGTTAGGAGGAGGTCTCAGAGGCAGCCCTGTGGCACTTCCAGGAAGTACTGGTAGAGTTTTGAGATTCAAATAATTCTAATCTTGACCAGGTATTAGTAATTCATCAGTCAGAGACATTTCAGAGGTATTATGAACTGTAACTCCAAGAGAAGAGAATGCATAGATATAGTCTCCCATAAATATTGAACGACGAATGCTAGTTGAACCATAATACCACCAATCGTCCTCAGCATTATAGAATTCTGAATGATCAACTTCTCCATGACTGGAAAGACTTAAATTTTCAATGTCAACATTGATTAATTTGAGTAATGATATATATTCATAATTATAGTATGGTGAATCATCATTAGGAATGTATCGGTATGTTGATAGGGGAATTGCAAGCAAATCTTCAGGAGCCCAATATGTGAAAGCTTTGTGTTCATATGTGGCTTCAGACCATGACCATGACCAGCCACAATTACGAATATCTGCGCAATTCTCGTCAGTATAAGCAGGAGATATTGGCATTGAATCGGCCAGAGTAGGATTGGTTGGATCGCTTACATCGAAAAGAGAAATCTGGGTAGTAGACCAATCTAGACCTAAACCATCTTCACCGGGCCCAATCCCAATAGTCAACAATGTGTTTTCGTTTACTGGGTGAATATAAGTAGATACTCCAGGAACTTCTAACTCTCCAAGAATAGTAGGTTCAAATGGGTTTGATAAATCAATAACCCATAGTGGATCGATATTCTCGAATGTTACAAGGTATCCTCTGTCTCCAATAAATCTAGCACTCCAAATTGTTTCATTAGGTGCAATATTCTCGACTATTCCAACCTGAACTAAAGAATTACAAGGTGACATTAAACAGTCTTCTCCTTCATGATGAAGAATTGTCACTTGGTTGGAAGGACCTGTGAAAATAGGCTCTCCATTCTCATCTAATTCACCATCTAACCACCATCTTCCCCAGGCATCAGAAGTTGAAGCGATTCTTATCGAGCCTTGAAACTCACTCATCGAGAATTGGTCTTGAACAGTCCCAGAAACCCTTCCCGAGCCTAGATAAGATGTTGAATTACTGTCTGAAATATCAAATGCATGGATGTTTGTAGCATCTTCAAAATCATTATTTCTCCAAAACCACCACCAGTCTGCAACTGGCTCAGCTAATAATAGAGTATTTCCCGAAGAATAGACATGAGCCCAACGAGATGTAATATGATCTATCTCAAACTCTGTTTCTTCACCTAATAATTTCATAGTCATTATTGTTGTTAATCCACGCACTGATGAATTCTGGCTAGCTGAAAACTCGCTACAGTCATCAGAGTATGTTGGAATTGTAGAATAAGTGCCATCAGAACCCAACACATACATTTGAGGAACAAAATCTTCCAATGTTAACGAGTTAATCTCTTCTTGATTGGAACTAATTGTATCCCTTAATGATCTGTTCCATAAATTCATTCTATCTTGAGTATCTTCTATTTCATAATAATATTCAGGAAGATTAACCCATGTATTAATTCCTTGAAAATATGTGTAAAGATGAGTTACAGAACGAACAGTACCATCTACTAATCTAGCTGTGTGATAATTACCCTCAATAAGTAATTCTTCCTCTATAACTGGATTATTTTTATCACTTATATCGACAACAGAATACATTACGAGGCTTTCATATCTTGTGTAAGTATGAGTACGCAACGTACTATCAGAGTCATAATATGAATAACTTTCTTCGTGCCCCATTAATTCCAGTAATGGATGATTTGATTCAAGGTTCCAGTAATTAATACTGGATGTAATGACCACACGATCACCTTCAAGCATCATTTGCATCGGAGTACCCAGCATCGACAAATTAGATACCAAATTTATTTCGCCAAATTCTGGAACACCCATAATCAAGAATTTATTGCCATTTAACATATACACATAATGTCCATCCGTTTTTATGAAATCAGCTTCATCAACACCTGATTCTTGATTATTAGTGCCAGAAAATTCACCCTCTCGATTATCTGATGATGTTGATGTGCCAACAGATGCCTCGGCAATTCCATCCCCCTCTGCAAGCATTACATCATCAAACCATAATCCTCGTGGGCTCGGGGACCAATGGTAGTATGATTGCTGATCTAATTGAACCATCATCTCATCATGTACAGATTTTCTTAGATCTGCCAATAAATTATCACATTCATCATAATTAACTAACTCTGGAGAACCATAAATACGTTCAGAGAGGTTTAATTGAGGATATTCGCCATCAATTAAAGTTATTTTTTTGTCAATATCATTATTAATATCATCAATAATACCTAAGCATCCTGAAGAAATAAGAGTAAATAATACAATGATACTGGTCAATGGCTTAGTATTCATGAAATCATCCACTTAGTTATTTATTATGAATGAGTTGGTATATTGACTTTAGCATATATTAGAAGGATTAGAAATCATGGTAATTGTTATCGGATCGACCTCTTCAGATTCTTCATCATCCATGGCAGTCGATGTTTCAACGGCTACATCGCTTTCAGCGGAGCCGAGGCTTTGAGTGCCGGCTAAAAAAATCAGCGCAGCAAGTTGTATGTTCAATTCCTGATCCATCGATATTCAATTTGGTGATTAATACTTAATATAAATCATTAATTGAGTCATACGTGCATCAGACTAGAAAATACTCTAAATCTAGTAAATATTCGGTTATTTCTAAACAATAAGAAGATTTTACATTTGACGTCCTCAATCGTCGTGTTGAAGAAGTGGGGCTCTTGTGTAGGGACGAAAACTGATGAGCGAGAACCGAGAAAACGATATTGAAAGTTCGGAAGAATTTGTTGAATCTATGTTGACTTCTGCCCGTTCTATAATACGTACTTGTCTACAAATAAGGTCATTTGAGACTATACTAATAGTCACTGATCCTGAAAGTTCTGTTATTGGAAGATCTTTGTATGAAGCCTCAGCAGAAGTAACTGATAGAACTCTCATGATGATGATGCCAACATCTCATAAAAAAGGAAGCGAGCCTCCAGACTATGTTGCTGAATTAATGAGAAAACAAGATGTTGTTATTTTGGCTACAAAAAGTTCGATGACACATACTAAAGCAAGAATAAATGCCTCAAGAACCGGTAGAACAAGAATTATTTCTATGCCAGGGATTAGTGAACAAATGTTCTCAACTGGTGGAATGACTGCTGATTATAACGCTCTTCAAAAAGAATTATCAGGATTTACATCATTATTTAGAAGAAAGAGAGATGTGAAAGTAACTTCTCCGGCAGGCACTGATATTACATTCAGTATAGGGGCAAAATGGAGAACTGATGATAATGGAATTTGTAACAGACCTGGACAGGTAATGAATTTACCATCAGGAAGAGTATTTGTATTTCCAAAGGAAGAAACAATGAATGGTCAGATTGTAATTGATGGTTCTTGGGAAGGGGAAATAATTGATGAACCAATTATAATGAAAATCGAGAATGGAGTTGTTACGAATATTTCTGAAAGTAGTTTTACTGAAAAAATAAACTCAACTTTTGATGAAGTTAGTAAATCTCTAAACAAAAATAAGGCAGCAATTGTGAAAACTGTTGCAGAATTCGGATTTGGAATGAATTCGAGGGCTAAAGTAATAGGAAATCTACTTGAAGATCAGGTAGTTCGAGGTGCTGCTCATTTTATTTTAGGAGATAATTCGGCGTACGGCGGTAAAAATAATATCGGTTTACAGATGAGAGGAGTCATATTGAAACCAACAATTGAATTAAAAGATGTAGATTTAGTAAAGGATGGAAAGATAATTGCTCGAAGGAATTGATAGAAATGAGAGCTTTTCTTTGGTGTAATGGCGAATTACCAAGTCAAGAGATTATTGATAATTTAGGAGAAATTTCTCCACTATTCGGAGTTGATGGGGGAGGAAATAAGGCAAACTCACTGGGATTTGATGTTAAAGAAATATTAGGGGACTTGGATTCAATTCACGATAATGATTCTCAAACTAAAACAACTCTATTAGAAAATCAAAATTTCAGTGATTTGACTAAAACAATTAATGAATTAGTAAAAAGAGGTTTTTCAGAATTTGACATCTTAGGAGTTGATGGAGGAGATACTGGGCACATGCTAGGAGTATGGGGCTCTCTGGCAGAGTTACCTGAAGATTTAGTGATTAGACTGTATCATCAAAACTCTACCACTCATAGAATTACTTCTAAATCAGGTAGTTTCAAGTTTGAAATTGGTGAGAATAGGGTCTTTTCAGTATTTGCTCTATCAAAATGTCAAAATCTATGCATTAAAGGTGCTGAATGGGAGATCTTTAACGAAGAGTTAGAGTTGTCAACTAAAGGACTTCATAACAGAGGATTAGGTAATCCAATAACAATTAGTGGAGATGGAATTCTGGCACTAATTATTGAGAATTGATTATTCCTCTTCATACGGAGTAGGGTTTTGAGAAAGTAACATTGCTATAGGCCTTGTACGAGGATCACTTTCTAAAGCAATTTTCATTATTACTGCAAGTGGGACTCCAAGTACTGCACCCATCAGGCCCCAAGCCCATCCCCAAAATGAAACTAAAATTAATAAAACAATAGGAGACATATCAAGTCTCTGGCCAGCTAACTGTGGTTCAACAAATGCGCCCCAAGCTTGTTGATTAGCAATTAGTAGACCAATCATAATTAGAGCGGTTGTTGGTTCTAGCAAGATTAAAGCTAATATTCCTGGAGGAATCATAGAAATTAATGCCCCAATGTAAGGTATAAAATCTAAAAAGAAAGTTATTGAAGCCCAAAGAAACCATCCAGGAATTGAAAGATAGTTTAGAATTATTGCGGCAATTACGGCTTGTCCGAACGCTACCGTAGCTCTAGTAATGACATAAGTATTAATTCCCTCTCCAGAATTAGAAGCAATTTTCTTGAAACGACTTACTTCCTCTGGATAAGCAGCCTTTATCCTATTAGGTAGAGTCTCAGCTTCAAGAATAATAAATAGCAAGAAAATGAATACTGTGGCGGCGCTTGCCGTAAATCCTGCAATTGAACCTACGAAATCTGTCGCAAATGTTGTAATTACATCGATACTAATTAACTCCGTTAATCCAGAGGTGTCAATTTGGTAACCAAATATTTCTTGATTCTCAAGACGTGTCATTTTCTCAGCGAATGCGTCTGTGATTCTTTCTTGTGTGGAAGCTTCTGTAAATTCAGTTAGATTGGAATAAAGAATCTGAGATGCAAAGAATACCACTAGACCTACTATGCTTAATAGGCCACCATATGCCAATAGAGGGTGTCCAAATCTCTTCTCTAACCAATTAGCTGGAGGGCGGATTAATAAGAAAAGCAAGGTTGCTATTACTAATGGTTGAATAACTGCTTTAAGATGGATAATTGCGAGTATAGAGATAAGCAGAATCACAAGAATATCTGCAACTGTACTTACTGGAATCCCTCTAAATGCCTTCGTAGATGTCATGCGCGTCCCCAACCCTCCGAACACTTCTGACTGATGAAGGATTTCCCGTTAATTACTGAATTCGCTCATAAATTTCTATGAAACTATCTGCATCAATCTCATATGTGAAATTTTGAAGTACCTTCTTACGGCCAGCGACTCCCTTCTTTTGTAACGATTTCTTGTCACTAATTTCTTTCAAAATTGTTTCAGACATTGAATTAATATCTCCCATATCAAAAAGTGCACCTACTTCTGAATCCACCATCTCAGGTAATGGGCCATGATTAACAGTTACAACAGGAGTACCCGAAGACATTGATTCGAGAGGTATCAAACCTTGACCCTCATAATAAGAAGGATATACGGTTAGATCAGCATTTCTGAATAATTCTGCTAATTCTTCAAATGACATACTAGATTCAATGTAAACAGATGATGATATACCGAGACTATGTGCTTGATTGAGAAGACGTTTTCTTAGATGTCCTCGACCAACAATTACTAATTTACAATTAGAAAAATTAGATTTAACATTTGCAAAGGCTTGCAATAGTGAACCATAACCTTTTCTAGCTGCTAAACGGCCTACTGCAAGTAATAATATATCATCATCGGAACAACCAAAACGACTTCTGAAATCTTTATTCCGATTTTCGGTAGGAGTGAACATTTCTGTGTCGACACCCCAATAAATTACTTCACAATTCCAATCATTAGGAGGAGAATATCGGGAAAGAAAATCTCTCTTAGTTGCCTCGGAATTTGCTACACAAACATCTGAGCCCGATAATGCCTGATTCTCAAACTTAGCGTATCTACTAGATGTCAATAATATCGCTAAATCATTTGGGTTAGCCCATACTGCAGTTTCTTTTTGTTCTTTAGCGGTTAAAAGTCCGTCCTTTTCTCCTAACCAAGACCCGTGTAATGAAGATACTATGGGGGCTACATTCATTTTACAATCACGAAACTGTTTTTCACTCCATGAAATCATTGGACAATGTAAATGAACGACATCTACTGGATTTAATTTATTCAATTTCTTGAGCGCTCGAAGAGCAGAACGGCCATATGACCTAGTAAATTCCATTGGTATCCTAAGCCATCCGACTGAGATTACTTCAACTCCTGATATGGATGGCGTATTTTTTCCTCCGCCATTTCTTGTAATTATAGTGACTTGATGACCTCTTGAAGCTAAGGCAGATGAAAGATGAAAAACTGTTGACCCCATACCTCCCCAGCGAGGTGGATATTCAGCAGACAACATGGCGATGTGCATACACTATCGTACCTGCGTTGAGTTCACCTGTTTTCAAGAGATTGGATACAGGACTGATAACAGTTTGATTCAAATCATGTATTAGTGTCGCAGATATGAGAATATGTCTGACACACTACCCGTCCATGTTACAGTAGTAATACCTACAAGAAATGAAGAGGCTGCAATAGTAGATACTATTCGTTCGATACCTAAAGGAGATTGGTGTGAAAAAATTGACTTCTTAATCATAGATGGGAACTCAACAGATAGGACAAGAGAATTAGCTGAAGAAGAAGGAGCTAATGTCTATTTAGAGTCTCGAAAAGGATACGGGAGAGCATACAAAACAGGATTTGCAATGGCACCAGGAGATATTATTGTAACAATGGATGCAGATTGTACATATCCGGGAGAAGAAGTTCCTGCTCTTGTTAAAAAATTAATCGATGAGGACTTAAAATGGATTACTTGTGATAGATTAAAGCGAGCGGAGGAAGGTTCGATGCCAGGACTTCATGGATTTGGAAACTGGGTTTTATCTAAAACCGCGGCAATTCTCTATTGGTACGGAATACATGACTCTCAAAGTGGAATGTGGGTTTTTAGAAAGTCGATCTTTGAAGATGAAAGAGTAAGGCCAAAACATGATGGAATGCCGCTATCTCAAGAATTTAAAATTAGAGCAAGGAGATATCTAGGTAAGAAGAATACAGCAGAAGTTAGCGTACCATATCGGCCACGTGTTGGAGAGGCTGAGATTAACACATGGGGTGATGGATTACTAAATCTAAGATTCTTATTTACACATAGACTAGGTTTAACTCAACAAAAAACACCTTGGGGACCTGAATAATTATTCATTAAACTCGTCATCCAGTTCTCTAGGATCAAATGTTGACCACGATTCTATCATTTCTAAATCCTTGGCTAATTCTTTACGGCGTCGTATTGAGTATAACATCCCAAAAATTATTGAAATAGTTAGCATTACTAACAATAGTGGAAGCCCTCCTGAGAATAACCAGGAAACAAGATTTCTATCTTCTTCATTTTCAATCGGCAATAATTCGATTAGGACCGGGCTAACAATTTCTCCATCAATAGCCCAAACTTCTACTTTTGCTGTACCTCCATCATCAATCAACAAAGCAGTCTGCAAAGTCCATATATTGTCTCCAGCAATTAAATCACCTTCTGCACCGTCATCCCTTAATTGGAACTCTCGATCAATTTCTCCGGATTTAAATTTACAAAATAATGTTTCAGTTGTTCCATCAAGATCATCTAACTTGACTGTAACAAATATAGAATTTACCTCATTAAATACCAATGAATTGGGAGTAATTTTCAATTCCGAGAGGATGGGTGAACTAGCACCTATAGTCAGATTGATTGATATAGAGTCAGATGCCCCTCTAGAATCAGTAACAATTAGATTAATCCTCACTGGACCGGGAGGGAAATATACCGAAATTTGTTCCTTATCTCCAATTGATGTGCCGTCACCAAGACTCCATTCATACAATATAATATCATCATCATAATCGAAAGATGGAGAAGCATTGAGAATAATTTCTCTACCGGGAGGAATATATTGACCATCAGAGAAGTCTCTAATTCCTGCAACTGGAGATGTTTCGAAAACATTCAGATTTTGGTAATGAACAGATTCCTTACCCGTTGAATCGGTTAGTATAAATGAAAGCATATGATTACCAGCTGGTATGTAATCATTGTACCAATAATCATTAGTTTTATTCTCAAGAATTGGAGATTCCATCAAATCTGAAAAGACAGATACGGTGAAATCATTACCGTCGGGATCGAAAGAATCTCGGAAATCAAATAATACAGGTAAGTTTGAATAAACATCAATATTCTCTTGTGGCGATGTCAAGACAAGTACAGGAGCAGCCTCTTCAACAGTAATTGTAATTGAATACTCAGCATTTCCTCCATCGCCATCGTCTATGATTAATGAGATTTCATGTTCTCCAGATGGTAGTCTTGCCTCAAACTTCCATTCACTACCTATTGGTTCAGAAATTAAGTTACTTTGCCATAAAACACTTACTAAATCCTTACTAGAATCAGAAAAATGATTACAAATCAAACCAGTACTATTTTCTAGATCTGCACATGCAATGTCCCAATCACCCGAACCGGAAGCATCGAATGGTATTAGGTATCCTGAGTCAGTTGAATAATCATTATACGGGAAAGAAATTAACGCTACTGGAGGAGAATTATCAATTGATAAAGTTGATTCTGATGAGGTCCATCTTCCAGCATGATTGGGTATATCATCACTAGCATACATAGTAATCAAATGATCTCCCTTTGATAATGTACCAGACCATTCAATTGAATCGGAAGGAGTGATTCCTGAATGTATTAAACCGTCAATATCGCTCCAAAATTCGAATTTTATTTCATCGCCTTCAGGATCAAACGTACTGGTTCCATCCAAACTAAGAATATCTTGAGACCTGAGACCAGTCCTACTTATCTCAAAGGAAGCTGTAGGAAGTTCATTGAATAATTCTACATTGAAGGTCCAAGTAACCGGTGAATGAATCCCATCAGTTGCATAAACTGTTACTGTAAACTGATTAGGGGCAAGAGGGAAAGTTTTGTTAATTTGGCCAGGGCAATCAGAGAGATAGGTATCATTTTGTTCATGGGATGCCTTAACCCAACAACTTAACTCATCATTTTCAGGGTCAGAGGTCCCTGTCAGATCGATATTTACAGAAGCTGTTTTTCCGAGATAAAGCGTTCCCCATGCAGAAATATCAGGTGTTGTATCTACAGTTAGTAAAGGAGGACTATTTGTCAATTCAATAGTACGCGCCTCGATTGCACAATTATTAGATGTATCACATACTTCCAAAGTAATCTGATGTATTCCATCAGAGAGACATTGAATATTTCCATTGGCTATTATTACAGAATCATTAGAGCTAACTGACTCACAAGATCCAGTTATTTCACCATCAATACTACTGGACCATGTAAATGTAATTAATTCATTATCTAGATCCCATGAATCGCTAGCATCAAAAATAACTTCTGAACCACTTGCAAACTCTTCATCATCAAAGGGTTGGTTCCAAACAATAATCGGTGCCTGATTAGAAATTTCTAAGATACATGCTACCGAGATATCAGTATTCAATTCAAATGAGTTGGAATCATTATGTACAGAATCATAGTCACATCCCGTGTATACATAATTCACATTTGACCAATTGTTAACTGGAGTCCATCTTTTACCAATGAATGGCCCCAAAACATCAATTCCTTCATATGGCAAGGTGGCGGAATAATCTGATTCAAATTGATCAAAAGATAAATTTACAGATGAATATGGAATATGATTCAAGTATTGATTCAATACATGTACCTCGACATTCCACATTAGATCCAGTATACTGTCACTTGTTCCGAATTCAATATCATCAATTTCTTCACTAATTATTGAAGGGGAAATCCATCTAAGGTGACTAGTTGTTTCAAACTCAAATTGAGGATGGGGGGTGAACGCTACTGGAGCTATGCTTTTGGAAATATTTACCACACTATTCTTAAGACTGGTTGGAGCATTTGATAAATCTAAATTAATACCCTCTAATTGAGTATGATCTTCTAATTGCCAAGCGAATGTATCTCCAACCATACATTCTGGATCTTGGTAGATATAGGAATCATTAATGTAAGAAATCAAATCACCTTTAGCCGACCAATAGAATCCACAACCCTCAGTTGATAGATACAAAGAATTAATTTCTGCATCGACATTTTTCAATAAGATAGTTTCATCGGTATTACAGTATTCACTTGGAACTGTACTACATGTCTGTTCTATCGAAACATTATTCAAAATTACTTTTCCTTGATGAGAAACTCCTTCATTATCAATATCTAATGAAGGGAATTGTGTTGAGTTCAGTATTGTTAAATCTATTAGTTGTAAATCAATACTATCTCTGACTGTAACGCCCCATTCATCATTGAAACTAGAACACATATAGCAAGAAACATTCTTACCTCCACTTACTACATCATTAGATTCCTCGAAGTAGAATCCTGAACCTAAACTGGATGATAGGCTATTAATTCCATTTCCTGAAGTAACGATATATTCCAGCTCAACATTACTAGAGTCTTTAACAGATATTCCATGACCAGTATTATTGAAACTATGAACAGCATTTACATCGGGATGAAATTCTCTGAAATCAACTCCACTAGCGCCATTATCAGAGATATTCCAATTAGATCCTTGAACTCCACCTTTCCATAATAAAACACCCGAACCAGAAGAATTCCTAACAACTAAATTGTTCAAAGTTGGAGGGCCAGAAGTCCCCCAATTTGATGATCGCCAGAATAGTCCTGCTCTATCGTTAAAAGGTACTGAAAATCCATTTTCTCCATTGTCTAATAATGTTAAATTGTTCACTATCATGGAAGAATCAATCATATATGCCCTAAATCCAACTACTGGATTATTCTCAATTAATCCACCTTCAATTCTTATTCCACTAGTATTCACATCTAGTGCTGCAATACCAAGCCCTGGAGTCTTTGCATCAGATCCTCCTGTACCTCTAATTACCAAATTTGTAAAAACTGCATTCATTGGAAGGTTAGAAAATTGACTATGATTATATTGTTCAACCATAACACCACGATATTGGCTATCTTCAACGACAACATTAGAGAATGTGGGCCTTGTATTCCATCCCTGCGTAATATGTCTAACATAAATTCCATTATCTGAACGTGTGACACTGGAGTCAGTGATCAATGGCAATGAGTCTTCAACCCAAATCCCTGCAGCTATAGAAGTCGTAGCTCCACTAATATTGCTAACATGAAGATTGCTAATAATCCCTCCAGAATTGCCCCAATAATTCAAACCACGGGTTACTAAATCATTGATAATTGCTCCATTTACAATGGGACTTGATGATGCACCTACCGATAGACCAATACCTTTTCTCCAATTTGTATTTAGAGGAATATCTTGACCCCCTCCTTCAATTATTAAATCATTAATTCTAGGGGAAGCAGAATCAAAAAGATCGATTGCAACTAAATCCGCATTTTCAACCCTTAAATTATTGATTGTGGGATTACTACCATAAATAGTAACTCCATATTCAGAATTTCTGATAGTTAGATTATCTATCTTTGACCCTAGACCATTGCTAGATGAGTTGAAAATTAATCCATCATGATTACCCATTATCGAATTCAGAATCACTGGTGAAGATGATGTGCCTTGTACCGTCATTCTCCCAGCGACTAAAATATCTTTATCGTCCCCCAAATTGATTTGAGTCCCTGCCTCTACAATCAATATTTCTCCACTTTCTACTGTGTAACCATCGACTAAATTTACCGTACCATTCCAAACAGTTGTTGATTTAGAAGAAGAAGCTAAAGAAATCATTGGAGCGAAGAGAACAGAAGACAATAAAAGAATAGAAACCAGAAAAATTGCACGCCTAGAGTCATGATAATGGGGGGCGAGCATAGACTAACGGCCGTGCAACACCATATATCTGTGGTGGACAAATGGGTCTAGATATAGAATATAGAAAACGAGTCATAATAAAGCGTAACACAGCGCGTGAATGATGGGGATAGTAATGAGTACGGCCTTTGTATTATTCAAATGTCAGCCGCAAAGAGAGTTAGAAGTATACCTTGCGCTATTAGAAATTGAAGGCGTGAGTGAGACCCATGTAGCATATGGAGAATATGATCTTGTAGCAAGGATTGATTTTGAAGATGAAAAAGAAATGGCGAAAATTCTTATTGGCAATATGCGTTCAATTTCTGGAGTACAAAAAACTGAGACTCTGATAGCAGTGGAGGCATAAAAGTGGCTGTAGGATTTATTCTGATAACAACAGAGCCTGGTTGTGAAATCCGAGTTCGAGAAGAGGTTAGTAAAATTGATTGTGTTAAAGGCCAATGGATAGTCTTTGGAAACCATGACCTTTTCGTCAAGGTAGAAGCGGAAAGTGAGTCTGAATTGACTCATTGTATTGTACAAGAAATCCGTGCAGTTGAAGGGATTTATGAAACGAGGACACTGATTGGAGCTGAGATTTAGTCATATTGACTTAGTCAGTTCTTCTAATAACTCATTTGCTGCTTGGGTGCATTCAGCAGCACGGAAACGATGTATTGCTTCCTGCCAATATGATAAGCGATAGGTTGGATGTATTACTCCTCTCCAATACCAACATTGAGCACTCATTCTTCGATATGCAGCTAAATCTTCTCTCAATGGATTTTGAAATAATCTATCATGAGATTCTATCAACCAATCAGGGAAATTAGGTTTTGTAACTTCTAATGCTGAATGAATCATACTAATCTTCTTTAATTGATCAGAACAATCTTCGATAAAGGAACGTACAGAATCTAAAGTTAAATCAGACAATTCAGAAGAACTGGAAATTGCTAACCTTGCCCTTAGATCAAGCATCAATAGATGTTCCTCATTATCTGAAAGTATAATTTCTAACTCCGATCTTGATTGTGATGCAAGAGTCATATTAGAAATTTCTAGCGCAATAGAATGTTTCAACAAATTTAATGTTAGTTCGGCAGTAAAACGATCAGTATCGGATATCTCTTGAAAATCTAGACTATGAATCTCTGTAAGAATCTCTTCTGCTAGATATTTGTCTATTTTTCTAGGAATTCTATCATCAAATCTTCTCACCAACATAGAAATTCTGAATCTAATCTTCTCTGCCGGAGATAATAATGATAAACATGTATCTTCTAATTTTATTGCCGAATCAATATCGCCATTAATTCTGAATAATCTAGCCATTCGAAGATTCTTTTGGGGGCTATCATCAATCATAGAAAGATGATTCTCAATAATCTCATATTCAGCTCTTTCAAATGCAATATCTACTGCTTTTATACGTAGATTATCAGTATCTTCAAATTTTATTGCGTCCTCAATTAATAGTGCGGCTGTAGCGCTATTTTCTTGAGAAATTGCTGAAATTTTATCGATAAGTAAAGAAGTTTCGAAATCATTAGAATTAATTTTATGGTATGTTTCAATCCAAAGAGCTTTCTCACTATCTATTTCAGACCAATGATTTGCCGCTTTTTGATGCATTTCTTTTCTCTCTTTTTCGGACCACAAAGAACGACGAACATTTCTAATTAGATGATGAGGTTCTGATTTTTGTTCAAACCAACGTAGAATTGCTGATTCATCTAATTCACCTATCCCATTAGAATCATAAATTTCATTTTCCTCAAGAGGGATAGGACTCAAACTTAACTCATCTAATGTTGAAAGGCCATCCTTAGTCAATTTACTAATTACATTAGATTCTACAAATTCCTGAACCGCCTCAACTTCTGCAGGCAATTCACTTTCAGGACTCCAAAGATGTAATGCAAGAGGATGCCCCCCCAATGCTGTAACAATCTCTGATGCCTTCTCTTCACCTATTTCATTGGGTAGAAGATTTCTTCCATCATTTTCATTTAATCCCAATAAACGATATTCAGAAAATCCTTTTATGTAATTGAAAGGATTTGGTGAGCGAACTATTACTAATACCGCTGCTCGACTATCTTTTATCTGATTCAGCAATTTTCCTATAGATTCAATATGCCTAGGATGGACTTCTTGGATTTCATCAATTATTAGTAAATTCTTATTTTTACCACAGTATGATGTTAAAGCAGATATATCGCGTAAAGATTTTTTCTCAGTCCACTGGAAAGCAATATCTGAGATATCTGTATTCGAATAACAAGTAGCCCACCTTACTGTCCAACCTGAATCAATTATTTCTGGAATCAGACTTCGAACAAGACTTGTTTTACCAATCCCTGGTAATCCGGTCAGAAAAATAGTACTTCCATCAATAATCAATTTAGTTAAATTATTTTTATCAATTTCTCTACCAAATAATCTAGATGGTTCAGGGACTTGTCCAAAAGATTTACCAGATTTGATTTGAAAAATATTCTCAAAAGTACTCACTTTCTTTCTACCAAGAGAGGTGATATGAACAACGGTCCTTTTCCGAGAACCTCCTCCAATTACATGAGCAATTCGAGTAAATACTAGTCCTTCTTCTTCAAGTTTAGTTAATGGCTTATGCAGTGAGGATCGAACAAGCCCAAGAGAATCGGCAAGACCGGGTAATGAAAGTGCTCGAGGGGCATCTCTACTGCCTTCTATTTCCTCACTGAACTCTGAAAGACGAGAAAGAATACCTCTCTCAGTGTCGCTGAGCATGACACTCGAGTAGGTCTAGGGTTCATGGGTATTCACCTTTCCCGTTCATACTATCATGGTACTCGAGGGCAGTCAAATTGATTTGCCGAATAAGCCTGGAGTATATCTTTTTAAGCAAAAAAATGAACGTGTATTATATGTTGGTAAGGCTAATAATCTAAAAGAAAGAGTGAAATCTTATTTTACAAAAAAACCAGATAGGAAAATGATACCAAACCTAGTGATAAATTCTGAAAAAATTGATTTTATTGTGACTCAGAATCCTAATGAAGCACTGGTTCTTGAAAGAGAATTAATTCGTAAGCATAAACCAAAATATAATTCTAGATTGAAAGATGACAAATCCTATCCTTTTATCTCTCTAACAAACGAAAAATATCCAAGAATTCTCTATACTAGATTTCCAGCAGATGACGATAAACGATGGGGGCCGTTTCCAGATGCAGGTGCCGCAAAAAGGGTAATTCAATTATTGAGAAGACAGTTCGGAATTAGAGATAAGGATTGTAATGGACAGGAGGGGTGCTTTGCGAAGCACATTGGCCTCTGTAAAGGACCTTGTGTTGACCCAGATGGTTACTCTGAGATTGTAAAAATGGTATCGAGTGTTTTGGATGGAAATGCAGGTAAACTAATCCAAGAGCTGAATATTGAAATGGAAAAATATTCTAAAGAATTAGAATATGAAAAGGCTGGAAAAATTAGAGATTTAATTACTTCAATTCAAGTTACTATTTCACAACAAATAATTAACTCAAGATTTTATCAAGACTGTGATGCCATAGGTTTCTCACAAAGAGATGATTTTGCAGTGATAGTAATACTTCATGCCAAAGATGGAATAATTCAGGGAGAGGTTAATTATCCATTAATTCACAAAGGAGATATTTCTGAATCAGTATCTCTAGTACTTTCTGAACATTATTCAGATCGGAAACCTCCGAAAACAATCCTACTACCGTCTCCAATAACTAAAGTAATGGAAGAATGGCTCTCCGAAAAAAAAGGTAAGAAAGTTGATACTAAAGTACCCATTAGAGGAGAGCTATCAAAACTACAACAAATGGCTACAAGAAATGCAGAAATTCAAGTAACTCGACAGAAAAATAGAGGCACTGGGAATTTAGAAAAGATGGCTGCAGACGATGGAGCAAAATTATTGAAAATGGAGTCCCTAGATTACATTGTTTGCTTTGATATGGCACAACTTCAGGGTAGTGAAAGAGTGGGAGCATCTATAGTTTTTAGAAAAGGAAGACCAGTTAAAAAAGAGTATAGGACATACACAGTCAAAACTGAGGTGTTGGACGACCTTAGAATGATGTCAGAAGTTGTTGAAAGATGGCTGAAAAGGCAAGATGATTGGCCGGATTTACTACTACTAGATGGAGGAAAAACTCATCTTGATACAATAAATAATTTACTAGAAAGACATAATTTAGAAGGAGTTTTTCCTGTTGCTGCATTAGCAAAAAAGGAAGAAACAATTTTTCGTAAAGGAAAAGAACCAATTAAAATTGATAGAAGAGGTAGAGTATTAATTCATTCTAGAGATGAAGCCCATAGATTTGTTAATAAATTTCATCGACAAAGAAGAGGAAAAAATACTTTGAAAAATCCTTTAGAAAATATAGATGGCTTAGGAGCAAAAAAGATACAAGCATTAATGGTTCATTTTGGAAGTTATAAAAATATAAAATTTGCATCGATTGAGGAACTCGAAAAGGTTCCAGGTATTGGTAAAGAAATGTCAAAGAAAATATATTCTGAATTAGTTTAGAATTATTCGTTATTCATAATTTCTTCCTTTTCAAAATATGACTCGTGTGCAACAACTACTGGAGAATCCATTGAACCGAATGCTTCGATAGCGGCAACTTCTGTAAGTTCACTTTGTAATAATTCCTGTTCTTGGATTTTTAGAAATTTCTTTTCTTTTCTTCGTCTTATTAGACGAACTGAAAATAGAACTAGTAATGAAATCAAAATAATTGCATAAGGAGCTAATTCAACGAAAATAAATGACCAACTATACTCAAGGTTATATGTTACTAAGTCAGAATTCTTTTTACAATCATTCCAAGTTAATGCTTCTGGACACACTGGTGTGAGATATGTAAGTACCTGCTTACCTTCAATTTCAGTAATATTGCCACGCTCATTAGAACTCTCAAAGGATGAGAGCCTAATTTCATCTGGCATATGGATGATTATTAATGATGATGAGCGAATAGTGCCAAAAATCGTATGTTCCATTATTGGAAAGATTTTTTGTTGCATCTGTGAGTTTTCAAATGTAATTCCAAAGTCACTTGTAATCGGGTCTCCAAATGGCCATTCAAATACTGATAGAGGGGCCTCATATGATGATCTATGAATATCAAGATTAATTTGATCGTCGATAGAAGAAAAACTCATCTCTGCATTATTTATCGATGCTGAAAAATTTATTGGGTTTAAGTCATTAGGAATTATTGTTTCAGGTATTTCATAATATCCAGCATTAAATTGGAATGGAGTACTTATTAAATTAGCATTTAACTCATATTTTCCGAAGCCGAGATCTAATGGGAAACCAGATATCTCATTCCTAGGATCGCTAATCACTGCTGGAAATATCTCATTGAGATCTTCTGCAAATTGAGACATCCCTGAATTAGATATTGTGATATTTATTTCATTTCCATTTCCAAAATCTAATGGAGCTGTTATTTCTGATCCTCCTAACAAGCCACCTTCATCATTTATTTGATTATCAAAAGATATATCTCTCCTATCACCAATCGCAATTGCTCTCCTGATTAAATCAGATGGAATCGGAATTAACTCAATGTTATCTTCACCTAAATCAACATTTAATCGATGAATAGAGAAAGTTAATTCAGCATCAAAATCAATATTTATTTCTCCACTTAATTCATTTATTGCAATGTTTTTGATATAAAACTCGGCTTTAGAAGTAAAACATGTGCTTTGTTTAGATGAACAGACTAAATCATTCGATGAATCTTCACAAGGATCTGAATTTAAACAAATTGGATGCCTCCAATCAAAGATTCTTGTACCTTCAAATCCAGATTCATAGATTTCATCTTCATGGAATAAAGATTTAATTTCAATTAAATGATTTTCTTGACTAGTAGAACGAATCCATTCGGGAAGAAGTAATTCTAGATTTATATTAGTATCAGGGAAATCATCAGGTAATATTTCCTGTAACCATTCAGAGTTAGCTGAAAAATCAACTTCTACAATACTCATCGCTGCTGCAAGATCTTCATCATTAACTATTGAAAAGTCCAAAGTAGAAACATCTCCCAGACTAGAACCCAGCATATTCTGGATAATATTTGACAACTGAACTTGAACGGGCTGAGAACTTGATTGAATATAGATTGGATTCGTACCAGACATAGCATTTTCTCCATCTAAACAGTATCTAACTTCTAGCATTTCATCGCAAGTTTCTCCATTTTGGTGTCTGAAATCAAGCCCTCCGAGATCATCTGAGGCAGAAAATGTTGGTTGAATAAAATCGATTTCTGTGCCAAATAATTCTGAAAAACCCGTAGATATTCCCTCTATTGGTATTCCTTGGAGTAGCGGAGATAAATCTTCTTCTAATTCATAATCTAACATTCTGATTCCATCTGATGTGATTATTGGAATATTCATTTCATCATCTTCGAAATCAACTAACCAATTATCCAAAGTATCCGAAGCAAGATAATGTATCGATAATATCATTTCAATTTCAGTATTGCTTGAGTCTCTAGCATCGATTAATACATCTATCGATAGAGACGGCTGATGATTATCAATGGATAATATTGAAGATGAGTCTCTATTCTTAATTCTCATAACTAAACTTTCTGAGATATCAGAATTTATATCTTCCGAGACAGTATTATCTAGAGATAAGTGCCCATATCTCTGAGGTAATTGATTTGGAATATTTTTTGTAAGTAAAATACCGGGTTCATCAATCTCAAAAGCTGTTGAGTATTCAGGAGGAGAGACTGTTAATTCTACATAATGGCCAGGTAAAGCCTTGGCATTAAATGAAGATTCAACATCTCCCCCCATTAACAAAAGTCCTCGAATTATTCTATCTAAATCTCCCGTATTCTCTTTGATTCCTAGATTATCTGGATTCAGAGTTAAGATAAACACACCTCTGAAGCATATTGGTGGATTAAATGGGTCATTCATCAGACCATTTACTTCATCAATTGAATCCTGAGAATTATCATAAGTACATTGTAAGTCTCCAACAGAAGAAAAATCTACAGAAGAGATGGTGTTCAAAAGAGAATCCTCAGTATAGTCAAAATTATCTTCAATATATTCTCTCATATTTGTCTGAATTAAAGAAACCATTCTCTCTTCAATTGTAAAACCATTCCTTTCAAAATCAAGATAATTTCTTATGTAATCGGCAGGAATACCATCTTCTAAACTACTATCTCCTTCCAAATCTAAATCTTCTAAATCTAAATCAGAACGAGATAATTCATGAACGGCGGTTGATATTGTTAAAGATACACTATCTGCATTAACTACATTGACTATAATTGAAGACTTAATCCATTCACTAAAGGTTGAACCATCAAGATTAGATTGGTAGTCATCACAGACGCCATTCTGACTATTCCATGTAGAACAAATATCATTTTCTACTTCTGGTTCTCCAGGAGGTGGGGAAGCAGAATAAACCGGAAAAATAAGCAACATTACCAGTAACACTGCTACACGCTGCATGAGTTATTGGAGGAAGTCATCTACCATAAGTCTGAATCCATCCTGCATCTCGGAGACATGAATGAGTGGGGGAAAGCCTAGTTTTCAGCTTCGAGAAAATATTCGTTCGATTCTAATATCAAGAGGTTTGGAAAACGAAAAAATAGATGGTTTGTTAGATGATATTCCCAAACGTTGGGAAAAATTCGATGATATTGCCCTAATTCCAAATTCATCTTTCAGAAAGGAACAATGGGGATCAATAATTAACGATGAATTTTGGACTAAAGTTTGTCAAAGTTTGAATATAGAAAGATTAGCCAGATCTGGAGAAATTGTGGGAGAAAAGAGAGAATCGACCGTAGAAATGTTGGTTGGAAATAATGATTGGGTAATAAGAAAAGAAAATGGAATCAAATATGGGTATCATATTACTCAATGTATGTTCTCTTCAGGTAATATCAATGAAAGAAGAAGAATGGGAGAAATAGTTACAGAAAATGAAATTGTAGTGGATTTGTTCTGTGGAATTGGATATTATACTTTACCGATATTAATGAAAGATAATGTAAAACATGTTTATTCTTGTGAATGGAATATTAATGCAATCAAGGCATTAAAATTTAATCTTGATAATAACAATGTGAAGATAAAATGTACTATTCTTGAGGGAGATAATAGGGTAACTACTAATGGATTAGAAAATATAGCAGATAGAGTATTGCTAGGACTTTTACCAACTGCCGAAGAATCATATAATGTAGCTTTGAAATGTCTGAAAGAAGAGGGAGGGGTGCTGCATATTCATGGATTGGCCCCCTCTGGCAATCATCAAGTATTTCTCTCAGAAACTACTGAAAAATTGCTAAAAATAAATCTAAATTACAAAATTATCAACTGTAAAATAAACAAAATTAAATCTTATGCACCACATTGGGATCATTTAGTTTTAGATATTGAAATAGGAAAAAATAATTCATAAATATAAGTTGAGAGAATAGATTGCACAAAAACACAGTCTATATTTTATCCTATTATAAATTCGGAAGTGTATGCGCACTCTCGCACTCATGATTTGTTTACTCATGATAGTGCCGACCTTAGCAGGTTGTTTTACTGAGGAAAGACAAGAAATTAGTAACAATGAGGATTGGTGGGATACTCCAATCCATGAAAGAGAAAATATGGAATTAAATATGACTGGATGGAGAAGTCAACTACCTGTTGAAGGAATCTATTCATGGTCAGGTCCAACTGAACACTTCGTAGAAGTCGATTTGCCTCTCTCAGAGCAAGATGTAGGTTATCCTGAACCGGCTTTAATGCATGTTTCATTATGGATGCCTGAAGTACCAAATGGAACAAAAGTTCCTGTAATAGCAACAGTACATCCATACTATGATTTTGGAGGTGAAGGAATAGCAGGTGATGATTCGAATCCTAATACAATTCCAGATGCAGGAGTAGGTTTGTGGGTTCTAGAAGAATTTGTCCCTCATGGATATGCTCTAGCACAGATCTCAACATTTGGTACAGGTAAATCAACTCATTGTCAGGATGTAAAGGGACTTGGAGAACAAATAGGGATACAAGCTGCGGTTCATTGGCTTGGTGAACAAGATTGGTCAAATGGAAATGTTGGTTTAATGGGAAAATCGTATGCGGGAACAACAAATTGGGAAGCTGCTCAAAACCCATCTGAACATTTGAAAACTATTGTTCCAATTTCCGGATCTATAGGAGTTCAACAGATGTTCTATAGAAATGGATCTAGTGAAGCTAGAGCAATGCTATACGATGTTTTGTATGAAGGAGCAACTGCTGATGCTACAAGCGATGATATGAGATTCTGTACTGATGATGCTATAGGGCCTTTGAGTCCATTTACAACTTGGTTTGGAGCAGGGCTTGGAGGCGATGAGTGGAATGATTATTGGGATGAAAGATATCATCTACAAGATGTAATTGACAATTATAATGGGAGCGTATACATTGTTTGGGGGTTACAAGATTGGAATGTTGATCCATATCACGCATTCCCAACTCATCAATTATTGAAAGATGCAGGGATAAATGTCCGAACAATTTCAGGACAGTGGGGGCATAATTACCCAGACCAACAAAGTATTCACGAAGGATTGGAGTCAGGATATGGGGCTGAAGCATTTCCAAGTGTAACAAGAATGGATTGGGCAGTTGAACTATTTCCATGGTTCGAATATTACTTGAAAGGAATAGGAGAAGAACCTGGATCTTATGTCCAAGTACAGAGGAATGATGGAGAATGGCATATCGAAGAAACATGGCCTGCTGAAGACACTGAAAATGTACAATATGCAATTGCAGACTGGGAAGGTGGAATGTCAGGAACTGTGAATGCTCAACAGTCAATGACTATCACAAGTCAACCATTGACAGAGGATATGCACATCTCTGGACTACCAACATTACATATTGATGCCAGAACAAATACTTGCAATGGTGGACAATTATTCGTTACAATGTTCGATGGAACTTCAGGTTTAAGATTGGGGCATGCAACTATGGATGTCAGGTACAGAGATGGAGGTTATGATGCTAAGCCAACATCTCCTATGACTAGTTACAGAATGCTGATGGAATTCAATCCAATGGATGTTATTGTCCCTAAGGGACATACAATTCAATTGGTAGTAACTGAATCCGGAGAAGACTATCTGCCCTCACCATGTGCTTCTGTGGGAATGACAATATTTGCCGGTTATCAAGTACTCACTTTACCTACCATAGACAGACCGTTAGATCATGCAAATTGGTTTAATGCTCCAAACTGGTGGGACTAATAATTGGGACATTATTTAATTTGCCAAGGCATTCTTTATGGTAATAATTACTCCGAAACTTTCGGGAACTACGTTTTACTATAAAGCCACATTTCGAACATGTCCAAGCCCATCGAGCTTTTACTTCTTGCAAATCTCTAGTTAATTGTCTCCCAATA